>Ga0182014_10001463_pt1 | contig 31396 bp, 28 predicted proteins | sample 612S2DmetaG_FD_120489 | JGI IMG/M metagenome (GOLD analysis project Ga0182014, IMG submission 120489) | Permafrost microbial communities from Stordalen Mire, Sweden - 612S2D metaG | ecosystem: Environmental > Terrestrial > Soil > Wetlands > Permafrost | place: Sweden: Stordalen | collected... | reverse complement strand
TCCCCGACTGTCAACGGACAGGGATGCACCTCGATGGATCGATCATAGTGCTAAATATTTTATTTTTGAGTGGTTTATGGACTTGCTGGGATGTTCTTGGAAGTAGTCTTGGTAGCGCTACCGGGAATTGAACCCGGGTTTTAAGATTGAGAATCTCACGTCCTAACCCCTAGACGATAGCGCCACACACTTGGAGGGGCAGCCGTCACCGGCCACTCACTTACTCTAACAAAAATCCTGCTTGCTGCCAAAGGCAACCCAGGCTAGGCACCGCAGCTTCAGATTCCCAGCTTGCGGACTTCGTCGTTATAGTACTTGCGATAGAGGATCTCCCACTCCTGGGAACCTTCGAGGATGATCTTGCGCTGGGAGGCGATCTTCTTGCGAGCGGCTTCGTCGATTGCGGCCTCCTGGGTGAGCAGGGCCGTGAGCGCCTTGCGGGCCTCCTGGCGGATGGTATTGCGATCCTCGAGGAAGCCGACCTCGTCGATCTCGGCGAGGGTGTCGGCCACGGTGTGGGCCAGCTTGTTGAGCTTGTCGGGGCTGATTCTCATAGCACCGCCTTATATTTCTTCGACAGCTCGGTTTTCACCTTTTTGAACATCTCAGCGTATTGCGCGCCTGTCCTGCGCATTTCCTCGGAGTACGTGTCCAGAATCACGCGCACCTCCTCGTTAATGCGGTCTTCGAGCGACAATTCCTCGATCAGCCCATCATGGACGCGCGCTTCGGTCCCCTTCAAGTCACTGGTGGTGATCATCTTGACGTCGATGAGATGCTTGACAGTCCGGCGGGCCAGATACCCGATGTAATCGCGAGAAAAAATCATAAGCTAAGGCTTAGGATAGCGCATCGGTTCGCATCCTGTACACCTTAGCGCTCCGATCCGCGTTGGAGAGGCCTTCAGAAGGCCAGGTTGAGGCTGATGCTCGCATTCCCGCCCGAAGCCGGAAGCGCCACACCGAGGGTCTTCTGCGCAATGGACGCAGAGCCTTGGTTGCTCACCGCGTCAATCTCGTAGTTCAGCACAACCCCACCCCGCGCACTGGCCGCCGTCCAGGAAAACGGGATCTCCGTGGCGCAGGTGGCCGTGGAACCGGTTACCATGGTCAGCCCTGTTGCCGTCTCTGCCGGAAACGCGGCAAGGCGCGGATTCAGGAAGGCCTGCCCTCCCGAATCCGGCACGAGCTGCGCCCTGCAGGAGATCGTGGTCCCTGCCGGCAGTCTGGAAGCAATGCTCAGATTGAAGGTGACCGTGTAAACGCCGCTCACCGTCTTCGAAGTGGAGCGCAGTTCCGGGCCATCCGCGGCGAGCGTGGCCACAGAGGCCAGTAACGCAATGCAAAGCAGCAACGGAATCCGAACCCACGCCATGGAGAGCCTCCATGGTGCGCTTATCGGCGCGGTGGGCAGAAAAATGAGGAGTGAACGGTGACGAAAGTAAGCCGAATCGATTTCAAACCATAGCCCAAAGGTGGATTCACAAGTGAAATATCAAGGCTCACTCAACAAGCCGTGATTTTCATCCATCGAATTTCCAATATTTTCGAGGGTATTCCGGATTTTCGTATACCTATGCCGGGAGCTTAAGAAGGCAGCTTCCCAAGTCATAAAGTCAGACTTGGGAAGCTGCGGAGCGAACGAGGCGGTTTAGTGGTGATCGTGGTCGTCGCGGAAGTGAGAGAAGGCTGATTCGTAGCCGCGGCGGAAGCCATCACGGTATTCGTCGCGAGCGGGTGGAGGAACCGGGGGATGCCGGAACTCCCTTCTCTGCTCCACACCCTGGTGATGGTGGTTCTCGAAGTCGTTGCGGGCCGCTTCGAGGCCATCGTGGAAGCCCTGGCGTTGAACCTCCCGGAACTCCTGAGGAGGCACATCCCAACCACCGCGGTCCTGGGGTGGTCCGTTCTGGGCCATCGGCATGGAAGATCTCCCCATTCCTTCGCGGAAGTGAGAGAAAGCCGATTCGTAGCCTCGGCGGAAGCCTTCGCGGTATTGGTCGCGAGCGGGTGGGGGAACCGGGGGGTGCCGGAACTCCCTTCTCTGTTCCACGCCCTGGTGATGGTGGTTCTCGAAGTCGTTGCGGGCCGCTTCGAGGCCATCGTGGAAGCCCTGGCGCTGAATCTCCCGGAACTCCTGGGGAGGCGTATCCCAACCACCGCGGTCCTGGCCATATCCTTGCTGCGGGCGGTCCTGGGGTGGTCCGTACTGGGCCATGAGCAGGGCGGACGATCCGAGTGCAAGAGCGAGCGCTGCTAAAGCGAGTCGAGTGATTTTCATGGATGAATTCCTCCGTACCGTTCGGTTATCGGCTTTCCGTAATGCATCTAGGGAAAGCGTTGACAAGCACCCTGAAGATCCTTGTGGAAGACCTAGGGTTGAGTTTTGTTGAAAATGTCAGGGTTAGGTTTCCAGATGGCGAGAATACGCCGACTACAGTCCCTGAGCGGACTCCCGGCCTTCGAGCCCGCTCAAGAAGCAAACCTCATTCTCAGTTAAAACGAAACAGTTACAGCGATTGGGAAACCAGGGTAGTTGCGGTCATACAGATAATACCCATCGCCGGTGTTGTCAAGATACACATCGTCGGTTTCGTACCAGTTTGGTCCCCAGGATTCCGGCCACGGATCAACGATGGTGACCCAGTACCCGTCGTACTGGAAGCGAGGCATTCCGCCCACGAAGACCAGAGGAAGACCGTAGATACGGAAGAAGTGATCCCGGCCGAAGTAGAGCCTGAAGCGGGCGTCGGGAATCCGGTAGCCGTTATAGCCGCCACGCTGAGCCCAGGTTTGATGTTCGTTATTCCACGAACCGGCGCGCGACTGAACAAAGCCATTGCGCACCTGCCCTTGGTGTTGCGGAACGCCGCTGTGGTGGACGCCGCCATACGTGGCACCGTTCGCCTGGACGCCGCCGTGAAAGGTGCCGCCATAGCTCTGTTGCGGTCTTGCCTGATTTTGCGCGGGCCGGGCAGTCTGCTGCTGATGCGTCTGCTGCGCGGGGCGAGCCTGTTGAGGTTGCTGCGCGGACCTTGCTTGTTGAGATTGCGAGGCCGGTTTCGATTTGCCCTGATTATTTCCCTGTTGATCGTGCTGGGCGATGGCAATGGTTGCTGCTCCGAAGAGCAACGATAGAATCGTTGCACTAATAACGCTGGTTTGTTTCATTTGCGGAGGCTCCTTCTGAGCGCGCTGTGTGTCTTGTCGCTCAATCCTTCTGTCTGTTTCAGACAGGAGCAGAATACACCAAGGCGATAACTATGCGCCGTGGGTTGAGGCAAATTCTCAGAGCTTTTCAAATAGGGGTCATGCGCTGATTTACCCCCGATGCGGGCAGCTTTTGCTGTTCAGGCACTCCTCGGCGACACGCAGCCGCTCGACCGGCCGTCCGGCGACCAGATGCTCTTCCACAATCACCGCCGCGTCCCCGGGTTGTACATTGCCGTACCAGACCGCCTCGGGATAGACCACCACCATCGGGCCGTGCTCGCACTGGTCCAGGCAGCCGGACTTGTTGATACGCACCCGGCCGCCCAGCCCGGCCGCCTTGACCCGTCGTTGCAGCTCGGCGTGCAGGTCACTGGTTCCATTGGAGGTGCAAGATGGACGCGGCGCCCCCTTGGGGCGCGCGTTGCAGCAGACAAAAACGTGGCGCTCAAATGCGGGCATACGCAGTTTCTCCTGGCTCCAGCATGTATCCAGAGTAGAGCAAAACCAGAGTGAATACGCCCTTTTTGAGGGTATGCGAGGTGGCTTTTTTTGAGAAAAGCCACTTGAGGACATTGCCTCTGGGTACAGCTACTCTGGTTTTGCTATAACGCCTGACCCTGTCTTCAGCCTCCGGATGCAAAGTTTCCACAATCACCGAGCGCACCCCCGCCCGCGTCTGCGAAAATAGGATCTTGACTATGAGCACAGAAAACCTACTCTCTCTGAAAGACGACATGGTGGCCTTTATCGAGGGCCACGGCCTGAAGCGCCTTCCCGGCTACATCACCGAGGATATTCCCTCCATCGTGTGGGAGGGCGATGACAACCCCGACGCATGGAAAGACTTTGTGGAGATGGCCAAACACGTTGGCGCTCCCTTTGTCACCTTCAGCGAGATGACGCTGGAGCCCGAGGAACTGGACGAACTGATCGAGGAAGCCGGGGAGATAAATTTCCCCGACGAAGAAGCCACGGAACTGGTGGAGGCGCAATGGCTGCGCAAGTACGCCGGCAATCTGGGCTATATCCAGTTGGGCTTCGTCTATCAGGGCTTGGTCTTCCTGCACGAGACCACCACCGAGTGGTATGAGCGCTTCCAGGCGCTTCTGGACGACATTGATACCTTCAATGAACTCGTCATCGGCGAGCACGATCACGAACACGAAGACGAGGACGAGTAACCCTGGTGGGCAGTGTAGGCGCCGAGAGTAACGGGACGAGTCCGGCGCAGGGTTCGCCCCGACAGTTTCTCCGACAGCGATGGAAGTTTGCCGAGCCGCATCCGGACGAGGCTGCCGCGCTGGCCAAGGCAGCCCGTCTGCCCCAGGTGCTGGCCGAATTGCTGGTGGCCCGCGGCGTCGTCCAGCCGGCCGAGGCCTTTGCCTTCCTCAACCCTGAAGCCTCCCACCTTCACGATCCCTTTCTCATGCTAGGTATGCCTGAAGCTGTTGCCCGGCTGGAGCAGGCCATCGCCGCGCGTGAGCCGGTGCTGCTCTACGGCGACTACGATGTGGACGGCACGACCGCCGTCGTTCTGCTCAAGACAGCTATCGAGATGCTCGGCGGAGTCGCCCGCTTCCATGTGCCTCATCGGCTTCTGGAAGGCTACGGCCTGCAATCGAGCGTGCTGGAAGCCGCTTATGCCGAGGGCGTCCGCCTCGTGATCACGGTGGACACCGGCATGAGAGCCTTTGACCAGGCTGAAACCGCATGCCGTTTGGGCCTGGACTTGATCATCACCGACCACCACCTGCTGGAGGCGAGCGAGGCTGTTCCGCACGCTCTCGCCATCCTGAACCCCAACCAGCCCGCCTGCACTTACCCGGAAAAATTTCTCTGTGGCGCGGCCATCGCGCTGAAATTGGCGCAGGCCGTGCTGGAACGCCGGAATCAGACCCGCACCCGCGAAAAAACTCTGCCCAGCTTTTTGAAGATGGCCGCCATCGCCACCATCGCCGATGCCGTGCCGCTGAAGGGCGAAAACCGCGTGATCGCCGCGCTCGGCCTGCGGGAACTGCGCCGGCCCGTCGGCGTCGGCCTGCGCGCTCTGTTCGCCGTCGCGGCCCTCGATCCGGCCGCGAAGCCGATCACCGGCTACGACGTGGCCTTCCGCCTGGCTCCGCGCATCAACGCCGCCGGGCGCATGGACGTGGCCTCAGAGGTCATCGAGCTGTTCACCACACGCGACGCAAGCCGCGCCGCCGAACTGGCCGCCAAGCTGGAACGGCTCAACCGCGAACGCCGCGAAACCGAATCCGTTGCTCTTGCGGCCATCGAAGCCCGCCTGGCAACCGACGCTGAACTGGCTAGCGACCGCCTGCTGGTCATCGACGGCGACGGCTGGCACCGCGGCGTCATCGGAATTCTTGCCTCGCGCGTCGTCGAGCGCACCGCCAAGCCGGCTATCGTGGTCAGCGTCGAGGACGGCGTGGCCTACGGCTCTGGCCGCTCGGTGGACGGCTTCCAACTGCTCAACGCCATCGAGAGCTGCGCCGACCTTTTCACTCGCTTTGGCGGCCACGCCTTCGCCGTGGGATTTGCCCTGCCCGCCGCCGCGCTGCCTGAACTCAAGCGCCGCCTTCGCCTCTATGCCGAGGAACACCTGCCCGACAGTGAGCCCGAGCAACTGCTGCGCATCCATGCCGAGTTGCCGCTGGACCGCATCAGCCCCGTGCTGGCTGGTTGGCTGCGCAAGCTGGAGCCCTTCGGCCACGGCAATCCCGAGCCGGTCTTCGTCGCCCGCAAAGCACGGTTGCTCAGCCCGCCACGCCTGATGAAGGAGCGGCACCTGAGATTGGAACTGGCGCAGGATTCCGTCCAGCCGCAACCTTTACCCGGCTCCAGCGGCGCTCTGCGCGCCGTCGGCTGGAACCTGGCCGCGCGCTCTGCCGAACTCGGCCTCGCGCAGGGAAGCCTCATCGACCTCGCCTACCGCATCCGCGAAAACGAGCACCCCGAGTATGGCGGTCTGGAAGCCGAGATCGCCGGAATCGAATTGGCCTGAAGGTTAGCTTCGCGGGTCGCTGCTGCGCTTGCGAAAGACCACCTTCAGATCGCGCCGCCAATGCTCGGTGAGGGCGATCAACTCCCACTCGACCTGTGGGGAAAAGTAGCGGAGCACCGGCTCGTTGGCGGGGTGGATGCGCAGAGCCGGAGCGGCCAGCAGCAGGCGCGGGGCGAGCGGCGAAACCTCCGCCCCGGCGAAGTAGCCCTGACGTTCGAAGGCCGAGAGCGGCCTGCCGCCCTCGTTACCGGCCGCGGGCTGCCGGTCGCCGTTCAGCGCGCGAACGCGGATCCAATAGTCCAGCGCCTGCATGGGCAGGTGCAGATCCTCGTTAGCCTTCAACTCAACCACCGTAAGCCGCCCGTTGCGGTCCAGTGTCAGCAGGTCCAACAGGCCCCGGTCGCCAGTGGAGAGCGCGGGAACCTGCGAGTAGAGCAGGTCACCGCGCAGACCGGGCAGCAGCTCGGTAATCTCACCGCGGAGCCGGGCCTCAAGCCAGTGCTCCGGTTGCAGACGGAAGAGCGGATCGGTGTGCGCACCGTCGCCGTGGCGACTCAGGAAAAGGCGGGAGAGCAGATCGCGGCAGAGAGGCTCGTTTTCCGGCGTGAGCGGGGTCTCGTTGGCTCCCGTGCCGAAGCTGATCTCGTCTTCGCGGGCGAATGTGTTGGCGGCAAAGCCGTGGCGCACCCGCGCAAACTCAAGGCCGTGCAGCAGCAGACCCACCTGCGTGGGCGAAGTGGGCCGGACCTCGACCCGTGCCCTTGCGGTTGGCGGGACCAAAGTAAGCAGCCGGTCGATGCCAGCCTGATTCCGCTCGATGGCCGCCGCGGGTGAAAATGCGTGGACCAGGCGCGAATCGAGGTTGCCGGTGTCGCGAAAATCCACTTCCGTAAGCTCTTCGCTGCGCTCGTCCAGAGTGAAAAGCTGGAAATCGGCGGCTGCGTGATTCATCCAGGCCATCCGCTCGGCTGTCGTCCGCCACGCCCCGGCCGGCACGACGACCTTGAGGCCGCCAAAGTGCCTACGGCCGTCGCCGTGCTGGCGGCAGTGGTCGAGCCAGAGAATTCCCAGCGTCAGAACGCCGTCCACGATTGCGCCCGACTCTGCTTCACCCACGCCGATGACCGCCTCGGCCGCGGTGCCGCGCAGGAGGCGTCCGCGCACATAGGCCGGGCCGAAGCTATGCTCCAGGTCCATTGCAGAGCGCAGGCCATCGACCTTGGCGCCGATGAAGTGGCGGGTCAGAACGCGCTCCAGCAGCCGTTGATAGTTGCGACGAGCGGCATCGCGGGCGGTGGGTGTGCGGCGGTCGCTGGTGGGAACCAGCTCCAGGGTCTGCGGCTTGGCCGCGCCCATGCGGCGGGTGGCGAGGCGCAGGCATTGCGCGCGCTCTTGAACCTCGACCACGGTGCGGATCAGGTTGCGCTCCTCGCTCCACAGTTGCAAGAGGCAGCGGCTATGCTGCTCGCTCACTGAGTAACGGGCGGCGCGCATATCGAAGAGCACACGGCCATCCTCAAGCAGTGCGGCTGCCGGATGTTCCGCCAGATATTCTTCGATTGCCTGAGTCAGCCGCTGGGGAGACGCAGCCTCAGCGCCAGCGGCCATGGATAAACTACCAGCCCATGCGCATGCGCAGGCTGGTGATGTGCGCGGTGTGATGGCGCGAGTGCCAGTCGTACATTGCCAATACCTTGGCAAGATCCTGACGACCATTCACGGGGTGGGTGTATCCCTTGCGGAAATCCTCTTCGGTAAGCGCCTCGAGCAGCGCCACCCAGCGGCCATGCAGCACCTCGACGAACGCAAGAGAGGCGTCGACGGGCAGAGTGTCCGGCAGTTTGGCCCAAAGAGCCTCGTCGTAGGGCTTGATGGCGGGCCAATCCTCGGTGAGCGCCAGCTTGAAGCGGATGTAGGCGTTGGCGTGGCTGTCGCCCAGATGATGCACCACCTGGCGCACGGTCCAACCGCCGTCGCGGTAGGGTGTGTTGAGCTGAGCATCGTTCAGGTCGGCGACAGCTGCGCGCAGGCGCACGGGCAGCAGGCGCAGTGTCTGAATATTCGCCGCGCGGATACCGGGCAGACTGCTGGCTGGTGGGGCGAAGCGTCCGATAGGGTACCTGAGGTCGTCCAATTCTGTCATGCCACGCACCTTACCACATCTTCTCGCGAGGATGAAACCGCATGGAGCAACCCGGTCTCCGGCGGTGATGCCGCTGCGGGACCGGGGTCCGTTCTACGCGTGATGGTGATGAACCTGATGATGGTGGTGGGGGTGGCTTTGGTGATGGTGATGCGAGGAGGCAGCTAAGGCCGGGCTGGCAAAGACCATCAGGAGGAGGACAGCAGCAAAAAATTTCTTCATGGAAAAAATGTAACACGCGGGCAGCGCCAGCGGTAGGCCCTAGATGGTCCCGCATCAAGAGAGGAACGGGGGAGAAGGAGGCTCTGGCCGGAGCGGAGATGAGCGTAAACTGAAAAATACGATGAACATACCGGCCGCTCCCCCACCTCCGAGTCACAAGCGCTATTTTTTTGAGAAATTCGGCATCACCGAGCGGCTGTTGGAACGCTGCCTGGGTGAGGCGCTCTCGGCTGGCGGCGACTATGCCGACCTTTATTTCGAATCGGTATCGGCCACCGCGCTGGGCGTGGATGAACAGATCGTCAAATCCGCCAGCCAGGGAGTGAGCGCAGGCTGCGGCATTCGCGTGCTCAGCGGCGAACGCACCGGCTACGCTTACACCGACAACCTCAGCCCCGATCGCCTGCTCCATGCGGCGCGCACCGCGGCGCTGATCGCCTCCGGACCGGCCAAGCAGCTTGTGCAGGGGTTCGTCGAAGCGCCGGTCGCTGATCTTTACCCGGTTCCGCTGGGCGGCTTCGATCTGGACCTGGCCGCGCGCCTGGAGTTGATTCTGCGCGCCGACCGCGCAGCCCGGGCCTTTGATCCGCGCATCGTACAGGTGCGGGCAAGCTACTCCGAAGAGCTGCGCCGCATCCTCATCGCCGCATCCGACGGCGCCTTTGCCAGCGACACTCAGCCTCTCTGCCGGCTGAACGTCTTCGTCATCGCCAAAGAGGACGCGAATACTACGAAGGGCTCCGCGGGCGCCGGCGGAAGAGCGGAACTGGATCAATTCACGGAATCCAAAAGCCCGGAAAACCTGGCACGCGAGGCGGCACGAGGCGCGATCTTGCAGCTCGGCGCCGTGCCCGCTCCGGCCGGAGAAATGGAAGTGGTTCTCGGCCCTGGCTGGCCGGGAATCCTGCTCCACGAGGCGGTGGGCCACGGTCTGGAAGCCGACTTCAACCGCAAGAAGACCTCGGCCTTTGCCGGGCTCATCGGGCAACGGGTGGCCAGTTCGAAGGTTACCGTAGTGGACAACGGCACCATCGCCGGACGGCGCGGCTCGTTGAACGTGGACGACGAGGGTTCGGCGACCCAGGAAACGGTGCTTATCGAGGGCGGCGTGCTGCGCGGCTACATGACCGACAAACTCTCCGCACGGCTGATGGGCACGGCAAGCACGGGTTCGGGCCGCCGCGAAAGCTATCAGTCGATTCCCATGCCGCGCATGACCAACACTTATATGCTGGCAGGCAACGACGAGCCCGAGGATATTCTGCGCTCGGTCAAGCGAGGGCTCTATGCGGTCAACTTTGGCGGCGGCCAGGTGGATATCACGAACGGCAAGTTCGTCTTTTCCGCGTCGGAGGCTTACCTCATCGAAGACGGAAAAATTACCGCTCCGGTGCGCGATGCCACGCTGATCGGCAACGGACCTGAGGCGCTGAAGCAGGTGTCGATGGTTGGGCATGACCTGAAGCTCGACCAGGGCATCGGCACTTGCGGCAAAGAGGGGCAATCGGTGCCGGTGGGCGTGGGAATGCCGACGATCAAGCTGGATAAGATGACGGTGGGGGGAACGGGAAGATGACGGTGTAGCCGTTCCCGTTGAACAATGAAGGCCAGGCTGCTGGCTGATCCCAAGGTTCGGAATGAGTACGAGGCTTTGACTCAGGCACGTGAAAACTTTGTGGAGTTGCCGCTCCCGAAGCCATGTCTAACAAAGGAGTTGCTTGAGGCGCTTACTGCTTCAGGGGCGCGGTCGTGAGCCGAAAGGGCCGTGGCAGGTCAGTCAGCCGGGGGAATCACGACCAGAGCCGTCACCACGCGATTTCGTCCTTCCCGCTTTGCTTTGTACATGGCGTTGTCGGCCGCGTGAATCAGGGATTCCGGCATCGCGCTTGCGACCTCACTTTGCCGAACGAATGCGGTAGCCACGCCGATACTCACAGTAACCCGGCCTCCGCATTTCGGATTGCCCTCATGAATAATCTGCAAAGCCTCGACGGCAGAGCGCACCTTTTCGGCTGCCGCGCTGGCGCCGGCGGAAGAGGTAGCGGGAAGAATGACGGTGATTTCCTCTCCGCCGTAGCGGGCAACACGATCCGTGGTGCGCACGGCGTCGCGCACGGCAGCAGCAACCGCGCGCAGGCAGTCGTCTCCCGCCAGGTGTCCGTACTGATCATTGAAAAGCTTGAAGTGATCGAGATCGAGAAGCAGTAAAGAAATTTGCGAACCATAGCGCACGGTACGCTTCCACTCCAGGGCCAGCGCTTCGTCAAAGGCGCGGCGATTCAAGAGCCCTGTCAAACCGTCGGTGAGCGCCAATGCGAAGAGCTTATCCTCCAACGTCTTGCGCTCCGTGATCTCGCGCATGACGATGATGTGTTCTTTAGGCTCCCCGGTGACGGGATCGTGCACCAGGCGGACGTTGAGCTCCACCCAAACGATTGCCCCATCCTTCTTTTTCATGCGGACGGTCGTGACATCGGCTTGATCTTCTGAAGCGAGAATTCTGACACGGGCAGGAAGAAGAAGAGGCAAATCTTCAGCCAGGATATAGGCCTCCGGCCCCTTACCGACCAACTCCTCCGGCTTGAAGCCAAGTAGATCGAAGCAGGAGGGGGAGATATACCGAACCACCCGATCGAAGCCGGAGCAGCAGATGACATCGACGCTATTTTCCACGAGGGATTTGTAGTTGATTCCGTCTTCGTCAGGCATAACGCCTTTCGTCGTCGCCCCAGGGCATCTTGCCGGGGCCTCCAGTTTGCTTCCAAGACTACGAGGCACTATACCATCTGTTGTCGCCATTCACATTTGTTTTCGCATTTGTTCAGACCCATGCCCCCGGCATACCCTGCAAGGCCTTTGCAATGAATAAAAGGTCATGATTCATTCGATTCGGCTAAAACCTTTCCGAAGAAACCAGCGGGAAGGCTGGATCCTGACTAGAACCTTCCGGCATCACGGACGGTTTATGCTTGCTCTCAGCATGGGCAAGCAGGAAAGAGGTTTGCGATGAGGGTGCTGATCTTTGGCGCTACGGGCATGGTGGGGCAGGGGGTTCTGCGGGAATGCCTGCGCGCCCCGGATGTGGAGCTGGTAACAGCCATCGTCCGCAGCGCGTCCGGGGCGCACAGCCCGAAGCTGCGCGAGATTGTCCATGCGGAGATGGGCAACCTGGCTGCGATTGAGGCTGACCTGACAGGCTTCGACGCCTGCTTCTTCTCGCTGGGCGTTTCGTCGAGCGGCATGAAGGAAGCCGATTACGAGCGCATCACCTACGGGCTCACCTTGTCGGCGGCGGAGACGCTCAGCAGGTTGAATCCGGGGATAACCTTTATCTATGTCTCAGGTGCTGGAACCGATAGCTCGGAGCTGGGACGCGTAATGTGGGCACGCATCAAGGGACGGACGGAGAATGTCCTGCTGCGTCTGCCGTTCGAAGCGTTCATGTTTCGTCCCGGGCTGATTGAGCCGCTCGACGGGATTCAGTCGAAGACGCCTGCCTATCGTATCTTGTACAAGCTCACCAAGCCGCTGTTGCCGCTGCTCCGGTGGGCGCTGCCGAATCAGGTTTTATCGACGCGCGAGATTGGCCAGGCCATGCTGGCAGTGGCCCGGCACGGTGATGAGAAGCGGATTCTGGAGACCAAGGATATTCGGCGGATGGCTAACGGCTGACGACTCGCCTCAAATGCGGCCGCCCGGCTGGCCAGCTCGCCCCCCGGCTGGCGTATTATGGCCGGTATGAAGATTGAGGCGATTCAAACGGCAATCCGCGAGGCCGGCTTTGACGGCTGGCTGTTTTACGACCATCATCACCGCGATCCCATCGCCGGGCGCATCCTGGGCATGGACGAAAAGGCGCACGTGAGTCGCCGCTGGTACTACTTTGTGCCCGCCACGGGCGAGCCGCGCAAGCTGGTGCACCGTATTGAGCAGAAGCGGCTGGACGCGCTGCCCGGCGCCAAGGCAATGTATTCGAGCTGGCAGGAGCTGGCCGCCGGAATCGAATTGATGTTGGCCGGAGCGCACACGGTGGCCATGCAGTACTCGCCTGACAACGCCATCATGACTGTGTCGATGGTGGACGCGGGGACAGTGGAATTTTTGCGCGGGCTGGGCAAGCAGATTGTCAGCTCCGCCGACTTGGTGAGCCAATTTGAAGCGGTGCTGAACGAGGAGCAGATGGCTAGCCACGGCGTTGCGCAGCGGGCCATCGACAGCCTTCTGGCCGAAGGCTGGAAGGAGATTGGCCGCCGCCTGCGTCCGGTCACCGGAAAGGCGGGCGCCTACTCCGAATTCGATCACGTGCAATGGCTCTGCGAGGCGATGCGCCGCGAGGGCCTGGTTTGGGACGACGGGCCAAACGTGAGCGTGAATGCCAACTGTTCCGACTCGCACTATGAACCGACCGCCGCGCTTTCCGCGCCTATTCGGGAAGGCGATTTTCTGCTGATCGACATTTGGGCGCGGGTGAACAAGCCTGACAGCGTCTACTACGACATCACCTGGACCGGAGTGGTGGGGCGCGAGCCAAGCGCGCGGGAACAATTGGTCTTCGAGACGGTGGTGAATGCCCGCGATGCTGCTATCCACGTGGTTGAGAATGCCTTTGCGGCGGGCAGGCCGATTTGTGGCTTCGAGGCCGACGACGCGGCCCGGGCGGTAATCCAAACGGCTGGCTTTGGCGAGTTCTATACACATCGCACCGGCCACAACATCGGCCAGGAGGTGCATGGAGTGGGCGCAAATCTGGATAATCTGGAAACCCACGACGTGCGGCTTCTGCTGCCCAACACCTGCTTCTCGGTTGAGCCGGGCATCTACCTGCCGGAGTTCGGCGTGCGCAGCGAGATCGATATGCTGACCGCGCCGGGAAAGGCCTGGGTTACAGGGCGAATACAGCGGGAGTTGGTGCGGATCTAAGCTGAGGCACGAACCCTAAACTGATGCGGTTCGAGGAAGATTGTTAGTACGGGATTTGCGGCGGCAGTGAGCCGCGCGGAGGAACATTGCCATGACAGAAGCTGGGGCTTTCCCCTATGAAACCCGCATCAACATCCTGCACGGGCCGCTAGAGGTCATTGGCGTAAAGGCCCTGGCGGACGCCTGCGAATACAAGTGGTTCAATCAAACGCTCTGCAAGGTGAACGCATCGGTAGTCCGCGTGGGCGTGATTGAAGGCGAGTACCACTGGCATCAACACGATGAGGACGACGAGTTTTTCTATGTTGTGGAGGGCAAGCTGCTCATCGACCTTGAGGACCAGACCGTGGAGCTTGAGCCTGGACAGGGTTTTGTGGTTCCAAAGACTGTGGTACACCGCACACGTGCTCCTCAACGGACCGTGATCCTGATGGTTGAGAACGCAGGAATCGTACCCACGGGAAACTAATCGACGGTCTGTCCCGGCTCCGGATTCCTGGCCTGGTACGGTATAGTCAAAAAGGAATGGCAACTGAAGAAAACAAGAACGGTACGGCAGAGGCCGGTTCACAAGCGGCATCGCAACAGGGGTTTGTTTACCTTCCCCTGATCGCCGGCTGGCTGGTTCCCGGCGCGGGGCATTTTCTGCTGCGCAAGTGGGGTCGCGGGGCGCTGCTTTCGGCGTCGATTCTGGGAATGTTCGTGATGGGGCTGGCCATGCAGGGCAAGCTCTACGCCAACGCGCACGACATTCTGGATATTCTGGGGCTGGCCGGGGACCTGGGGAACGGGCTGCTGTACATCGTCAGTCGGGTTCTGGGTCTGGGCGCAGAGCAGGTGCAGGTGACCACCGCCGACTACGGCACACGCTTCATCGTGGTGGCCGGTCTGTTGAACGTGATTGCCGCCGTGGACGCGCACAATCTGCGCACCGGGAGGAAGTCATGACCCACTTTTTGGCGGTTGTGCTCTTCGCCTTGTTTGCGTCGGTCGTCTTCGGCATCACCCAGCGTGAGACGCCCCGGCGGATGATCCACTACGGGATCTATTGCTTTGTACTCTTTGTTGCCTCGGCGATTGTACTCAGTTGGCTGATGTATTTCATCGCACGATAAGTTTTCTATCGAGATTTGCGGACTCCCGGGGCTCGGAATCGAGACCGGGAGTACCTGTTATTGAAGATGAACTACGCCTTCTACACGATTGCAACTTCCTCGCGGCGACCTTTCTCACATATTCTTCTTACGGAAACGGTCATTCATCGTCAAATATTTGTTGTATTTAGAAATCCGATTTGCAAGGATGATGAACCGTATGAAGATTTTGGCTTCTGCTATTCTTCTCGCAATCCCTTTGCTGGCCTCTGCCCAGCAAAAAATCGATGAGAAACAGATCCAGCAAGTCATCGCCTACGTACAGGCATATCGGGAGCATTTACCCTCGCTGGAATGCGACGAGACGATGCTCTCGCAAACGGTAATAAAGGGCAAAGTGAAAGAGGAGGTCAAGATCAAGGCCACGCTCCGCGAATTGCGCGATGAAAATGAGGCCGGCGGGTTCAAGGATTATTACACGTTCAAATCAGTGGATGGCAAACCAGCCAAACCGAATTTCAGAGCCCCGTATTTCGTCTACAACGTTTTCGCTAACAGCCTCGGTATCGGAGAAAGCCCCCGTCCAGCCTGCTTTGATTACCGCTTCGCCACCCTTGACGATGGGCGAACGCTTCAATTCAACTTGGACTCCAAGCCGGGCGTTCATGATCCATCCTGCAAAAAAATCTCCGAGGATTATCACAAGATGATGCTGATCGATATGGCTAGCGGTGCGGTCCGCCACGTCGAGCGCCATCTATCTCCTCAATTTGCCGATAACCACCTTGAGATTCCCTCTATCGTGATCGATTATGCACCGCAAAGGCTGGGCAAAGAGACTTATTGGCTGCCTGTGCGCTTTGAGGCCAGCGATCCTGCAATAGAAGGTAGAATGATCGCCACCTATTCGAATTTTCATCGCTATATTGGGGTTGTTAAAATCCTCCCTTGAGGGACTGTTGGCGGTCGCGATCGAGCAACTCCAACGCTGGCCGGTCTTTCGCAATTTCCAAGATCTTCACGCAATACTGTTCCGCTGCCAGACGGCGGCATCGAATCTGTGCGCGCAGTCGTAGCCCTCGGCGCGGTAGAGTTCGATGGCCTGGGAGTTGGCTTCAGTAACAGTGAGCGAAACCTCTGATACGCCTTGGCGCAGAAAACAGGAAGCGGCTATATTCAGCAGCATTCGGGCCAAGCCCTGGCGGCGGAACTCGGGATGGACGCAAATCTGGGTGATGTGCCCACTCTCCGGGCTGACCCGGGAGCCCAGCACCATGGCCACCATCTCCCGGCTGATGCGATCCACCACCACGTGCGAGGCTTGCGGAGAGAAGACGCCGCAGCCGGAGTAGCGGACGATGTTGTTGAGAAAACGCAGCGAGCCATACACCGAGCGGTACTGATCGTTGACCACGCTGTCGGGATGGCCTTGGTAAGCCGCGGCGATGAGCCGTGCGGAAGCGTTCAGGTCCTCGTCGCGCCAGGGACGCAGCTCCAGCCTGGCAGGCAGACTCACGCGTGGCGCGGCGAAGAAGCCCCGCAGCGGCCGCACCATGAAAAGCCGCCGGAAGATCTGGAAGCCCGCATCGAGGAAGATGGCGGCGTGGGAGCCGGAGGGGTGCAACAGCAGTTGCGATTCCACGCGGTCCACCTGAGGCGAGTTCAGCAGCAGCTCAAGCAGATGCATGAGCAGCTTATCCTCAATCTGGTGAGCGGAGATCTCGGAGGCGGGAACTCCGCCTGCCTGGGCTCCGAGGACGAAGCTCGCATCGGCGCGTGGACTGGGCACCGCAAAAACATCGCCGATGACAGCTTTGGTCTCTTCGTAGACACAAAAGACATAGCCGATAATCTGACCTGCCTCCAGGGCTGCGTAGCCGGGCAGCATATGGCTGTCAAGATACTGCATCAGCAGGTTGGCCGAGACGTGATAATCCCAATGCAGGCGCTGCTTCCACAGTTCACCTTCCGCCTCTAGCACAGGGCGCAACACCGGCGCCGCAAAGTGCCGCAGATCGAGGATCTCAACGGAAGGACCCGATGTCATGGTTCTCCTTTTGAAAACCTCCCCGGCCAGAGATCGCCGCGGTTCAGCTAGGCTGCCACGGCCAACTGCAACTGGAGGTTCGATACAGTTTAGAGCAAAACCAGAGTGAATATGCCTTTTTGAAAGTTTGAGAGGTGGCTTTTTCATTAGGAAAAATCCACTTGAGGTCATTGTCTGAGGATGCAGCAACTCTGGTTTTTCTCTAACGGCTGCCGACCATGTAGACCACCAGACCCTGCTCAGGCCAACTGAAGAGCTGCTCATATTGCCGGCCCTCCAGGTACTCTCCAAGCGCCGCCTGCGTATGCAGGTCCGTTCCGCCGCGGCCAGTGACCCGAGCCACCAGCAGGTGCTGCTCGTCTGGTACGCCGCTCTCCTCGTAGTTCACCACTGCGCGATTGCGGTAGAACGAGAGGCCGTACTCGACATCGCGCCGGACGCGAAAGACCGCCACCGTCTCGTCGATGGGGGCGAACGTGACCAGCCGCTCGGCCAACGGGCGCGCGGAGTAAGAGCGGTCCAGCACGTGAATCACCCGCTTGGTCTGGGCAATGGCCGGAACGCCGAAAAACGGACCCACGCCATAGAGAAACAGGACCAGGACCATCAGCACGCATATGGTTACCAAGCGCAGCCGGACCACGCCGAAGCCCTTGACTACCACAATGATCAGCAACGCCGCGCCGATGGATGCCAGCAGGGCTATCACCAGAGCATGGAGGGGCGGCATTTGCGTGCCGTGAGCCACAAACCAGGGCAGGAGCAGCGCGAAAAGGGTCATTACGGCGCAGAGCACCGCGTGGCTCACCAGCACCCAGAGTTGGATTCCCGCCTTGCGTCGCCGGAAAATAAAGTCCCCGGTGAGGATGGTGATGGGCGGAATGGAGGGCAGGATGTAGCCGGGCAGCTTGGACTGCGAGCAGGAGAAGAAAACGATGGGAATCAGCGCCCAGAGAACAAGAAACTCAGGAAAGGCATCGCCGGGCTGGCCGGCGCACGGCTTGCAAAGGCTGGAACGGCGCACCCGCCACTCACACCAAGTGGTATGGATGCCGTCGATCAGCGCCCGTACCGCGATGACCGTCCACGGCATCAGCGCCAGCAGCACTACGACCAGGTAGTACCAGAATGGCTGCTGGTGCTCATAGCGATTGGTGGCGAATCGCTCCAGATTGTGTTGCAGAAAGAACTCGCGGAAGAAGGTAGGGTTCTGGTGCTGTACGGCAATGAACCAGGGCAGCACCATGGCGAGATAGAGCAGAGCGCCCGGCCACCAGAACGAACGGCGCAGAATCGACCAGTCCCGCCGCAGAAAGGCGAAGGCGGCCACAATGACGATGGCCAGGAACGGCGCCACAGGCCCCTTGGCCAGCGTGGCGACGCCGGTGAAGAAGTAGATGTCAAAGAGCCAGAACTTGGAGTCAGTCTCGTACCAGGCATACCAGCCCAGCAGCCCGATGGCCAAGGGCGCCGCCATCTGCATATCCGTGGAGGCGCTGCGGGAAAAACCGATGATGGCGGCGCAGGCTGCCGTGATGAGCGCCGCGTCCAGGTGCCCGCCGGGACGGAACCGCCGCATATGCAGATAGATGAGCACCACCATGATGAAGGCGAAGGTGGCCGCGGGCACGCGCGCCGTCCAGTCATGCACGCCGAAGTCCCGGAATACAAACATCGCCCGCCAGTAGTAAAGGGCTGGCTTCTCCAGCCAAGGGTGGCCGTAGAGATAAGGGGTGACGCAGGCGCTCAGATGGTCCTTCAGCGTGTGGGCCGATTCGAACCGGTTCAGCATTTCATGGGCGATCTGCGCATAGCGGGGTTCGTCGGCGCCAACCAGCCCCAGTCCGTCGCCGCCAAATAAGGGAGTCAGCCCATAGGCGAGAAAAAAGATCGTCAAGGCAAGAAAGAGAGCCGCCTCGCAAACGCCTGCCCGCGGGGGAAACCGCCAGTGCAGTTCGCCGGGCGAGTCCGGATCGGGTGGCACCAGAAAAGGCTCAAGGTAGCCGAGGAGCCAGCTGGGCAGCCGGTTGCCATGATTTTGGTGCGGGTCTGGGGCAGATGATTCCTGAAGAATTTTCACTCCCAGCGTTTCTCCCACGAACGGAATTCGCTTGTCTTGCACAGATCAACGAACCGGCTTCGGTCAGGGCGGTTGGGGGGAGCTACCCGTTCCCGGCTAAGGTCCATACTCTCTTGAAACGCAGAGGCCATGTCGCCGCGCCTCGACAGGGACAAGGCTAACAGATTCGGGCGGAATCGGAATGGGCTCATCGGCCTTCTTCCCTGGCCAAGGAGGCTACGCTGGGACGCAATAGGGCCAGAATTTCATCGAGCGCGCGGTCCAGCGGCCCCTCGAGAGTGCAACCCGCGGCGCTTTCGTGGCCTCCGCCGCCCAGCCGTTCGGCAATGGCAGCCACGTTCACATGGCCTTTGCTGCGCAGGCCGAGCCGGATGCGCCGCTCGGGCAACTCGCGCAGGAAGACTGCGGCTTCCACCCCGGAGACATGTAAAGCGAAATTCACAATGCCTTCACAGTCCTCATCGGCTGCGCAGGTGCGCACCATATCGTGATGCGTGACCCACAGCCAAGCCAGCCGGCCTTCGCGCTTCAGATTGCCGAGCGCCGTGCCCAGCAGCAGCAGCCTCGATGCCGGTGTTGAAAAATACACCTCTTGGGCGATGCGGACGGGATCTGCTCCAGCCAGCACCAACTCCCGCGCCAGGCCGAAGGTGGAAGCCTGCATTGAGCCGTAGCAAAAGCCTCCCGTGTCGGTCAGCACCGTGGTGTAAAGACATGTGGCCATCTGGGGCGTAATCGTAGCCCCGGCAGCCTTCGCCAGGCGGTATACCAGTTCGCCTACACTGGCCGCTTCCCGGTCAATCCAGTTCAGATTGGCAAACTCGCAGCCGGTGGCGTGGTGATCGATGTTGACGAGGAAAAATTGCTCCAAGCCGCTCAGCCGGGTACGTTCCAGGCCGTCGCACTCCAGCAGAATCACGGCGTCATAAGGGCCGTGAATGAGCTGGGCGGTACGGATCTCCTCCGCGCCTGGCAGCCCGCGATAGATGTTCGGGATGCGGTCGGCGGTCACCAGGTCAGCGCGCTTGCCCATCTGTTCGATGAGCGCTCCCAAGGCCAGCATGGAGCCCACCGCATCGCCGTCTGGCCGGGAGTGAGAGCAGACCAGAAAGCGTTCACCCTGACGCAGAACATCCAGGATTTGTTTGATCTGCATCGGCTCGATCCGGTTGGCCGACCGGCTCTCGGACGAGGAACCGGGTGCGGGGTTCGGCGCGAGGCACGTTGCGCCGGCTATTGCATTGCGTTTCGGTTGGAAAGCTGGGTTGCGGCTGGAATGATCCATGCGTGGCTACTCCGCCGAAGTCCTTTCGTCCGCCGCGGGACTCTGCTCGGCGGGACTCTGCTGCGCGGGCGCCTTCTGCCGCTTGCGCTGCCGGTCCATCAACTCTTCAATACGCGCCTGGAAGCGGCCCGAGCGGTCAGCCAGAAAGCTGAGTTCGGGTACGTGGCGCACACCCATCCGTTCCTTCAGCTCAACACGGATGTAGCCCTTGGCGGCCTCCAACCCTGCCACGGTGTCTTTTTCGGCTTTGGCAATGTCCTTCACGGCGCTGTCGACGGCCACATATACCAGCGCTGATTTGCCGCCGGTATTCAACACCACCTCGGTCACGTAGCAGAGATTGATGCGCGGATCGACCAGCTCACCCTCGATCATTGCTCCGATTTCCTCGCGCAGCGTCTCCGCCACCCGGTCTTGATGGTGCTTTCTTCCCCTGTGCTCTGGCATGATCCCCTCCATCTCCGGGCAGACCATTCAGGATACCAGAGGTGGGCAGAAAACCCGCAAAAGCGGCAGGCGCGGCCAAGACAGACGGAGGAAACCAGAGTTCGTGTCCGGTATGCTGCACGGTCTTCCTGGATCGTGCAGCATACCGGGCAGGATCAAAAGAAACAAGGCTGTCGATCCGCCCCTGAGTCGGGACCAGGGGTTCCACGGTTCCTATGCGCTTCAGCTCTCGAGGTAGTCCCAGAAGGCGTCGGTCAGCTCCGCGCCCAGTTCGTTGGTCATGCGGCGCGCGGCGCGCTCCACCTCCTCAATGAGCCCGTGCAGGTAGTCGCGGGAGCGGGAGATGGCCACCACGCCAATGGTGGCCGACTGCCACGTCACCGCTTCATCCATCTCAGCTACTGAGATGTTGAAGCCCTGTTTGAGCTGGTCTTTGAGCGAGCGCACCACCTGTCGCCGGTCCTTGAGCGACCGGGCGTGCTCGATGTGAATCTCGAGGGTCAGTTGGGCGATGGGCATGGCATCACTGGATTGACAACGCCAGTGTAAGCCGGGATGAGGCCGGCGGGGAGGTTTATTTTGAATCTGTTCAATAGATTACGGGTTGTGGCACATTGGCGAGCTGGCGGAGGCGGGTTGTATAGAGCAATTCAATTACCGGCCCACGCGCCATTGGGGTGGATAAACCAAAATTCATGGAAGCCGTATGTGATTGTAATAAAACGGTGTTGCCACTCCCATAGTGCAGATAAGCTCAACAAGCCAATTGAGAAGCTATGCGCTTATAGCAGTTCTCCAATTGCTGTACACCAAAGCAACTGCGGCCGAGTGGCTTTTTCCTCTCCGGGGTCCCCAACGAGCGGACTTTGCTCGTTGGGGTGGAAGTAAAGGCCACCTTGGACGGTCTCAAAAGGGCTACATCTATTGGAGAACAGCTCTAGTAATCCTCTGTGGATTCCACCTCAGGCAGTATGTCGTTGTCGCGCGCAACCCACACGTAGAGAGTGGGCAGAAGGAAGACGCCAATAATCAGGTTGGCCAACAGGCCACCAACAATCACGATGGCGAAAGGCCGCTGCGAATCGGAGCCGATGGCGTGCGAGGTCGCGGCGGGCAGCAGGCCGAGCGTGGCCACCAGCATCGTCATCATGATGGGACGCAAGCGCAGCACCGCGCCCTCCACAGCCGCCTCGATGATGTGCTCGCGACTCGATTTCTCCGTTGGCTTGCGGCGTACGCGCAACTGGTTGATGAACTCGATCATGATGACACCGATCTCCACCGAGACACCGAAGAGTGCCAGGAAGCCAACCGCGGACGATACCGAAAAATTTGTATGCGTAAGGAACAAGGCAAGCGGGCCACCGACAGAGGCCATGACGACGCTGACCAGGATGAGCAAAGCCCATTTGGACGAGTGGAACATGGTGTAGAGGATGAGGAAGATGGCGAGCACGGTAATCGGAACGACGATCATCATGCGCCGGTCGGCGCGTTGCTGACTGGCATATTCGCCCGCCCATTCCAGGTGGTATCCGGCCGGCAGCGTTACGGATTTGTTGACCTTGTGGATGGCCTCTTCGACCGTCGAGCCCAGATCGCGTCCGCGCACAGAGTACTTGATGGCGATGTAGCGCTGGCCACCCTCGCGGTTGATCTGCTCGGCGCCGTCGTCGGCGGAAACTTTGGTCAGTTGCGTGAGGGCAACCCGCTCGCCCGAGGGCGCAAGCAGGCGAACGTTCTCGATGGCTTCGCGCGTATCCCGGTATTGCTGCTGATAGCGCAAGGTTACGTCATAGCGGGCCTCACCCCGCTGTACCTGAGTGATGGCGTTGGCCCCAACCGCGGTCTGCATGGCGTCCTGAATGTCGGCGACGTTGATCCCCCAGCGGGCAGCGGCGGTTCGGTCCACGGTGTAGTTCAGGTTGGGTTGGCCAACGATGCGGAATATACCCAAATCCTCGATGCCTTGGATGCCGGCCATCTGTGCCTGAATCGCGTCTGCCTTGTTCTCCAGGGTGCGCAGGTCGTCGCCGAAGAGCTTGACGGCCAACTCGCCCTTGACGCCGCTGACGGCCTCTTCCATGTTGTCGGAGATGGGCTGCGAGTAGTTCCAGATAACACCGGGAAACTTCGACAGTTCCTTGTCGATGGCGGCGATCAGCGCTTCCTTGTCCTGATGGAAGACAGGGCGCCATTGATCCTTGGGCTTGAGATCAACGAAATACTCGGTGTTGAAGAAGCCGGCAGTATCGGTGCCGTCGTCGGGGCGGCCGGTCTGGCTAACGACCTGGGTCACCTCAGGAAATGAAGCCATGACCAGACGCGCCTGGTTGGTGAAGCTGATCGAGGAGGTGGGGCCTTCGCTGGGCGGCAGTGTGCCTCGCACCCAGATGGCGCCTTCGTCGAGATGGGGCAGGAACTCTGAGCCGACGGGGCCACCGAAGGACAGATAGAGAGCGATGACGAAAAGTGCGGCAGAGATTCCCACGGTCCATTTGCGATGGAGAATGGCCGCGCGCACCGCTGTGCGATAGTGCCCGGTGAGCCATTCCATGAGGGGATTCCTCCACTCTTTGGCGCCCGAGCGAAATGCGAAGCTGCCCATCACCGGAGCGACAAGCATGGCGAAGAAGAGTGCGCCGAGCAGCGCGAAGCAGACGGTCCAGGCCATCGGCTTGAAGAGACGACCCTCGACGGCCTGCAGGGTGAAGATGGGCAGATAGGAGGCGATGATGATGCCGCGTGCAAAGAAAACCGGCCTCTGCACCTCGTGGGCAGCCGCCCTGATCTTTTCCGACGGCATCTGCATATCATCTTTGTCGTTGAGGCGCCGGACGATGTTCTCGATCATCACCACTGAGCCGTCGACAAGCATGCCGAAGTCCAGCGCGCCAAGTGAAAGCAGGTTGGCGGGAATGTGGTTGAGGTCGAGGCAGATGGAGGCAAACATCAGCGAGAAGGGAATGGTCAGCGCGACGATGAAGGCGCCGCGCACATTGCCCAGGAAGAGAAAGAGAACGATGGAGACCAGAAGCATCCCCGCGGTGAGATTGTCCTCTACGGTCTTCACCGTAAATTTAACCAGGTCTGAGCGATCGAGGAAGGGAACGATCTTCACGCCCTTGGGCAGGATGCCGGGGTGGTCCTTGTCTCCGTTGAGCTTATTGACTTCCTCGTGAATGCTGTTGAGGACCGGGTCGGAATCGTCGCCTTTTTGCAGCGCCACGATGCCTTCGACGGTATCGGGATTGTCTACGATGGTGCCGTCGGGCCGATGCGTGGCCTTGCCGATCTGGCCGAGGCGAATCTTTGGCCCCTGGCTGACGGTGGCAATATCCTTGATCTGGATGGCCGCGCCATTCGCGGACTTGACGACGGTGTTCTCGATGTCCTGCACGCTGGTGAAGAGGCCCATCGACTGCACGTTGATCTGCTGCGCGCCCTGCTCGATGAAGCTGCCTCCGCCGTTGGTATTATTGGCGGAGATTTGCTGCTCGACCTGTCCGATGCTCAATCCGTAAGAGACCAGTTTCTCTGGATCGAGCTTGATCTGATACTCCTTGGTGGGTCCGCCGAAGCTGGAGACATCAACGACGCCGTTGACGCTCTTGAAAGACTTTTCCAGCGTCCAGTCTTCGAGCGATTTCTTCTCCATCACGTCATAGGCGGGGTTGGTGCTCTCCAGCGTGTACCAATAGATCTGGCCGACAGGGCTCCAGTCGGTGCCCATCTGCGGAACCAGATTGGCGGGCAGATTGACCTGGCCCAACCGCTCCATCACATGCTCACGGTTGAGGTCGCTGGTTGAGTTGTCATCGAAGATGAGCATCAGGCTGGAGAGGCCGGCCAGCGTGGTGGAGCGCAGATGCGCCAGATGGGGAATGCCGGCCATTTGAATTTCGACCGGCACGGTGACCTGGCGCTCGATCTCTTCGGCCGAGCGGCCGGGCCACTGGGTGATGATCTGCACATAATTGTCAGCCACGTCGGGATAGGCCTCGACGGGCAGGCTGCGGAAGCTGAGAACGCCCCAGATGGTGAGCAGCACAACCCCGCCGAGCACCATCCAGCGGTTCTTGAGCGCGAAATCGACAAGTGCGCGAATCATCGGGTGTGGTCCTCCAGTTTCTGCACCATTTCTGACTGCGTGCAGTGCGGCTTTTTCTTAAGGAAAAAGCCACTTAGCGGCAGGGGCTTCGTCGTGCTGCAACTTGCGGACCGCACTATTGGTTCCCCGCTGTTTCCAGGAGCAAAGCGTTGCCGATCACCTGCTGGCCGGGCTGAATGCCAGAGAGAATCTCCTGCCGGCTGCCGTCAAGCATCTTGCCGGCGCGGACCTCGGTGCGCTTGAATTGATTTCCGCCTGCGGGCACGAAGACCCAATCGCGATCGTGCAGATGGAGAACAGCCTCGCCGGGAACTACGGCGTGTGTCTCCTTGCTCTTGCTGGTGAAGGCCGCGGTAGCGAACATTCCGAGCCTGAGATAGCCAGGATTGCGGACTTCGATGCGCACCTTGGCGGTACGCAGCGAGGGATCGAGAATGGGGCCGATGTCGCTGATGCGACCGGTGAGCGGGCGGTCGGGGAAGGCATTGAATTTGATCATTGCTCCCTGGCTCATTTGCAGCTTGGGAATGTCGTTCTCGTAAACGTCGCAGACAATCCAGACGGTGGAGAGATCGGCGATGGTAAAGGTCGTTGCCGAACCGGAGAGGCTTACGCCCGCCGCGGCCGCGTTGGTCACATTCTGCGCCACGATGACGCCGGAGATCGGTGCATAGACGTTGACCACGCTGCTGGGATGGCTCTTGTTTACGCCCAGCGTCTTGAGTTGCTCTTCGGCAGCGGTGAGATCCGCCTTGGCGTTCCTGGCCGTGTCGTCCGCCTGTTCCAGTTGCGCCTGCGAAATGGCTCCATGCTTCAGCAGATCATCGGCGCGAACAAATGCCTTGTGGGCAAGTTGCTCGTCGTTGGCGGCCTTCAGATAGGCATTGAAGGCGTTGGTAATATCCGGACTCTGCACTTTGAGCAGCAGTTGTCCTTTCTTGACGTTGTCGTCGAGGCGGGCCTTGATGTCCACTACGCGGCCGTTGGCCAGCGAGATGACCGGCACTTCGCGACTGATGTCAGGAAACACTGAGCCGGTTGCCGTCAGTTCCGATGCCGACTCGATCTGGGTGGCCGTAATCAGGGGGAACTTGGCTACGTCCTTGGCGTCAATGGTGATCAGATTCATATCAGCCACCTGAATGACCTGGGCCGCGGGAGGCGCTCCACTGCCTGTCTCCTTGGCCTTGCAACCGGCGAGCGCGAGAAGGAACAAAAACGATGTCATGGCAACCGTCAGAGAAGTCATCCGACTGTTTTTCATGAAGGAAGAAAGAATCATTGAATCACCTCACGCCCCACGGCAAGATTCAGTTGTCCGGCAGCGGTCATATAGGAGCCGATCAGTTGCAGATAGGCCAGTTCGACGGTTCTGTAATCGCTCTGCGCGTTGAGAAAGTCCATCAGCGAAGCGCCGCCGTGTTCATAGGAGTAAGTCACAGTGTTTCGGACGCGCAGCGCCTGGTCCTTGTACTGCGCCTTGTAGGGTTTCAGCAGCGCGATGCTGCTTTCCACCTGCGTGTAAGCCGAGTCCACATCGCTGAAAACCTGCGCGCGAGCGGCCTCAGTCAATTGCTGGTTGCGCCCGATGTCGATCTGCGTGCGCTGCTTCTCGCCCTGATTGCGGTCGAAGATGCGCAGCGGAATGTTGACGCTGGCGCCCAGCGTATAGCGGCCAAAGTTGTTGTTGAATGCAGGATTGTAGGAATACCAGGTGCTGAAAGTCGGGTCGGTCGAACCATTGGCGATGGCCAGCTTGTGGTTGGTTTGTGCTTGTTGAATCGACTCCAGCGCGGCGCGCAGGTCGGGCCGTTCGTCGAGAGCGATCTGGCGGAACTCGTCAAGCGGTTTTAGCTCGTCGGCGAAATCAAAGACACCGGTGACATCAAACTGTTCGACCGGAGTGCGGTCGTTGAGCAGTTGCAGAAGCTGAATCTTGGCGGTGCGCAGATTGACGATGGCCGTCTGAATCTCCACCTCGTATTGCACGCGCAGCAGTTCGATGCGATCCAAGTCGATTTGGGCAATGTCGCCAGCCTTGAAGCGGTTTCTACTGATCTCGATGATCTTGTCGTAATAGGCAAGATCGGCCTTCGCCAGATCGAGTACAGCCCTGGCTTCGAGTGTCTCGACGAACTGCGATCGCAGATCGAAGAGGAGGTTGCGCTTGAGGTCCTCGTGCTCGGAGGCGGAGATTTGTGTGCCCTGCTTGGCGCTTTCCAGGCGCAACTCGCGTTTGCGCTCGCGCTCGTGAAGGTAGTTGATGCTGGGAACGAGTTGTGTGCCGGTCAGCGGCAGCCAGTGGGTTCCTAAACCGGGAACAGTATGTGGAGCGATTTGCAATCCATCGCCGGATAAGCCAACTTGTGGATTTGGACGCAAAAACGCCGTGATCTCGGCCGCCTTCATCTCGTCCACGCCGAAAGCGTCGGCCCGCAGGGCGGGGTTGGCGGCTTCAAATCTGGTCTTGACCTGTTCCCAAGTCAGACTTTGCTGCGCCGGAAGCAGGGCAGGAACCATAAAAAATAGCGTTGCCGCTGCCGGAATTGACAGGGACGAGAAGATTCGCTTCATACACAACCTTTGCGCCATGGTTCGCACGGCGGTGGCGGAAGGTAAAGATGCTCAATGATTTATACGACGGAAGCGAAAGGTCAAACAGTCGGTGGTGGCCGATTCTGAATCGAGGTCAGTGCGGGGTTGTTCACTGTGGGAATGGGAAGACTGGAAGGCGCGGCAAGGCGCTGATAGCCAAAGAACAGGCCGGCAAAAGAAGCCGGAGGCAGCATGGCGATCGCGGGGGAAATAACTTGCTGGCTGACTGCCGTGTGGCACCGGCGCAAATAAACCTCGACATCCGCCGGGTTTTGCGCCGCTTGCAAGTCGTCTGTCACTGAAATGACCGGAAACAGCATCAGAAGGAACGTGACTACAGCGACAACCTGCATCGGCCGGCTTGTGCCCTGACGCGGAGCATGGCGTATCCACAGCCGTACAAAGACGACTGCCAGCAATGCCCAAACGAGATTGAGAATTGTCTCCATTCCTAGCCCCAATTTTACATGGCCGATTGGGTATCTCAGGAGCATCTTTTCCGAGCGAAGGCAACCGGAAGTTGTGTGGCAGTTGGCGGCTGTTGACTTTCTCAACGCGGGGCCATGTTCCCCCCATGTTTGTTGCAAGTTTAAGGGGGGCTACCCACTCGCGACCTTGCGCCGCGCAGAATAAAAGCCCCTCGCATCTGGTCTGATGCGAGGGGCCGTGAAAAGGGAAAGCATGAGGAGCTAGGCACGAATCTTCCGGCGAGCGAAGCCTGCCAGGGCCATCAGGCCGGTGCCCAGCAGCAAGAGGCTGCTTGGTTCAGGAGTTGCCGATGCCTGGAGGTTGAGGTCTGCCGGCCCTTCCAGGCTGAAAAATGAGGTGCCTCCGTTTGCCGCGATTCCACCATTTGCAAAATTGACTGTGCCACTCCTATCGTTGGCGCTGATGCCTGAATAGGTCACCCCTGGGCCACCATAGCCATTGCCATTGGCGGCATTATTCACGACACCGGTGCAGGCATTGCCGCCCCCAAGGAAGGTGTAGCCCGGGGCGCCGCAGAGGCCGTCTCCATCGAAGCCGAAGATATCATCGACTGCGCTCGAAAGTTTGATCGAGCTGATGGCGCTGCCTGTGTCATTGACGATACCAACGAGATTGTCGTCGCCTCCCGAGTCATAGGAAGGCGCGCCGTTGGGGTTAGTTGTCACAATCGATCCGTTTGCCTCAAATGTGATCAGGACGTTGCAGCCCGCGGTTCCGCTGTGGTCGTCCGAAAGATAGGTGCTGGAAACGCCATTACCGCCGGAACTACCGCCGTTGGGAATCGGACAAGGGTTAGCCGTGCTGGCGAAAGCGGGCCCTGCAACCAACGTGAAAAGCGCCAGGGCAGTGACGGACAGGGATATCTTGATACTCTGCTTGTTGTTCATTGTTCAAACCTCCTAAATTTTTTGATGCGGTTAGACTGGAACGTCCAGGGGAAGATCTCAAGTCTGACCATGAGGATGCAATTGGAGGGCCATACCAATCAGGTGGTAAGCCATCTGGAATGAGTCACAGGGGAGAGCCTCGCTGCAAAATATTGCACACTTTATGGAAGTACAATTCCACTCAGGCCTGGAGACTGCTGATCTCATGGAACCGAGTGTTAGATCTTTATTGTTGGGACAAGCTGATAACTATGAGTTAGCCGGACTAAAGCAGGTTGCGGAAAAAGGCCATATTTTGAGCAAACTCCTGAATAGCATTCCTCAAGGTCTAAAGGCTCGGTTGTTTTTCCGCACTCATGGCGCGGCGGAAGTCGTGCCATGACACAATCCGGAGTTATGCAGATGCTTCTTGAATGCGGCAAGGGCGCAGCCCGAAGGCTGCGCCCTTGCTGTTGGAGCCGTTGTGCTGGCTATGCGTTGGAGTGCATGGGTCCGGTCAGCTTCTCCTCGAGGGCCGCTTGCGCAGCCGCCAGCCTTGCCGTCAGCAGGCGGAAGGGCGAGCAGGAGACGTAGTTGAGGCCGATTCTATGGCAGAACTTGACGGACTCTGGATCGCCGCCATGCTCGCCGCAGATGCCGAGATGGATGTCGGGCCGAGTGTTGCGGCCCTTGGTTGCGGCTATCTTCAGCAGTTGGCCCACGCCAGCCTGGTCGAGGGTGGCGAAGGGATCCTGCTTGAAGATGCCTGCCTTCATGTAGGCCGGCAGGAACTGGTTGATGTCATCGCGGCTGATGCCGAAGGTGGTCTGCGTAAGGTCGTTGGTTCCGAAGCTGAAGAACTCAGCCTCTTCGGCGATCTGGTCGGCGGTCAGAGCCGCGCGCGGCAGTTCGATCATGGTGCCCACCTTGTAATCGACCTTCGTACCCTTCTCCTTGAAGACTTCTTCAGCAACGCGGCGGACGATTGTCGCCTGATTGCGCATCTCCTCGACCGACCCAACGAGAGGAATCATGATCTCGGGATGCGGATCGCCGCCCTTGTTCTTGACCGCGACGGCGGCCTCGATGATGGCGTGGACCTGCATCTCGGTGATCTCGGGGAAGGCGATGCCGAGGCGGCAGCCGCGCAGTCCGAGCATGGGGTTCTGCTCGTGCAATTCCTCGACCCGCGCCAGCAGCGTGCGCAATTCCTTGAGCTTCGGCGAGCGGGGCTTGGTGTCTTCCAGATGCTGGATTTCCACCATCAGATCCTCACGTTTGGGCAGGAACTCGTGCAATGGCGGATCGATTGTGCGGATGGTGACGGGGAGCGACTCCATCGCCTTGAAGAGGCCAACAAAGTCGGCGCGCTGCATGGGCAGGAGCTTCTTGAGGGCGGCGCGGCGATCCTTCTCGTTGTCGGCCAGGATCATGGTGCGCATGTGCTCGATGCGGTCTTCAGCAAAGAACATATGCTCGGTGCGGCAGAGGCCGATGCCTTCAGCTCCGAAGAGGCGCGCATTCTTGGCATCGCGGGGGATGTCGGCGTTGGCGCGAATCTTGAGTCTGCGAACCGGATCGACCCAGCTCATGAACTTGACCAGATCCGGATCGTCGGGCTGGGCATCCAGCGTCTTGAGCTGCCCTGCGATGACGCGGCCGGTGGTGCCGTCCAATGAAATCCAGTCGCCCTGCTTGTAGGTGTGGCCCTTGACGCGCAATTGCTTGGCGTCGCCGTCCACGAGGCAGTCGCCGGCGCCGGCCACGCAGCACTTGCCCATGCCGCGAGTGACGACGGCGGCGTGAGAGGTCATGCCGCCACGAGAGGTGAGAATACCGGCGGCCACTTCCATGCCCGCGATGTCCTCAGGGGTGGTTTCGCCGCGCACCAGGATGATGTTCTTGTAGGCGCCCTTCGCGTGTTGCTTGACGGCTTCTTCGGCTGAAAAAACGATCTGGCCCACAGCGGCGCCGGGAGAGGCCGGCAGGCCGGTGGCCAGCACTTCGATCTTCTCGCCCTTTTCCACCAGGCGGGGAACCAGAAAGTCGTACAACTGATTAGGCTCGACGCGGAAGATGGCCTCTTCCTGCGTGATGAGGCCTTCGCGGACCATGTCAATGGCCACGCGAACAGCGGCCAGGCCGGTGCGCTTGCCGTTGCGGGTTTGCAGCATATAGAGCTTGCCATCCTGGATGGTGAACTCGAAGTCCTGCATATCGCGATAGTGCTTTTCCAGCTTCCCGGTGATGGTGCGCAGTTGGTCATAGACCAGAGGCATGGCGCGTTCCAGCTCGCTGATCGGCAGCGGAGTGCGAACACCACTGACCACGTCCTCGCCCTGCGCGTTCATCAGGTACTCGCCGAAGAAAGCGTGCTCGCCGGTGGCGGGGTTGCGCGTAAAGCCTACGCCCGTGCCGGAGTTCTCACTCAGATTGCCGAAGACCATGGTCTGCACGTTGACCGCTGTACCCAGCCAGTCGTCGATGCGGTTGATGCGGCGATAAGTCTTGGCGCGCTCGTTGCTCCAGCTCCTGAAAACGGCGTCGCGGGCCTGGACCAACTGATCCATCGGAGCCTGCGGAAAGTCCTTGCCGGTCTCTTTCTTGATCAGCTTCTTGTACTCGGCGATGATCTCATTAAGGGCTTCAGGCTTGAGTTCGTAGTCGAACTTGACCTTCGCGCGCTTCTTGACGCTGTCGAAGATGTGCTCGAACTTCTTTTTTTCCACTTCCAGAACGACGTCGCCGAACATCTGGATCAGGCGGCGATAGGAGTCATAAGCAAAACGGGGATTGTTGCTGCGCTTGGCCACCGCTTCAACGGCCTCATCGTTGAGGCCCAGGTTGAGGATGGTGTCCATCATGCCGGGCATGGAGAACT
>Ga0182014_10001461_pt1 | contig 31434 bp, 25 predicted proteins | sample 612S2DmetaG_FD_120489 | JGI IMG/M metagenome (GOLD analysis project Ga0182014, IMG submission 120489) | Permafrost microbial communities from Stordalen Mire, Sweden - 612S2D metaG | ecosystem: Environmental > Terrestrial > Soil > Wetlands > Permafrost | place: Sweden: Stordalen | collected... | reverse complement strand
CTCGAATGACAACACCGGGGCACTTCACGCCCACGATGGGGTTCGGTCGACGAGCTCGATCACGACCAACAACTCGGCGACTACTCCGCCGTCAGCCGAGGGCCGGACGAATGATCGAGGCTAATGTCTGCAGACACGTTCCGTATCCCGACCGACAGGGGACCGCGATGAAGATCAGCACGATGCTCAGCTACGCAGGAGGCTTCCGCAAGGCGGCCGCCCAGGTGGCCGAGATGGAGAAGGCCGGGCTCGACCTGGTGTGGGTGGCCGAGGCCTACGGTATCGACAGCCCGAGCCAGATGGGCTACCTGGCCGCCCTCACCGACCGGGTGGAGATCGGCTCCGCCATCCTCCCGATCTTCACGCGGACGCCGACGCTCATCGCCATGACGGCGGCCGGCATCGACTCGCTGTCGGAGGGCCGCTTCCACCTCGGCCTCGGCTCCTCCGGCCCCCAGGTCATCGAGGGCTGGCACGGCGTGCCCTTCGACGCCCCGCTCGGCCGCACCCGGGAGATCGTCGACATCTGTCGCCAGGTCTGGGCCCGGGAGGCCCCCCTCGAGCACCACGGCAGGTACTACGACATGCCCCTGCCCGAGGGGCAGGGGACCGGCCTGGGCAAGGCCCTCAAGATCATCGGCCGCCCGGTCCGCCCCCGGATCCCGGTCTGGGTGGCCTCGCTCGGCCACAAGAACGTGGCCATGACGGCGGAGATCGCCGACGGCTGGATCCCCATGCTCTACGTGCCCGAGAAGGCCCACGAGGTGTGGGGCGAGTCGCTCGAAGCCGGGCGGGCCAAGCGCGACCCGTCCCTCGACCCGCTCCAGATCACGGTGGGCGGCATGGTCGCCATCGGCGAGGGCGACGACGTGAGCCAGTTGCGGGACCTGGCGCGGCCGATGGTGGCGCTGTACGTCGGCGGCATGGGGGCCAAGGGCCGCAACTTCTACAACGACGTGGTCAAGCGGTACGGGTACGAGGAGGAGGCCGAGAAGATCCAGGACCTCTACCTCGACGGCAAGAAGGCCGAGGCCGAGGCGCTCGTGCCCGACGAACTGCTGGAGTCGATGTCGCTGTGCGGGCCGGCGCCCTACGTGGCCGAGCGGATCGCCGCGTTCAAGGCGGCCGGCGTCAGCCACCTCCAGGTCGTGCCGGTGCCGACGGGCGACCAGACACAGGTCGACATCATCGCTCAGGTCAAGGACATGATCGGATGATCAGCTGACCGGTCGGCCACTCCGGTCCGACGCATCAGCGGGGGGACCGGCTGGCCGGAGCCGGTCGACGGACGCCCGGGCCGGGTCGCCCCCGGCCGTCCGCACTGCCGTGTCACTCGTCGGAGACGAGCTCCCCCTCGGTGCGCTCGACGGTGTCGAGGATGAGCAGGGTGTCGAGCTGCTGGGCCATCTGCTCGATCTCCTCGGCCTCGTAGTAGCTCCGGTTGAGGGTGAGCGTGAGCTGATCCTGCACGAGGGCGAGGGCGTCCTCGGCCGCAGTGGCGGCGTCATACACCGAGAAGAGCCGGGCCTGCATGGCCTGGGCCGACACGAATCGGGTCCCGCGGCCGGCTGCCTCCGCCGGGAGCGCGCGCAGGGCGTCGCCCGGGGTCGCGGGGGCCGTCGAGGCGGTCGTCTCGGACGTCTCGGCTGCAAGCTCCTGGTCCATGGTCATCTGCCTTTCATGGTCTGATCCACGCCACCGTTCTGGTGTACTCCCATTCAACACCCCGGGAGTGACATTTCATCCGCATGCCACCGTGACGCCACCGTCCTGCAACCTTCTCCCTGGTCAGGGTGGCGCAGCCACTCAGGCGTGGTGGCGGCCGCCGAGGCCCCTGCCTGATCGGGCCGGCATCCCGGGCGCCGGGGTGTGGCACTGGCCCGGGCCGCCGTCACGGCCACCCGCTGCGTCCGATGGGGCCGGCCGGCGGAGGCGGGTCGGCGAGATGCCCGACAGGTGGGATGATGACCGACCGTGGTCGTGTCCCGCCCGGGACGGACCGGACCCGGGAGGACCGGCAGCATGGAAGGACCCATCACCGACAGCGCACGAGAGGCGATGCTCCTGGCCGCATTGGCCCGGACCGACGCCCGCTCGCTCAAGGAGTCCCTCCAGGCCGTCTCCGACCCCCGATCCCCGATCTCCAAGCCGATCGCCAACGCACTGGCCGCTCTGCGCAAGCACCGCGACCCGCTGTCCGTGCTCGACCGTGCCCAGTACCGGGTGGCGGTCCCGTACGCTGCGGCCGTCTACGCCGAGCCATGCCTGGCCGCCGTGATCGAGGCGCTCGGCGACAACGCCGACGATCCCACACGTGAGCAGTTGCTGGGTGCGATCGATGCGGTCGCACCGGACTACGACGAGGTGACGATCGCCGTCATGCTGGCCTCGGCGGCCGACGGTGACATGGCGGCCTCAGACCTGTGCTTCGCCCTCCTCGACACCGAGGAGCGGTTCAGGTTGACCGGTTGGCAGTCCTTCGAGCGGGTCGCGCCACCTGTCGAGGCGACCCGGGCGCCGGCACCGACAGGCACGACAGAGGAGCAGCGCGAGGCCCGGCGCGCCAAGAAACAGCGCGAGACAGAGGAGCGCAGACGGAAGACCGAGGCGTCGGCCCGTGCCGCCGAACAGGTCCGCACGGCCAAGAAGAGGGAGCGGGCAGCGGCGTCCGATCGTCCGTCCGTCGCACCGGACGGCTCCCAGGCACCGGCGCCGATTCTCCCCAGCCTCGGGCACCGGCGTGCCGTGCTCACCCCGTTGGAGGAGGAGGAGTTCGACCGCGACGACCCGTGGGCGACCGGCGTGGTGCTGGCCTGGGTGCCGTTCGACGCGGCCGACGACGACCATTCGGGAATCGACGGCAAGGTGCGCCCCTGCGTGGTCCTGGCCGGATCGCCCACCCATCTTCTCGTGCGTCCGGGCTACTCGGCGGGTGGCGTCAAGAGTCGGGACTGGAAGTCGCACCCCGTTCGCCACTGGCGTCGGTCGGGCTTCGACGAACCGACGTGGATCGACGTGGACGCGGTGCGGGTGGGTCGCCCGGAGACCGGCCCCACCGGCTTTCTCGAGCCGGACGACTGGAACGCCATCTGGTAGTGCCGGGAACGCCCCAATTCCCTGGACAGAAAGTACGTTTGCGATTCGCAAGCAATCGGAGGCCGAATGGCTTATGCTACCGCGGGTGACAACGTCACCGATAGGTCCGGCGGATGATTCCGGGGCGGAACGGGAAGCGGTCTATGACCGCAGAAGGCAGGGAAACATGTTGAAGAGACTCGCGTTGGGGGCTGGAGTCGCGCTCGTCGCGTTGGCCAGCCCGATCGGGATCGGTACCGGCGTGGCGGGGGCAGGAGCTCCGCCCGTCACACTCACCGGTCCGATCAACTGCGCTGCTGCGGTCGGCCAGACCGTCTTCGGCAAGGGGCTGTCGAACAACCCGTCGGCCCAGACGTCGCTGACCGTCAAGATGAAGATCTCGGAGTGCACAGGCGCGGGGGGAAGTTCGGGCGGTGTGACGCTCAAGTACGGCCTCCTCAAGGTGACCTCGGCGCCTCAGGCGATGTTGAACGCTTGCGGCCTGTACACGGACATCGGCTCGCTGCCGACGCTCACCGGAACGATCACATGGAAGGGATCCCACGGCTTCATTGCCCAGTCCACGGTCACAGTCCAGGGCGAGACGGGCTTCTACGAGCAGGGGGTCAATGAGCTCCACCTGCAACTGCCCGTTGCGATTGGGACCGGTTCATTTGCCGGTCAGCCGGTGACGACCTCCGGGCTGGACTCCAACAAGTCCGGTTTCCTCCTCACGAGTGCCTGTTCCACGTTCAAGGGTCTGAAGAGCTACACCTTCGGCCACCCGGCCTCGGTCGGCTCGGTCACCGGTTCCGTCACGATCGCAGGAGGCTGAGCAGTATGCGAACCACCACACTCACTCGATTCGGAACAGCAGGGCGCGTCGGTCTCGCGCTCGCAGCTTCCACACTCCTCGCCGGCGTCCTCGGGGTGCCTGCCGGGGCAGCGAGCCCAGGACCGCGCACAACGATCGTGACCGTGTCGTCGTCACCGATTACCCCGGTGACAGGCCAGGCGGTCACACTGAACGCGAGGGTCGGCACAGGCCCGCACGGCCCGACGCCGGGCGGACAGGTCCAGTTCCAGATCACGGGAAACGACTCCGTCACCACGGTGTCCTGTGACGCCAGCGACACCGTGGCGCTGTCCGGCGGGGTTGCGTCGTGTCCGGTGAGCGGCGGTCTCCTGGCATCGCTCGCCCCCTACTCCGTGAGCGCCAGCTACACGGACACCGTCGACTCGAGCTATCTGCCGAGCACGGGTACCCGCAGCCAAGCGGTCACTTCCGGTTGGACGAAGACGTCGGTGACGTCATCGTCCAACCCGTCGGCGACCGGGCAGTCGGTGTCGTTCGTGGCGGCCGTGAACGTGGTCTCGCCGGCGGTCGGCACGCTCACGGGATCGGTCACTTTCACCGGGACCACGTGTGACGGAGGGACCAATACGATCCCTGTGTCAGACGGAGTCGCCCAGTGCGCCGTCAGCGGCGGTCTCACGGCCGTGGGCTCGCCCTACCTCGTGACCGCAACCTACGGCAGCGATCCGAATTTCAAGACCAGCACGAGCCTGCGGCTGAAGCAGGTGACCGCGCCTGCAGCCGCCACGGTGACGCTGTCGGCTACTCCGGACAACTGCACCGGGGACCTCTGTACCTCGTCGCCCAATATCCCCCTCAGCTTCACGGGAGTCACCACCTCGACGGGCACGGACGGAGGGACGGGTGTCCCGGCAGGTCCGCTGGTCTTCACCATCGTCCCGGCTGGGTCCAAGGTCTCGCAGACATGTGCGGGCGGTAGCAACACCTTGGCACTCAGCGGTGGCTCCGCCACCTGCTCGATGGCCGCTGGGCTGCCGGCCAGCCTGTACTACGTGGTGACGGCAAGACTGGCTGACCCGAACTACTCGGGTGCATCGGCCACGCTCTACCTGAATGCATCGCTGTGGTCGACCACGACCAAGCTGTCGCTGCCCAAGAAGGTCGTCGCAGGGCAGACCTTCGCGGTGGTGGCCACGGTGACGCCGGAGGCCGGGTACGCCGGCGCGGCGCCCGTGGGCGGCTATGTGAACATCACCGTCTGCGGTGGGAACTCGAACGGCTCGGACGGCTGTCAGGGCGGGGCGGCCGCAGTGGTGAACGGTACTGCGAGCATCACCATCGGTGGCGGTGAGTATCCGGGCTACTACAACTTCTACGCCGTGTACTCGGGCGATGCGAACTTCTATGGCAGCACCGTCAAGAGGGGCACCTTCTCCGTCGACAGGTCCGGCGTCAGCATGGGCCTGACGGAGCCCTACGGGTTCGTGTCGATCGACGGCGCCCCGGTGGGCATCACCGCCACACTGACCACGGACAACGGGAGCGTCGGCTCGACACTCGTGGGGCCGCCCACCGGTACGGTGACGTTCACCATCACCGGACCGAACGGCCCCGTGTCCTGTGACGGCGGCGACGTGGTGCAGTGGGGTTCTGCTCCAGGACAGTCGGAGGGCTCGGTGACGTGCTACATCGCCGGTGGCCTGGCGCTGGTGGCACCGCCCCAGACCGATTACACGGTGCAGGTGGTGTACTCCGGTGACAGCAACTACACGGGAGGCGGCGCCAAGGTCACGCAGGTGGTGGTGCCGGCCGTCTCGTGACGGTCAACTCGTAGCGAGCGTCGGGACCCGCTGATGCAGATCAGCGGGTCCCGACCACGCCACAGTCGTTTCCTGGCGCAGGGTCGGCGCCCGGGTCCGGCGGCAGCACACGGGGGCGGTCACCGTGGGGGTCACCTGACGATGCCGAAATGCCGTCGGCATCGTCAGACTGACGATCAGTGGCGGCGACGGGCGACGACCCACGCGGCATCGAACGATCCCACCACCGCCGCCACCACCAGTGCAGCGTAAGGGAACACGTGGTAGGGCGACGGCTGGCCGGGAGTGCAGAGCGACACGAACGGCACGACCAGCGCCGCCGCACCGAGCAGGGGCAGGACCACGGGACGCACCACGGAGAACCGGTCGCGGTGCCGATGCCAGGCATAGACCGGTAGCGACACCATGGTCAGCAGGTACACGAACCGGATCACGATCGTCCCGAGTGTCGAGCGCTCGGCATAGGGCCGACGGGGTCCATCGATCCCGTGCCCACGCCGGCGACGTGGGCGCCGGCCCAGACGCCGCTGACCGACAGGCCGACCCAGCACGATGGCCACCAGTGCCCGGACCGGGGTGTGGGTGGTTTCGCGCACGATACCGAGCCAGCGAGGCAGCTTGCCGGTCCGCCCGCCGTCGTAGACCATCCGGGACTGCGAGTTGGAGCCCGACACCAGGGTGGCGAGCACCGAGACGTTGCCGGCCACCCACGTCATGACGGCGAACGGTCCGAGCCCGCTCTCGACGAACTCGATGAAGCTGCCGGCCGACGGCTCTGCCCGGGTGAACTCGGCCACTCCCAGTGCGCGTAGGAGCACGGCGGCAGCCGCTGCCGAGATGGTCAGGGGTGCGGCGGCGCTGGCTGTCACGGCGATGACGCCGAACCCGAAGTAGAAGTCGATGCCCGGGCCGGTGTTCGCCACGGTGGACGCCGTGACGTCGGCGGTTCCCAGCTGACCGGACTCGAGCCCGTCGTTGGCGGGCGCGGGCGTGGTCACCGTGTCACGAGCACCCGGCGACCCCCGTCCGCCGGCCCGGTGCACCTCCTGCCGTCCGCCGGGCCGTCCACCGTTGCATTGTCGCCCCACCGGGGGCCGGGTCAATGAACCCGGGTGCGGAGGGGCCGACGAGTCCGGTCCGGCGGTGCCGTCCGGTCGGGTCAGGTGCGGTCGGCGTCGACCGTCGGTACCCGGCCTCCGGGGCCCCGTCGACGGCTGCGCAGGTTCGCCGGAAGGATGTCGGGATCGGCCACCGCCCGGCCGATGACCTCGAGGATCTCGTCGCCGATGAGCTCGCTGCGGACCAGCAGCGCGTCGCGGAGGGCCTCGACGACGTGCCGGTGCTCCTCGAGCATTCGGGTGACCGAGCTCTTGGAGTCGTCGAGGAACGCCTCGACCTCGGCCCGGCTGGGCTCGTCGGACAGGACCTTGCCTACGATGCCCCCGCCCTGGTGCTCGATGGCCGCCACCGAGATGAGCGACGTACCCATACCGAGCTGGCCCACCATCTGGCAGGCGTTGAGCGTCGCGGCCTGCAGGTCGCTGGCCACCCCGGTGGAGCACTCGCCGAAGAACAGTTCCTCGGCCACCATGCCACCGAAGGCGATGTCGATCATGGCCCGCACCTCGGAGCGGGTCTTGGTGAAGCGCTCCTCGGTCTCGGAGTGGCTGAGCAGTCCGAGGGCGTCACGACGTTTGACGATGGTCAGGACCTCGAGCTTGCGACCAATGCCGACGAGCCAGGCCACCGTGGCATGGCCGGCCTCGTGGGTGGCGATCGTACGTCGCTCGGCCTCGGTGTACTCGACCGGCTGCGCCAGCCCGATCTCCTCGGTCATCTTGGCCTGCTGGATGTCGTTCCAGGAGAGCCGATCGGCGCCACGTCGCAGTGCCCACACCAGCGCCTCGTCGAGCAGGTGCTCGATCATGACGGGGGAGTAGCCGGCTGTCATGGCGGCCAGCGTGTCCCGCCGGGCCGGATCGTCGAGCTCAGCCTCGTGGGCCTTGCGACCGAGGTAGTAGCCGAGGATGTCGCGTCGCCCCGCCCGGCCGGGCAGGCCGAAGTAGATGGTGCGGTCGAAGCGTCCCGGCCGGATCAGCGCCGGGTCGAGGTCGTCCATGCGGTTGGTCGCGCCGATGACGAGGATGTTCGCGGGGGTGGCCGTGGGCTTGCGGAGGCGCCTGCCCTCGGGCAGCCAGCCGTTGACCCACTCGACGACCTTGCCCCGCATGCGGACCGACCACGGGGTCTGCTCGAAGGACTGGAGCTGGATCAGCAGCTCGTTGACGACCCCCGGGATACCTTCGCCGTGGCTGGAGCCGGTGCCCCGCTTGCCGCCGATGGCATCGAGCTCCTCGATGAAGCCGATGGCCCCACCCTCGCGGCGGGCCTGTCGGCGCAGCTCCTTGAAGTAGGCGCGGATCTTGCGGTTCGTCTGGCCGTAGAACATGGACTGGAACGCCGAGGACGAGACGAAGAGGAAGGGCACGCCGGCCTCGGAGGCCATGGCCTTGGCCATGTACGTCTTGCCGGTCCCGGGCGGGCCCTCGAAGAGGATGGCCTTGCGGGGGGTCCCACCCATCTGCTCGTTGAACGTCCGGTAGGCGAGGAAGAGGTTGAGCGTCTTGGTGACCTCCTCCACCAGTCCTTCCGAGCCACGCACGTCGTCGAAGCTCATGGTGAGCTCGTCTGGCCGGTAGAGGATGTGGGGCGACTTGCCCGCGGCCAGCAGCGGCACCACCATCACCAGGCTGAGCAGCACGATGAGGCCGATCGGCAGCAGGTAGGGCGTGAAGGAGGACGGGACCGAGGGGGTGGGCAGGGGCGCACCGGGTGCCAGCACGTCGCGGAGGACCAGCAGGACGGCGATGACACCGAGGACGGCCGCCGTGCGCTGCAGCCGGGCCGATCGGGCCTTTGCCTTGTGGGCACCGACGTCGGTGGTGGCCATGCGGGCCACGCCGGAGCCGGACAGCGCCCCGAGTCCGCCGCCCCCACCGCCCGGCCGGATAGCTGTGGGCACCGGGTCGGGAAGCGTGCCGACCGGGGTCACCGGTCCGTCGGCCTGTGCAGGGTCCCGTGGTTCCATCGCATCGCTCCCGTCATGTTCCCGGTGGTCGGCAGTTACCCCGGTTCCTTGGGGACAGGCCGTGAACATGACATCCACGGCCTGCTCGGGTTCGGGACCATCGCCCGAACGCGATACCCAGTGCGGCGAACCTACGGCCGGTTGCAGGAGAGGTCAAGCGACTCCACGGAGGGTGGGGAGGCCCAGCCCACATGGGCAGCCGGGCACGGAATTGTCACGTGCCGTGGCCGGACAGGCGACCGGCGCTGCAGCCCGGTTGCGGAACGGGTGGCGGAAGCGGTGCCGAACGGACATCCGTGGGGCCTAGGTGGGGACCGGGAACTCCCGCACCTCGAAGTCCGACAGCACAGTCGCGCACAGGCTGGCGGCCTCGAGCGAGCAGGACTCCGCCGCCACCGCCACCGGTGACCCGTAGGAGACGGCGGACGGGATCTGGGGAAAGAGCACGACGCCGGACACGGTCGTCTGACCCCCGGAGGCGGCCAGACTGCCGACCACCCCGGCCGGGTCGGCGACGGCGGTCACGTCGGGCGTGAGGGCGTTGGTGAGTTCGCCCGCAGGCTTGGTCGTCGAGCAGCCCGCCGACTGGGACTGCCACGACGGAATGGTGAAGAACGGGCACACCAGCTGCACGCCGGCGGGGGACCCCGTGGTGGCGTACGTGGCGAAGATCCCTTCCGCACCCGGCATCGGCGCCCCTGACGTCGGGGGCACGGGGTCGTTCGGCGGATAGACGGCCAACGTCGTCGAGCCCCGGGCAGCGATGGCCGCCGACTGCCCGGACGTGTCACCGGGGTTCGTGGTGGTCGTCGTGGAAGCCCCGTACCCAATGATGGTCGTCGTGGTGGGGGACGACGACTGGCCGGACGCACCGGGTGTCACCTGGGAGCACGTCCAGCCGCTCGGACCGAGGAGGGTGTGGAGGCCGTCGGTGTAGAAGGTCACCTTGCCGGCGAGCGAGGTGGGAACCGGCGCCACCAGGATGGTCGGGTTCCACCCTGAGGACGACTTGATGGGCACCCCGCCGTAGGCCGGATCGGTGCATGCGACCACGGGAAAGGCCACGGCGACCTCGCCGTTGACGGGGACAGTGGTCGACGTGGTGCTGCCCGACGTGGTCGACGTGGTGGCCACCCCGGTCGAGGTCCCGAGGAGCGTCGACCCGCAGCCCGTCAGCACGACCAGGCCTGCGGCCGCACCCGCCGCCAGCCACCGCACCCCGGGCCGCAGTGGCTGTCCCCCCCTCGCATCGCGCCTCATGACCCCTGACGATAGGCCGGGTCGTCTGCTGCACACTGGGCAATCGGCGGCGGCCGGCGGAAGACGGTTGCTTACGTTGACGTACGCGTTAACTTAGAGCGAGGGCACGGTCCGAGCCACAGGACCCGGGCCCGACCAATGGGAGCAGCCATGGCCGTCGTCGAGCAGTCAGCAACACCGGGGGACGACAGGGGTCCCCGGCGCGCTGTGGGTTCGGGCGGCCGTGCGTCCCGCGCGGTCCGGCTCAGCGGCGACCCGGCAAACCTGCCCGCCAACTACAAGTGGATGGCGCTCTTCATCTCGACGCTCGGGATGCTCATGGCCACCATCGACGGCTCGATCGTCCTCATCTCGCTGCCCAACATCTTCCGGGGGATCGGCATCGACCCCTTGCAGCCCGGAAACACCTTCTACCTGCTGTGGATGATCCTCGGCTTCCTCGTCGTCACCAGCGTCCTGGTGGTGAGCCTCGGTCGGATGGGCGACATCTACGGCCGGGTGCGCACGTACAACCTCGGCTTCGCCGTCTTCACCTTCTTCTCGCTGATGCTGTCGATCACGTGGATGACCGGGTATGCCGCCGGCGTCTGGCTCATCGTGATGCGCATCTTCCAGGGCGTGGGCGCAGCCATGCTCATGGCCAACTCGGCCGCCATCCTCACCGATGTCTTTCCCGACAACAGGCGCGGCATGGCCCTCGGGGTGAACCAGGCCGCCGCCTTGAGCGGAACCTTCATCGGGCTGGTCCTCGGCGGGGTGCTGGCCCCCCTCAACTGGCGGTGGATCTTCCTCGTCTCCGTCCCCATCGGGCTCATCGGGACCGTCATGGGGTACCTCAAGCTCCGCGAAACGAGCCCCCGCCGGCCGGCGAGGATCGACTGGCCGGGCAACATCACCTTCGCACTCGGCCTGGTGCTCGTCATGATCGGCATCACCTACGGGATCGAGCCGTACGGCGGGCACGTCATGGGGTGGACGAACCCGGTAGTGCTGGGATCGGTGTCGATCGGCGTGGTCCTGCTGCTCGTGTTCTGCGTCGTCGAGACGCGGGTCCCCGAGCCGATGTTCCGGCTCCAGCTCTTCAAGATCCGGGCGTTCACGTCCGGGGTCCTGGCCAGCTTCCTGGCCGCCCTCAGCCGGGGCGGCCTCATGTTCATGCTGATCATCTGGCTGCAGGGGATCTGGCTGCCGCTGCACGGCTACGCCTTCACCGTGACGCCGCTGTGGGCCGGAATCGCCATGCTGCCGCTCACCCTCGGGTTCCTCGTGGCCGGCCCGCTGTCCGGCGTGCTGTCGGACCGCTTCGGAGCCCGTCCCTTCGCCACCGGCGGAATGCTCGGCACGGCGTTGTGCTTCGTCCTGCTCGAACTGCTGCCCGTCGACTTCCCCTATTGGATCTTCGCCGTCCTGCTGTTCGCAACCGGGCTGAGCATGGCGTCGTTCGGCTCACCCAACCGTGCCGGCGTCATGAACAGCCTGCCCGCCCAGCACCGCGGTGCCGGCTCGGGTATGAACAGCACCTTCCAGAACTCCGCGCAGGTGCTCTCCATCGGCATCTTCTTCACCCTGATGATCGTCGGCATCACCGCCTCGCTCTCTGCGAACCTGTTCCACGGTCTGGTCGCCCACGGTGTCCCGGCGGACGTGGCGAACCGCGTGGCCCACCTGTCGCCCGTGTCGACGCTGTTCGCCGCCTTCCTCGGCTACAACCCCGTCCAACACCTCGTCGGACCGCACGTGCTGGCCCAGCTCAGCCCGTCCCAGCAGGCGGCACTGACCGGCCGGAGCTTCTTTCCGGGACTGATCAGCCATTCGTTCCGGGCCGGCCTGCACGCCGCGCTCGACTTCGCCATCGTGGCCAGTCTGTTGGCGGCCTGGACGTCGTGGCTCCGCGGCGGCCGCTACGTCTACACAGAGGGCGACGAGTCCGACGCCGAGTCCGACGCCGGGGCAGACGAGGTCGACGAGGTCGACCGGACCGATCGGCATGCGAGGGACCTGGCGGCAGCCGAGGCCGTATGCGCCGACACCGAGGCGCTGCCGTGACCGCAGCCGAGGCTGTGCTGTCGACGGACGACGTCCTGCCGATCGGCGAGCTCGCCCAGCGAACCGGTGTCACCACTCGCACACTCCGCTACTGGGAGGAGCTCGGGCTGATCCGGCCCAGCGGCCACCGTGGTGGCGGCGAGCGGCTCTACTTGCCGGCCGACATGGCGCGGGTGACGCGGATCCGAGACCTTCAGGAGCTGCTCGGGTTCTCGCTGGCCGAGGTCCGGGTGGTGCTGGACACGCCCGACGCCGATGCCCTCGACCGCGTCCGCTCCGAGTACCGGTGGGGCGATGCCAGCCCGGCCGAACGGCGGCGACTCCTGGTCGAGGCGGCTGAGGCGAACGACCAGCTGCTGGCCCGGCTCGACGACACGCTGGCCCGCATCAGCGCCTTCCGCGACGAGCAGGCCGCCAAGTCGCGTCGTCTGGCCGAGCTCTTCGACGAGTTGGACGGAACCGACGACGCACCGAACGACCGACGAGGACCCGAGGAGGGTACGAAAAGATGACCATAGGAGACCTGACCGCCCGGACCGTGGAACTGGAGGGGCACGACGGCGACGCCATCGAGGCCTATCTCGCCCTGCCGCTCGACACCGGGCCGGCCGGGGGGGTGGTCGTGATCCACCACATGCCCGGCTGGGACGCGGCGAGCAAGGAGATCACCCGGCGGTTCGCCGCCAACGGCTACCTGGCGGTCTGCCCCAACCTCTACAGCCGCGAGGCGCCGGGTGCGGAGCCCGACGATGCGGCAGCCGTCGCACGGGCCAACGGCGGGGTGCCGGACGAGCGCCTGGTCGGGGACGTCGCCGGATCCGCTGCCTTCCTGCGAGGCCGGCCCGGGTCCAACGGCAAGGTCGCCACCATCGGGTTCTGCTCCGGAGGGCGCCAGTCGTTCCTGTCCGCCTGCAGCCTGGACCTCGATGCGGCGGTCGACTGCTACGGCGCCTTCGTGCTGACCCCACCGCCCGACGAATTCCCGCTCCGGATCGGTCCCCTCGGCGATCGGGTCGGCGACCTCAGGTGCCCGCTCCTCGGACTGTTCGGCGCTGACGACCAGTACCCGGGACCGGATGAGGTCGCCGAGTTCGAGCGCTCGCTGGCCGCCGAGGGCAAGGAATTCGAGTTCCACTCGTACGACGGGGCGGGCCACGCCTTCTTCAACACCGACCGGCCGAGCTTCCGGCCGGAGGCCGCCCAGGACGGCTGGGAGCGGATCTGGGCATTCTTCGGCCGGCACCTGTCGGCCTGACCACGACGACGAACGCAGGAGGTACGGCCATGTGCACCTATCGGACGACGACGCTGGCAGTCGAGGGGAGCGGCAAGGGGGCGGCGGGCTGGTTCCCGGTGACCGACGCCTCGGTCTACTTCGACCACCCCGTCCACGCCCCGGCCGACCACACGCTCAACGTGGACCTGCGCAACCCGTCCCGGGGTGCGTCCGCCCGCGTGGCAGTCGAACTCGACCCGGTGTCGGCCCGCGCGTTGGCCGTGGCCATCCTGGACATGCTCGACAACGCGCCGCCCGGCCTCATCCCCTCGTAGCGGGGCCGGGCAGGGGCCCGGCTAGGCCGGAGGCGCAGGAGGGGGTGGTGGCGGAGGAGTCGGACCGCTCGGCGGCGGAGGTGGCGGGGGGTAGGCCGTGCCGGGCTGGGGCGGCTGCGGGTAGCCGGAAGGAGGAGGCGGCGGGGGGTAGGCCGTGCCGGGCTGGGGCGGCTGCGGGTAGCCGGAAGGAGGAGGCGGCGGGGGGGCGTACCCACCCTGCTGCGGGTAGCCGGAAGGAGGTGGTGGTGGCGCGTAGCCGCCCTGCTGCGGGTAGCCCGGGCTCGGGCCGTAGTTGGCGGCCACACCGGCAGGACCCTTCGGGCCGAGGTAGGTGCTCTTGCCCAGCCACAGGATGAACCAGAAGATCACGGGCAGCAGGACGAGCCCGGCGGTGAACCCGCCGCCGTGGCCGAAGCTCTTGGACACGTCATAGAGGATGAAGATCGAGATGACGAACAGGGCGAGGCTCCCGAAGGGAACTATGACGAGGAGGAGGAACCACGCCCACGACTTCGGCCGCCCGGCCACGCGCAGGAGCACGATGAAGTTGTAGATGGGCACGAACGCCGCCCAGGCCGGCTCGCCCTGGGGCGACGCCTTCTGGTAGGCGCCCCACACGGGCAGTGCGAACAAGATGTAGAAGAAGATCAGCGCGACGAAGAAGATTCCCCCCCCGCCCGATGAGGCCGCTGTCATGAATTCCACGAGAACCCCCTGGTGGTGATGGTCCCGCCGTCGGGACGTCGTGCACATCGTGGCACCTCGGGCTCCCTGATGGAGTGATCCGGAGGTTGTCCGGCCACGTGCGGGCACTCGTGCGGGTGCGGGCCGGAGTGGACGTCGCACCCCCTGAGTAAGGTCGCCACCCGTGGGCGACGCACACACAAGGTCCGGGCTGCACCTCTATTCGTCCGAACGCGCCGAGGACCTCGTGGCGAGTGTGGTCGAGGTGCTCGTCGCCGATCCCCTGGACCCGATGGAGGCCGACTGGCTGGCCGTTCCGTCCGACGGTATGCGGAGGTGGGTCACCCTCGAACTCGCCCGTCACCTGGGCGCGAGCAGCCCCGGAGCGGGCGACGGCATCGCGGCCAACTTCCGCCGCGCCTACCCCGGCTCGCTGCGCAATTTCGTCCTCGATGCGACGGCCGCTGGGTCGGAGTGGTCGGCGGGCCGCACCGACCCCTGGCACATCGACCGGATGGTCTGGCCGCTGCTGGCCATCTTCGACGACCTGGCCGCCGATGGTGGCATGCCGGAGTTCACCGGTCTGCCCGACGGGGCGTCGCGGTTCACCCGGGTGCGCACCGTCGCCGACCTCATCGACCGCTACCACCTGCACCGCCCCGAGATGGTCTGTGCCTGGGCGGATCCCGGACGTGCCGACGGCGGCATGGTCGACGGACTGCTCGAGCCGATCTCGGTGCATGCCGCATGGCAGCCGGAGCTCTGGCGCCTCCTGCGTCACGAGATCGGGGCGCCCAGTCCACCCGAACGGATGGCTGACGTCCTCCACGAGGTCCGGGCCGGTGCACTGGACCTCGACCTGCCCGGGCGCCTACTCCTGTTCGGCTTCACGTCGCTGCCGGGGCGGGACTTCCTGCCGCTCGTCGAGGCTGTGGCCCAGGAGCGCGAGGTGCACCTCTTCCTCCTCGACCCGCACCGCTTCGATCTCGCCGACCTCCATACGGCGTGGCCCGCGCCGGCGCGGGCACGTCCCCGCCTCCGGTCCGAGGACCCGACGGGCGAGGCGGTCCACCAGCCGTTGCTCCGCTCGTGGGGTCGGCTTCCACGCGAGTCGGCGGTGCTCCTGGCGGACGGTCTCACCGGAGGGACCGACCAGGTGCACTGGGTCTCGTCCGGCCCGTCACCCCGGACGACCGTGCTCGAGCGCCTGCAGGCCGACATCCGGGAGGACGCGACCGCCGCACCGGCACGGGGGGATCCCTCGGACCGGTCCGTGCAGTTCCACGCGTGCTTCGGCGCGATGCGGCAGGTGCAGGTGGCACGGGACGCCATCCTCCACCTCCTGAACGATGCCGACGCGGGATTCACCGAGGAGGACGTGCTCGTCGTCTGCCCGAGCCTGGAGAAGTTCGCGCCGCTCGTCGAGGCCGTCTTCGGCCGGGTCGGCCCTGCGTCGGGCGATGCCGCCGGCCCGCCGGCACTGCGCTATCGCATCGCCGACCGTTCGATCCGGTCCGCCAATCCCGTGATGGGCGCCACCGGCGCCCTACTGGACCTGGTGGCCGGGCGGTTCGAGAACGCCGATGTCCTCGACTTCATCTCCCTCGCACCGGTGCGTACGAGGTTCGGGCTCGAGGAGGACGACCTCGGTGTGCTCGCCGAGTGGGCCGAGGAGACGCGCGTGCGGTGGGGGCTCGACCCGGGCCACAGGTCCCGGTTCGGTCTGCCGGCATCGGTCGACGCCAACACGTGGCAGGCGGCACTCGACCGGTTGCTGCTGGGCTCTGCTGTTGCGGACGGCGACCTCGACCTCACCATTGGTTCGGTCGCCCCGTTCGGTGTCGACGGCGGCGACACCGACCTTCTCGGGAAGCTCGCGTTCATCCTGGAGCGCCTGGCCGTACTGGCTGGACACGCCGCCGACTCCGAGCACACGATCGGCGCGTGGGCCGACCTGCTGCGCCAGACCTGTGTCGACCTCTTCGCGGCACCCGATCAGGCGGAGTGGCAGTTCGAGGCACTGGAGCGGATGTTGCGCGAGGTCGTCGACAGTGCGGCGGGGTCGGAGCGCGGCGGCGCAGTGCCGTTGGGACTGCTGGACGTACGGCGGCTCCTCGAGGGACGGCTCGACGCAGCGCCCGGGCGCCCCGACTTCTTCAGGGGCGGGGTGACCGTCACGTCCCTCGCCTCGCTGCGATGGGTCCCGTTCCGGGTCGTGTGCATCCTGGGACTCGACCAGGACGCCCTCGGGTCGACGGCACCCGACGCGTCCGACCTCATGGCTGCCGCAGCGCAACCGGGCGACCCCGACCCGAGGTCGGAGGCGCGCCAATGGATGCTCGAAGCGGTGCTGGCGGCGCGTGACCACCTCCTCGTCGTGCGTGAGGGTCGCGATGTGCGGTCCAGCCATCCGGTGCCGCAGGTGGTACCTGCAGCAGAGCTCTTCGACGCCGTGGTGGCACTCCATCCCGAAGGCGACCAGCCCGATGTGCGGATGAGGCTCGAGATGGAGCATCCGCGACATCCCTTCGACGAGGCGTGCCTCGAGGCCGGCACGTTGATCGCTGGCACGCCGTGGAGCTTCGCCCCCCGGGACCTGCTGGGTGCAGAACGTCGCCGGTCGCGTCCGTTCAACCGACCGGCGTTCCTCGACGGACCGCTCGAGGGGCACGACGAGGGTCCGGTCGAGTTGGAGGAACTGCGTGCGTTCCTCCGGGACCCGGTCGCGACCTTCGTCCGCCGATCGTTGGAGGCGAGTCTTCCCCGACCCGCCGAGGACGTGCAGGACATCCTCCCGGTGGAGCCGGATGGCCTCGAGCTCCACCACATCGGCCAGAACCTCCTGGAAGCGAGGTTGCGGGGCACGGACGGCGACACATGGCGGCGCGTGGAGCGAGCCAAGGGCACCCTGCCGCCCGGCGTGCTCGAGGACCGCCTGTTCGACGAGGTATCGGCCGAGGTGGATGTCATGCTCACCGAGGCGGTGGTCCGGGGGATCAGCTCCGCCGACCCCGTGCTGCACGAGGTCGACGTTGCCGTTGCTGCCGGCATCCGGATCGTCGGCACGGTGCCGCTCGGCCTCGACCCGCCGCGAGCTGGTCCGGGCCGGATCCTGTTCAACCGGCCCAAGGAGATCCACCGCCTCGAGGCGTGGCTCGACCTGATGGTCCTCGTGGCCTCGGATCCCACGGTGCCCTGGCGCTCGGTCGTCGTCACCCGCGCCGAGGGCAGGGGAAAGAAGCTGCAGTCGATCGAGCTGGTGCCGACAGAGGCGCCGGACGTGGCGGCACGCGCGTCCGAGGCGCTCGCCCGTGTGGTCCGGCTGTACCGGAAGGGGCTGACCGAGCCGCTGCCGTTGTTCGCGTCCTACTCACCGGCGGTGAACGCCGGGAAGTCCGCGGACGACAAGTGGAAGGGCTACAACGGAGGGGGCGACGGGACCAGGCCGGCCGTCCGGCTCGTGTTCGGCGACATCGACGTGGACGAGATCGACGAGCTGCCACCGGTCGATGGCGACCCGCCGGGGCACGGCAACCGGGTCGAGCGGTTCGCCCACCACCTGTGGGGGACCGTCGACTCGACCGCGGAGCAGGTGCGATGACCCACGTTCCGCAGACATTTCCCCTCTATGGCGACCTGCCGACGGGTCAGGTCGCCATAGAGGCGAGCGCCGGGACGGGCAAGACGTTCACCCTGGCAGCCTTGGCCACGAGGTACCTGGCCGAGCAGCGGGTCACGCCCTCGGAGTTGTTGATCGTCACCTTCACCCGTGCGGCCACCGCCGAACTGCGGTCGAGGATTCGGGCGCAGATGGTCGCATCGGCAGCGGCCCTCGCCGGGGACTCGACCGCGTTCGGCAAGGACGAGCTCTCTGCCCACCTGGCCGCAGCCGACCGGAAGGACCGCCGGGAACGGCTCGAACGGGCCGTAACCGACTTCGACACCGCCACGATCTCGACCATGCACAGCTTTGCCGGCCAGGTGCGGAGCACGCTCGGGATCTCGTCGGCCATCGACCCCGACGCCCGGCTGACCACCGACATCGCCAAGCTCGTGCGCCATTCGTGCGCCGATGCCCTGGCCACGGCGTCCGTCAGCGGGGTCCCGCTTGACGAGTTGCCGACCCTCACTGAGCTGGTCAAGGCGACGGAGCGCTACGTGGGCGATCCGGACATGGCACTCGAGCCGACACCGGAACGCCTTGGAGCGACCCGTGCCCAACGGAGCCTGCGCGACCTCGTGCTCGCATCGCAGGCGAACCTCGTCGAACGTCGTCAGGGCTCGGGAACCATGGGGTACGACGACGTAGTGAAACAGCTCCGAGCGGCACTCGTCGACGACAGCTCGGCGTCGGTCATCAACGCGCTCCGCAACCGCTTCTCGGTGGTGCTCATCGACGAGTTCCAGGACACCGACAGCGTGCAGTGGGAGATCTTCTCGACCTTGTTCGGCACGGGCGCGCCGGGCAGCGCCCTGGTGCTCGTCGGCGACCCGAAGCAGGCCATCTACCGGTTCCGGGGCGCGGACATCTCCGTCTACCTGCGGGCGGTCGGGCCGATGTCGGACACGACCAACTACACGCTCGGCACGAACTGGCGATCGGACGGCGCAGCGGTTCAGGCCATGCACCGGTTCTTCGAAGGCGCCACCTTCGGTGACGAGGCCATCGCCCACGTGACGGTCCATGCGTCGGACGAGCACCGAGACCTCCGGATGCGGGCCGCCGACAACACGTCACTGTCGGGACTCGCCATCAGGGTGGCCGCCGGCGACTGGTTGCCCCGCTCGCAGAAGCTCCCCAGCACTCCCAAGACCGCCAGGATCATCAACCGCGACCTGGTTGCGCACATCCGGGACCTCCTGGACGGTGCGACGATCCCCGACAAGGACACCGAGGGAGGCACCCGCCCGTTGCGGCCGTCGGACATCGCCGTCCTGGTGACCTCCGGTGCCCATGGACGGGCGGCTCAGAACGCACTGCGGCGCCAGGGCGTCCCGGCCGTGGTGGCCGGAGCCGGGACCGTCCTGTCGTCGTGGGCTGCCGACCAGGTACGCCTGCTCCTGTCTGCCATGGAGCGTCCGTCCGACCTCGGCAGGGTGCGCTCCTTCGCGCTGTCCTGGTTCGAGTACTGGACGCCGCAGCGGGTCGCCCGTGCGAACGACGAGGAGCTCGCGACACTGCAGGAGCGACTGGCCGACTGGACGTCGAGACTGGCGTACCAGCCAGTGGCCGAAGTGCTCGCTGCCATCTGGGCGGAAACCGACGTCGTGTCCCGCCTCCTCGGGATGTACGACGGCGACCGCAACGTCACGGACCTCGACCACCTGGCCGAACTGCTGCACGAACACGCGGCCCAGGGGATCTCCGGCGTCGCCGGGCTCCTGGCACTTCTGGACCACCCGCCGGAGTCCGAGGCGGACCTGGAGATCGACGGTGACGTGGTCGCCCGGCGTGTCGAGTCCGAGGCACAGGCGGTGCAGATCATGACCGTGTGGAAGGCGAAGGGCCTCCAGTTCCCCGTGGTCTGTCTGCCGATGCTGTGGCGTCCCGGGAGGGCTGCCGAGGACGTCGTGTACACCGACCCGGAGACGTGCCGGCGGACGATGGACCTGGCCAAGGGCAAGGACTGGCCGGACAAGCGCGGAGCGGAGGAACGGAAGCAGCGGGCCCGCTCCGAGGAGGCCTCCGAGCACCTCCGCCTTCTCTACGTGGCACTGACCCGCGCCCAGCACCACACCGCGGTGTGGTGGGCCGACAGCAAGAGCAGTTCGACCCGTGCCCTCAGCAGGTTCCTGTTCGCACGCGACCCGGCGACCGGATCCCTCGACCCGCAGGTGTTCGCGAGCGGGTCGTGCGTCGTCCCGGCCGAAGCGGATGTTCCTGTGGCACTCGATGCCCTCGCCAGCGCCTCCGGGGGCACCATCACGGTCACGTCGATCACGGACCCGGCAGCGCCGGACACACCGTGGGTCGGAGCTACCGGTTCCGGAGGCGCGCGGGCCCTCGGGGTCAGTGAGTTCACCGCGGCACTCGACCGTTCGGTGCACCGGTGGTCGTTCTCGGCGATCACCGCCGGGGTGGAGGCCGGTCCGACCGATCCCTATGACGCCACCGGTGCGGACAGCGGCGCCGACGACGAGCGCGAGGTCGACGACGGCGGGCCCGGGACGGTCGAGAACGGTCCGGGTGCGGCGTCCGGCGCACTGGGCGCACTGCGGGCGGGCACCGAGTTCGGTACCTTCGTCCACGCGGTCCTCGAGCGGACCGACTTTGCCGCCGAGGACGTCGGGTCCACCGTCGCCGACGCCGTGGACGAAGTGCTCACCGGGAGCGGCGCCTCGGCAGGCGTGCTGGCACCGGAGGGAACGGACGGTCGGAGCCTGCTCGTCGCCGGACTGCGCGCCGCCATCGAGACGCCGCTCGGGCCGATGTTCGGCTCGACCAGGCTGGCGGACATCGATCGTCGGGACCGGCTCGACGAGTTGGCCTTCGACATGCGCGTCGGCGGAGGCGGACGCCCTCGGTCGGTCGAGGACCTCGGCCGTCTCCTCCTGCGCCACCTGCCGGAGGGGGACCCGCTCCATGCGTGGGCGGCGTCGGTGGCCGACGGCGTCATCGACATCCGGCTGGCCGGCTACCTGACCGGGTCCATCGACCTGGTCGCCCGCGTGCGCAGCGACGGCGCCGAGGCGTTCGTCGTCGCCGACTACAAGACCAACCGGCTCACTCCCCGTGGGGCCGAACCGGGTCCGTCGGACTACGACACGCGGCACATGACCGTCGCCATGGCGGAGCACCACTATCCGCTCCAGGCCCTCCTCTACGGTGTCGCGTTGCACCGCTACCTGCGTTCGCGCCGACGTCCCGGGGCCCCGTCGGCCACGATCCTCGGGGCGGCCTACCTCTTCGTCCGGGGGATGACCGGATCCCGTGTGGCGACCGACGGCGGGTCGCCACACGGCGTGTTCACCTGGCGGTTCGAGGAAGGCCTGCTGACCGAGGCGAGCGACCTGCTCGACGGACGTGACCCCGGAGGCGGGGGATGACGAAACAGGCGAGCCGACCGGTCGGCTGGTCGACGAACGAGCTCGACGGGGTCCTCGGGCCGTGTGTCGGGGCCGGCGTTGTGGGCAATTTCGAGGTCCAGCTCGTCCGAGCCGTGCTGCGCCGCGCCCCGACGCGACCGACGGACGACTGCCTGTTGGCACTGGCGCTCAGTGCGCGTGCGATGCGCCTCGGCCACGTCTGCCTCGACCTCAGGACAGCACACGACCAGGTAGTGGCGTCACAGGACGACCAGGGGACCACCGAGTACGTGGCGCTGCCAGATCCGGAGTCCTGGCGGGCCGAACTGGCAGCGTCCCCGATCGTGTCGGTTCCGGCGGAGACGGGAGCGACGCCGGGAGCGCTCCTCCGCCCCCTCGTGCTCGACGGGTTCCGGCTCTACCTGCAGCGCTTCTGGCAATTCGAGGTCGAGGTCGCCGCGCAGTTGGAGGAGCGCAGCGGACCGGTCTCGGGCATCACGCTGCCGGACGACCCCGACGCCCGGGTGGAGCCCGTACTGGTCGACCTCTTCGGTGGTACCCCCGTGGACGAGGACGGCAGGGTCGATCTCCAGTTCGTCGCCGCACGGCGGGCGCTCACTCGGCCGGTGACCGTCATCGCCGGGGGGCCGGGAACCGGCAAGACGCACACCGTGGCCCGCATCCTCGCCGCCGCACACGAACTGGCCGGGGCGAGGGGAGAGGTCGTCCGGGTGGCGCTGGCCGCCCCGACCGGCAAGGCCGCCACCCGGATGAAGGAGGCCGTCGAGACCCAGGTGGCGGCGCTGCTCGGGGCAGGTCGCATCGACGAGGACCGGGCAGACGCCCTCCGGGCGATCGAGCCCACGACGATCCACCGGTTGTTGGGCAGGAGGTCCCGGACGTCGTTCCGCCACGACCGGGACGATCCGCTGCCACACGACCTGGTGGTGGTCGACGAGACGTCGATGGTGTCGTTGCCGCTCCTGTCGCGGCTCCTCGACGGCGTGCGTCCCGAGGCTCGTCTGGTGCTGGTGGGCGATCCGTTCCAGCTCGCCAGCATCGAGGCGGGCACGGTCATGGGCGACATGGTCGGCCCGAGCGGGAGATCCGAGAAGTCGGCCACCGCGCCGCTGGGTGGACGCGTCACCGAACTGCGGGTCGGACACCGGTTCGACGCAGGCTCGGGAATCGCCGAGTTGGCGCTCGCCATTCGTGACGGCCACGCCGACCGTGTGGTCGACCGGCTGGTGCACGGCAGCGGTGTCCACTGGGTCCGTCCGGATGATCCGGCCGGCCTCGCCGCCCTGCGCGCCCAGGTCGTGGCGGCGGCGACGGAAGTCGTCCGTGCGGCGCTGGAGGACGACGGGCTGGTGGCCCTGAAAGCCGTCACCCGCATCAAGGTGCTGGCCGCCGTCCGGCGCGGTCCGCTCGGACTCTTCGACTGGTCCGATCTGATCGACGGGGCCGCCCTGGGCGCGGTCCCCGTTGCGCTGCGCGGCGGTAGGCCCCGGGTCGGGACGCCGGTGATGGTGACCCACAACGACCCGGTCAACCGGCTGGCCAACGGCGACGTGGGCGTCGTCGTGCACGCCCCGGACGGCCGCTGGGTGGTGATGGCCGGCTCGCCGGAGCCGCGCCGCCTCGCACCGGCCCGGCTGGGGGAGTGGGAGGCCTGGTGGGCGATGACCATCCACAAGAGCCAGGGGTCCGAGTTCCCCCACGCCGTGGTCTCACTGCCGACCGTCGACTCGCCAATCCTCACGCGCGAGCTCCTCTACACGGCGGTCACCCGGGCGAAGGACGAGGTCACGCTCGTCGGGAGCGAGGAGATCATCCGGCTGGCCGTCGACCGACCCGTCGCCCGGGCCTCGGGGCTGAGCGACCGCCTCTGGCCGGGCACCTGACCGGTCGCCCGACGCTCAGTCCCGCCGCCGGAGCGCGTAGTACGCCTTCACGGACGAGTCCGTCGCGGACAGACCGTCCTCGTCGACCTCCTCGAGCACCTCGAACCGGTCGGACACGAGCTCACGCACCCGCTCGAGCGGCAGCGCCAGCTCACCGATCCGCTCGTGATGGAGCTCGTAGCGGGACCCGGACACGAGTTCGAAGATCCGGATGTCCCAGTCGGTGACGCCGAGGCCGGTCGGGTCGAGTGCGAACGAGACGTCGATGACCGCGGTGCCACCCCCGAAGTCGTAGACCCACGGCGGCTCCTCGCCGAGCCGGTGGAGCTCGCCTACCGTGTTGACGTCGAAGACGAACAGGCCGCCGTCAGTCAGGTGCCGGTCGACGCAGTTGATCAGGGACGCCCACGACGCCACGTCGAGGAGATGGTTGATCGAGTCGAACACGCAGGCCACGACGTCGAAGCGCCGGCCGAGGTCGAACCCGGCCATGTCCCCCTCGACCAACTCGGCGCCCGGCACCTTGGCCGCGGCGATGGCCAGCATCTCGGGGGAGCGGTCGAGCCCGGTCAGCTGTGCCCCGGTCTCCAGCCGGGCCAGGATCGACCCCGTCCCACAGCCGACCTCGAGCAGGCTGGTCGGGTCCGGTCGGTAGCGCTCGATGGCGGCGTTGACCCGTGCGGCACGGGGCCCGGGATCGTCCATGACGACGTCGTAGAAGGCGGCGAAACGCTCGTAGGCGACCATGGTCCACCGTGCCACACCGGCGCCCCGTCGGGCGGTGACCCACGACCTGTCCACGCCTCGGTGGCCTAGGGTCGCGGCATGGACGAGCACGCATCTGCCATCGACACCGCCGTGGCCATCCGGGCCAAGGAGATCAGTCCCCTCGAGGTCCTGGACGCCACCCTGGCCCGCATCGACGAGCGCAATCCCGCCCTCAACGCGGTGATCTGGCGCAACGACGACGACGCCCGTGCCGAGGCCGTGGCGCTCGGCGACCGCATCGCCAGGGGTGACGCCGACCTCCCGCCCTTCGCCGGTGTGCCGATGCCGATCAAGGACCTCCTGCCGGTGGCCGGCCAGCCCGTCACCTACGGCTGTGCCGGGGCCCCGGACACCCCGGCCGCCGAGTCCGAACTGGTGGCCCAGGCATTCATCGACGCGGGGTTCATCCTCTGCGGCCGGACCAACTCGCCGGAGTTCGGTTCCGTGAGCATCACCGAGAACGACCGGTTCGGGGCCACGCGCAACCCGTGGGACACGGGGTGCACGCCGGGTGGCTCGAGCGGTGGAGCCGCCTCGGCTGTGGCCTCCGGCATGTTCCCGGTGGCCAATGCCAGCGACGGTGGCGGGTCGATCCGGATCCCGGCCTCGTGCTGCGGGCTGGTCGGGCACAAGCCGAGTCGCGGCCGGGTGGCAGACAGGGTGCCGGGCTGGTCCGGCATGTCGGTCGAGGGAGTCGTGACCCGGACGGTGGCCGACTCGGCCGCCATCCTCGAGGTCATCAGCGCCCCGGACCCCCTGGCATGGTGGAGCCCGCCGACCAAGGAGCGCCCGTTCACCGAGGAGGTCGGGGCCGACCCGGGCCGACTGCGGGTCGCCGTCAACACCGTCTCGGCCCTCGGCGTCGAGGTGGCTCCCGAGTGCCTGGCCGCCGTCGACCACGCGGCGGCACTGCTCGAATCGCTCGGCCACCACGTGACCCGCCTCGAGGCCGATCTGTTCGACCCTGCCGACCTCGGCCACTTCCTCAGCCTCATGAACTCGGGCTTCGGCGCCCACCTGGACATCGACCCCGCCGGTATGGAGCCTCACAACCGGGTCTCGTTCGGCAACGGCCGGGCGCTCGACAGCCTGGAGTTCGTCCGTTCGCTCACCGCCCTCCAACTGCAGTCGCGACACCTCCTGGCCCGTTTCGACGACGAGTTCGACCTGCTGGTGACACCGACGATGGCCATCGAGCCACCGCCGGTGGGGCTGCTCGCACAGGTCCACGCCCAGCCCGACTTCCCGCCGATGGAGGTCGTGTCGATGGCCGCGTTCACGGCCCTGTTCAACATCACGGGCCAGCCCGCCGTGAGCCTGCCGCTGCACGTGGCTGCGTCGGGACTGCCGGTCGGCGTCCAGATCGTGGCCGGCGCTTTCCGCGACGCCCAGCTGATCCGGGTGGCGTCGCAGCTCGAGGCGGCCGACCCCTGGATCGACCGGTACCCGGCACTGGGCTGACCCGCCCCGGGCGGGGCGGCGCACGCCACGCGGTACCGGGTGCTGTTTCCTGGCTATCTTTTGCTCAACAGCGACAAGGAGGCACCACGATGGCCATCGACGAGTCCGTCCACCAGCACAAGTACCTGCTGGAGGAGAGCGAGATGCCGACGGCCTGGTACAACATCGTGCCCGACCTGCCGTCGCCGCCCCCGCCGGCTCTGCACCCCGGCACCCTCGAGCCGGCCGGACCCGACGACTTCGCCCCGCTGTTCCCGATGGACCTCATCCTCCAGGAGGTCAGCCAGGAGCGGTACATCGACATCCCGGGTGCCGTCCTCGACGTGTACCGGCAGTGGCGGCCCAGCCCGCTCTTCTGCGCCCATCGGTTGGAGCAGGCCCTCGACACCCCGGCCCGGATCTACTACAAGTACGAGGGCGTCTCGCCGGCCGGCTCACACAAGCCGAACACCGCGGTGCCCCAGGCGTACTACAACGCCAAGGCGGGCATCAGGCGCCTCACCACCGAAACGGGTGCGGGCCAGTGGGGGACGGCCCTGGCCTTCGCCTGCGCCCTCTTCGGCCTCGAGTGCGAGATCTGGCAGGTGGGCGCAAGCTTCGACCAGAAGCCCTACCGCCGCCTCATGATGGAGGCGTTCGGCGGCAAGGTCCACCGCTCACCCAGTGAGCTGACCGCCGCCGGCCGGGCCATCCTGGCCGCCGACCCCAAGAGCCCGGGCTCCCTCGGCATCGCCATCAGCGAGGCCGTCGAGGTGGCCGCCCCGGACCCCGAGACCCGCTACGCCCTCGGGAGCGTGCTCAACCACGTGCTGATGCACCAGACCATCATCGGCGAGGAGGCCCTGCTGCAGCTGGCCAAGGCCGGCGAGACGGCTCCCGACGTGCTGGTCGGCTGCACCGGTGGCGGCTCCAACTTCGGCGGCCTGGCCTTCCCGTTCCTGCGCGAGAAGCTGGCCGGCAGGATGGACCCGACCATCCGGGCGGTGGAGCCGGCATCGTGCCCGTCCCTCACGCGCGGCGTGTACGCCTATGACTTCGGCGACACGGCCGGAATGACGCCCTTGATGAAGATGCACACCCTGGGCCACGACTTCATCCCCGACCCGATCCACGCTGGCGGGCTCCGCTACCACGGTATGGCGCCGCTGATCTCGCACATCTACGAACTCGGGCTCATGGAGGCCATCGCCATCCCGCAGACCGAGTGCTTCGGGGCGGCCATGCAGTTCGTCCGGACCGAGGGGATCCTGCCCGCACCGGAGCCCACGCACGCCATTGCCGCGGCCATCCGCGAGGCGCGGGCATGCAAGGAGTCCGGCGAGGAGAAGGTCATCCTGACGGCCCTGTGCGGACACGGGCACTTCGACCTCGCCGCCTACGACTCGTACCTCTCGGGCCGGATGGTCGACGAGGAGGTCAGCGACGAGCGCCTCGCCGAGGCCTTGGCCACCGTCCCCTCGGTCGGCTGACCGGGGAGGTCGCTCTCAGGTCGGGAGGCCGGCCTTCGTCGCCTCCTCGACCTCGACCAGGCGGCCGGTGGTGACGTCGTAGAGGTAGCCGTAGATCGGGATCGATCCGGGCACGAGCGGATGGGCCCGGATCCGGGCCACGTCCTCGACGACGGTGCGGGCGTTGTCGTCGATGGTGAGCCAGTCGATGTAGCGGGCCTCGGCCGAGCCCGGGCCAGTGCCCACGTCGTGGAATCCGTCGGGTCCGAGGGCGGCGGTCTCGAGGCTGGAGGCGAGCAGCTCGCGCATCTGCTCGTCGGTGAAGAATTCCATGCCGCAGTTGGTGTGGTGGATGACGAACCACTCGCTGGTCCCGAGGAGCTTGTAGCTGATCACGAGCGACCGGATGGCGTCGTCGCTGGCGCGCCCGCCGGCGTTCCGGACCACGTGGGCGTCCCCTTCGCTGAGCCCGGCGTACTTGGCAGGGTCCAGCCGGGCGTCCATGCAGGTCAGGATGGCGAACCGGCGTGCGGGGGGCAGTGCCAGGTCACCCTTGTCGCCGAACTCCGCGGCATACGCGTCGTTGGCCTCGAGTACCTCATCGCGGATGGACACGGTGTGCTCCTTGCTGTCGGTCACGGCTCCGCCCGGACGGCGGACCCCTGTTTTGATACCCAGTAAACCAATCGGCAACCTAGAGTATTCCCGTCGGTATGTCGGCACAGTTCGACGTCGCTCGTGTCGTCGACGTCCGGTCGATCCCTTCAGTTATCCGAGTTCGTGGCCGAACATGGAGAGGCGAGTTGCCATCAGGGCGTCCGCACCCGTTCGCGGAACCGCTGACGGGCGCAGTGAGTGACACGGATGGGGAGACGAGATGAACGACCCGAGCGAATTGATAGGCAAGGCGACAGCCATCGTGGGCACCGAGGAGCCGGTCATCGCTGCCGGAATCTTCGGCCTCAAGGACGACTACGTGGCCGTCGGTCTCGGCACCGCTGCAGCCGCCGGTCTCAGCAATGCGATTTTGGACAATCCCCTGGCGAGTGGCGTAGGTGGCGCTGCTGCGGTGCATGCCACCCGATCTGCACTGGCTGCCTCGAAGGGTCTGACCGGCCGGATGCTGGTGGCGGTCACGCCTGAGCGCATCCGGGTACTCGACTGGGAAACCGGCTCGGGCCCCTCCAAAGAGCTCCTCTCCTTCGATCGTTCCTCGACCGACGTGAAGATCAACAAATTCGGCCTGAGCCGGCACGTCGAACTTCACGACTCGGCAACCGGCCACTCTCTTGCCCTTTCTGGATCGACCGCACCGTTCGTTTCCGAGTCCAAGGGAGACAAGGCGGTTCTGAAGGAGCTCGCCGTGCTCCGTTGAGGCAGCAGCTGACGCCGGTTCGGCTTCGCCGACGGGTCATCAGCGAGGGCCAGAGCCTTGCATCGTGGTCGTGGGCGGCTCACTGAATCGGACAATAGGCCGAGTCCGGGTCCTCGTCGCCCTGCAGAGCCACGTCCTCGATCCTCTGGTGCGGGCGCAGCACACACCAGCGGAGATCGAAGGTCTCGGGTGCTGACACGCGTTCGACCAGGACATCCACGACGACACGCTACAAGGGCACTCGTCCGTCGAAGGGGGGCGCCGTTGAGCATCGACCCGGAGCCGCAGGCTGGAGCAACCAGGGCGGGAAGGGATTACCAGGGGACAACCCCGTGGCGGCTCAGGTACGTGCCGGTGGGACCTTCGGCCCCGCGGGTCGCGTGTTCCACGATGGCATCCGTGCCCTCCGTGACCGTCTGCGTCCCGCTAGTGGCGTTGAGGTCGGTCGCGGTGTAGCCCGGGTCGGCGGCGTTGAACCGGAGGCCCGGGAAGGCCGCGGACCATTGGGCCGTCAAGATGGCCACCGCAGCCTTGGAGGAACCGGACGCGGCCGGGGTCCTGTGGTAGTCTTGGCGCAGCGTCAACGCCACCGAACCGAGGCCACTGCTGACGTTCACCACCACGCCGCATTCCGCTGCCCGAGGAGCGGGAGGAATGCGTGGAGGCATGGAACGACAGCGAAGACATTCGTCGCGAAGACGGTCCGCATCTCCTCGACCGAAGGGTTCGCGGGGTTCTCCCACCCGAGCCCCTTGTTGCTTCCGGTGATAAGTGTCGTCGCCACTGGTCGAGTGCCACCGATCCGGCTACGAGGGGTAGTAGTCGAGAGACCGACCGGGTGGACGAGATCCTGCACGGAGTCGCAGATGGCGTGCTCGAGCAGATCGGACCCCGGCTGTGGCTTCTGCGTCAGTTCCGGTTCGTCACGTTGTCGGCACTGGCCGAGGCCACGGGCATATCCACGGGCACCCTCTCCCGGCTCGAGACCGGCCCGCTCTGCCCGCCTGCTGCTCGGTGACAACGTTCTTCAGCTTGAGGCGGGCGAACCAGCTGAGTTCGACACCTGCACGCCAGACGGGATGGGCGGCGCAGGCGATGACGCCGTGGAGCTCCTCATCTTGTTCGGACTGCAAGGGGAGCGGGCTCACGTGCCGGCGTGATCTGATGCGTCTCGCCCACTCAGCGGCGAGAGAGTTCCGCTCTGCTTCCAGTGCCGCGCCGATGCCACACTGAACGAATGGGAATTCGGCGGGGAGCCATTGATAGCGGCACTGTCCTGTTGCTCGGAGGCCGAAGTGAAATCGGGCTCGAAACTGTCGTCCGCCTCGCAGCTGGCAGGACCGTCTACCTGGCAGCTCGGCGTAGCGAGGAGTTGACCGAGGAGATAGCGAGGATCAAAGCGGCAGGGGCATCGGAGGTACATGCCCTCGAGTTCGACGCCGATGACACTGCCGTCCACCAAGCGCTGTTGGAGAAGGTATCCACCGATCACGGCAGGATCGGGGCCGTGATCGTTGCGTTCGGAGTGCTCGGAGACCAAGCCCTGGCGGAACAGGATGCCGCCCATGCGATCGGGATCGTACACACCGATTATGTGGCGCAGGTCAGTGTCCTCACGATTGTGGCGAATCTGTTGCGAACTCAAGGCAGTGGTCAGATCGTCGTGTTCAGCTCGATCGCCGGCATTCGCGTCCGGCGAGCCAACTACGTGTACGGATCCGCAAAGGCGGGACTTGACGGGTTCGCCAGTGGACTTGCAGACGCCCTGCATGGCAGTGGAGTCCACCTCTTGCTGGTCCGCTCGGGATTCGTTGTCGGACGGATGACTGAAGGCATGAAGCCCGTCCCACTATGTTCCAGCACCCCCGAAGGGGTTGCCGCAGCCGTGCTCAACGGCTTGCAAACCAGAGCATCTCGGGTGTGGGTCCCAAGCTTTCTACGGCCGGCGGCAGTCGTCATGCGACTGGTTCCACAAGGCATCTGGCGGCGGATGCCTCGGTGACCCACTGGGTCTTGGGATCCAGCGGAGGCTGCTCGGTTAGTGTCGCCTGGTCCGGCAAACAGTAGTGAGGCGGTGAGCGGTGAGCGGTGTTCTGGGTACTGTAACGTCAACCTTCCCTGGAGTGGCGACCAGCAACTCCGGGTCGGGATTCTCGACCGGAGGCACGTACGTTCCGACTCCCAACGTGGGGAGCAGTAGCTCCGGGTTCGTCAGCTCGACGCTTGGCCTGTCTTCGATCGCTGGGGCGCTCGTCGAAGTCCTCGCTGTGATGGTCATGGTCTCGTTGGTCGGAATCATCATCATCGCCGTTGTTGCCAACCGTGCCGATCCAGACCCGACGGGTCGTCGCCCCCAGTCCGTCTACTTCTTCGTGGTCTCGTTCGTAACGATCACGACTGCAATCACCGGATCGGCGGTCGTCGTGGCCACAATCCTGGGGCTCACCGCCCACCATTCGGTGGCAGCCGGTCATGCGCTCACGCGCCTGCTACTCGCCAGCGTCCTCGTCACGTTGGTCAGCGCCATCGTGCTTGCCGTTCACCTCCGAAGGGGACTGGTACTTGCCCGGGCCGACTCTTCGGCAACGAGCCCCTCAAAGCGAGTCGGACAGAGTTACGTATCCGCCGTGGCCTTCGTTTCGATCCTCGTGATCCTCGTCGCTTCGATCTTCTCGATCTACCTGGTGTTCGCCATCATTGCTCCCGGTACATTCGGATCATTCGGCGGCAAAGGATGGGCGATTCGCATCTTGGTGGAGTCGGCTTACCTGGCCGTGATCGCTGGGTTTGTGGTCTGGCGCCACAGTTCGCTTCTGACGCCAGGTCTGGCTAGTTGGAGCAGGTCGGTAGGCGGCACCGAATCATCAGGATCCTCTGGCGTCGGTGAGCCCCCGATTCCTCAGCCACTGGCCTAGCTCGACACCTCCCAGGAGGTGGCGGGCCACCCCCGACACGGGCTGATGTCAGCCGGTCGACAGGCGTCGCTGTCCCGGCGTTATACAGGTGATCCGTAGGTCCCGGGCTGTCCCCTATCGAAACACACTCATTGGGCCTCGGCGACTCCCTCGATGAGGCCATCGAAGAGTTGACGCCGGTCACTCTGACCGCGCT
>Ga0182014_10001460_pt1 | contig 31438 bp, 33 predicted proteins | sample 612S2DmetaG_FD_120489 | JGI IMG/M metagenome (GOLD analysis project Ga0182014, IMG submission 120489) | Permafrost microbial communities from Stordalen Mire, Sweden - 612S2D metaG | ecosystem: Environmental > Terrestrial > Soil > Wetlands > Permafrost | place: Sweden: Stordalen | collected... | reverse complement strand
CGCATCGCCTTGATGAGCTATTGCCATGGAACTGGAAGCCAGCGGCATCCGCGGTTGCCGATGTCGCGGCCTGATCATGGCGCCGGTCAATATAGCCCTGCGGCCCACGCCGGATGATTACGTCAAAGCCGCCGAACCTCATCAAATCCCCATTTTTCAGCGCCTTGCCCAGGCTACCGGAACACGATACGCCGGACCCACTGGTCTTAGGAACCCGCCAGCCGCCGAAGGAGTTTTACGCACCACCGTGACGGACCAAAAACCCCCACCACGGCTCGGCTCGCTGGAACTCGGCCGCTTCATCGCGGCTTCCTTCGTCGTCGTCACGCATCTGCCCGCCACCGCCATCCCTGCCTCCTGGCACTCCGCGCTGCATGCGTTGTCGCTCGGCCCGCTCGCCGTACAGTATTTCTTCGTGCTCAGCGGCTTCGTCATGGTCACCGCGCATTACGCTGACCCGCAAACCTGGACGCGGCCCTTAAATTTCTGGTGGCGCCGCGCCTGCCGCATCTACCCGCTGTACTGGATCATCCTGCTCCCCGTGCTGTTAGCGAGTTGGCAGGCACTCCCGCCCGGCGCGCTCTGGCACCTCATCTCCCTCAACCCCGCCCGCTACCCGGAGGCCATCTCCCCCGCCTGGAGCCTGCGTTACGAGCTGGCCTTCTACCTCATGTTCGGCCTCTGCCTGGCGCCGCGCATCGGCCGCATTGTGCTGGGCGGCTGGGTATTCTCCGTCGTCTGGCTCTACCTGCCGCCCGCCATCCGCTGGTGCACCTGGCTGGGCGGCTGGCATTGGATCAAAGGCGGGCTGGTGGTGCAGCAACTGGCCACGCTCAACGTCTACCTCCTGCAATCCTCCAGCCACTTCGTTGGTGCCTGGGAAATGCTGTTTTTTGCCGGCCTCGCCGCCGGCTGGCTGTTCCTCAACCGCCGCCCGCCGTTTTGGGCAGGGGCCGCCGCGCTGCTGCTGGGCGGCGCACTCTGCCTGCACACTTTGGCCCTCTCCAAATGGGGCACGGACTACCCGAACGAGCTGCAAATCCCCCTGGCCGCGCTGGGCTACGCGGCGGTGCTCTACGGTCTCGTGGTGCTGGAAGCCGGCAATTTATTCCGCTGCGGCAAATGGGCGCTGCGGCTGGGGGCGATGTCCTACCCGCTGTACATCTCGCACGCCCCGCTGCTCGACCTCCTCGCCCGCCTGCTGCCAACCGCCTCCGGCTTCGCCATCGCCGCAATGCTCGCCACCATCTACGCAGTCTGCGTGTTCCTCACCTTCGCCATAGACCGCCCGCTGCAACGCATTTTGCGCCGCGTTGGCCGCGCACCTACCTGAGCAGCGCCGCCACCGCGCCGGACCGCAACGACTGCCGCAGGCAGCGCAGCAACCGCTCGCGTGATGCCAGCGCGGGTTTCGGCTTGGCCGCCAGCGCGCGGAACCAGATATCCAGTGACGGCACATCGCCGCCGAACCCATCCAGGTTGAACCGCACGGTCTTCAGCAAAAACGTCACATCCCACGCATTCGTGCCCGCCCCCCGGCGCAAATCGCCGGTGATAACCTCCGCCAGCTTCAAATATGTTGCCGTGTCCGCCTGCGCGTAACGCGCCGCCATCAACTGCACATACCCGCCAGCGACCTCGGCCTGCTCCACCGGCGCGCCCTCCGGCCGGTACGCCCCCAAATCGCAGGCCACGGAAAACAACGCCGCATCCGGTGCCGCCAGCCCGGTCAGCAGCGCGCGCATTTCCGCCGAGCCGATGCCCTCGGTAATGCGCGCCGCCAGTTCCGGCTGGCCGCGTGTATCGGTAAACCCAAAATTGCACCGCCGCTCATCGCGCTCCGGCCCATAGGGGACGGTAATTCCCACCGGAGCGTTCTGCACCCGCACCGCTAACGGCATTTTGTCTTATCCCCGGTTGTCTGGCTTCCCAGCGGTCAGAAACACCATCCGGCTCGCCGTGGTCAACCGCCCCGCCTCCACCTCCGGCCGCAGCGCCGCCTCGAACACCGCGCGTTCCTCCGGTGTGAATTCCCGCTCCATGATCTCCCCCAGCCCCGGCGCCCAGGGGTGCGGGGAGGTGGCGCAAAACACCGCCCAATCCGTCACCTCGTTTGGCCGCACATCCATGTGCAGCTCCATGTGCAGCCCGGCAAACCCCGCCTGTTGCGCCAGCCGCAGCAAATCGCGCTCGCTGTAACTGGCAATCGGGCTGGCCGCCATCGCCGCCTCGGTATCAGGGAACTGCGCGGCCTTCCATTTATGCATCAACGCCAGCAGCGCATTCCCCGCCCCGCCACACTCCAGCATCTGGCGCATGGCACAAGCCGCCTGCGCCTCGTCACGGAACACCGGCTCCCCCAGCGAGATCCGCCCGCCCGGCTTGAGCACCCGGAACATCTCCGCCAGCGCCGCCGGCTTATCCGCCACATAGGCCAGCGCCGAGCGGCTGGTCACCACATCCAGGCTGGCGCTCTCCAGCCCCTCCAGCCGTTCCGCCCCGCATTCCACAAACCGGCATTGCCCAGCCACGCCCAACGCCCGCGCCCGTTCCCGCGCATACCGCAGCAGCGGCGCCGAAATATCGGTCAGCACCACCTGCAACCCTGGCCCGGCGCGCTCAATCGCCCGCCACGCCACCACGCCCTCGCCGCTGCCGATGTCCGCCATCACCATGTTAGGCGTCAGCGCGGCGCCTTCCAGCACGCGCTCCACATAGCCATCCACCGTGGCCTGTACCCGCGCCGCCTGCGCCGCATCCCCGCCATGCCGGCGGTTCAACAACCAGCCGGACCATTCATCATTCAGCTCGTCATTCAGCAAGCAGCACGCATCACGCCCTCTGGCTTAAAAACACCGAGAGCATAATCAGCCCGCCACCTGAAAATTCGGTTAACGTCAGCGGCTCGCCCAGCACAATCGTCCCGCCCGCGGCACTCACCACCGGCAGCATGTACAAAAACCAGCCCGACTGCTCCGCGCCCAGCCCCGCACTGCCCGCATTCCACGCCACAATCGCAATCACCGAGGTGCCAAAAGTCAGCGCGCTCAGAATTTCCCACTGCCCCAGGCTCATCTGCATCACCATGTCCGGCATTCCCGGCAGCCCGGCCGCCAGCATCGGCACCGTCCCCACAATCACGGTAATCGCGGTAATCGCCACCGGCCCGCGCCGCTGCAGCAGCGGTGCGGCGATCACGCAATACGCCGCCCAGCAGAACGCGCCCGTCAGCACCAGCGCGATGCCTTTCGCATCCCCCAGCGCCGGCCCCGCACTCAGCGCCAGCAGCGCGATACCCGCCAGCCCCATCCCCCCCGCTACAACCGTCCAGGCCGAGGGCAGTTTGCGGCGTTGCAGCGCCAGTAGCAGTACAATGATCAGCGGCTCGGCGCCGTTGAGCAGCCCGACCATCCCGGCCGAAACCGTGCGGCTGCCCATCGCGTTCGGCAAATTATAACCCAGCACGCCGACCAACCCGCAGAATGCCCCCAAATACAGTTCCTGCCGCGGCCAACTGCGCAACTCGCCCCACAGCATGGGGACAAAGCACACCGATGCCAGCAGGTAGCGCAGTGCGATAAACGGCACCGGCGGCAGCCCGATATGGTTGCTGCCGACCAGATAGCGCGTGCCGATCGGCCCGCAGCCCCACAGCACCACGGCGAGCAGCGTCAGCCCCGCCGCTTTCAGTTTCGGGCTCATGTTAAGAGGCTGTAAAAAGGCCCAGGGCATTACCCCTGGGCCCCATGCCGTCAATCCGGGTCAAACATTCACCCGATATTGGAAAGATCTTTGCTCAACGCTTCCACGCCGGGCAGAATCTTGCCCTCCATCCATTCCAGGAACGCGCCACCGGCGCTGGAGAGGTAGCTCAGGCGGTCTTCCACCCCGGCCAGCTTCAGCGCCGAGACAGTGTCCCCGCCGCCACCGACCGACACGATCTTGCCTTCCTGCGTCGCCTTGGCGATGGCATCGGCCAGCGCGTTGGTCGAGGCATCGAACGGCTTGGTCTCGAACGCGCCCAGCGGGCCGTTCCAGATAATGGTCTTGATATGCGGCAGCCGCTTGATGAACGCCGCCACCGTGGCCGGGCCAACGTCCAGCGCCATCATGTTGGCGGGCACCGCATCCACGCCAACCACCTGGGTCGGCGTGTTCGCGGCAAACGTCTCAGCCACCACCAGGTCATGCGGCAGCACGATTTCGCAGCCCTTGCGGTGCGCTTCTTCCAGAATATCCAGCGCCGTCTGGTGCAGGTTTTTCTCCTGCAATGACTTACCGACATCATGGCCCTGCGCCGCCAGGAACGTATTGGCCATGGCGCCGCCGATCACCAGAATATCCACCTTGCCGACCAGATTGGTCAGAAGGTCGAGCTTGGTGGAAACTTTGGAACCAGCGACAATCGCCGCCACCGGCCGCGCCGGATGCCCCAGCGCGTTTTCCAGCGCATGCAGTTCCGCCTGCATCAGCCGCCCGGCGAAGGACGGCAGGTGCCGCGTAATGCCCTCGGTGCTCGCATGCGCGCGGTGCGCGGCGGAGAAAGCATCGTTGACATAAAGGTCAGCCAGCTTGGCGAGTTCCGCGGCAAAAACCGGGTTGTTCTCTTCCTCACCGGCATGGAAGCGCGTGTTTTCCAGCACCAGCACGTCGCCGTTATGCAGCGCGGCCACGGCGGCCTGCGCCACCGGGCCGATACAATCGGCGGCAAACGCCACCGGGCGCCCCAGCACTTTGCCAAGGGCCACGGCAATCGGCCGCAAGCTCAAAGCTTCAACGACCTTGCCCTTCGGCCGGTCGAAATGGCTGAGCACAATCACCTTCGCCCCCTTGGAGGAGAGTTCCGTGATCGTCGGCGCCAGCCGCTCCAGCCGCGTCAGGTCGGAGATCGCCCCGTTCTGCATCGGCACGTTAAGGTCGGCCCGGAGCAGCACGCGCTGCCCCGTGACCTTCACGTCATCAAGATTCTTGCTCACAGCGACCCGAAATAGGCTGCGGTGTCGGACATGCGGTTCGAGAAGCCCCATTCATTGTCGTACCAGCCCATCACGCGGACCAGCGCCTTGTCCACCACGGCAGTCTGTGGCGCATCGAAGGTGCAGGAAGCGGGCTGGCCAATGAAGTCTGAGCTGACCAGCGCTTCGGTCGAATAGTCGAGAATGCCCTTCAGCTCGCCTTCGGCGGCAGCCTTCATGGCGGCGTTGACCTCTTCCTTGGTCGCCTGCTTCTTCAGCACCACGTCAAAGGAGACGAGCGAGACATCCGGCGTCGGCACACGGATGGAGGTGCCGTCCAGCTTGCCCGCAAGTTCCGGCAACACCAAGCCGACAGCTTTCGCCGCACCGGTGGAGGTCGGGATCATCGAAAGGGCGGCCGCGCGGGCGCGGTGGCGGTCCTTATGCAGCGTGTCCACGGTCTTCTGGTCGCCGGTATAGGAATGGATGGTGACCATGTAGCCGCGCTCGATCCCAAAAGCGCTGTGCAGCACTTTCGCCATCGGCACCAGGCAGTTTGTGGTGCACGAGGCGTTGGAGATCACTTCCATCTCTTTCGTCAGCGTCTTGTGGTTCACGCCGAACACAATGGTCGCATCCACGCCGTCAGCCGGCGCGGAAACCACCACTTTGCGCGCGCCGGCGGTAAGCAGGGCGGCGGCGGATTCGCGCTTGGTGAACAGGCCGGTGCATTCCATCGCCACGTCCACGCCGGCCAGCGGCACTTTGGCCGGGTCGCGCTCGGCGGAGACTTTGATCGGCGCATAGGTGCGGCCGGCATGGGTGATCACCAGGCTGTCGCCCACCACCTCGACGGTGCCGGGGAAGCGGCCATGCACCGAATCGTAGCGCAGCAGATGCGCGTTATCTTCCACCGAGCCGAGGTCGTTGATCAGCACGGGCACCACATCGGTGCGTTCGCTCTCGATCATCGCGCGCAGCACCAGACGGCCGATGCGGCCAAACCCGTTAATTGCGATTTTCACAGCCCCATCTTTTACAGTCACGTATCAGTTTCCTTCTTTTTTTACGGCGGCCACAATCGCCGCCTCGGTGATCCCAAAATGCTCGTACAGCACGTCGGCCGGCGCGCTTGCGCCAAACCCGGTCATGCCGATAAAAGTACCGTTCGCGCCCAGCCAGCGCTCCCAGCCAAAGCCGCAAGCCGCTTCCACGCCAATGCGCGGCGCACTGCCCAGAACTTCCGCCTGATAACCAGCATCCTGGCGCGCGAACAGCTCAAAGCTGGGCGCGGAAACCACGGCCACCTGAATGCCCTCGGCCGCCAGCTTCGCCCGCGCACCCATCGCCAGCGCCACTTCGGTGCCGGTCGCGATAATCGTCGCCGCGCGCTTACCTTCCGCCTCGGCCAGCACATAGGCGCCGCGTGCGGATTTGTTGCCGTTGGCCTGCATGCGCAGCGCCGGCACCGCCTGGCGCGAGAGCACCAGCAGGGTGGGGCCGGTGGTGTTGCGGATCGCCAGTTCCCAGGCTTCCTCCGTCTCAATCGCATCCGCCGGGCGCAGCACCAGCACGTTGGGCATGGCGCGGAAGCTGGCCAGTTGCTCAATCGGCTGATGCGTCGGGCCGTCCTCGCCCAAACCAATCGAATCATGCGTCAGCACGTGGATCGCCCGGATATGCATCAGCGCCGCGAGCCTGATCGCCGGGCGCATATAGTCGGTGAACACAAAGAACGTGCCGCCGTAGGGGATCAACCCGCCATGCAGCGAAAGCCCGTTCATCGCCGCCGCCATGCCGAACTCGCGCACGCCGTAGAAAATATATTTGGCGGCAAAATTATCCGCCGTGGCAACCGGCTGCCCCTTCACCAGGGTCAGGTTGGACCCGGTCAAATCGGCCGAACCACCCACCAGCTCGGGGATCGCCGGCACCAGCACTTCCAGCGCCTTCTGGCTGGCCTGCCGGGTCGCCAGCTTCGGCTTGCTCTCGGCCAGTCCAGCCTTGTAGGCGGACATGGTCTCGGCCCAACCCTCCGGCAGCTTGCCGCTCATCACGCGCTCAAACTCGGCGCGTTGCGGATGCTTCGCCAGCCGCTTCAACCAGGCGCGGCGCGGCGCCGCACCTCGGCTCCCGGCCTCGCGCCAGGGCTGGTAAACATCCTCCGGCACATGGAACGGCAAATGCGGCCAGCCCAGCGCCTTCTTCGCGGCTTCAGCCTCGGCCCCGCCCAGCGCCGCACCATGGCTGCCGGCCGTCCCCGCCTTGGTCGGCGCGCCAAAGCCAATAATCGTCTTGCAGGCGATCATCACCGGCTTGGTGGATTTCTGCGCCCAGGCCAGCGCCGCCTGCAACGCCTCGAAATCATGCCCATCAACCCGCTTGGTCGCCCAGCCGTAATTGGCGAACCGCTTCAACGGGTCCTCGGACACACTCAGTTCGGTGCCGCCGTCGATGGAAATGCTGTTGTCGTCCCAAAGCACCACCAGCTTGTTCAGGCGCAAATGCCCGGCGAGCGACCCCGCCTCATGGCTCACGCCTTCCATCAGGCAGCCGTCCCCCGCGACAACGTAAGTGCGGTGGTCCACCAGGCTCTTGCCAAACTTCGCCGCCAGCATCCGCTCCGCCAGCGCCATGCCCACGGCCGTCGCCAGCCCCTGGCCCAGCGGCCCGGTAGTCATCTCAATGGCCGGATGCTCATGGTATTCCGGGTGTCCGGCCGCCACCGAATGCAGCTTCCGGAACGTCTTCAGCTGCTCAATCCCCATGCCCTCATAGCCGGAGAGATGCAGCAGCGCGTACAGCAGCATGGAGCCGTGCCCAGCCGAGAGCACGAACCGGTCGCGGTCCCACCAGCTCGCATCGGCGGCATCAAACTTTAAAAACTTCTTCCACAACACGGTGGCGGCATCCGCCATGCCCATCGGCATCCCCGGATGCCCGGAGTTCGCCGTCTCCACGGCGTCAATCGCCAGCGCGCGTATCGCATTGGCCATCACGCGATCTTCCGTCAGCGGGCGGGAGAGAATCTCCGCCTGCCGCGCCAGCGCCGCTTCGTTGCCCGAACCATCACCAATACTCGCCATGTGCCGTCATTCCGTCCTGGTTGCGCCGTGCATAATGCCCACGGCCCCAGGCGGCAACCCAGCATCGAAAAATGTCAGCACTGTGCTGGCGGCACGGCCGCGCCGGGCCGGCTGCTCAACCCCGGTATTACCCCCGCACCATCCCTGCCGCCATCTGCGTCAGTATCTGGTCCATCTGCTTGGCAAACCCAGGCTCCACCTGCGCCACCACCAGCGCGGCGCGCAGTGCGTCGCTCCATTGCTTCGCGGTTTTCTCGGTAATCGGCATCTTCGAATGCCGCGTCATCACGCAAAACCCGCCCTGCGCGGTGAACCATTCGCGAGAGCCGCCCATCCAGCCGGTGAAGAAGCCGGTCAGCGCATCGCGCATCGGCGTCATATCCGGTGCATGCATGGCGCGCAGTTCGGCGTATTGCGGGTCGCTCTCCACCAGGTCGTAAAACGCATCCACAACCCGGCGGATCGGCTCAACCCCGCCGATCATCTCAAACGGGGTGGTTTTCGCCGGTGCTTCGGCGGTGCTGGTCTCGGTCATGTTCGGCCCTATGCAAAATGTTTAATTCACTCTCAAAGCAAACTCCGGGGTGTCATGCCTTGATCTATCTCATTGCCCGTTCCCATATCGGGGCGTGGAGTAAAATTCCATCCGCCATGCGGCGTGCCCCGGAGGAGCCTGAAATGAGCCTGATCCACTATAAAATTGTCCAGCACGATGGCGGCTGGGCCTATAAACTCGGTGACGTTTTTTCCGAACCCTTCCGCACGCATGACGCGGCGAAGGCGGCGGCCCGCCGGGTCGCGGCGGAGCAGAGCATCCCCGGCGAGACCCGCTACATCCAGTATCAGACCCCTGACGGCGTCTGGCACACCGAACTCGCCGCCAGCATAGACCGCCCCCGCGCCGACGTGGTGGATTAAGCCGCCGGCGTTCCGGCTGAATTCGCTGAGTGCGCAGCGGCTTCAGCCTCCGCCCGTCGAGCCTCCGCCTGCGCGGCCAAACTCCGGTAGCTGCGCAGGCTGAACGGCAGCATCACGATATACGCCAGCCCCAGCAGCGCCCCGGCGGCATACGGGTCGGCGAACAATATCGCCGCGAACACCACCACGCCGAGCAGCAGCGGGAGCACGTTCTCGGTCGGGATTTTAAAATTCTTGAAGCTCCACACCGGCAGCGTGGAAACGCATAGTATGGCCACCGTCAACAGCACGGCGCCGGTGAACAGCGGGTAAGCCACCGCAGCGTGCAGCCAGTCCATATGCAGCTTGTCCGCCTCCAGCCCCAAAAACAGCGGAAACAGCGCCAGCCCGGCCCCGGCGGGTGCGGGCACCCCAGTGAAGAAATTATACGCGAACGCCGCCTTTGGGGCGCTATCCAGCGCCGCGTTGAACCGCGCCAGCCGCAGCGCCATCGCGGAAGTGTACATCAGCGGCGGCAAAAACCCCATCGCCCCCCAGGCTTGCAGCGACCACGAATAAATTATCAGCCCCGGCGCGACGCCAAAGCACAGAAAATCCGACAGGCTGTCGAATTCCGCGCCGAACCGCGAGGTCGCCTTCAGCAGCCGCGCCAGCCGCCCATCCAGCCCGTCGATCACGGCCGAGACCGCAATGGCGATCACCGCGCTGCCGAATTTCCCGTCCATCGCCAGCCGTATCGAAGACAGCCCGATACACAGCCCCAGCAGCGTCATTAAATTGGGCAGCATGCGGTTGAAACTTAACCCCGCAAACCGCTTGCGGCGCGGCAAACGGCGCGGGCTCATACCAGCCCCCCTAGAGAAGGGGCGCCGGTATGATTCATTGTTTGGCGCGCGGCCGCCCCACCAGCCCCGCGCGCGATGCCTCCGGCCCTCATTTTGGAAGAGCCAAAATTTCGGTCCTGCGGCATCATTCTTTACCCAGCTCGGCGATCACGGTTTCACCGCCCACCATGCGCTGCCCCACGGCCACCAGCGGCACGCAGCCCTCCGGCAGGTACAAATCCGTGCGGCTGCCAAAGCGGATAATGCCAAAGCGCTCACCGGCACTTAAGCTCTGGCCTTCTTTCACCTCGCACAGAATCCGCCGCGCGATCAGCCCGGCGATCTGCACCACCACCACCTCCTGCCCTCCGGCCAAGTCCAAAATCAGCGAATTGCGCTCGTTCTCGTCGCTCGCCTTATCATCCGCCGCGCCAAAAAACTTGCCCGGATGATACGCGATCTTGCGCACCACCCCGCCAATCGGCGCGCGGTTCACATGCACGTCCAGCACCGAGAGGAAAATTGCCACCCGCGTGCGCGGCTCATGGCTCAGCCCCAGCTCCGGCGGCGCCGCCGCGCGCTCGATGCTCACCACCAGCCCATCGGCCGGCGCCACGAAGGCGTTGACGCGCGGCGGCAGCACCCGGTCCGGATCGCGGAAAAAATACAGGCAGAACACGGTGAACAGCAGCCCCAGCCAAGTGAGCGGGTGCCAGAGCAGCAGGCCGATCACCGCCACCGCGATGCCCCCCAAAATAAACGGGTAGCCAGCCTTATGCGGCGGCGCCAGGACTGATTTTACGCTCTCGACAATATCCATCACGGGGCCTTTTGCGGTTGGGGCAGGGTAAGCTTCTGCCCTGGGTAGATCAGGTTCGGGTTGTGTATCTGGTTGGCGTTGGCCGCATAGATGACTGTGTACATTGTGCCATATCCATAGACATGCCGCGAGATCACCCACAGATTATCCCCCGGCGCGATCACGACATTCCCGGAGGCCACCGCTTCGGGCAGTGTTTGCAAGGTAAAGGGCACTTCCACCGGCGCCATCACGGTGCCGTTCGCGCCAGTCGCCAGCAGGGTCAGCGTACCGCTGGCACCCGGCACATCGGCAATAAAATGCCACCGCCCGTCAGCTCCCGCCACCGCCCGGCCTATCGTCTTGCCGCCCAGGCTCACCTCCACTTTATCCCCCGGCGGCGCGGTGCCGCCAAACAGCGCATGGCCATTGGCATCGTAATCCACCGTGCCCATGCCCAGCGTCCCGGCGGCGGACCCCTGGCCGGACATCACCACGCTGCCGTTCGGCCCGGAAACCACGGCCAGCGCCGCGCCGCCGTTCGCCGGCACGTTGATCGAGGCTGTTTCCTGCCCCGCGATCACGGTGCCATCCGGCAGTTTCTCGCCCAGCGTAATCGCCTGCGCGCCCGGCGGCAGCGGCCCGGCGGGCACCAGCACGAACGCACCTTGCGCATCCGCGGTCACCGTGCCCAGCACATTGGCGCCGTCCTTAACGGTCACGGCCGCACCCGGCACCGCGCGCCCGGCCAGCACCGCATTGCCCTGCGCGTCCACCCGCACCACATCGAACTTCGGCGGCACCACGGTCACGGCGGGCGGCGGCGGCGGGGCAGGCGGCGTCGGTTGCAGTTGCGGCTTGGCGCTCAGGTACAACAACCCGCCAATTGCCGCCACGGCCAGCAGCACGAGGGCGGCAATTCCACCATATTTCCGTGTCATCCCAGCCATTGCCGTAACCCCTGTCCTTCGCGCGCCACATGCTTGCTAACTGGCAAATAGCCTGCCACGAACCGGTCTATACAGGAAACAAGGTAAAACAGCACCATGGGCAGCTACGCCGTCACCGTATTTTGCGGCTCTTCTCCGGGGGCTGACTCCGCTTACGCGCAGGCCGCCACCGCGCTCGGCCACGGCTTGGCCCAGCACGGCATGAGCATGGTTTTCGGCGGCGGCAACGTCGGCCTCATGGGCCTCACCGCCGGCGCGGCGCTTGGCGCCGGCGCGCATGTCACCGGCATTATCCCGGACTTTCTGCGCAAGCGCGAGGTCGAATTCCCCGGCCTCTCGGAGCTCATCGTCACCGACTCCATGCACACCCGCAAACGCCGCCTGTTCGCGCTGGCTGACGCCTTCGCCATACTCCCCGGCGGTCTGGGAACATTTGATGAAACCATCGAAATTTTAACCTGGAAGCAGCTCGGCCAGCACAACAAGCCGATCATCCTGGTCGACATTTTAGGCTGGGCCCAGCCCTTCGTCGCCATGGTAGACGCCGCCATCGAGCGCGGCTTCGCCCGCGACACCGTGCGCGGGTTGTACGAGGTGCAACCCACCGTGGAAGCCACTTTAGCCCGGCTGGAGCAACTGCGGGGGTAACGCGCCCCGCCGGCTGGCATCTCCCCCGCCAGTCTATGATTTTCCTTCCTCAAACCACACCAGGTTTCGCTCACCCCGTCATACCGGTTGCGACGACCTGCCAAGTTTGGGGACTAGAATTGCCAAGGCTAAGGCAGAGCAGGGGTGAAAGCTAGTTGATCGATATCAATGCCGCGGCGCCACGGTCAGGCTATCAACTGGCCAATGGTGGCGTTGCGCTTCGCTCCGAAGCGGTGCTCCGATCATAAGGAGGATATCACATGACAATACAATTTCGCCGGGTTGCGCTTAGCGGCGCGGCTGCCTTGATATTGACCGGCTTTGCCGCGGCTTCGTTGGCGCAAACACCTCCGGCTCCGGCAGCGGACCAAAGCAGTAACTATGGTCCAGGGATGATGAACGGCTACGGGCCGGGCTATGGCGCTGGCATGATGGGCGGCCCAGGCGGCGGGTTTGGTCCGGGCATGATGGGGGGCGTAGGGCCGGGTTACGGGCCGGGCATGATGAACGGCTTTGGGCCGGGCCATGCGTGGTCGGGCAACGGTAAAGCGACCCTCGCAGACCGTTTCGAGGCGTTGAAGCAGGAACTGAAAATCACCAGTGATGAAGCGCCGGCCTGGAAAGCCTACACCGACGCTATGACAGCGTCGGATCAGAGTTTTTTCACGGCGATGAAAGCGGCGTTTAGCTCAAATACCAAAACAGCCGTAACACCCGACGATCGCTTTGCCCTTATGAGCCAGATGATCACTCTCAAAAAGCAGAATTTTGATGACCAAAAGACCGCAGCTGAGGCGCTGGTAGCCAAACTAACCCCTTACCAGAGCGGTCAGGCGCATGAGATTCTGCCCGGCCTTGCGCAGGGTGGCGGGTTTGGGTGTGGTTATGGCATGGGCCCGGCCATGATGAATTTTTGATGAGGTCGTAGGATGGATTAGTGCAGCGTAACCCATCGTTTGATGGTTGCTCAGAGTCAGGCGGTGGGTAGCGCTGCGCTCCCCCATCCCACTCCCAACCTCCCCACCCCGTCATGCCGGACTTGATCCGGCATCCACGCCCTACGTCTCAAAACTACCCCTGGCGGTCGCTCAGGCGGCCGGAGCATTTCTCTCAAGCCGTAAGTGGAAGCCCCTCCCTAGTTCGACTCGGCGACTTAGCGCTAGAATGAGGGATGGCCAAGAACGCAAGATCACTCGTTAAGCGCCCCCTTACGCCCGAGGCCATGGGTAGGGCAGGGCAAGCGAAGTTTGGAGAACTGTGCGATCTGGGCAATCTTATTGCCAACGATTCGTCGCGCGCCGACAGCATGGGCTGGGACTACCTAGTCGAGGTGCCATTCAATACCTTGCGGGGTGACGAGCCGTTCGACGTGCGCCGCAAGGAGCCTGACATGAAGGTTCAGGTTAAGACAATCTGGGCAGACAATGATTCCGTCGATGTCAAATTGATAGCCGCCGAACGGCTAGCACGATGGGAATATCCGAGCTTCATTGTCATTCTGCGGATGAACTCAAATAAAACCTACCTTGACGCCCATGTCATTCATCTACTTGACGGTAATCTCGCGCGCATACTGAAAGCCTTGCGTGAGGCGGAGGCGAAGAACGCTCGGTCTATCAAAAATCGAACACTGACGTTTAACATCAATTCAGGTACAGCAATCGCTATTGATGGTGACGAGTTGGCGAAGACGCTTCGCGATGCTCTAGGCAGTGACTGCCACAACTATCCTGCACGTAAGCGCGATCAACTCCAGAATCTCGGCTTTGGGGTAAATCGCATCAGCGGAATCTTGGAGTTTACAGCAAAGGATAACGATGAAGCTCTCAGCATCTTTCTTGGTATGCAGCCCGGTCAAGCAAGTAGGTTTGACGCCGATGAGGTACGCTTTGACATCCGGACACCTCTGGCACGGGATAAAAACGTACTGATTGAGATCAAACCCGAGAGCAAAGGTCCATGCCAACTCGTGATTTCATCCACCCGCGAACACAAGCGAGCCATTTTTGATGCAGAGCTATATTTTGCAAGCCTTGGCGGCCCGGGTGATCCGTGGAAACTGAGGGCGATATCTAATCTGGTTGAGCTTGTAATGTCAACAGAAACTGAGGATGCCTCCTTTCGTATGGGCGTTGCTGATGACCAGCGATACACCCTCGACGAATGGATTTCGATAACGCAGTCGAATCTGATCATGACGTTAGGGCCGTCGGTCGCTACCATCCGAAAACAAGGAAAAACGCTGCAATCCTTCAATGTCGAGATGCAATCATGTTTTGGGACTTCTGTATCTCTCAGAGCAAAATTTGAGCTTTTGTTCGCTTTGCGTGAACTTATGATTGAGCTTGGTCTCCGAGAAATTCGCATCAGCGATCAGGAGTTGTTCGAGAACTGGTCTGCTATTCAGTTTGTTGTTCGTACGCAGCGATCCAGTAATGAATGTACGATAAACGCTACATTCAAACTGTCGGACAATGTTCTTGAAAATCGAGATATTATTGAAGGTATATGTGCTGCAAAGATGGAGTTTCACGGAACTACAATCGCATTTTGGGCGCAGATGCACCTCAACACACGGAGGGAATCAGATCTTATCCACCTGACATGCAGTAACCTCGTTCTACGTGACCTAACTGTGGTTGATAACCAAAAAGCTTTCACCGCGTGGATAAAAGAGGCCTCCGAATCTACTGGTCTCGACACTGTCCTTCGGTATGATAAAATGATGTTCAATGAACATTAGATTACTTCTTCCATAAACCGAGAAAATGCACAGCCTGCGTAGGGCGGAACAGCGAAGCGCAATCCGCCGCCTCCCGCCAACTCATTCCTTTTCCGACACAAACCCGCACAAATTGGGGTGCAAGCAAAAAATTAAGCCACACTAACAACGTGTTACACGCGAATCCTCACAACTGTTTCACGTGAAACACCCCTCACGCCTCCTCGTCGTCCTCCGCCTCCGGCCGTGCCGGCAGCGCGTAGCTTTCGGTCAGCCAGCGCCCCAAATCCACCTGCGCGCACCGCTCCGAACAAAACGGTTTATGCGCCTCCACGCTCGGCTTTTTACAAATCGGACAAACTGATTTCATCGCAACACCTCATGCAACCCCGGCCGCACCCGCCGCCGTACAATCTCGGCAAACCCCAGATGCGAAAACCCCAAAAATTCCGGCTTCAAAAAATCCCGCCCCAGCGCCGCCGTCAACGGTCCAGCCAGCTTCGCCCGCGCGGCGGGCTTCATCCCGGCAAAATCCACCAAAATCCCCCCCGACAAATTCCGCAGCACAATCTGCCGGCAAATTTCCGGAATAATCGCGATATTCAACGCCAGCTGCGAAACCTCGCTCCCCGCCCCGGCATCAACATCAATCAACACCGCCGCCGGCGCGATGCTAACATGCATCAACGCCCCCAGCGGCAGCGGCGCGGTTGGCTCAGCCAGCCCCGCCACCTCATCCTCCAGCACCGCGTCAAACGCTTTGGCATCATAACGCATCCGCCCCTCCAACCGGGGCCGCAACTGCGCGATCAGCGCATAATCATCCACCAGCACCTCATCGGCCACCCGCCCGGCCAGCTCCAGCAACGGCCCATCTCCCCGGCGCAGCAACCCAGGTTTCTCACCCGGCTCCTCATCCACCACCGCCAGCCTCGGCCCCTTGCCCCCCTGCGCGCTGCGCGTCACCCGCACCGTCACATAGGCGCCAACCGTCAGCCCCTTGCCCCCGGCGCTATCCGGCAAAAACCCAACCACGCCGCCAATTTCCACAAACCGCCCCGCCATGGCAGGCAGCACCGCCTCCACCCGCCCGGTATAAACATCGCCCACGCCATCAGGTGCGGCCAAATCCCAAACCCAGAATTCAGTTAAAACATCGCCATCCAGCCGCGCCACCCGCACCACATCGTCCCGGCGCGAAACCCGGATCATTTACGGTATCCCAGCCCCCGCAGGAGCAAAGACGTCTCATGCAGCGGCAACCCGACCACGCCGGAGTAGGAGCCCGAGACAAAATCCACGAACGCCGCGGCCTTGCCCTGAATGGCATACCCCCCGGCCTTGCCGTGCCACTCGCCGCTGTCCAGGTAATCGCGCAACTGCGCCGCATCCAGCCGGGCAAACCCCACCACGGAGCCCACCACGCGGCTCACCACCCGGCCATCAGGTGCCCGCACCGCCACCCCCGTATAAACCCGGTGTCTCCGGCCAGAGAGGAGCAAAAGGCATTTTTCCGCCTGTTCCAGGCTTTCCGCCTTCGGCAAAATCCGCGCCCCGGCGGCCACCACGGTATCGGCGGCAATCACAAACCCATCACCCGGCACCAGTTTGGCCAGCGCAATGCGCAGCGCATAGGCGCGGGGGGATTCCCCCGCCAGCGGCGTCTCATCAATGTCAGGAACAACAATCTGGTCCGGCTCGATCCCGATCTGGCGCAGTAGATCAAGCCGTCTGGGGCTGGCCGAAGCCAGAATCACTTGAAGCGGAATGTGATCCGGCCCTTGGTCAGGTCATAAGGGGTCATCTCGACGTTCACACGGTCGCCGGCCAGAACCCGGATACGGTTCTTGCGCATCTTGCCGCTGGTATGGGCGAGAATCACATGTTCATTATCGAGCTTAACGCGGAACATCGCATTGGGAAGCAGTTCAGTAACCATGCCACTGAACTCGATCATATCTTCTTTAGACAAACACACCTCTTGCAAATTTTTGGAACGCTGGCGGTGAAATGGGCTTAACTTTTGTTCAGGTCAAGTTTTTGTAAGGCGAACTGCCACGGAGAGCGCATGCGCGGTCAGATTTTCGGCCGTCGCCAGGGCCACGGCGGCGGGGCCGATCGCCTGGAGGGAGCGTTCCTGCAGCGCCACCCAGGTGGTGCGCTTCATGAAGTCATACACCGAGAGCCCCGAGGAAAACCGGGCCGTGCCGGAGGTCGGCAGCACGTGGTTGGGGCCGGCCACGTAATCGCCGATGGCTTCCGGGCAGTTGTACCCAAGGAAAACCGCTCCGGCATGGCGGATTCGGGCGAACAAATGCTGCGGTTCGGGCAGCATGAGCTGCAAATGCTCGGGCGCGATGCGGTTGGCCAGCTCCACAGCCTCGTCCCAGTCCTGCACCAGAATCACCGCGCCGTGGCGGCGGATGCTCTCCCCGGCAATGGCGGTACGCGGCAGGGTCAGAAGGGCCTGGTCGACCGCACTGAGCACACCAGCGGCCAGGGCGCCGCTGGTGGTAATCAGGATCGCCTGGGCTTCCTCGTCATGCTCGGCCTGGGCCAGCAGGTCCAGCGCCAGATGCGCCGGGTTGGCTGAATCATCGGCTAAAATCAGCACTTCCGAAGGGCCAGCAATGGAATCGATGCCGACCTGGCCGAAAACCTGCCGTTTGGCCTCGGCCACATAGGCGTTGCCGGGGCCGACGATGCGGTCCACTTTGGCGATTTTCGCCGTGCCGTAGGCCAGCGCCGCCACCGCCTGCGCGCCGCCGGTGCGGTAGATTTCAGTCACCCCCGCCAGTTTGGCCGCGGCCAGCACCAGCGGGTTGAGCTTGCCGTCAGGTGCCGGGACGCAGCAGGCGATGCGGTGCACCCCCGCGACTTTTGCCGGGATGGCGTTCATCAGCACCGAGGAGGGGTAGGAGGCTTTGCCGCCCGGCACGTAGATGCCCACCGCATCCAGCGCGCCCCAGCGCATGCCCAGCGTCGCACCGGTCTCGTCGGTGAATTTAATGTCGTTTGGCAGTTGCGCGCGGTGGAACCGCTCGATCCGCGCGGCGGCCAGGGCCAGGGCGTCGCGCAGGTCATGCGGGATTTCGGCGGTGGCGACGGCGATTTCATCGGCGGAGATGCGCAGGTCGGCCGGGCCCATTTCCACCCGGTCGAACTTGTTGGTGTACGCCAGCACCGCCTTGTCACCGTGCTCACGTACCTGGGCGATGATCTCGCGCACCTGCTCGGCCACGTGCGGTTCGGTTGCCGCGCGGGAGAGCAAAGCGGTGAATTGGGCGGGAAAGTCTGGCTGCGAGGTGCTGAGGAACTTCATCCGGCTAGTGCCTTTCGAAAACTCTCGATCCAGAAATTGACCTCATCGGGCCGGGTTTTCAAGGCGATGCGGTTGACGATGAGGCGTGAGGAAACATGCGCGATAATGTCGGTTTCCACCAGCCCGTTGGCTTTGAGCGTGTTGCCGGTCTGCACCAGGTCGACGATGAGCCGCGAGAGGCCGAGGCCGGGGGCGAGTTCCATGGAGCCGTTCAACTCCACGATCTCCGCCTGGATGCCTTTGGCGGCGAAGTGCTTTTTGGCGAGGTTGGGGTATTTGCTGGCAACCCGGATGCGCGAGAGGGAGGCGAAATCGGTGTGCAGATCGTCCTTGGGCTCGGCGACCGAGATGCGGCAATGGCCGATGCCCAGGTCCAGCGGCGCGTAAACTTCCGGGTAGTCGAATTCCATCAGCACATCGCCGCCGCAGATGCCTATCTGCGCGCCGCCGAAGGCAACAAAGGTGGCGACATCGAAGGAGCGCACGCGGATGACGTCCAGATCGGGGTGATTGGTGGGAAACCGCAGCCGGCGGCTGGATTCGTCCGCATAGTCCGCTTCCGGAAAAATGCCGGCGTGGGCGAGGAGGGGGCCGGCCTCATCGAGGATGCGGCCTTTGGGAAGGGCAAGGACAATCGACATGGCGGGGGGATTACCACCGGGCGCGGAAGGAGGGAAGGAAGGGGACCCTGGTTGCGTCGGCGCTGGTGGTGGCGCAGTGATTTATGGCGTGCGCAGGGTGGCGGGGGCGGGCGGGGGATCGGCCGGGCCATTACGCCGGGTTTTGCCGCCGCGGATGGATTCGTCGGGGGATGACGATGATGGCCGATGGCGGGTTGTTGATGCAGGCTTGATGCAGATCAAGGTAAAATGATCTTGATTTCATTATGGTGGGCCGTCTAAAACTATGGACTTTTAGCAAAGTTTCAGCGTTTTTGATGCGACATGCCGGTTTACCTTTCGTGGTGCCGTAGGAGGTTCCCGTAAGCGGTGGGGCAATCGATTTTTGGCCGGAAAAATTTTGGTTTTGCCCGGGAAGGTTGGGTTTTGCTTACGTTAATTTGAAGTTTAGGTTTTTGAAATGAATGGTAACGATACGCCGGTATTTGGCCATAAGCACCTTGACGAGGCAGAGCAAGCCGCGGTGCCCGAGGTTGTGCGTGTTGTGCCGCCGGCCGGAAACGCAACCCGGGCGGCTTCCGCTGAATTGGGCCGTAACTATGGCTACGCGCCTGAAACTCATCCGGGCCTGAGTATTGGGCCGGTAACGGAAATGCGGGATGATGTTGCCAAATTGCGTGCAATTTGCCTGACCAAAATTGATGCGGCGGCGGTGGCGACCATGGAGCCGGACCGGTTGCGGGCAGAGGTTGAGCGGCTGCTTTCCGAGCTGGCATCCCAGCAGCACGTGCAGATGAACATACGCGAGCAACGGCAACTGGCCGTCGAACTGGTTGACGATATGATCGGGCTGGGGCCGTTGGAGCCGTTGCTGGCGGACGATAGCATCACCGATATTGTGGTGAACGGGCCGGACCGGACGTTTATTGAGCGCGGCGGCAAGCTGGTACGGGCGCAGGTTCATTTTCGCGATTGGGAGCACCTGACCAATATCTGCCAGCGGATTGCGGCATCGGTGGGAAGGCACGTGGATGAGGGTAGCCCCATGGTGGATGCCCGGCTGAAGGATGGCTCGCGCGTGAACATTGTGCTGCCGCCGCTGACGTTGGATGGGCCGTCGATTTCGATTCGCAAGTTCAGTAAAAAATCGATGGATTTTGAGAAGCTGATCGCCTTCGGGTCATTGAGGCCTTCGATGGCGCGTATTCTGGAAATTTGCGCGCGCTGCCGGCTGAATGTCATCATTTCCGGTGGCACGGGTTCCGGCAAAACTACGCTGATGAACGCATTGAGCAAGTTCATTGACCCGTCCGAGCGGATTATCACCGTGGAGGACGTGGCTGAACTGCAGTTGGACCAACCCGATATTGTACGGATGGAAACCCGGCCGTCGAGCCTTGAGGGTAGTGGCAAGATTGATACCCGCGACCTGGTACGCAATGCGTTGCGGATGCGGCCGGACCGGATCATCGTAGGCGAGGTGCGCGGGCCTGAGGCTTTTGACATGATGCAGGCGATGAATACGGGGCATGCCGGTTCACTCTCGACAATTCATGCCAACAGCGCCCGCGATGCGCTCTCGCGTATTGAGAACATGGTGCAGATGTCGAATTTAGGTTTGCCGTCGAAAGCCATTCGTGCCGAAATGGTCGCGGCGATTAACGTGATTGTGCAACTGGACCGCCAGCGTGACGGCGCGCGGCGGGTGACCCAGGTGACGGATGTTTTCGGCCTTGAAGATGATGTCGTGCTGCTCAACGATATTTTTAAAATGAAGATTGTTGGTGAACAGCAGGATGGGAAATTGATTGCGCGTTATCAGATTAATCGCAGCCGGCCGTCGTTCTTCGAAAAGCTGGAATATTTTGGCCTGCAGACCGCGTGGATGAGCGCGATGGAGGATGCCGCGAGCGACCCGGCCATGTCGACTGAGCCGTTGTGAGGGACGAGGGCACGATGTGAGGTTAGATCAATATGCGATTAGCTTGAACCGGAAGATTCAAGCTAATCGCATGAAATTGATCGATAAAATATAAAGCTAGAGCATTCATCTAAAGATGAATGCTCTAGCCGAGGCGTTCGATGCGCGCACCGCAGGCGGCGAGTTTTTGTTCCACCGCTTCGTAGCCCCGGTCCAGGTGATAGACGCGGGAGATGGTGGTTTCGCCCTCGGCGGCCAATGCGGCGAGGACCAGCGAGAAGGAGGCGCGCAGGTCTGTCGCCATGACCGGGGCGCCGGTTAGTTTTTTGACGCCGCGAATAATGGCCGAGGAGCCATGCGCGTTGATCCTAGCTCCCATGCGGTTGAGTTCGGGGACGTGCATGAAGCGGTTTTCGAAAATGGTTTCGGTGATCATGGAGGCGCCGTCCGCCACGGCCATGAGGGCCATGAACTGGGCCTGCATGTCGGTCGGGAAGCCGGGGAAGGGCTCGGTGACGACGTCCACGCCATGCAGGCCGTTGGCGCGCTCGACCCAGAAGCCGTTCTTTTCCTCGGTGATGACGACGCCGGCCTCGCGCAGGGCGGAGAGCACGGCGCCGAGGTCCGCGGCGCGGGCGTTTTCCAGGAAGATTTTGCCCCCCGTGATGGCGGCGGCGCAGGCGTAGGTGCCGGTCTCGATGCGGTCGGGCAGGATTTCGTGTGATGCGCCGTGCAGGGATTTGACGCCGTGGATGGTCAGGGTGTCGGTGCCGACGCCTTGGATTTGCGCGCCCATGGCGATGAGGCAGGTGCAGAGGTCGATGATTTCCGGCTCGCGGGCGGCGTTTTTGAGGGTGGTGGTGCCGTCCGCCAGGGAGGCGGCCATGAGGAGATTCTCAGTCGCGCCGACGGAGACGAAGGGGAAGACGATTTGCGCGCCGTGCAGGCCGGTGGGGGCGGTGGCCTCGATGTAGCCGGCGTCCAGCTTGATGACCGCGCCCATGGCCTCCAGCCCTTTCAGGTGCAGGTCTACCGGGCGGGTGCCGATGGCGCAGCCGCCGGGGAGCGAGACGCGGGCCTCTCCGGCCCGGGCAAGCAGGGGGCCGAGAACCAGGATGGAGGCGCGCATTTTGCGCACGATGTCATACGGCGCCAGGGTGTTGGTGATGCGGCCGCCGAGCGAGAGCGTGCGCCCGGAGGGTTCCACCGCAATGCCGTGCTGGGCCAGGAGCTCGGCCATGGTGGCGAGGTCGGCCAGTTTGGCGACGTTGGAGAGGATGAGGCGGTCGTCCGTGAGGAGGCCGCAGGTCATGAGGGGCAGGGCGGCGTTTTTGGCGCCGGAGATCGGGATGGTGCCGCGCAGGGGCACGCCGCCGGTGATGCGAATGGAGTCCATTGGTATTCTTTACATCCTTGGCAGGGCGACGCCGCGCTGGCCCATATATTTGCCGGATTTGTCGGCATAGGAGGTCTCGCAGGGGGAAGAGCCCTGGAGGAAGAGGAACTGGCAGATGCCCTCGCCGGCGTAGATTTTGGCCGGGAGCGGGGTGGTGTTGGAGATTTCGATGGTCACCTGGCCCTCCCATTCGGGCTCCAGGGGCGTGACGTTAACGATGATGCCGCAGCGGGCGTAGGTGGATTTGCCCAGGCAGATGACCAGAATGTCCCGCGGGATGCGGAAATATTCGACCGTGTGGGTGAGGGCGAAGCTGTTGGGCGGGATGATGCAGACGGGGCCGGTGCGGTCCACGAAGCTGCTGGGGTTGAAATTTTTGGGGTCAACCACGGCCGAATCGACGTTGGTGAAGATTTTGAAGTGGTCGGAACAGCGGGCGTCGTAGCCATAAGAGGAGAGGCCATAGGAGACCACGCCGTCACGCTTTTGGGTTTCCACGAAGGGCTCGATCATGGCCGATTCGAGGGCTTGGCGGCGGATCCAATGGTCGGGCATCACGGGCATTTAGGGGGTCCTTCAGCGGCCGGGGCGGGTTTTTGGGCTTCGGCGCGGGCTTGGGCCTTGCGCCGGTGGAGGTTGGCGCGCAGGGCGGCGGCCTCACGCGCGGCCTTGGCGGCGGCGCGGGCGGCGGCGGCAAGCTCGGCTTTGGTTGGGATTTTTGGCTCTGGCATGGCTTCTTCAAGCCGTGAGGGGGGAGGACGTCAAGGGGTTTGCGTGCTGGAAGTGCCGGGCTTTGCGATCTGGCATTGCCGCGCTTTGCGATCCGGCATTGCCGCGCTCTGCGCGGGGGGCGGGTTGCATGACGGGCAAGGCGGCGATATAGGGCGGCACCGCGTATGCTGTCATAGCTCAGGGGTAGAGCACTTCATTGGTAATGAAGAGGTCCAGGGTTCAATTCCCTGTGACAGCACCAGCGGGGTTGAAACCGGGGGGAGGTTGGTATAGTCCCTCGGCCTAAGTGCCCAAGTAGCTCAGTTGGTAGAGCATGCGACTGAAAATCGCAGTGTCACTGGTTCGATTCCGGTCTTGGGCACCATTTTCCACAGAAAATAGCGAAAAATTTTTAGTTGCGAGGGTGATTGCTCTGGCCTTTATCGTAGGCGCGGGCTAGTTGTTTTGCGACGCGCCTGGTCTTTTACGTGTAGGCCCCGAGCGTTTTGAAATTTGGAAGCACCGGCTTGGCCCCTAAAACGCGGCGCCAGGATGTAAAACAGGAAAGAAGCTAGAAACATGTCTAAAGCATTTATTGCTGAAGTTATCCAGAATTCCGCTGAAATTACGGGCGTTGCGGCGAATCGCACGGCGGCGGAACTGATTGATGCCGTGGTTAAGGAACTGAAGAAGAACGGCAAATTCACGCTGCCGAGCTTTGGTACGTTCACCGTGCGCAAGACCAAGGCGCGCAAGGGTGTGAACCCGCGCACTGGTGCGGAGATCAAGGTGAAAGCTGGTAAGACCGTGCGCTTTAAGGCTTCGCCGAGCCTGAAGAAGCTGGTCTGAACTAAGCTTTTACGGTTTTGGAAAAGCGGCCCGGGGCGACTCGGGTCGTTTTTTTTGTGCGGGCGTTGCGGCGGTGAATGCGAGGCGTTTGCAATTAGGCGAGGTGGGGCCTTGAGGGATGCAAACGGCGGATTGTGCGGTGCAGCAGGCGGCGTGGTGTTCCATTTAAATACATAATATTTTTTGCATGTAATTTGGGCGTAATGGAATCAGGATGGGCCGACGTGTACGCGGGTCGTAAAATCCGGCACGCATGATCCGCTGTGGCCGGGCGATGTGGTTGGGCGCGGACCGTTGCTAGATGTCGATATCCGTGACGGTGCTGGCGTTTTCCTGAATGAACTGGAAGCGCAGTTCGGGGCGTTTGCCCATCAGGCTTTCCACCATGTTGGAGGTTTCGGCACGGGATTCCGGGGTGGCGGTGATGCGGAGCAGCGTGCGTTTTTTGGGGTCCATGGTGGTGTCTTTGAGCATGGCGGGGGGCATTTCGCCTAAACCTTTGAAGCGGCTGACTTCGATTTTCTGGCCGGGTTTGAAGGTTTTTATGATTTTTTCGCGCGCGGCGTCGTCCATGGCGTAGATGCTTTTGGCGCCCTGGGTGATGCGGTAGAGCGGCGGCTGGGCCAGGAAGATGTGGCCGTGGCGGATGAGTTCTGGCAGCTCGCGGTAGAAGAAGGTCATCAGCAGCGAGGCGATGTGCGCGCCGTCGACGTCGGCGTCAGTCATGATGATGACGCGCTGGTAGCGCAGATTGGCGCGGTTGAAGCTGTTGCCGACGCCGCAGCCTAAAGCTTCGATCAGGTCTTTGAGTTCCTGGTTCTGCCGCAGTTTTTCGGTGGAGGCGGAGGCGACGTTGAGGATTTTACCGCGCAAGGGGAGGATGGCCTGCGTGTTGCGGTTGCGGGCTTGTTTGGCGGAGCCGCCGGCGGAGTCGCCCTCGACCAGGAAGATTTCGGTGCCCTCGGCGTTTTCCGTGCTGCAATCGGCGAGTTTGCCGGGCAGGCGCAGGCGGCGGGTGGCGGATTTGCGCGGGGTGTCCTTCAGTTCCTTGCGGCGGATGCGCTCTTCCGCGCGGTCGATGATGAAGGCGAGCAGGTTGTCGGCATTGGTCGGGTCGCCGGCGAGGAAATGGTCGAAGCGGTCGCGCAGAGAAATTTCGGTGAGGCGGCCGGCCTCGGGGTTGGTGAGTTTTTCCTTGGTCTGGCCTTGGAATTGCGGCTCGCGGATGAACAGCGAGAATTTGGCGCGCAGGGAGCCGAGGATGTCGTCGGCGATGATGGCCGCACCGCGCTTGTTGGCGCGCTGTTCGGCCCAGGCGCGCAGGCCTTTGAGCAGAGCGGCGCGGAAGCCGGCCTCGTGCGTGCCGCCGAGCGGGGTGGGGACGGTGTTGCAATAGGTGTCGAGCGACGAGTCGCCGCGCTCGATCCAGGCGCAGGCCCATTCGAGCTTGCCTTGGTCGGAGCCGTCAGGACCCACGGGGAATTTGGCTTCGCCGGCCCAGATTTCCGGGAGAATCTGCGGTGTGGTGCCGAGGTCGGCGGCGAGCGAGTCGCGCAGGCCGCCGGGGAAATGCAGTTCGGCGGTGGCGGGGGTTTCCGAGTCGCTCTTAAGTAAGGACGGGTCGCATGACCATTTTATGCGGACGCCGCGGAATAGGTAGGCCTTGCTGCGGCACAGTTTATAGAGGCGGGCGGGGGAGAATTGCTTGTCGCCGAAAATTTCGGTGTCGGGGCAGAAGCGGATGCTGGTGCCGCGGCGGTTCTGGATGGGGCCGACCTGGATGAGTTTGGTGGTGGGGACGCCTTTGGAGAAGTCCTGGCGGTAGAGGATTTTGTCGCGGGCGACCTCGGCGGTGAAGGCGCTGGAGAGGGCGTTGACGACCGAGGAGCCGACGCCGTGCAGGCCGCCTGAGGTGGCGTAGGCTTTGCCGGAGAACTTGCCGCCTGAGTGCAGGGTGGTGAGAATCACCTCCAGCGCGGATTTGTTTTTGAATTTGGGGTGCGGGTCGACCGGGATGCCGCGGCCGTTGTCGCGCACGGTGAGGATGTTGCCGGGCTCCAGCGACATTTCGATGCTGCTGGCATGGCCAGCGACGGCTTCGTCCATGGAGTTGTCGAGGATTTCGGCGGCGAGGTGGTGCAGGGCGGCCTCGTCCGTGCCGCCGATGTACATGCCGGGGCGGCGGCGGACGGGCTCCAGGCCCTCAAGAACCTCAATGTCCTTGGCGCCGTAGCTGTCTTTACTGGGGCCGCTTTCGAATAAGTCGCTCAAGGTCTTCCGACTCCGGTGATGGTCAACGCTTCAGTTGCCATGTCCGGACGGGAAGGCCAAGGGGCGGGAGTGATGGGGGGTAAAGTAAGGCGTGGATACCCCGCTTTCGCGGGGCATGACGGTGGGAGGAGCGGGGGAAAATGCAACAGCCGATGGGTGGTTGGGTTTATATTATGACCAACCGGCCGAGTGGCGTGCTCTATGTTGGGGTGACATCCGACCTTGTGCGGCGGGTTTTTGAGCACAGGGAAGGCGTGGTTGACGGGTTTACCAAGCGCTACGGGTTGAAGCGGCTGGTGTATTTTGAGCGTCATGAGACGATTCTCGGGGCGATTACGCGGGAGAAGGCGATTAAGAAATGGACCCGGACGTGGCGGGTGCAGTTGATCACCAAAGAGAATTTTGCGTGGGACGATTTATGGGACGGGATTGTTTGACGTTGGGTAAGGCGTGGATACCCCGCTTGCGCGGGGCATGACGGTGGTGGGGGGGTGGTCGACGTTATTCGCCGGTGCTGTGGATGTCGTGGCTGTGGATGCCGCCGCCGGTGCCTTTCATCTCCAGCCACTCGGAATGCGCCAGGGTGTTGCGGGTGTCGTAATAGCCCGAGCGCCAGTGGTCCTTCATGGAAAGTCGGCTGAATTCGTAGTCCTTGGCGTCGCCCTCGTAGGCTTTCTGCTGGTAGATGAGCTGCATGATGTTGATCTCGGGCAGGCGCTCGAGTTCGAGCTTCAGGGCGGTCTGGGCGTCGGTCAGGCGCTCGTAGGGGAGCAGGTTGAGGGCGTCGCGCAGGGCCTGTTTGAGCTTGTGGGTTTGCAGGAAATGGTCGGTGGTGGTGCGGGTGCGCGACGAATACTGGATGTCCTTCTGGCGGGAGAGGACTTCGGGCATGTCGCGCGGGATGTCGCCGTTGGCGGAGAAGAGGTCGACCTGGAAGACCAGCATGTTCTGGTTGCCGCAATGGTCGAGTAAATGTTGCAGGGGGGTGTTGGAGACGAGGCCGCCGTCCCAGTAATATTGCTTGCCGATGCGGACCATGGGCAGAGCCGGGGGCAGGGCGCCACTGGCCATGATGTGCTCGGGGCCGATTTCGGTCTCGGCATTGTCAAAATAGAGGAAATTGGCGGTGGCGACGTTGACCGCGCCGACGGCGAAGCGGGGTGCGCGGGTGTTGATGAGGTCGAAGTCGACCAGGGTTTCCAGCGTTTTGTAGAGGGGCGCGGTGTCGTAAAGTGAGGTGGCGGCGCGCGAGCCGCGTTGCGCGAACCAGCCGTTGGTCATGGTGGGCTGGAAGAAGCCGGGCTGGCCGAAGAACATGCCGTTCATGGCCGAGAGGGCGTTACGCAGTTTGCGCGGCGTGTCGCCTTCGGGCCAGAGGGTGAAGGGGTCGCGGGCGGTGATGTCCAGCCAGAATTTTTCCAGCTTCTCCAGCCGGTGCTCGGGTTTGTTGCCTGCGATGATGGCGGCGTTGATGGAGCCGATGGAGACGCCGGCGATCCAGTCGGGCTCAAAATTGGCCTCGTGCAGAGCCTGGTAGACGCCGGCCTGATAGGCGCCGAGCGCCCCGCCGCCCTGCAGGACCAAGCCGATGCCGTCGCAGCCCGACGGGCGGGCAATGGGGGCGATGGGTTTGAGCGGCTTGCGTTGCGGGGTGCGCGGGTCGGTCAGCATATCCATAAGCGGAGGTCCTCGGTCGGGCTGGTGTAACAGCATATAAGTGGTGCGGCGTGAATGCAGCGTGACACAATCGTCACATGAAACCAGGTGTGAATAACTTACATAGGGATGGCAGGGGGACAATTTGCATGACTCGTGACGAAATTCTTGGTGCGCCGTCAATGCCGCTGGCCTCGCCCAGTTACCCGAAAGGGCCATTCCGCTTTATTAATCGCGAATATTTACTGATTCATTACGAGACGGACCCCGAGGCGTTGCGCGCGCTTTTGCCGGAGCTGCTGGAGCCGGATGGGAATCATGTGTTCTTCGAATGGATGAAAATGCCCGATTCCACCGGGTTTGGTGATTACGAGGAAAGCGGGTGTGGGATTGCGGCGACTTATAACGGGGTGAAGTGCAATTACAGTTGCATGATGTTTCTCGACGATGAGGCGCCGACGACGGCTGGGCGGGAAATATGGGGGTTTCCCAAGAAATTCGGTTTGCCGCGGCTGAAGACGATTCATGAGACGCTGACCGGTACGCTGTATTACGACGAGGAGCGGGTGGCGCTGGGGACCATGGTGTATAAGCAGACGCCGATGGACCTGGCGCAGGTGAAGGCGGGCATGGGCAAGCTGAACGTGAACCTGAAATTTATCCCCGATGTGGATGGCAGTCCGAAGATCGCGCAGCTTGTGGGGTATCATCTGCAGGATATTGATCTGAAATTTGCTTTTACAGGCGATGCGCGGCTGCATCTGGTGCCGCATGTGAATTGCCGGCTGGCGGATCTGCCGGTGCGGAAAATTCTGTATGGGCAGCATTTATGCGCCGATCTGACGTTGCCTTATGGCACGGTTCTGCATGATTATCTTGATGAGCGCACATAAAGGGGATTGGTGATGGCGTTAAAAGGCAAAGTGGCATTGGTGACGGGTTCGACCAGCGGCATTGGACTGGGTATTGCGCGCGCGCTGGCGGCCGATGGGGCGGATATTATGCTCAATGGCTTTGGCGATGCCGGCGAGATTGAGGCGCTGCGGGCCGGGTTGGCGGCGGAGTTCTCGGTTAAAGTGCTGTATGACGGCGCGGATTTGAGCAAGCCGGACCAGGTGGCGGCCATTGTGAAGAAGACGCAAGATGAACTGGGGAGCCTGGATGTTCTGGTGAATAATGCCGGGATTCAGTTTGTGGCGCCGATTGAGGAGTTCCCGGAAGCGAAATGGGATGCGATTATGGCGATCAACCTTTCGGCCGTATTTTATGGCATGAAATACGCGATTCCTGGGATGAAGGCGAAGGGCTGGGGGCGGATTATCAACATTGCCTCGGCGCATGGCCTGGTGGCGAGCCCGAACAAGGTGGCTTACGTCGCGGCGAAGCACGGCGTGGTTGGGGCGACGAAGGTGGCCGCGATTGAGCTGGCGAATGACGGGATTACCGCGAATGCGATCTGCCCCGGTTGGGTGCTGACACCATTGGTGCAAAAGCAGCTGGAGGACCGGGCCAAGGCCGCCGGGACCGATGTGGAGACCGAGAAGAAGAAAATGATTTCGGAAACGCAGCCGATGCATAAATTTTCCTCGCCGGAAGAGATTGGCGCGCTGGCGGTGTTTTTGTGCTCGGATGGGGCGCAGACGATTACCGGGGTGCCGCTGTCGATTGATGGCGGTTGGGTGGCGCATTAGGTTTTTGCGCCATGACGGGTCCTGCGTGTAAGCTTTGCTCGTGATTCAGACGTCGGGAGGCGCAAGATTTTAAACCATGAAACCGAGGCGGCACGATTTGCCGCTATGTTCCGGCGGTCGGCCGAACTGAAGATGGAATTGGCGGCAAACCCGGCGCCGGTGCTGGATATTGTGGGCGCGTGCGAGCGGGCGATCCGCGGTGGTGGCAAGCTGATTTTTTGCGGCAATGGCGGGTCGGCGGCGGATGCACAGCATTTGGCGACGGAGTTGGTGATACGGCTGCGCGGGGCGGTGCCGCGCGATAGCTGGCCGGCGATAACGTTGGCGATGGATACGTCCGCGGTGACGGCGGCGGTGAATGATTTCGGCGTGGAGGAGATGTTCGCGCGTCCCCTGCGCGGGTTGGGCCGGGCGGGGGATGTGCTGTTTGGCATTACGACCTCGGGCAAGTCCGTGAATGTGCTGCATGCGTTGCAGGCGGCGCGGGAGATGGGGATCACCACGGTCGGGTTTTTGGGCGGGACTGGCGGCGCGGCGCTGCCGCTGTGCGATTTTGCCGTGGTGGTGCCTGATTCGGACACGGCGCGGATTCAGGAGTGCCACATTACGCTGGGGCATGCCGTGCTGACGCTACTGGAAGACAGGCTGGTTAGCTGATGCGTGTACTGGTGACGGGGGCGGCGGGGTTTATTGGCTATCATGTGGCGCAGGCCTTGCTGGCGCGCGGCATTGAGGTGGTGGGGGTGGATGACCTTAACCCGTATTATGATGTGCGGCTGAAGCAGGCGCGGTTGGCCAGGTTGGGGCGTGGGTTCACGTTTCATAGGCTGGATATTGCCGACCATGAGGCGGTGATGCGCTTAGGCGATGGCGTGGAGGTGATTGTGCATTTGGCGGCGCAGGCGGGGGTTAGGTACTCGCTGGAGCGGCCGTTTGCTTATGCGGCTTCGAATTTGACCGGGCATCTCTCGATTTTGGAGCTGGCGCGGCATTCGCGGACGGTGAAGCATTTGATTTATGCGAGTTCGTCCTCGGTTTATGGGACGGGGTCGCCGCTGCCTTATGCGGAGGACGCGCGGGCGGATCAGCCGTCTTCACTGTATGCGGCGACCAAGCGGGCGGATGAGCTGATGAGCAAATCCTATACGCATTTGTTTGGGTTGAAGCAGACGGGGCTGCGGTTTTTTACCGTGTATGGGCCGTGGGGCCGGCCGGATATGGCGTATTTTGGGTTTGCCGAGGCGATTTGCGCCGGCAAGCCGGTGACTTTGTATGACGAAGGCCGGTTAAAGCGGGATTTCACCTATATAGATGACATCGTGGCCGGGATTATGGGGGTGTTTGACCATGCGCCGGGGAATGATGCGCCGCACCGGCTGTTTAATATTGGTAACAACCGGTCGGAATATGTGACGGATCTGGTGCGGCTGCTGGAAGATGGGCTGGGGCGCAAGGCGGTGACGGTGAGCTTGCCGAAACCCGAGGCGGACCCGGTGGAGACATGCGCGGATGTGTCGGCGTTGGGGGCGTTGTGCGGTTATGCGCCAACGACGCCGCTGGATGTGGGGATACCGAAGTTTGTGGAGTGGTATTTGGGCTGGCGGGAGATGCGCGCGGCGGATTGAAGGACGAATCGTACGGGAGATAGGGCGGGGGCGGGACCAGTAGGTGGTTCGCCCCCGTTTTTGTTGGTGCGGGCGGGGGCGTGGGAGCCGCGATAGCGTGGGAGCGAGGCGCTGAAGTGGGTGGGAAACGCGACCGAAAAAGATTTTTTATTGTTATATTTCAGATGGTTGAAATGAAAATGTCAGATTTTGTTGGTTTGAGTTTGCGGTCAGGGTTGACGGGGCTGATGGCCTTCAATAGAAGCTGCCTCACCGAGCACGGTTTCGGAATTGACTTTGACTTCGTGCCCGACTAATCTGATACGCTTCGCGACGGGGGACTTTGGCCCGTCGTTTTGTTCTTTGGGTTATGTTATTTGACAATTGAATAGGCTGGGAAGGGATACGTTGGTGGCGTTTCCGGGCTGCGGAGTGATCTGTGGTTTGGGTTTTTGTTAGGCCTTTTGGTTTGGCGGAGATTGGTGATGATTGATT
>Ga0182014_10001455_pt1 | contig 31514 bp, 29 predicted proteins | sample 612S2DmetaG_FD_120489 | JGI IMG/M metagenome (GOLD analysis project Ga0182014, IMG submission 120489) | Permafrost microbial communities from Stordalen Mire, Sweden - 612S2D metaG | ecosystem: Environmental > Terrestrial > Soil > Wetlands > Permafrost | place: Sweden: Stordalen | collected... | reverse complement strand
GCCCGGGAACCCCGCCCGCTTGACCGCTAAAACGGGAGTGATTATCATTCGCTCCAAGGGTCTCCGAGGGCCGCGGGACCTCCTGCACCAGAGGAGTGGCTTGAGCGTGAAACGGGTGGTCGGGAGCAGCCCCCTGCCGCTGGGCGCACTGGGACTGCTCCTGGCGGTGGCTGCGGTCGCCGCGCCCACCTTCCCGGCGCTGGCCGCATCGGCCACCGGGACCCACCGGATCCTGGCCGTGGGCGCCGAGAACGAGTACGCCAACGTGATCGGCCAGATTGGCGGCAGGTACGTCCAGGTCTCGGCCATCATGAACAACCCCAACACCGACCCCCACACCTTCGAGGCCAGCCCCCGGGTGGCCGAGGTGGTCAGCGCCGCCCAACTGGTGGTCCAGAACGGCCTGGGCTACGACAGCTTCATGAACCAGATCGAAGCTGCCTCACCCAGCCGCCTCCGCAAGGTGATCGACGTCCAGAAGCTCCTCGGCCTGCCGTCAAACAGCTCCAACCCGCACCTCTGGTACCAGCCGGCGACGATGCCTGCGGTCGCCCGGTCGGTGGCCGCCGCTCTGGGCCAGCTGGCTCCAGGCCACGCCGCCTACTTCCGGGCCGGGGCCGCCAGCTTCGACCGATCACTGGCCCCGTGGTTGACGGCGATTGCCCAGCTCAGGGCCAGGTTCCCCCACGCCCCGGTCGCGACCACCGAACCGGTGGGTGACTACCTCCTCGAGGCGGTCGGGGCCGACAACCTCACCCCCTGGGCCCTCCAGGCCGACACCATGAACGGGGTCGACCCCTCGCCCCAGGAAGTGAGCTTTCAGGACAGCCTCTTCAACCGGCACCGCGTCAGAGTCTTCTTGTACAACCAGCAGGTGACCGACTCGCTGACCGCGTCCTTCCTTTCCTTGGCCGAGCGCAACGGCATCCCGGTGGTCGGCCTGTACGAGACCATGCCCACCCCCGGCTATGACTATCAGTCCTGGATGATCGCCGAGACCAGGTCCCTGGCCCGGGCCCTCGCCGACAGACGATCCACCACCCGGCTCTAGTGCCCGTGGAAGCCGCCAGGGTCGCCGGAGACGAGGTCGTGAGGCTGGAGGGGATCTCGGTCTGGCTCTCCGGCCGCCAGGTGCTGCGCGAAGTCAGCTTCAGCCTCAGGGCCGCCGAGGTCACCGGCCTGATCGGGTCCAATGGCGCTGGCAAGACCACGCTCTTTCGAGTGATCCTGGGGCTCCAGCGGGCCAGCGCCGGCCGCGTCTGGATGAGGGGCCGCGCTCACTCGGGACGGCTCCCGGCGATCGGCTATGTCCCTCAGACGGTGGCCCTCGACCCCGACATGCCACTGCGAGCGCGCGACGTGGTCGGCCTGGGCCTGGACGGCCAGCGCCTCGGCATCCCCCTGCCCTCACGACAGCGGCGGCAGCTGGTCGACGAAATGCTCCAGGCGGTCGACGCGACCCACTTCGCCGACGCCCGCGTGGGCCGGCTCTCCGGCGGTGAGCAGCGCCGGGTGCTCATCGCCCACGCCCTGATCAGCCGGCCCCAGCTGCTGCTCCTCGACGAGCCTCTCATCAATCTGGACATTCGCAGTGAGCAGGAGGTCGTCGAACTCCTCTCCGGGATCGCCCGGCAGCAGCGGATCGCGGTCCTGATCTCTGCCCATGACATGAACCCACTGCTCCCGGCCATGGACCGGATCGTCTACCTGGCCGCCGGACGGGCCGCCAGCGGCACCACCGACGAGGTGGTCCAGACCGAGGTCCTGAGCAAGCTCTACGGTCGCCAGGTCGACGTGATCCGGCTGCGCGACCGGGTGCTGGTCGTCTCCGGTTCAGATGAGAGCGTGGCCGCCGACCACGAGCACGCCCACGACGTGGCCGAGCGCGGCCTGATCTGAGAACGAGAGGCAGCCAGATGGGGTTCATCTTCGGGCCGGGCTTCTTCCAGAGCTCACCTGTCCAGGTGGCACTGATCGTGGGCGCGGTGGTTTCGGTGGTGTCCGGGGTGGTGGGGGTCTTCACGGTGGTTCGCGGCCAGGCCTTCTCCGGGCACGCCCTGGCGGACCTCGGCGCCACCGGCGGCTCGGGAGCCTTCCTGCTCGGGCTCAACCAGCTCTGGGGGTTCCTGGTCATTGCCGCCGTGGCCGCCGGCGCCATCGAGCTGCTCGGCCTGCGGCGCCCGCGGGGGCGCGACCTGGCCACCGGGATCGTGCTGGGCGCCGGGCTGGGGCTGGCGGCGCTCTTCCTCTACCTGGACACCAGCTTCAGCAGCACCACCGGGGCCTCGATCACAATCCTCTTCGGCTCGATCTTCGCCATCGACAGCAGTCTGGTGCCGGTCATCGCGGTCCTCACCGCGATCTCCCTGGGCACGGTTCTGCTGCTCTACCGGATGCTCCTCTTCAGCTCGCTGAGCCCCGAGATGGCGGCCGCCCGGACGGTGCCGGTTCGGGCGGTGGGCATCGGCTACCTGGTGGCGTTGGCGCTGGCGGTCTCGCTGTCGGCCATGACCATCGGGGCGGTGCTCAGCACCGCCCTGCTGGTTGGTCCGGCGGCCTGCGCACTGCGCCTGACCAAACGGCCCGGGCTGGCACTCGCGCTGGCGGCGCTGATCGGGGTGGCCGTGACCTGGGTCAGCATCGTGCTCGCCTACGACAGCTACTACTGGCCCCCCGGCGGTCGCGGCTGGCCGGTGAGCTTCTTCGTGGTGGCCCTGATCTTCACCGCCTACCTCCTGACCCAGATCCCCATCCCTGGCTGGTTCTCCAGGAGGCAGCCGGGCCGCGCCATGGTTGACGTCGGGATGGCCAGGCGGTAGCGACGGTGTTCTCCGGATTCATGGTCAACACCTGGCTGGCCGCGACCATGGTCGCGGTGGTAGCCGGAGTGCTCGGCTTCTTCATCGTCCTGCGCGGAGCGGCGTTCATCGCCCACGCGGTGCCCAACGGCGCCTTCGCCGGTGCGGCCGCGGCGGGCCTGCTCGGCCTCAGCACCCTGCTGGGCTTGGGGACCTTCGCCGTCGCCGGAGCGCTCAGCATCAGCTGGCTCAGCCGGCGTGGGCGCCACGACGTGGTGACCGCTCTGGCCCTGGTCATGATGCTGGGCCTGGGAGCGCTCTTCCTCAGCATGAGCGAGGAGTACGCATCGGAGATCTTCTCCCTTCTGTTCGGGGACGTGGTGGGGGTAAGCAGCGCTGAGCTGCTGCCGATCCTGGCCCTGGGAGTGGCTTGTGTGGCTGCCGTTCTGGTGCTCTTCCGGCCCCTGATGCTCAGCTCGGTGATGCCCGAAGCGGGCGAGGCCCGGGGAGTCCGAGCCCAACCGTTGGAACTGTGCTTCGTGCTGCTGGTGGCCCTGGCCACCACCATGACGGTGCCGGTCGTGGGCGCGTTTCTCATGTTCAGCCTGATGACCGCCCCGGCTGCGGCGGCCCGCTCGCTCACCGCTCGTCCGCTGCTGGCTATGGGGCTGGCGGTGCTCATCGCGCTCGCCATCGTGTGGGTTGCGATCGCACTCTCCTACCTGTCGGCCTGGCCGATCGGATTCTTCGTCGGGACCCTGGGTGCCACCTCGTACGGCCTGGCCCGCGGCTGGGCTGGCCACCGCCAGCGGCGGCCCCTCAGCGCTCGGATGGCTACGGATCCGGCCCGTTGAGGACCGCCATCCGCGCCGGCGGCCGCCCCGGGGGCTCACCCCTCCCCTCAGCGGTGACTGATATGTTGCCCTGGTGTCGAGTCATGCCGCGCCGGCGCCAGCCGCAACCCGAGCCCGGGGGCGAAGGGCGGCCAGCGCGGTGCTGACGGCAGCGGGATCCCGCCGCCGGGCCCTGGTCTCGGAGCTGGGCCGCGGGCCGCGGGGCGTTCACCGGCTGGTGACCCTGCCCGAGATCTCCCCTTCACCGGCTTCCCCCCAGCGTCGGGCGCTGCGCGTCACGGAGCTAAGGGTGGCAGGCGGGATAGGCCCAGGGACCGCCCACTTCCTCAACCGGAGCGAAGCCGCCCGGAGCGCCGGGGACACGGTCCGGCGCGCCCGCCGTCCCGGGCGCTCAGGCACCGCGCCTCGCCGGGGCAGGGCATAGCGGCGTGGCCCTCTCCCCATCGATCCACGACGCGGTTGGGGTCCGCCTGGCCCGGGTCGACCAGCGCTACACCAAGCTTCGCCGCCTGCTGGTGGAGACGCTGGCGGTGGCGGCCCGGCCCCTCACCATCCCCGAGATCGTTGCCTCGACGCCCCGTCTACCCCAGAGCAGCGCCTACCGCAACGTGACCACCCTGATGGAGGTGGGGGTGGTGTGCCGGGTGCCCGGGACCGACGATCACGGGCGCTACGAGCTGGCTGAGGAGCTTTCCGGGCACCACCACCATCTGGTCTGCACCCACTGCGGGAGGGTGGAGGATGTCCCGGCCACGCCGCGGCTGGAGCTGGCGCTCGACGACGCCGCCCGGGCGGTGACCGACCGGCAGGGCTATCAGGTGAACGAGCACCGCTTCGACCAGCTCGGGCTGTGCCCCGACTGTCGCCACCCCTGATCAAGTCCCCGCCACCTGTTCCAGACACCGAGCCAGCCACGCGGCGGGGTGAGCCGGCCCGCTCGGGTCCGAGCCTGCCGGTGGAGACGCCATCGGTCACCCCCAGCCGGCGTTGGGGAGCGAATCGCCCACCCGAGGATCTCCGTCCCGGTCACCGGGCCGGCTCCGAGCGCCCCGGCTGCGATCCGGAATGCTTGTGGGGACCGCGGGGTCTCCAGCGCTTCGGCCGACGGGTCGCAGCGGGCTCGACGTCGCTACAGGGATCGAAGCGGGCCGGCGGGACCGCCGCGGCACGGCGAGCCTGCGCCATCGCCCGCCGCCCGCGGTTCAGCCGCCGGGGGCCTCCAGCAGGGCGTCCAGGTAGCCGGTGGGGTCGAAATCCTCCAGGTCCTGGAGCCCCTCCCCCACCCCGATCAACTTCACTGGCAGCCCCAGCTCACCCTCCACCTGGAACAGATACCCGCCGCGGGCGCTGCCGTCCAGCTTGCTGAGGACCAGGCCGGTCGCACCGGCCATCTCGCCGAAGGCTCTGGCCTGGGGCAGCGCGTTGGCCCCGACGTGGGCGTCCAGCACCAGCAGCGACTCAGCCGGCTGCCCCTCGGCCTGTCCGGCTATTACGCGACGGATCTTGCCCAGCTCCTGCATCAGATTCTGCTTGGTGTGGAGCCGGCCCGCGGTGTCCACCAGGACCACCTCCCGGCCCCTGGCCCTGGCGGCCGCGATGGCGTCGAAGACCACCGCCGCCGGGTCCGCACCCATCCGGTGGGCCACCACCTCCACCCCGCCCCGGTCCGCCAGGGCCTGGACTTGGTCTATGGCAGCGGCCCGAAAGGTGTCGGCGGCGGCGATGAGGGGGGTCAGACCCTGGCTTTTCAGCCGGGCCGCGAGCTTGGCCACGGTGGTGGTCTTGCCTGAGCCATTGACCCCGGTGATCAACCAGACGGCGGGATCTCCCGCCAGAGACAGCTCCCGGTCGAAGCCGCTGAGCCGGTTCTCCATCTGCTGACGGAGCGCCGCCAGCAACGGCTGGGCGTCGCGCCACCTCTGTCGGGCGGCCAGCTGGCGCAGCCCATCCATCAGCTCCTCGGCGACCTGGACCCCGCAGTCACTGGCCACGAGCAGCTCGAAGATGTCCTCGTAGAGCTCCTCCCCCAGTCCTCGGCCCAAGCTGAGCCGGCCGCGGAGCTGCTGTCCCAGACCGCTGCCGACCCGGTCCAGCCTCCCCGGGATCCGTTTCCACCAGCGTGACCGCCGGGCCCCCTTCGGGCGATCAACCCCCCGCGGCGACACTCTCCAGCCCTACCCCATCCTCTGCCTCGACCGACTGCCCGTCCGCGGTCAATCGGACCGAGAGCAGCCGGCTGGAGCCGTCGCCATCCTGGGTCACCCCATAGAGGATCGAGGCCGTGGACATGGTGGTGAGGTTGTGGGTCACCACCACGAACTGACTGGTCTCGGCCCGGCGCTGGAGTAACTTCGCGAACTGGGCGATGTTGGCCTCGTCCAGCGCCGCGTCGACCTCGTCGAACACGTAGAACGGGCTGGGTGAGACCTGCTGGAGCGCCAGCACCAGGGCCAGCGCGGTCAGCGCTCGCTCGCCCCCGGAGAGCAGAGGCATGGGGATCGGCCGCTTGCCCGGAGGCTGGACCTCCATCTCCACCCCAGGGGGAGCCCCGCCCTCGCCGGGGGACGCAACCAGGGCCGCCCGCCCGCCCCCAAACAGCTCGACCCAGACCGACTCGAACTCCTTGGCGACCTGCTTCAGGGTCTTATCGAAGCGAGTCCCGCTCACCTCCTCGAGGCACCCCAGCACCCGATCCAGCTCGCTCTTGGCCCGAAGGCAATCGTCGTGGGCAGAGCGCAGCCCCTCGGTCCGCTCCAGCAACTGGGTCAGCTGACGGGGTGCCAGCTCGTTGATGAGGCCGATGGCGCTGAGCCGCCGCTCCAGCCGGGCGATCTCCTGGGCCGACCTGCCCGGCTCGTGGACCTCCTGCAGTTCCTCCCCGCCGAGGTCAGCAGCCAGGCTCTCATCCAGCTCGGACCGGAGCTGGTTCACCCTTTGCGCCTGCCCAGCGGTTTCTCGTCGGATCCCCTCCACGGCCCCGGCCGCGGACCGCACGGAGGCGTCGAGCTCGGCGCGGCGGCGCTCCAGCTCGGCCAGGCCCCGGAGTGGGTCCGCGGTCGTCTTCGCCGCCTGGGATCGCACCTCGGCGGCCTGCGCCATCTGGTCCCGCGCCCGGGCCGCCTGGTCCCTGGCCCCAGCCAGCTTCCCCCGGGCCTCAAGGGCGATCGCCTCCGCTGCTCGGATCCGCAGGGCGGCCGCCTGCTCTCGGGCCAGCAGTTGCTCACGGCGGCGGGCCAGCTCCTCGGCCCGCCGCGACCTGGCCCGGGCCGCCGCCTCCAGTCCGGCGATCTGCAGACGCGCCTCCTCGAGCCCCCGGGCGGCTGCGAGGATCCGCCGGTCCAGCTCGACCGCCGCACCCCGGAAGCCCTCCAGCTCAGCGCCGGCCACGCCGGCCTCGGCCTCAACAGCCTCCAGCTCTGCCACCACGGCGGCCAGCGCCGTGGCGTCCCGGGCGCTCCGCTCCGCGCGGCCCTGCAGCTCCCCCTGAAGCCCGGCCAGCGCCGCCCGCGCTCGCTCGGCGGCGGCCTGCAGACGCGCCTCCTCGAGCTCGGCGCTGGCGGCGGCGGACAGGGCCGTGGCCGCCTGCTCGCGCTGGTGATCGACCACCACCCGCTGCTCGGAGTGGGTCTCACGGGCGCGGGCCAGGCGCTCCTCGGCCCGGGCCAGCTCCGCCCGCTCGAGCTCCACCGTCCGCCTGGCCCCGCGAAGCCGCTCCAACGCCCGGAGCTCACCGTCGGATCGGGCCGGGGTGATCTCCAGCCCGGTACCGACCACCGTGCCGTCGGGAAGCACCGCCCGGCCGTCCGGCAGCCGCGCCAGCCACCGCGCCGCAGCCTGGCGATCGCGGGCCAGGCACACCAGGCGGGTGACCCTGGTCACCACCGCCAGCGCCGAGGCCTCGCCCTCAAGGGCGGTGGCCAGGGGACGGCAGCCCTCCGGGGGGTTCTCCACCACCGGCTCGTGGGGCAGCGGCCAGCAGACCAGCTCGGCGACTTCGCCGGCGAGGCTCAGAGCCTCCCGGGCGGCGGCCTCCTCCCCGACCAGGGCCTGCAGGAAGGCCCCCAGCCCGGCCTCGACCGCGGCGGAGTCCTCAGCCTGGGCCGCGCTGACCCCCTCGGCCAGCCGGCGCAACCGAGCCCGGCCCTGGGCGGCGGCGCCGGCGATCGGAAGGGACTCGGCCCGACCCTCGACGGCCCCGACCCGGGCTGCATGCCGCGCCTCCGCCTCGCGCAGCGCCACCGTGGCTTTGGAGAGCTGGTCCTCGGCCCTCTGGACCAGCTCCCGCTGGCCGCTCTCGGCCTTCTGGGAGCGTTCGAGCGCCGCCGCCTCCCTGGCCGCCAACCCGCGCAGCCTGCGGGCCTCGTCCGCAGCCGCCGCCAGTTCCTCCAACGTCGTCAGCCTCACCTGCTCGGCAGTGCTCTGAGCCGCCTGGGCCTGGCTCCGGAAGCTCTCCGCGCCGGCCAGCTCCGCCTCCAGCTCCGAGCGGCGGCGGCGGGCCGCCGCCGCGGCCAGCTCGAGCTCCTGACTGCGGGCCTGGCTGGAGGCCAGCTCGGTCTGAAGGCCCGAGCGCTCGCCGCGAAGCCCCGCCAGCTCGCCCTCGAGGCCCGCCACCCGGGCCCGACCCGCCCCGGAGGCGCCCTGATCCTCCACCGCCCCGGCACCGTCGCCAATCATCGACTGGAGGTCGTCGCGGGCCTCGGCCAGGGTCTGCTCCGCCGCCGCCTGAGACTCAGCGGCCTGCACCAGGCGGTCCTGCCAGCGGTCGGCCTCGTCCTGGGCATGCTGCACCGCCAGCGCCAGGCTCCCGGCCAACCTCTCGGACTCGATCCGGCCGGACTCGATCGCCTGGAGCCGCTCGCGATCGGCGAGGTACCCCTGGTGGAACTCCTGGGACCGCTGCCGAAGCTGCTCGCACCGCCGCTCCGCTCCCTGGAGCATCCGCTCCAACCGGCGCTGCTCGGCGAGCGCCGTCAGCCAGGCCCCCCGCTCCAAGCTGCCCCTGAGCTCCTTGACCCTGGCCCGCAGCGCCGCCGCCTCGTCGGCCACAGCCGCCTCTTCGCGGAGCGCCTCGATCCGAGGCAGCAGCTCCGCCAGCCGCCCGGTGGAGCCCTCCAGCCACTCGCTGAGCGAGCGCAGACGAGCCCCGGCGTCCTCCACCAGAGCCTGGGCGCCGCGGACCCCGGCCGCCTCCTCGATCAGGTGCCGACGCTGTCCCGGCGTCGCCCGGATGATCGCCTCGATGTCGTTCTGAGCGATCACCGCGTAGCCGGCCTGAGCCAGCCCGGTGGCATCGAGAAGCCGGCCCAGGTCGCGGAGCCGCACCCGGTGGCCGTTGCGTCGGAACTCGCTGGTCCCGTCCCGGAAGACTCGGCGAGCGATGGAAACCTCGAGGTCCTCGACCGGGAGCCACCCATCCTCGTTCTCGAAGACGATGCCCACCTCGGCCATTCCCACCGGCGGCCGCTTCGCCCCCCCGGCGAAGATGACTTGGTCCAGACGCTGGCCTCTCAGCTCCCGGGCGCTGGTCTCGCCCAGGACCAGCCGGATGGCGTCGACCAGGTTGGACTTGCCACTTCCGTTGGGCCCGACGATGGCGGTGATCCCGGGACCGAGCTCCAGCTCGACCCGCCCCGAGAAGCTCTTGAACCCCTGGAGATGAAGACGACTGACCCTCATGGGCTGGGGGTGGCCGCTCTCCCTGACCGCCGGCGGCCGCCGCGGTGGCCCCGGTGGGTACGGGGGCGCGTGACCAGGCCGGCGGGCTCGGCCGGATCGTCCGGACCTGCCGGTCCGGGGGACGGCGCCGGTTCGATGACGGGCGCGGACGGGGCCACCGGAAGAGAGGCTGGCGCTGCTGCAGGCGTGGTCTGGGCCGCCGGCCGTGCCGACGAGATGCCTCGAGATCGGCGCCGCCGCGTTGGGGCCGGCGGGGCGGCGGGGACGACCTCGGTCGGTGTCTCTGGCCCGATCGAGATCACCGGGAGCTCACCGAGCGCTGACCTCGGCCCGATCTCAGGGACCCGCCCGCCCGCTGCGATCGCCCCAGCCTCGGCGGCGTCCGGGGCGGGCTCCGGCGTCACCGCCTCGCCACCGGCCGAGCCCGAGCGGGGGCGCCGCCGGCGCCGGCGGGCGGGTACCGGCGCGGCGATCTCGGTCGGCACCTCCGGCCCGCGAGGGATCTCCGGCAGCTCGGCCGGCTCAGCTTCCGGAGCCGGGGCGAGTACCGGCGCCGCCGCGGCGCGGCCCCGCGAGCGCCGCCTCTGCTTGTGGGCCGGATGCGCGGCGCTTGCCGCCTGGTCCGCGGCCGTGGCCGGGGCTGCCGCTGGCGCCGGGGGTGGCTGCGACCCGGCGGCCGGCTCTGGTGCGGTGACCTCGGCGCCGGCCGAGCCGGAGCGCGGGCGCCGCCGGCGCCGACGGGCTGGAGCGGCCTCCGCGATCTCCGTCGGCGCCTCGGGCACGCTCGAGACCACCGCGAGCTCGGCCGGCGCTGACTGCGACCCGGCCTCAATGACCGGCGGAGCCGCCATGCTGCCGCGAGAGCGGCGCCGCCGGTGGGCAGGCGGAGCGGCGGTGACCACCCCGCCTGCGGCGGCGACCGGGACAGGTTCCGGCGCTGGGGAAAGCTGAGCACCGCCGGCAGGCTCGGGGGTGGTCAGCGCGGCGCCGGCCGCATCTGGACGGGAGCGGCGCCGGCGCCGCTTGGAGACCGGCGCCACCAGGGCGTCGAGCGCCGCGCGAGCCGCACCCTGCTCGGCGGTCTGCTTGGTTCCTCCCCGGCCCTCCCCCAGCACCGGACCGCCCTCCACCGAGACCTGGGAGACGTACTGACGGGACCGGGCGTCGCCGTCTGGGCTGGTGCGGTAGACCGGCGGGAGCCCGAATCGCTCCTGAGCCAGCGCCTGCATCCGGCCTTTGAAATTGGGGTCAGTCCAGGAGCTGAGGTCCCCGATCCTGGAGAGGAAGATGCTGCCCGCCTTGCGGTACCCCTGGTCCAGGAACACCGCCCCGATGAGCGCCTCGAAGGCGTTGGCGTGCAGCGATGTCAGCCGTCTCGCCCCCGACTTGGCCGCTCCCCGACCCAGCCGCAGCGCCTCCCCGAGCCGAAGCCGCTCCCCCAGCCCGGCCAGCGCCACCGTGCTCACCAGCGAGGAGCGGATCTGGGTCAGCTGGCCCTCGTCATAGGTGGGGAAGCGCTTGAACAGGTACTCGGCCGCCACCAACTCCAGGACCGCGTCGCCGAGGTACTCGAGCCGTTCGTTGTCCCTGCCCTCGGCTCCCCGCTCGTTGATCCACGAGGTGTGGGTCATCCCCTCGCGGAGCAGCTCCCGGCGCTTGAACTTGAGCCCCAGTCTCGACTCGAGTTCGTCCAGCTGCCGCTCCGCCTCCAGGTGCTGCAGCGCCTCCTGCTCTGGGCCCGGCTGGGATCTCCGCCGGCGGCCGGCCGGCGCCGTGGTCGCGGGCAGGGCTAGCTGCTCAGGTCCAGGTGCTCCTTGATGTAGTCCCAGGCCTGGCCCACGGTCTGGATCCTCTCCGCGTCCTCGTCCGGAATCTCCATTCCGTACGCCTCCTCGAACGCCATGATCAGCTCCACCAGATCCAGGGAGTCGGCGTTCAGGTCCTCCACGAAGTTGGCCTCCGGCGCCACCTGTTCCGCTTCGACGCCGAGTTGCTCCACCACTATCGCCTTGAAGCCATCCCAGGTCGTGTCTGCCATCTGTACCCCTCATTGGACGACCCTCGGTCGCCTGCTGCCTCTGCTCTTCAACTACCGCCGCCGCGCCCTCACCCCTCGTGGCCGGAGGATCGGTGACACCGGCCCGATCTGGTGAGACTGGGCTTGGTGGCCGCAGGTTCCCTCCTCGGGCCCCACTGAGGCGCTCGCCGGGCAATACGGTAAGGCCTGAGGAGCCGTCAGCGCTGCCCCCGGGAGCGTCGGGAGCCGCGCCCTGCTGATCAGGGCTCCGGTCCGCCGGCTCGGACCGCAGCAGGCGGCGGACGAAGGACTTCACGGCCCGACCGCCAACAAGGGCGGCGGCGGCGCTGGCCAGCGTGTCTGCCGGGGCAAGCTGAGGCCCATTGTAAGCTGGGGCCGAGGCCCCTACGCGTCCCTCTCTGCCGTTGCCTGCCCGCCCGCCGCGGCAACCTCGGACAGCGCCTTGACTGCCGACTCCGGGCAGTCCACCGAGATCGTCCTCGCCTCCGGCAGGATGCGCCGGATGAGCCCAGCCAGGGTGCTTCCCGGCCCGCACTCCATGAACGTGCGCACCCCCAGGGCCCCGATCGAGCGGATCAAACCGGTCCATCCCACCGGCCCCTCGAGCTGCGCTCTGAGGCCGGCCCGGATCTCGGCGGCGCTGTGAGAGAGCCGTCCTCCCACCCCCGCACCCACCGGGAAGCGGGGATCAAGGATCTCGACCTCGTCGAGCAAGAGTGCGAAGGTGCGCGCGGAGTCGGCCATCAGCGGAGAGTGGAAGGCGCCACCCACGTTGAGAGGGACCACCTTGCGGGCACCAGCCGCTTTGGCCAGCTCGCCGACCCGGCTGATCCCGGTGTGGCTCCCGGAGACCACCAGCTGCCCGGGGGAGTTGTCGTTGGCGACCACGCAGCACTCGCCGCCCCGGGAGGCCTCCTGACACAAGCGCGCCAGCTGGTCCCACTCCAGCCCCAGGACCGCTGCCATGGTGCCTTGGGGGGCACTCGCCATGAGCCGGCCCCGCTCCAGGACCAGCCTCATCCCGTCATCGGCCGAGAGGGCGCCCGCGGCCACCACGGCGCAGTACTCCCCGAGGCTGTGGCCGGCGGCCGCGGCCGGCTCAAACCCGCCCTCGAGGAGCACCCGGGACAGAGCGATCCCGGTGTAGAAGAGTGCGGGCTGGGCCACCTCGGTGGCACGCAGCCGCGCGGCATCGCCCTCCACCACCAGCCGCCGCAGGTCGATCCCGCTCCGCTCGGCGATGTCCAGCAGCTCCAGGCCCAGGCCCGCCTCGACCAGCGGCCCGCCCATCCCAGGCACCTGGGACCCCTGGCCCGGGAAGACCAGGGCCACCTGGTCGAGCATCACCCGCTCGGAGTCACTCTCGCCCGCCCCCGGGCCTGAGGACTACTCAGTCGGGATGACCTCTCGCCCCTTGTACTGACCGCAGTTGGGACAGATGGTGTGGGGACGGCGGGGGTGGCGGCATCTGGGGCAGGGAGACAGCGAGGGCCCCTGCAGCGCCAGGTGGGACCGGCGCCGGTCGCGCCGGGCCTTGGGGATGCGTTCCTTGGGCAGTGCCATGACGAAAACGGAGTCTAGCAGGGGCCCGCCGAGGCTACCGCTTCCGACCTCGGCCCTTGGGCTTCTCGCCGCCCTCCGCGCCTGGGGCCAGGGTCTCCAGGCCCCGCCTCACCTGGGCCAGCGCCGAGGTCAACTCGGTCTCCAACTCCTCCATCCGGTCACGCACGTAGTCGTCGGCGTCGCGGCGCATCTTGCGGCTGCGCTCGCGGGCCTCGGTCAGGAGGCGGTCCGCCTCCAGGTTGGCCCGCCGGGTCAGCTCGTGGTCATCGGTGAGCCGGTCGGCCCGCTCCTGGGCTGCGAGCAGTGTCTGCTCCGCCTGCTCGGAAGCCTCCCGCAACCGCGCCTCCCGGTTCTCCAGGACCATCCGGGACTCTCGGATCTCGTCGGGGAGGGCCATCCGGATCTGGTCCAGGGCCTCCAGGATCTCCTCCTCGCTGACAACGATGGTCGAGGTCAGAGGCAGCCGGCGGCTCTGGTTGACCAGCCCCTCCAGCCGGTCCAGGACGTCGAAGACCGAGATCGCCTCGGGGGCTGGCTCGAACTCCTCGTTCTCGTCGGGCATCTTCCCTCCTATCCGGCCCGGGTCGCCGGGGCCGACCTCAACTTCGTCTGGAGCGCCCGCTCCACCACCGGGGCCACCAGGCCCTCGATGCTACCCCCATGGGCGCAGACGTCCTTGAGCAGCGAGGAGCTGAGGTAGACATTGGAGAACCCAGTGATGAGGAATACGGTGTCGATCCTCGGCTCCAGCTGCCGGTTCATCAGCGCCATCTGGAACTCGTTGTCCAGGTCGGAGACCGCGCGCAGTCCCCGGATCATGACCGTGGCCCCTTCCGCCGTGGCGAAGGCCACCGCCAGCCCCGAGAAAGGACGGACGGTGATGTCGGTGTCCGGGCCCAGGCTCTGACGGACCAGCTGGGCGCGCTCCTCCACCGAGAAGAGGTAGTTCTTCTGCTCGTTGTCCAGCACGCCGACCACGATTCGATCGAATATCTCTCGGGCTCGGCGGATCACATCCAGGTGCCCGCCGTGGATGGGGTCGAAGCTGCCGGGATAGACCGCCGTGGTCATGGGGCCCTCCGATAGAGGGAGAGGTGGGTGGTGCCGTACCTGGCGGTACGCACGCAATTTAGCGCCCCGACCCGATCCGGCACCGAGAGCTCGCGATGGTGCTCCACCACCACCACCGGTTCCCACCCGCTCCGGGTTGCGGCCAGCTCCCCCAGGAGCCGCACCGAGGCCAGGCAGAGCTGGGGGCCGTCCTCCAGGTAGGGCGGGTCGAGCAGGACCAGGCCCGAGGCGATCAGGTCCTCCGGATGAGACCTGACAAAGCTCAGGGAGTCCCCGACCACCACCCGTCCGCGCCCGGTCCAGCCCAGGCTGTCCAGGTTGCTGCCGATCACCCGGGCCCGCCGGGGCTGGAGCTCGACGAAGGTGACGGCACGGGCGCCCCGCGAAAGCGCCTCCAGTCCCAGGCTGCCGATCCCGGCGAAGAGGTCCACCACCTCAGCCCCCACCACAAGTTCTCCGAGGATGTTGAAGCAGGCGGCCCGCACCAGCCCGCTGCTGGCCCGCAGCCCGTCCCCGGCCAGGGTGTGCAGATGTCGGCCGGCGGCCTCTCCCCCGGTCAATCGGGCTCCCCTGGTCATGGAGGGCGCCCGTCCCGTCCCGCCAGATCCTCGGCTCATGGGCCAAAGCATCGCAGGGAACGGGCCGGGCTGGCCACGAGCAGCGTCGGGCGGTCTCCAGGCGCTTTCAGGCCGCTTCCGTCCAGGGATCGCGGGCCGGTCCCCACCGACCGCGGGAGAGCTGGGCCCCGCCCGAGCGGTCAGTCGAATTCGAACACCACCTGGTAGTGGCGCATCTCCTGGCGCAGCAGGGGATCGCGCAGCTCCGGATCGCGGTCCAGCAGCGTCTCCGCCGCCGACCTCGCCCGCCGGCGCAGACCCTCGTCGAGGAGGTCACCCACCCGCATCTCGGGGAGCCCGTGCTGGCGCAGCCCGTACGGTTCGCCGGCCCCTCGCAGTTTGAGGTCGATCTCAGCTAGCTCGAACCCATCGCGGTGGTCGACCAGGGCCCGGAGCCGGGCCCGGGCGGCGACCTCCTCGTCCTCGGCGAAGAGCAGGCAGAAGGAGGGGTCTGGGCCCCGCCCAACCCGGCCCCGGAACTGGTGCAGCTGGGCCAGGCCGAAGCGGTCGGCGCCTTCGATTCCCATCACCGTCGCGTTGGGGAAGTCAACCCCCACCTCGATGACGCTGGTCGCCACCAGGATGTCGAACTCTCCGGCACCGAAGGCCGCCATCCGTTGGGCCTTCTCGCGGGCCGGAAGCCGCCCATGGACGAGCGTGAGCCGGAGATCCGGGAACACCTCGGAGCGAAGGCGCTGGTGCTCGGCGGTGGCGGAGCGGGTCTGCTGCAGGGGCGAGTCCTCCACCAAAGGACAGATGATGAACCCTTGGTGGCCGCGGCGGACCTCGGAGCGGATGAACTCGTAGGCCTCCGGGCGCTGGGCCGGCTCCACCAACCGGGTCTCGATGGGGATCCTGCTCGGGGGGAGGTGCCGGATCTGGCTCACGTCGAGATCCCCGTAGAGGGTCCGCGCCAGGGAGCGCGGGATCGGGGTTGCGGTCAGGGACAGGAAGTCCGGGTTCAGCCCCGCCTTCTCCAGCAGCCGCAGCCGTTGCGCCACCCCGAACCGGTGCTGCTCGTCGACGATGCAGAGCCCCAGATCGGGCAGGGTGACATCGTCCTCGATCAGGGCGTGGGTGCCAACGACGATCTGGTCAGCGCCGGCGCTGAGAGCAGCCAGAATCTCCCGGCGCTGGACGGCCGTGGTGCTGCCCACCAGCAGGCGGGGCCAGATTGCAAACTTGGAGAGCAGCTCCCTCAAGGTGTCGAAGTGCTGCCGGGCCAGGATCTCGGTGGGGGCCATCAGGACCACCTGGTGGCCGGCCGCCATCGCCATCCGGGCCGCCATCGCGGCCACCACCGTCTTGCCCGATCCCACGTCTCCCTGGAGCAGCCGGTTCATGGGCGAGGGACGGTCCATGTCGGTGAGGATCTCGTGGGCGGCCCGGCGCTGGTCGTCGGTGAGCTTGAACGGGAGGCTGGCAACGAACTCCCTCGCCACTCCCACGCTGTAGGGGCTACGGACCCCCGCCCTCCGCAACCGCTGGCGGCGGGCCATCAGGGCGGCCAGCTGGGGATAGAAGAGCTCATCGAAGCCGAATCGCTCCTGAGCTCGCTCCAGCGCACCCTGGTCCTCAGGGAAATGGATGTCGTGGAGCGCCCCGGATAGGGGGATGAGCCCCTCGCGGAGGCGGATCGGCTCCGGCAGGGGGTCCTGAATGCCGGCAGCCAATGGGAGCAGGCGGGCCACCTGGGCCCGCAGCCAGCGGGAGCTCACCCCGTAGGTCTCGGGATAGGTGGGCACCAGCACCCCGACACTGGACTGGCTCACCAGCTTGCGCTCGCGCTCCACATCGGGGTTGCGCAGCTGCAGTTCACCTGCCCGGCTCCGGGCCGCCTTGCCGTGGAGGGTGAGCCGATCCCCCAACTTGAGCAGATGGCGCAGGTGGGGCTGGTTGAACCAGACCACCGCGAGCTCGCCAGTGGGGTCGGCCACCCGTGCCTCGATCAGCTCCATCCTCCGGTAGCGGGCTCGGCGCGCGCTCATCCTCACCAGTTCCACCTCGACGGTGGCGGCCAGTCCCGGGCGGAGCTGGTTCACAGATACCCGCTCACGCTGGTCGTCGTGGCGCCGGGGTAGGTACCAGAGCAGATCCCGAACGGTCCGGCAACCGAGCCGGTGCAACCCCTCCAGTCGCTGGGGCGAGATCCGAGGCAGCTGGGACAGCGGGGAGTCAAGGCCGAGGGCGGCCACCCCGGGAGCCACCTGCCCGCCACCGCGGGCGCGAGCCGGGGTGCGGCTAGGGCCTGGCTTCAAGGTAGACGTAGGCGAGGGTCCCCGGGCCGCAGTGGCTGCTGATCACTGGGCTGGCGTGGTGCATCAGGATGTCCATCCCCGGGAACGTCCCCCTGGCGTCGGCGAGGAGGCCCGCGGCATCGTCGGACGTCCCCACGTAGAGCACCCCCAGGCCGGCCAGGGGACGGTGCTCCACCAGGATCTCGCTGAGCCTGCTGATCCCCACCGCCCTGCTCCTCACCCGGCCGATGGGGACCACCGACCCGTCGGCACCCAGGCCAATGATAGGCTTGATCGAGAGGGCGCCCCCCAGGATCGCCTGGACCTTTCCGATCCGTCCCCCCAGCTGCAGGTAGCGGACGGTGTCCACCAGGCAGACGATCCCGCTCCGGTCCGCCATCCCGGCCAGCGCGGCGACGATCTCGGTGGCCGAGCGCCCCCCCTGGGCCAGCTCCACCGCCCTCAGCACCTGAAAGCCGGTGGCCAAGCTCACCGTCCGACTGTCCACGACGTGGATCCGTCCCTGGCCGATCGCCTCGGCGGCAACCAGCGCCGAGCCACAGGTGCCGCTCAGGGCGGAGGCGATGTGGACCGAGACCACCTCGTCCTCGGGTGCCACCAGCAGCCTTCGGTAGACGGCCTCGAAGTCGCCGGGGGGTGGCTGCGAGGTGCGGGGGAGGGCCCTGGCCGCCGCCAGCCGGCGCAGGAACTCCTGGTCGTCGATGTCGACCCGGTCGCGGAACTCCTCGTCCCCGAAGTGGATCCGAAGAGGGACGGTGGCCACCCCGGCCTCGGCTCTGAGCTCCTCAGGCAGGTCGCAGGTGCTGTCGGTGACGATCCGGACGGTCACCGCTCGGCCCGTCTACTCCGCCGAGAGGATGAACGGGTAGAGGGCCTGGCCGCCGTCGTGGCACTCCACCTCCAGATTCGGGAACCGCTGCCGAATCGCCCCGGCCAGGCCCTCGGCGGCGGCCGCGGCGACCTCGGCGCCGCGGTAGATGGTTACCACCTCGACCGAACCCGGGGGCAGCTCCCCCAGGGCCGCCAGCACCACCTCCTCCACCTCCCCGCCGGAGCTGACCAGGCGGCCGTCCAGCATGCCCACCACCTCCCCCTTGGCGATGTCGCGGTCGCCCACCCGGCTGTCCCGCACCGCATTGGTCACCTCGACGGCATGGACCCCGACCAGGGCCCGCTCCATGCGGTGGCGGTTCACCTCCAGAGAGGACTCGGGGTCGAATGCGAGAAGTGCCGCGATCCCCTGGGGGAGGTTGCGGGATTTCACCACCGCGGCGCTTCGGGGGGAGACCCGCGCCGCCTGCTCCGCCCCCAGGACCAAGTTAGGGTTGTTGGGCAGCACCAGGGACTGGTGGGTGCCGGCCTCACTCATCGCCCGCAGCAGCTGTTCGGTGGAGGGGTTCATGCCCTGGCCTCCCTCCACCACCGCCGCCGCGCCCAGCCCCAGGAGCAGCTCCCGGAAGCCCTGGCCCTGGGCCACCGCCACCACCCCGAGCGGGGCGCCGCTGGCCTTTTCCGCCACCGCGATGGCCCGCTCCCGAGCCTGGCGGTGCTGGTCGGTCATGTCCTCCACCTTGAGCCGCTCGATCCGGCCCACCTGGGCCGCCCTGGAGAGCACCTCCCAGGGCTCGGGGGTGTGGATGTGGACGTGGAGCAACCCCCTGTCCCCGACCACCAGGGCCGAGTCGTCGTCGGACTCGTTGCCCAAGCGGGCCCGAAACTCCAGCGGGTCGAGCTCGGAGCCCAGCAGCGAGAACTCCGTGCAGTAGCCGAACCCGCCCTCGGGAGCGCTGACGGCGGCCACTCCCCCCCCGGGCGCACCAACCGGCCAACCCCCGCCGGCGGCGACCCTGGCCTCGAGCGCGACCGGCCAGCCGGCGGGGCCGGTGATCCGGTCCGAGATCGCGCTCAGAATCACAGCCAGGCCGAATCCGCCGGCATCCACCACCCCGGCCTGGCGAAGGACCTCCATCTGCTCCCGGCTGCGCTCCACCGCGGCCCACGCCTCCGCCACCATCGCCTGCAGCACCCGGGTCAGATCGCTGCCGGACTCGAAGGTCTGCTGGGCCGCCTGGGCGGCATCCCGGATGACCGAGAGGATGGTCCCCTCGACCGGCCGCTTGACCGCCAGGTAGGCCACCCGAGAACCCTCCTGAAGTGCCTGGCAGAGCCCCTTGGCGTCCAGGCTGTCGTGTCCCTGGCACTGGGTGGAGAAGCCCCGGAGCACCTGGGAGAGGATCACTCCCGAGTTGCCCCGCGCCCCCATCAATGAGCCGTGAGCGGCGGCTCCGGCCACCGCCGGGACCGCGGCTGTGGGCGGCAACTTCTCGACCTCGAGACAGGCCGCCTCCAAAGTTAGGTGCATGTTGCTCCCGGTGTCCCCATCCGGCACCGGGAAGACGTTCAGCTCGTTGATCCGTTCCCGCTGCTCGAAGAGCCGCTCCAGGGCCCGCTCCAGCCCCTCGCGCAGACCTTCGGCGGTCACCTCCAGGGGCGACCCTGCGGTGGCAATGTCAGCTGCCGCCATCCCGCTCCTCAGGAGGCCTGATCCCCTGCACGTTGACGTTGACCTCCAGGACCGGCACGGAGAGGTGCTTCTCCAGGCTGTAGGCGACCGCACTCATCAGGTTGTGGGCGACCTCGAGGATCCGCACCCCGTGGTCGACCACCACGTAGAGCTCCACCGAGAGCCCCTCGTCGGAGACCCGCAGCTCGATCCCGCGCTCAGCGTTGTCCCGGTTCAGCAGTTCGGCGAGGCCGTCCCTCAGCCCCCTGGCCGACATCCCCACGATGCCGTAGCAGTCGCCGGCCGCCCGCGCTGCCAGCACCGCCACCACCCGGGGCGACACCTCCACCGAGCCGAGCGGGTAGGTCTGCATCAGCGGCCGGTTGCTTGGCACGGGAGCCTTCCTCCTGTCGAAGCGGCGGGGAGCCATCCGGGCCGCCCGGTGGCGCGCAGCGGCGGGGCTGATAGACTGCGGCCGGAATCATATCGGGGTTTGGTCCCGCGGCAGGGGCCGACAGTGTCAATTGTCTTCGAGGTCGTCATGGCGAAGCGGTGTGAGATCTGCGGCAAGGGACCGGTGGCCGGCAGCAACGTGAGCCACTCCAAGGTACACACGCGCCGGCGCTTCATGCCCAACCTGGTGACCGCCCACGTCGTCCCCCGGGGCGGCGGGTTGCCCCAGAAGGTGCGGGTCTGCACCCGCTGCCTGCGCACCTCCGCCAAGACCGCCTGAGCGAGCCCCGCTAGCGTTCGCCGTCTCTCAGCTGACGCAGCACCGAGACCATCTCCAGAGCCGCCTGGGCGGCCTCCACTCCCTTGTTCCCGAGCTTGCCCCCAGCCCGCGCCTCAGCTTGGTCGACCGAGTTGGCGGTGAGCACTCCGAAGGCGATCGGCATCCGGTGCCGCCGGGCCAGCTCGGCGATCCCGGAGCTGGCCGCCTCGGCCACGTAGTCGAAGTGGGGGGTGTCCCCCCGGATCACTGCCCCCAAGGCCACCACGGCGTCGCAGCCTCCCCGCTCCAGCAGCTCGGCCACCGCCACCGGTATCTCGACGCTGCCGGGCACCCAGATCAGCTCGATGTCCTGCTCCTCGACGCCGTGCTGGCGCAGAGTCCGGCCGGCCCCCTCCACCAGCTGTCGCACCACCGTCTCGTTGAATCGGGACGCGACCAGCCCGATCTTGAGCCCGCGCCCGTCCAGGATCCCCTCGGTCACCTTCATCGCTGCTCTCCCTGCTCCAGGCCCGGCTGTCTCAGCACGTGGCCCAGCTTGTCCCGCTTGGTCGCCAGGTAGCGCCGGTTGTGGTGGTTGGGGGTCACCTCCAGAGGTACCCGCTCCACCATCTCCAGGCCGTGCCCCTGAAGCCCGTAGTACTTTCGGGGGTTGTTGCTCATCACCCGGAGCCGGCGCAGTCCCAGGTCGGAGAGGATCTGGCTTCCGATCTGGTAGTCGCGGCTGTCCGCGGGGTACCCCAGTTTGAGGTTGGCCTCGACGGTGTCCAGCCCCTGGTCCTGGAGCGCGTAGGCGCGGAGCTTGTCCATCAGTCCGATCCCGCGCCCCTCCTGGCGGAGGTATACGACCACCCCCTCACCGGCAGCGGAGATCTGGCGCATCGCCTGGTGGAGCTGCGCCTGGCAGTCGCAACGCTGGGAGCCGAAGACATCACCCGTGAGGCACTCACTGTGGACCCGGACCAGCGTCGGGCGTTCGGGCAAGGGGTCGCCGAGCACCAGCGCCACGTGGATCGCCGCGGTTATCCGGTCCCGGTATCCGATCGCCCTCCAGATCCCCTCCTTGGTGGGGATGACCGTCTCCGCTCCCCGCTCCACCAGCTGCTCGCGCCGGTGCCGGTGGGCGATCAGGTCGGTGATGCTGATGATGGGAATCCGGTGCTGGCGCCCGAACCTCTCCAGCTGGGGACGCCGGGCCATGGTGCCGTCCGAGTTCGCGATCTCGCAGACCACCCCGGCGGGGCGCCGGCCGCTGAGCCGGCAGAGGTCGATCACCGCCTCGGTGTGGCCGGCCCGCTCCAGCACCCCCCCGGGCTTCACCCGGAGCGGGAATACGTGCCCGGGCCGGACGAAGTCGGCCGCGGTGGACCGCGGGTCCGCCAGAGAGCGGATGGTGGTGGTGCGGTCCTGGGCGCTGATGCCGGTCGTCACCGCGTCACCGGCGGCGTCGACCGAGACGGTGAACGCGGTCCCCTGGTGAGAGGTGTTGTTCCCCACCATCGGGGGCAGCGCCAGCTGGTCCAGCCGCTGGGAGTCCATAGCGACACAGATGAGCCCCCGCGCCTGGACCATCATGAAATTGACCTGGTCGACGGTGGCCGTCTCGGCGGCGAGGCAGAGGTCGCCCTCGTTCTCCCGGTCCTCGTCGTCGACCACGATCACGAAACGGCCCTGGCCAAACTCCGCAACCGCCTCTTCGATGCTGGCGAAGCTCACCTCACTCAGCTCCCGCAGCTGACCCGGGCCGCGTCCGGCTCCATGCCGCCGAACCGACTAGGTGTGGGGCCACCAGCCGCTCCACCAGCTTGGCCATCGAGTCGGCCTCCACATTGACCATGGTGCCCGGCAGGTAGCCGGACGCGACGGTGCTGGCCATGGTGTGAGGGATCAGCGACACCCTGGCCGTGGTCTCAGTCCCGCGGTCCTCGACCGAGACCAGGGTGAGCGAGCAACCGTCGACGGCTATGGAGCCCTGAGGGACGCAGTAGCGACCCACCGAGGCGGGGACCCGCAGGGTCAACCAGACGGCGTTCTGCTCCGGCTCCACCGCCAGCACCTCGCCGGTGGCGTCGACGTGGCCGCTCACCAAATGGCCGCCCACGGGTGCCCCCAGCGCCAGCGCCGCCTCCAGGTTGACCCGGTCACCAGACGCCAGCGCCCCCAGGGTGGTGCGCCTCAGGGTCTCCGGCATCACCTCGACCGCGACCCGGCCCAGCTCCCGGCTGACAACGGTCAGGCAGCACCCGTTCACGGCCAGGCTGTCGTCCACCCGCAGCGCTCCCCAGCCCGACGGATGCGCGATCACCAGCACTCCGGGAAGCGCCTGAGGAATGGACTCTATCTCTCCGACGGCCGTGACGATCCCCGAGAACAACCTCATACCTCCGCGGTGACCAGGAGGTCCGGGCCCACCCGCTCGGCGCGCAGCCCCCGGGCCTGCCAGCTCTGTTCCAGACGCGCGGTACCCTTGCCACCAAATGGCCCCGGGGCCCCGGCACCGCCCAGCACCCGGGGGGCGACGAAGGCGACCATCCGGTTGCCCAGCCGCTGCTCCAGAAACGAACCCAGCAAGGTCGGACCGCCCTCCACCAGGACGCTGACCACCTGGCGCCGACCCAGCTGGCCCAGGAGTTCAGGTAGCCCCACCCCCACCCTGCCCCCGGGAAGGCTGAGCACCTCCGCTCCGGCTTGCTCGAGAGCTCGGCGGCGTCGGGGGTCGGCTCCCTCCACCGTGGCGATCAGGATCCCCGCGCCCCGCTCCTCGAATAGCCTGGCCGTCGGCGGGGTACGAAGCCGACCGTCCACGACCGTCCGGAGCGGCTGGCGCCGTCCCTCCATCCCCCATCGGGCGGTCAGGCGCGGGTCGTCGGCCAGGACCGTGCCCGAGCCGACCATGACGGCGTCGTGCCGGCAGCGGAGCTGGTGCCCGCGCATCCTGGCCTCCTCAGACGTGATCCACTGCGACTCGCCGCTGGAGGTGGCCACCTTACCGTCCAGGCTCATGGCGAACTTGAGGGTCACCCAGGGTCGACCGGTCGTCATCCAGGCCGCGAATTCCTCAATCAGCGTGTCGGCCTCCTCACGGCGCTCGCCCAGGATCACCTTGACCCCGGCGCCGCGGAGGCGGGCCAGACCCCTTCCGTGGACCCTGGGGTTGGGATCGAGGGTGGCGATGTGTACCTCGGCCACCCCCGCCTCCAGAATCCTCTCGGTGCAGGGCGGGGTTCGGCCCTGGATGCAGCAGGGCTCCAGGGTCACCCAGAGGCTGGCCCCGTTCGCCTGGGGCCCAGCTGCCTCCAGGGCGACCACCTCGGCGTGGGCGAGTCCGGCCCGAACGTGATAGCCCTCGCCGACAACCACCCCATCGCGCACGAGAACCGCCCCCACCATGGGGTTGGGCGAGGTCTGGTGGTCAGCCCGCCCCGCCAGCTCAAGGGCGCGCGCCATCAAGTCCAAGGGCTGGCCGGCCTCCATCCTGACTTCCGTCCCGTCGATCACTACTACTCCCTGCTGCGGAGCAGGGAGCTCGGGACCGGCCCAAGTTTCGACCGGACCTGTCTTCTCCCATCCAGACTCGAGAAGAGGCCGTCCTAGCCCTCGTCTCTGACTGTCGGCCCCGGAATTCCACCGAGTCCTGCGCTGCCGGGATGCTCCCCTTGGCGCTCGCGGGCTCTCACCGCCGGTCGGGATTCTCACCCTGCCCCGAAGACCAACTCAGCGTACCACAGCCCACGCAACACCCCGGCCGACTTGCCGGGCGCGCCATCCCGATGGGGGCGACTTCAGCCCGCTAACATCAGAGGGGCGTGCCGAGGTGGTGAAATGGTAGACACGCTGCTTTGAGGGGGCAGTGAGCGTAAGCTCGTCCGGGTTCAACTCCCGGTCTCGGCACCACCCCCGACCCCGCCCACAGAGGGGTTGAGCAGCTTCTCCGGCTCCCGGAGCCGGTCGGCCAACCGATAAAGGAACGCTGACGCCCGCATTCCATCGATCACCCGGTGGTCGAAGGAGAGCGAGAGGTTGGCTCGGCGTCCCACCTCCACCCGGCCTTCGCGCACCACCGCGCGATCCTCGATGGCGTGGACTCCGAGGATCGCCAGGTTGGGCCAGTCGACGAGTGGGGTCGCCAGCAGGCCACCCATCCTCCCGCCGCTGGAGACCGTGAAGGTGGAACCGCCCAGCTCCGCCACGCTCAGCTGGCCGCCCCGGGCCGCCTCCACCACCCGGACCAGCTCGGTCTGGAAGGTGGCGGGCGCCATCAGGTCAGCGTCCGCGAGGGTGGCGACCACGAGCCCGTCCGGAGTCTGGACCGCGATCCCCAGCTTCACCCGGTCGTGGTAGACGATCTCCAGGGCCTGGTCGTCAAAGCTGGCATTGAAGACCGGGTCGTCGCCCAGGCCTGCCAGCGCAGCGAGGCAGATCAGCCCCAGGATGGTCGGCCCACCAGGCCGGCCGGCCGCCCCTTCAACCGCCTCCATGTCAGACTCCAGCACCACCGTGACCTGGGCCACGATCCGATGGGCCGCGGCCATCCGCTCGGCCATGATGCGGGCGGCTCCGCGCAGCGGAACCCGTCGGCCGGACTTGAGCAGGTCCGCGATGCGCACACGATCCCCGGGTCTGCTGCCGCTGACCTGGCCCAGGTCCACTCCCCGTTGGCGAGCGGCCCGCCTCGTCGAGGGCAGCGCTCGCACCCGCGAAGATGCCGGATCGTCACGACCCGCTCGCTCGGAGATCGCCGGAGGAGATGCTGCCGCCGCCGGCTCGGGCTGAGGTGCAGCAGCCTCCGGCTCCGGGCCATCGATCCGCAGGAGCGGAGCGCCGACCCGGATCCGAGCCCCCTCCGGGGCGAGGATCGCCCCCACCTTGCCCTGGAAGGGAGAGGGGATTTCAGCAGTGGCCTTGTCGGTGCCGACCACGACCAGGACCTGGTCGAGCTCGACCTCCTCGCCGACGGCGACCCTCCACTCGATCACCTCACCCTCGGTGACGCCCTCGCCCAGGTCGGGCAGCTTGAACTCGGCCACGGCCCGGCTCAGTAGTCGAGCATCAGGCGGGCGGCGGCAAGGACCCGCTCCGCCGATGGCAGGGCGTCGTCCTCGTTCTGCATGAGCGGGAAGGGCATGTCCATCCCGGTGACCCTGAGGGTCGGGGCCAGGAGCACGTCGGCCGCCTCCTCCTGGAGCAGGGCCGCGATCTCGGCGCCCACCCCGCAGTGGCGGGGGGCCTCGTGGACCACCAGCACCCGTCCGGTCTCATGAGCTGCCGCCAGCAGGCTGTCACGGTCAAGGGGATAGATGCTGCGCAGGTCCAGGACCCTGACCGAGGCCCCCTCGCCCTGGAGTCGGTCCGCAGCTTCCAGCGCCACCTCCACCATCGCCCCGTAGGCCACCACGGTCAGGTCCTGACCGGCCCGCACCACCGCCGCACGCTCCAGGTCACCGGGCTGGAACCTCGCCGGGACCTCCTGGCGGCCCCGCCGGTACATCCGCTTCGGCTCCAGGAACACCACCGGGTCGCCGCAGCTGACGGCTGCCAGCAGGAGCTCACCCGCCGAGACCGGACTGGAGGGCACCACCACCCGCAGACCTGGCATGTGGCTGAAGAGTGTCTCCGGGGAGTCCGAGTGGAGCTCGGGAGCCCTGGTGCCGCCACCGTAGGGAATCCGAACCACCAGGTGGAGTCCGTACTGGCCCCGGGTGCGCCAGCGGAAGCGGGCGGCCTGGGAGACCAGCTGTTCGAAGGCGGGGTACACGAAGGCGTCGAACTGGACCTCAACGATGGGGTGAAGGCCCACCAAGCTCATCCCGATGGCCGCCCCGATGAACCCTGACTCACAGAGCGGAGTGTCCACGACCCGGTCCGGGCCGAACCGAGCCTGGAGCCCCTGGGTAGCCCGGAAGACCCCGCCGTTGGCGCCGATGTCCTCCCCGAGCAGGAGGGAGTCCGGATCCTCCTCGAGCACCTGGCCCAGTCCTCTGGTGATCGCCTCGACCAGGTTCAGGCCGGCCTCCTCGACCACGCTCAACGGTGCTCCACAAGCTTCCAGGACGGCTCTCGGAGCCCGTCCGGAAGAAGTCCCCAGGGAGTCGAGCCGTGCACCGTGGCCGCGATCTCCTCGATCGGCACCGGCGGCACCTGTTCCAGAGCCGCCCCCACCGCGCGGAGCTCTTCGGCACAGTCCGCCCTGATCCGGTCCAGCTCCTCCTCGGTGGCCAGCCCAGCCCTGACCAGGGCCAGCTGCGTCCGGCGGAGCGGCTCCATGGGCTCCCAGAGCCGGTCGAGCTCCACCGGGCGGTAGAGCGAGGGTTGATCGGCGGTGCCGTGGGGGCCAAGGCGATACCCGATAGCCTCGATCAGGGTGGGACCCCCGCCGGCCCGGGCCCGCTCGGCCGCCTCCCGGACCGCCTGATAGCAGGCGAAGACGTCGAAGGCGTCGACGCGAACTCCGGGCATGCCGTAGGCGGAGGCCTTCTCGGCCAACCTGGTGACCCGGGTTTGACGGCTGACGGGGGTGCTGATCGCCCACTGGTTGTTGCTGATCAGGAAGATCACCGGGGCGCGCACCACCGCCGCCAGGTTGCAGGCCTCGTGGAAGTCACCCTCCGAGGTGGCACCGTCGCCTCCGTAGCCCAGCGCCACCCAGTCCCCGCCGCGGTACCTCGACCCCCAGGCGGCCCCGACCGCGTGGGGGAGGTTGGTCGCCACCGGTACGCAGATCGGAGCCACCCGATACCGCATCACGTCGTGCCAACCCCCGGGATGCCCGCTCCAGAGCAGCATCGGTACCAACGGGGGACATCCCCGCAGCGTCACCAGCGCTGCCTGCCGGTAGGTGGGGAAGAGCCAGTCCCGGCTGTCCAGCGCGAGGACGCTGGCAGCCTGTAACCCCTCCTCTCCGAAGTAGGTGGGATAGGTGCCCAGACGGCCCTGCCGCTGCAGGATCACCGCCCGCTCGTCGAACGCCCGCAGTCGGGCCATCGCCGAGAACAGCTCCAGAGCAAGCTCGCGGGGCCACAGCCGCAGCGCGGCGAGCATCGAGTCCGGCTCCAGCCCCAGGATGGTGCTGGCCCCGTCCAGCAGTTCAGCCCCCGGGGCACCCGCCATGGGGCCCCGAGGCGGACTGGGAAGTGTGCTGGTCATGTGGCCCTGGTCCGCACAGCGCCGCTAACTGTAGCAACGTGGCAGCCTCCGCCTCTGCGGGTACAGTTGACAACTGGACGGGGCAATCTTCACTTCAGCCCGGCTGGGAGCAACTCATTTCGATCACGATCGAGCCGTCCGAGTACGACCCCGGAATCGATCCGGCCGCCCCGGGGGTTGTGCCCATGGCCTCTGAGAGTCCGCGCGGCCCGGATCGGGGTGCGGCCCCCCTCAACTCCGGGCCTAACCCGGATGCCTTCTTCATCACGCTGGTGAGGAAACTGCCCCGCGCCCAGGCGGTGACCGAATCCTGACCCCGTCCCCCCGGCGCGTGGCGGTCATCGGGGCTGGGGTTTCCGGGCTGTCGGCCGCTGCCGAGCTGGTCCGGCTCGCCCGCGATGAGCAGACTCCGGCCTCGATCGCGCTGTTCGAGGCGGATGGCCGGCCCGGAGGCCAGATCGCCACCTCGGAGTTCTCCGGCACGGGCATCGAGCTTGGCGCAGAGAGCCTTTCCTTCGGTGGTGTGGAGACCGAAGCGGCGATCGAGAATCTGGGCCTGACTCCCCGCCTGGTGCGGCCCCAGACGTCGGCAGCCGGGGTCTGGGACGGCCGCAAGCTGGTGCCCATGCCCCAGGATTCCGTCCTCGGGGTACCCCTCCATCCCTGGAGGAGCGACGTGATCCGCGCGGTGGGGCCTCTTGGGGCGGCTCGTGCCGCCCTGGAGTCGCTGTTGCGCCGAGGATCCCCGGAACCGGATGGGGCCCTGGGCGACCTGGTGAGAAAGCGGCTGGGCAGAGCGGTCCTGAGCCGATTGGTCGATCCGCTCCTGGGCGGCCTCTACGCGGGGCCCGCGGACGAGCTCAGCACCGGGGCGGTCGCCCCCCAGTGGCTGGCGGCCATCGACCAGAGTGGCTCCCTTCTTCAGGGATTGCGCCAGGCAGCGCGAGGCCAGCTGCAGGAGCCCCGTTCAACCCTCGTCGCCAGCTTCGACGGCGGGCTTCAGACCCTCGTCGACGCGCTGCTAGCAGCCATCCCCGCCGGCAGCCTCCAGGCCAACCGACCGGCGACCGCGATCGAGCCGGTCGAAGGCAACCACGTCCGGGTCCATTCCAAGGGGCACCCGGCCGAGGAGTTCGAGGGGCTTCTCATGGCCGTGCCAGCCCCAGCGGCCGCCACCTTGCTGAAGCCGATCTCGGAGGGAATGGGCGATCTCCTGCGCCGCCTCGAATACGCCTCGGTAGCGACCATCGCCCTGGCCTACCCCGAGACCAGTGTGGCCCGACAGCTGCTGGGAAGCGGCTTCCTGGTCACCCGGAGGCCCCGGCGCGTCGTGACCGGCTGCACCTTCATGGACCGCAAGTGGCCACACCTGCGCCAGGCCGGCCGGACCATCCTGACGGCCTCGGTGGGCAGCTTCGGCGACGAGTGGGCTCTGAACCTGGACGACACCACCCTGATCACGTCGGTTCACCTCGAGCTGCGTCGAATCCTGGGGCTGAACGGGCTACCCCTCGAGGCCAGGATCCAGCGCTGGCACGGCGCCCTCCCCCAGTACCGAGTCGGCCACCTCGCCTGGCGGGCCAGCGTCGAACGGGCCGCTGCCGCGCTGCCTCTGCGGATCGAGCTGGCCGGAGCCTCCTTCGGAGGGGTCGGCGTGGCCGCCTGTCTCAATGGCGGCGCCGGCGCTGCCGGCCGGCTCTGGCGACGCCTGGGCGATGCCGGGCCAGCCCCAGAGCGGCCGCCGGGACTTGCTGAGACAATCGAGAGGCTGTGAGCTCATCTGCTGACGCCCTGGCTGGGCACCTCGACGATGGCCTGAACCGCGGGGGCAGGCCAACCCTGGGCAAAGAGGCAGAGGTGCAGGTGCGCCGGCTGCTGTCCCGCATCGGGGATGACCCCGACCGCCAGGGGCTGCGCGAAACCCCCCGACGGGTGGCCGAGAGCCTTGCCTTCCTCACCTCTGGCTATCGGCTCGACCTGGACCAGATCCTCGGCCAGGCGATCTTCGAGGAGCGCTACGACGAGTTGGTACTGGTCCGGGACATCACCTTCTACAGCCTCTGTGAGCACCACCTCCTCCCCTTCTTCGGCGTGGCTCACGTGGGCTACCTGCCGGCTGGCCGGATCATCGGGCTGAGCAAGCTGCCCCGACTGGTGGATGCTTTCGCCAAGCGCCTGCAGGTCCAGGAGAGGATGACCAGCGAGATCGCCCAGACCCTCCAGCGCTACCTGGAGCCACGGGGGGTAGGAGTGGTGCTGGAAGCGGACCACCTATGCACCATGATGCGGGGGGTCGAAAAGCCAGGGAACCGCACCATCACCAGCTACATGACGGGAATCTTCCGGAGAGACCCCCGGACCAGGGCAGAGTTCATGGGCCTGATTCGCGGTGGCCAATGAGTAGCCGGCGAGAGCTGGGTGGCCTGGCGCTGGCGGAGCTCCGGTCGATGCTCGCTGAGATGGGCCAGCCGGGCTATCGGGCGACGCAGGTCCGCGAGCAGGCCTGGACCGGCGGCGCCAACGGGTTCGAGGAGATGCTGACCTTGCCGGGAACGCTCCGCCAGCGGCTGGCCGAAGAGCTGTGTTTTCAGAGCCTGGCGCTGTGCCTGCAGACCTCCTCCGATCGAGGCCTCACCAACAAGCTTCTGCTCCGCGCCCACGACGGCCAGGAGTTGGAGACGGTCCTGATTCGACACCCCGGCGCGACGGGCGGGCGGGCCCGCAACACCGTCTGCGTCAGCTCACAGGTCGGGTGCGCGATCGGGTGTGTCTTCTGCGCCACCGGTCAGCTGGGGTTGCGCCGCAACCTCCAAGCGGCCGAGATCGTGGATCAGGTCCGGGCCGCCGCCACGATCTGGCGGAGGTCGGACCTGGGTTCGCCCACCAACGTGGTATTCATGGGGATGGGCGAGCCTCTGCACAACTATCAGGCGGTGGTGTCCGCGATCCGTCTCCTCCAGGAGTGGGGAGTCTCGCCGCGCCACGTGGTCGTGTCCACCAGCGGACTGGTACCCGAGATCGACCGGCTGGCGGCTGAGGGGCTGCCCCTCCGGTTGGCGATCTCGCTCCACGCCGCCACCGATGAACTCCGAAACCGTCTGGTCCCCCTCAACCAGCGCTACCCCCTGGACCAGTTGCGGGCGGCCGCCCAGCGCTTCACCGACTCCACCGGGCGCCGGGTGACTCTTGAGTACGTCCTGATCCGAGGGGTGAACGACCGGAAGGAGGACGCCTGGGCGCTGCGTCGGCTGGCGGCCAGCGCCCAGGCCCACGTCAACCTGATCCCCATGAACCCCATCCCCGACAGCGAGCTCGCCGCGCCCTCGGAGCCGACCTGCCGCGCCTTCGCGGCCCTCGTCGGTCCGCGGGCCAGCATCCGCTTCTCCAGGGGCGGCCGCGCCACCGCAGCCTGCGGCCAGCTCCGGGCCACGATGGCAGCCCAGCCGAGAAGGACCGCAAGCGCTGCCGCCGCCGAGCTCGCACTGCTTGGGGAGCCTTCCCGGAACTGACCGCTGTCAGCCGGTTCGGGTTCCTGACTGTGGGAACCGGTTCGGCGTGCCCTGCCATGTGGCCGCTCGACCCTCGTCACCACAAAAGAAAGAGACCCGGCAATGACCTACTCTCCCACCCCGTCTCCAGGGCAGTACCATCGGCGCTGACGGGCTTAACTGCTGTGTTCGGAATGGGAACAGGTGTTTCCCCGTCGCTATCGTCACCGGATCTCTAGTAGACAATACAACCAGCCCGGCAGCGGTCCTGTGACCGGCAGCCCCGCTGCGAGACTGGCGAAAGCGCGCAATGAGTGCTCCTGCTGGGGGGACCGCCCCAGAGGGCGCATCCCTGAACAGTGTGGTAGAGAGTGGTCAAGCCCTCGACCGATTAGTACCGCTCAGCTGAAAGCATTGCTGCTCTTACACCCGCGGCCTATCAACCAGGTGGTCTACCTGGGGTCTTACCCGGTTAACCCGGTGGGAGATCTAATCTTGGAGTGGGCTTCGCACTTAGATGCTTTCAGCGCTTATCCCTTCCGGACATGGCTACCCGGCGGTGCTCCTGGCGGAACAACCGGTGCACTAGCGGTCCGTCCAACCCGGTCCTCTCGTACTGAGGTCGGCTCTCCTCAAATCTCCTGCGCGCACGGCGGATAGGGACCGAACTGTCTCACGACGTTCTAAACCCAGCTCGCGTACCGCTTTAATGGGCGAACAGCCCAACCCTTGGGACCTACTCCAGCCCCAGGATGCGACGAGCCGACATCGAGGT
>Ga0182014_10001453_pt1 | contig 31534 bp, 24 predicted proteins | sample 612S2DmetaG_FD_120489 | JGI IMG/M metagenome (GOLD analysis project Ga0182014, IMG submission 120489) | Permafrost microbial communities from Stordalen Mire, Sweden - 612S2D metaG | ecosystem: Environmental > Terrestrial > Soil > Wetlands > Permafrost | place: Sweden: Stordalen | collected... | reverse complement strand
TGCCCGTGCCGGCGATGGTGTAGGTGTCGCCGGCGGTCATGGACATGCCCCACTGGCTATGCGTGGTGGCGGCTATCTCCTGGACCCGGTTGTTGGTGGCGTCGGCCACATAGACGTTGCCGGTGGCGTCGACGGCCACGCCGTCGGGGCTGTTGAAAGCGCTGTCGGCCCCGGCCACGGTGTAGATGTCACCGGGCAGCGCCGGTTTCGCGACGATCTCGTGTTCGAGTGCCGGGCGGTGCACCGCGGTCGGGACTACCGCAGTGGTGCCCTCGTCGAGGCATCAAACTGCGATAGCCCATCCCAGTGGTCAGCGATCCGATCTAGCTTTCGCAAGAGATCAACCGGCCCGTTGGGGCAGGCTCGGATAGAGCTTAAGGACGACCGATCAGCGTGGTCATCCTCTGTGATCCCAACCTGAAGCCGTCGTCAGCAGGTCTTCTCCGACCTCAACCGAACGGTAAAGAAGACCTCGCACTCGCTGGACATCGCCTACTACAAGCGCTCGCCAATGAACCGACTCACGAATGCGCTGGCCGTCCGGGTCCAGCTCTTCAAGGACAAGGGAACCCGCAGCCGCTCCCCCGGCAGCGATGTGTCCAGAAAAGTTGGCCTTAGGACACAACCCGAGCCGCAAACATGATTATCTCGTCGTGGCACATCCTTTGTCCGCGAGGGTGTGGTCCCGGCACAGCCGTGTGCACGTCGCCGCCAGTATGTCTGGTCTCATATTTTACCAAGTTTGAAAATTGTCACATGCCCTGCAGTTGTTATCCTGCCGATCGCCTTATTGGCCGCCATGGTAAACCACAGTGCTTTATCGGGACCGGCCACGATCGCAAAAGGAGTGTCGATGTCGGAGTGCTTATACATTGTCACTTGACCAGCCAAGGAGATCCTCCCAATGGCATCGTTGCTTGAACTGGTGAACCAAAGCGCCCCATCGGGACCTGCGGCAATACTCAAGGGCCCGTTGATACCAGCACTCGTGTACATCGTGACCATGCCCGATGTGGTGATCCTACCGATCGAGTTGTTGACGAAGCTCGTAAACCAAAGGGCCCCGTCCGGTCCCGTCGCGATGCCCAAGGGTCCGTTGATGCCCGCGCCCTCGAACATCGTGATCTTGCCAGTAGTCGTGATCCTCCCGATTGCGTTGTTCCCATAGCTAGTGAACCAGAGTGCCCGATCAGGACCTACTGTGATCCCAAGCGGTTCTTCGATCCGTGTATCAGCAAATCCTGTCGCGTCGCCGGAGCTCGACATTCTTCCAATCGAGTTCGCCCCGTAATTCGTGAACCATAGGTTATGATCGGGGCCTTGGATAATGTCAAAAGGATCACCGATCGCTTCAGCATTGTTAACGTCAGAGTAATCGGTCACGTCGCCCGCGGTCGTGAGGCGCCCGATCGTATTCGCATCGATATTTGTGAACCACAGATCGCCACCGGGGCCCGGCGTGATGCCGCCGGGCCCAAATATGGGATTACGCCCAAAGGGTGATGGATAAATCCTAGTGTGGCCGCTCTGAGAGAGGCTACCAATCAGACTTTCATGGTACTCAGTGAACCACATTGCATCGCTTGGGCCGCTTGTTATAAAGGTGGGCGAGTAGATAACTTTGGGAACCTGGCGCTCGATCACGACTCCCGCCGGCGGGGTCGAGTGGCCAGAGTCGTGGCCAACAACACCAGTAATCCCAATTGTCACGATGAGCGCAATAGTCGATGCTCGACTATACATGTTTCAACTCCCGTCTCCTCGCAGCACTAGCACGCTGATTTCCCCAAGTTTACGTGTGATGTCCATGTTCCGTCAACCGGCCAAGGGCTCGGAAGGCTCTAGGTGCTGACAGGCAGCGGTTCTTCGCGTTACGGCTCGTTGAGATGACCGGAGCGTGGATCTGGTGATGTCGTTTTCCAGAGTTCTGGGTTATTGCCACTCCTCGGCCGCCAGGGACGATCCGGTCTGCTAACTGGATGCGTCTAAAGGTTCTTGGGTATAATAATGACACCTGTCAACGTCTGTATTTCATATGCATTATTTGATAGCACTAATGCAAGATCAGTAGCGGTATTCTGGACGAATTTGAAGACACCGACTAACTCTGTGAATAGGGTGCCAATTGGGTCAAGGGCGAAACTTGCCCCGAAGGAGAAGTCACTACTCAGCTGACCGAGCAAAGGGGTTCCGATCAGCTTATTGGCTAGGCAACCTGCTACCGCTGGTCCCCAACCAAGATCGGTAGCATCATCTGCAACGCAGTCGAGGAAGGAGCCCACGTCGGCAATTGTGTCTGCCGCAATTGTTTGCTCACGTTGAGTCTGGTAAATACTGTTAGCGCAAAGTTGACGTTTAAGCTTCGCAAGGTCCTCGTCGAAAACCTTCGCGGCGGGCGGACAACCGAGGTAGTGGAAGGTTAGAAAGCACTCCAATCCCCGCCCTGAAGGGTCTGCAACGTTCACTGGGTTGTCAATCGCATAGTTGAACGGCGCCTGCGTGAGACCGTCCAGCGGGTCCACGCTCAGGAACTGCCCCGTCGCCGGGTCATACCAGCGGGCAACACAGACCGCGCGTGCGTGGTTACGTACTTTGGTGGCGCAGAGCCGCTGTGAGCTGGACCCGCACCCGGCGGCAGCAGTCGGTCCGGTTACCTCAGCGGAACTTCGCCGGGCCTGGCGTCTTTGGCGGACTGACAAAGCACGGTAGCGGCGCGTGGTGAGCGGGCCCACGACCCCATCCTCTCACCCTGCCGGTCGGGGCGTCGGTGGGTGCGAACCGCGCAGTGAGCCACCGGGCCGCTCGGCGCGGAGGGGAGCGGCGATGGCGTCAGGCGGGCGAGGTAAAGAGATTCGGTCGGGGCCGGCGCCGCCCGGGACCGCCCGCGGGGCCTCCACAGCCCGTGGGTCTCTGCCACTCATAATTGGCGTGTCATGGCCAGGTTGACCATCGAAGTGCCCGATGACGTTGCCGCGCGGGTGGCCGACGCCGCCGCCGAGCGTGGTGTCGTCTGGACGACGTCGGCAGTGCTGCCGGGGTCGTCCACCCAGTCGACCGCCACCTCGTAGACCCGCAATGCCGTCTCGCTCGACTCGGCGTCCGAAGGGTTCGTGGGCCGAGTGCCGGCCGAGTCGTTCCCCTTCCGGCGGCATTTGAGCTTCATCGCCATGGGCCTATCCGGGCGGTCCGACACCGCTGAACGCTGCAAGGAGATCACTGTCGAGGCCTTTGCCGACAAGCACGCCGGCGACGTGTGATCGTTGTCGATGCCGGCGTTCTTTACGCCAGCGCGGATGCCGACGACCCCACGAGGGGGCCTCTGCCTTACCCCTTGAGCGTCATCCTGGCCCGCTGCTCGTACCTGTCCCGGTCATCGCCGAGACCTCTTGGTTGATCGAGACCCGCCTCGCACGGTCGCCGAAGCCCGGTTCGTGCGTGCCACCCGAGCCGAGCTAACGCGGCTCGACCCGTTGGACGAGACTGGGACCGGGCCATCGAGCTGGTGAAGACCTACGCCGACCTGGGCCTCGCGCTGGTGGACGCCTCGGTTGTGGGCCTGGCCGAACGGCTCGGGGTACACGAGGTTGCCACCCTGAACCGTCGCGACTTCTTTGTCGTGCCCCCCCGCCACGTCGACGCCTTTACGCTCCTGCCCTAACTTGGGTCTCTTCCCTGGGGGGCGGTTGCTTCCCGAGTGGGTGGTTGGCGGCGTGCACGGCCCGAAGCTTTTTCACCGACACCCGGGTGGTGCCGCGCAGCTCCATTGTGGCACGCGGCTCGAAATCCGGCCCGTCCCCGGCGCACCAGCCCGGATAACAGCAGTCTCACCGCAACCAGGCCCGTTAGACTGCGCGCGAAAGCTGAGCGGGGGGCACCGACGGCTCTGCTGTGGTGGAACTGGTGGCGCTGGTAACACTCCTGGTTGGCGAAGCTCACGTGGCTAAGCGGTTCGGCTCGCCCGCCGGCGCTCAGCGCTACGCCTGTGCGGGCGCATCTCCGGCTACGGCCCCTCCGCCTACGACGTCGGTCTCTCCACTAACTATTGCCCGGTTGTCATCGGGTCGCCGCACTGGCCCGCTGAGCTGGGCGGGGAACCTCCCCACCCCGAGCCGCGCCCTGGTCGCGACCTGGAGACAGGTCCCGTTCCGGTCTCGTCCAGCAAGGCGTAGAAGTGGGGCTAACCGGGCCCATGGCGCTGTTCGGCCACTAAATCGAGGACCACCAATCGTCCCGAGGTGGCCCCGACCTAATTGCACGGCGTGGCCGACGTCCTAGCAACTGCTCCCATGGCTCACGACGCGGGCGGTCTTTCAGGAAGACGGCGCAGATGTACCCAGGACCGCAGAGCTGAGTACCTGGGCCATATCGCGGTCACGCGCCTCGAGGGCGTGGGCGTAGACCCGGAGGGTCACCGAGGCGTCCGCGTGGCCGAGACGCCCGGCCACGGTGCGCACGTCAGTGCCGGCACCGATCGCCGTCGTGGCGGCGAAATGGCGCAACTCGTGGAAGTGAGTCGCAATGCCAAGCTGTTTGGCGGTGCGCTTGTAGTAGTCCGTGAGCGTGTCGGGGACGAACGGGCGGGCGCCGGTGGCGACGGGGGACAGGATGAAGGGGTCACCCACGAGGGTTGTCCCGACTACTGCGGCATAGGACTCTTGGTCGGCTCGGCGCTTCGTCAGGAGGGCCAGCAGCGCATCGTCGAGGGCGACGTCTCGCCGCTGGTGGCTTTTCGTGGGCCCCTCACTGGCGACGCCATCGATCTCAGTGAGGCTGCGGGCGATCGTGAGCACTCGCCGCGGCCAGTTGACGTCCGCCCAGCGGAGCGCGCAGAGCTCTCCTCGACGGGCGCCCGTCACCGCCCCCAAGATGATGGCCAGCGCCAGGATGGGCGACGACTCGTCGGCTGCGGCAATGAGCCGCTGGACATCGGCGACATCGGGAGCGGAGACCGTGGTGCGAGTCAACCCCGGGGGCGTGGCCCGGTCGGCGGGGTTCACCGGGACCATGCCCCACTTGACGGCTCGGTCGAGGGCGGCGTGGAGCACCGAGTGGAACCGCCGCACGGACGAGGGCGACAGGCCCCGGGCCAACAGGTCGTGGTAGAAGCCGTCGAGCTGTCGGGCCGTTAGTTTGTCGAGGCGGACGGTCCCGAGCGCCGGCTTGATGTCGTGCTCGATGCAGCGCCGGTGTTCCTTCACGGTGTAGGCCGAGCGGGTCGGCTCGATGTCGGCCAACCACCGGTCTAACTGCTCGGCTACGCTGGTCGGGTGGCTCTTGGTGGCCTGACCGGCCTCGACCTCGGTAAGCAGCTTGGCCAGCGCGACCTGCGCCTGGCGCTTGGTGCCATCGATCGTCCGCGATACCCAGCGGACCTTGCCGCCTTCGCGGCCGGCGAAAACCCGGACACGCCACTTGTTGTCGCCACGCGGTTCCACAACCCCACGCATCGGCTGCCCTCCCTGGTCGGTGGATGGGAAGTTACCCAAAAGTTACCCAAAGCCAGGTTACACCCAAGTGGAGGGAAGTACGAAATAGCAGGTCAGAACACTTGGAGAGGTGCGAGAGCGGCCGAATCGGGCTCACTGCTAATGAGTTGACGAGCTAAAACTCGTCCGAGGGTTCAAATCCCTCCCTCTCCGCTCGCATGACTTCCGCTGGACGGCGGGATTTTGACGAACAGCTTGGCGTTCATCGGGTAGAGCGGGTTGGAGTAGCGGGGCACTCCAAGGGTTTCCACCGACTGCAGCTGTGGGTCGTCCAGCACTGCGTTGGTCGCGGCGATCGCCTCGGCCTCTACCGGCCCGGCGTAGGTCCGCGGTGTTTCGCCACCCCCCCAGGAGGTCGGGTTCACCACAAGGACCTGGGCGCCCACGGGCAGCGCGCTCAGCAATGGCCCCAGGTTGGTGGCGGCATTGGTGTGTTCCAGGCGAGCGGTGAGGTCGGACCAGTTGACGACCATCGGGTTGGGCGCCGGGCCAAATGGGGTGGCGTAGTCGTACTTGTCACCGAGGTCCGCGGCGATGACCGGTGTGTCGGTAACTTCAGGAGATATCACGAGCGCTCCTGGCTGGAGGATGGGGGCAAGCTCGGCCACCAGGTACGACACGTCGCTCTTCGAGGTGTCCACGGTGACGGTCCTGTCGACCAGTACAGGGACGCTCGTACCGGCCAGGGCCAGGACTGTCAATCCGGCGACCCACGACCGCGCCCGGGCCCGGGCCAACCCGCCGGCCAGGGGGACCAGCGCCGGGACCACAGCGACACCGAGGTAACGGGGCGCCCAGGAGTTGACCACTTGGCCCACCAACCAGGCGATCACCAGGGTCACCAGCGTCACGGCGGTGAACAAGGCCAGAGCGGAGACGCCCGGGCTCAGGGCGGGCGTGCCGGGCACGGTACCCATGGCGTCTGCCGGCTGCCCGCGCTTATAGGAAAGCACGGCGACGACCAAGGCGACGACGACGGCGGCCCAGGCGGCCGAGGCCATGGCGTTGAACGAATCCCCGAAAAAGTCGAGCACGGCGGGGTGGGGAGCCCACGGAGCGCCCGTGTTGCGGAGCTGGTATAGGAACTGGGGCACCCAGGGGGCGAAGAGGACGGCGCACGCTCCTCCGTAAAGCCACGTCGCCCGCAGCTGCGACCGCGCCCGCCGGCGGACGGCCACGGCCGAGCCGACGATGACGGTGGCGGCGAGGAGGTAAAGGCCGTAGTACTGGAGATAGAGGGCGGCCGCCATGAGCAGCGTCGTGGCCACCCAATAGCGCCGGCCCGCCCCCCTGTAGGCGAGGACGAAGCAGGTGACGGCAAGAAGGGCCATCAGTACCAGCCATGAGTACATCCGGGTCTCGGTGCTGTAGTAGGCCAGGTAGGCGCATGTGGCCACTAGTCCGGCCGCCGCCCGGGCCGCCCACCGACCGAAGAGCTTGCCCGCGGACCACCAGGCCGCCGGGATGGCGAGCAGCGCCGGGACCAGCGAGAGGACGTGGGTCGCCGCCTCCGACTGCCCGAAGATCCTCATCCAGTAGTGGAGCGCAACGTAGTACAGGGGCGGCGAGCCGTCCTCCACCAGGTAGTGGGGCAGGGAGGTCAGGGGGTGAGCAGCTATACCAACGGCGATGGCCTCGTCGCCCCAGTAGCTCGTCCACAACGTCCGGCCATGCAGGAGGAGCGCCAGAGCCGTCAGCGTGACTACTAGGAAGGCGTCGAAATGGTGCCAGGCGACGAGCCGGTCGAGAAGCCGCCTCCCGTGCCGGGCGCGGACGGCGGCGAGCGAAGCCGCGTTGAGTACAGCGGGACGATCATCGCTGGGGGCCCTCAGGTCCACGACCGAAGGCGAGGTCGTGCCACTTAGGGTTGGGGCTGGCCTCGTTAGCAGATCTTCCATTCAGCGTCCCTACCCAGAGGCAACGGCCGAGCCGGCGGGCCGGGCCTCGACTACGGCCCACGCTAGCGGGCCGCCGGCTCCGGGCCAGCCAACTACCGTCTCGGTCGCCACAAATAGTGCGGCCTGTTGGAGCTTGTGACCACCGTACCTGTTGGGGGCCGGTTGGCGGACGGACCGGTTCCCACGTAGCTTCTTGGTCATGGACGCCAAGCTCTTGTTGTGTGACTTCGCGGAGGTCAGTGGGGGAAAGCTCTTCGTATCAGGCGCCGGTTTGGCCCTGCTGGCCAGCGCCACGCCCGCCCAGCCCTACCGTGTCAACCTCAGCCTCGCCATTTTGGGCCTGATCAACCTCAGTGACACCGATGCGCAGCACAAGATGACCATCGAGCTGGTGTACGTCACCGGTCGCAACGAGACGCGCGTCCCGCTGGCCGACGAGCTCCCCGAGGGCAATGACCCGGCCGACCGCGGCATGTTCATCGCTTACTTCGTCGCTCCGCGTTCGCCTCAGATGCTTCCTGGGGACGAATGGAGCATGCCTATGGCCATCCCCATGTTCGGGCTGGGCCTGCCCGACCTGGGCCCCTACTACTTCAGCGTGCGCGTCGACGGCCGGGAGATGGACCGCGCGTCGTTCCGTCTGATGCCTCCTCCGCCTCCCCAGGTCGCCGACCTGCCTGGTGGCCCAGGAGTTGCGCAAGGCGATCAGCTGCTCGGCGGCCCCCCGCTGTAACGAGCCCGCAGCCGTAGGAAGAGGAAGTTGTCCTCTTCGACTACGTGGGCCAGGTCAAGCTCGACCAGTTGGGCCAGGGGCTGGCCACCGAAGGACCGGCCGGGGCCGACCAACGGGTCGTTGCTGCGGAGCCAGCCGCCGGCCAGGCCGCCGCCCACACCGCCGGCCAGCTTGGGCGAAAGGGTCAGGCACAGTTCGTCGACCAATTGAGCGGCGGCCAGGCCGGTGTTCAGCGTGGGCCCGCCCTCGCACAGGACGTGGTTGACACCTCGTTCCCCGAGGGCTTTCAGTGCTGAGCTCAGGTCGACGGCGCCGGTCCCGGTCCTGACCACGTCGGCCACATCGACGGCGCCTGCCAGGGCCTCAGAGCGGGTGTCCCCGGCCGCGATCACTATGGGCCGGGGGCCACCGCCGGTAAACAGGCGGGACCCCCAGTCGAGCGCGCCAGACAGCGTCACGACCGCCATGGTGGGTAGGGGAGCCAGCCCGCGCTGCCGGCGGATGTCCTGTGCCTCCAGGGGTATCTTCGCCGGCCCGTAACGCTCGACGCGAGCGGTGCCGGCGCCGACCAGCACGACATCGGCCAGCGACCGCAGTACCGAGAAAAGCAGCCTGTCCCCGGGCCCCCCGAGGCTGCCGGCGCGCCCGGAAAAGGCGACGGCGCCGTCCAAAGTGGAAACCATGTTCACGCGCACGAAAGGCCGGTCGGCAGGGACCTTTACTTCCCGTGAGTAGAGCTCGAACAGGTTGACCCGATCGGACGTTTCGGGCAGAAGCAACCGCAACTGACGCTCCTCGCGACTCGTCCGACCATATCTCACCGGCTCCCCGGGCCGATAGCCCTTTCAGCGGGCCAACTGCCTTTCAGAAGCCGGCCGCCTCGTCGGTAGCATGACGCTGGTGCGCCACCTGACGGTTCGTGCCGCGGCGAGGTCCGGCCCATCATGAGTGGGCTCGTCACCGTCGAGGAAGCCCGCCGTTCGGTGCTCTCAAGCTGCCGCCCGCTGGGACCCGTCCAGGTCCCTCTGAGCGACGCCTTGGGCCTGGTCACTGCCCGGCCCATTGTTTCCGGCGAAGCGGTCCCGCCCTTTACCAACTCGTCTATGGACGGTTACGCGCTCCGCGCTGGAGATGTGGCCGTGGCCCCGACCAGGCTCCGCGTGGTCGGCGTGCTCATGGCCGGCGACGACCCCAGCGGCATGGTCGTAGGGGAAGGCGAAGCGGTACGCATAATGACCGGGGCCGCCGTACCCGAAGGCGCCGACGCCGTGTGCATGGTCGAGCACACCCGGGCGCAAGGCGGCTGGGTCTTGGTCGAAGAAGCCGTCGGCCCGGGCACCAACGTGCGCCGTCCGGGGGAGGACATTGCCGCCGGAGACGAGGTCTTCGCCGCCGGCGAGAGCCTCGGCCCTGCTCACATCGGCGTCCTGGCCAGCCTGGGCGTCGCTCGAGTAGAGGTCTTCCCCCGGCCCCGGGTCGGCGTGGTCTCGACGGGGGACGAGCTCGTCGCCGGAGCAGGCCGGTTGGCACCGGGAAAGATCCGGGACAGCAACCGGCCCGGCCTGCTGGCCCGTTTGCGGACCGACGGCTTCGAGCCCGTCGACCTCGGCTGGGTCGGCGACGAGGGGGAGGCTCTGGCCGACGTCCTCGTCAACGCGGCCCGGACCTGCGATGCCGTGATCAGCAGTGGTGGGGTGAGCGTCGGCGACCGCGACATGGTCAAGAGCGTGCTGGACGAGCTGGGGGGTCAGCAGGCTCGCTGGTGGCAGGTGGCGGTGAGGCCGGGGAAGCCGTTCGCCTTTTCCACCTTGCCTCCGCGATCGACTCCCGTCTTCGGGTTGCCGGGCAACCCCGTCTCGACCCTGGTCTCATACGAGTTGTTCGCCCGGCCTGCCGTGCGCCTCATGGCGGGCCACCACAGCCTGGAACGGCCACGCTTGCCGGCCCTGGCCGCCTCCGACATGCGCCGGCAGCCCGACGGAAGGTTGCACCTCGTCCGCGTCACGGTGAAAGCCGGGCCCCGGGGCCTCGAGGCCTGGCCGTCCGGGGGGCAGGGCTCGCACCAGCTACGTGCCCTGGCGGCGGCTAACGGCCTGGCGTTCCTGCCCGACGGCGAGGGAGTGACGGCCGGCGAACAGGTGGACGTCTGGGTCCTCGACGTCGACCGGCTATCTCCCTGAGGGTTCCCCGTCTTGGCCTCCCGCTGACCGAGGCCGAGGCGAAGGCACGAAACCGGCCTTGGCCCTCCACATCGCCTCCCAGCTGGAGTTCCCCGGCTGGAAGAGCGGCCTGACCTTCTCGCCCAGGAGCAAGGTGGCCGCTCGGGTTTCGCCGGCCAGGGCCAGGTCGGCCGATGCCATGTCAGCAGGCGCCATGTCAGCAGGCGCCATGTCAGCAGGCGCCATGTCAGCAGGCGCCAGGCCCGCCGGTGGTTGTACGCGGACCGGCGCCATCTGCGCCCGTGCTGCCCTGTCGTCGGCTCTGCGCCCAGCCCGGTCGTCGGCCCGCACCCACTGCAGGACGATTGGCGCCATGCCGATGAATGTGGCCAGTTCCGTGGCTGCCCACAGCAGCGCTCCGCCGGCCCGGGTGCTGGACAGGGTGTACATCGAGGCGATGGGTGCCCCCTGGGACATGATGGCTATACCGAGGAAACTCTCGAAAGGGACACCCAATGCCAGGTTGGCGAGCCTGGCCCCATAGCCCATCCTCCAGTGCACTATCGGGTCCAGCCCCACCATGGGCCACCAGTAGAAGGTGCCTCCCAGCAGGAAAGCCAGGTTGACGGCGTCCATGATGGCCATGTGCTCCATGGCGAAATTGAGCATAGGGCTGAGGAAGAACGCGAACATGGCCCCGAAGTAGAAGAACCAGACCAGCACCGGGTGGGTGGCGATGGCAAAAGGCCGTGACCGCAGCACGGCCAGCCACTTCTTCTTGGTCGCCCTCCCGGCTGTCTGCAGCAAGAGGGTGGAGGGCGCACCGAGTGCCAGCAGGGGCGGGGCCACGACCATCAACAGGAGGTGCTGGGCCACGTGCGCCTGGAAGTACGACGCCGTGAACGTGGCGACGGGTGATTGCAACGCCAGGTCGACGGCGACGAGGCCGGCGAGGAACGCCACCGTCCGCCGGGCCGGCCAACGCCGGCCCCTCGACGCCAGTCGCCAATCAGCTCTCAGGTAGAAGTACCCGATGATCACCAGGGCCACCGGCACACAAACCGAGAACGGGCTCCATTGCCAGGCCGTCAGGGCGGTGTGAAGGCTGAAATGCACCTTGCTCATACCCGGCATCGCCTTAAAGCTACAAGCCCCCGACGAGCTAGGGGCGTCGGCGCCAGTAGCATCTGCGGTCTATGGGGTTGACGAGGGCGGTAAAGCGGGGGGGCAATGGCTCCTAAGCATGGCAAGGAGAAATTGCTTGACCCGTCGCTGTGGGTGTCGATGGTCCCGTTCGGGGCGGGCGGGACGACCAAGCCCAACAATTACCGCTCGATTATCGATGCCATAGGTGAGAACAAGGACAACCTGGCCTACGCGTGGCGCATCCTCAACCACGGTGTCTGTGACGGTTGCGCCCTGGGTACGACGGGGATGCGGGACTGGACCCTCGACCAGGTCCACTTGTGCAATGTGCGCCTGCGGCTACTCCGCCTCAACACGGCACCGGCACTGGACGGCGATCTCCTGCGTGACGTCGGGAAGCTGAGGGGGAAGAAGAGCACCGAGCTGCACAATCTCGGACGCTTGCCCTACCCCATGGTGCGCCGGCGAGGCGAGCCCGGGTTCACGCGCGTCCGCTGGGACGAGGCCCTCGACATCGTAGCCGAACGTCTGCGGGGCACCACGCCCGACCGCCTCGGGGTCTACATGACAAGCCGGGGCCAGCCCAACGAGAACTATTACGCGGCCCAAAAGGTCGTGCGGGCCCTCGGTACCAACTCGATAGACAGCGCCGCCCGTCTTTGTCATTCACCGAGCACGGCGGCCCTGAAGGACGCCATCGGGGCGGCCGCCACCACCTGTTCGTACACTGACCTCATCGGTACGGACCTCGTCGTTTTCATCGGCTCCAACGTGGCCCAAAACCAGCCGGTCATGATGAAGTACCTCTACCACGCCCGTAAGAGCGGCACCAAGGTGGCGGTGGTCAACACCTACCGGGAGCCGGCCATGGAGCATTACTGGGTGCCGTCGAACGTCGAAAGCGCCCTCTTCGGGACGAAGATGACGGACCGTTTTTTTCAGGTGGGCGTCGGCGGCGACATCGCCTTCCTCAATGGTGCGCTCAAGTACATGATCGAGCGCGAGTGGGTGGACAGGGCTTTTATTGACGGTTTTACCACCGGTTTTACCGAGATGTCAGCCCAACTTGACGGCCAGGGGTGGGAGGCTCTGGAGACCGCTTCGGGCACAACTCGCTACGAGATGCTGGAACTCGCGCGCATGCTGGGAAACGCCCGGACGGCGGTCATCGTCTGGAGCATGGGGGTGACCCAGCACAGCTTCGGTGAGCAAGCGGTACGCGCCGTGGTCAATATCGGCCTATCCCGTGGTTTTGTGGGCAGAGAAAAATGTGGTTTGATGCCGATCCGTGGCCATTCCGGGGTGCAGGGCGGCGCCGAGATGGGCGCCTACGCCACATCGTTCCCGGGCGGCTTGCCCATCACGGTGGACAGTGCCCGCGACCTGTCCGGGTTCTGGGGCTTCGAAGTCCCGGCGACACCCGGGCTCAGCGCGCCCGAGATGGTCGATGCTGCCCATGAGGGGCTTCTCGACGTACTAGTCACATCGGGCGGCAACTTCACCGAAGTGCTGCCGGAGCCGGCTTACGTGAGACAGGCCCTCCAACGTGTCCCGTTGCGCGTCCACCTCGACATCGTCCTGTCGGCTCAGATGCTGGTCGACCCGGCTGACACCGTCGTGCTCCTGCCCGCCCAGACCCGTTACGAGATGAAAGGCGGCGTGACAGAGACCTCGACCGAACGCCGTGTCATCTTCAGCCCCGAGATCCCCGGGCCCCGCATAGAAGAGGCGCGTGCGGAGTGGGAGGTGCTCACTGAGATTGCCCGCCGGGCCCGGCCCGAGGTGGCGCCCCTGCTCCGCTTTTCGGGCACGCCGGAGATCAGGGAGGAGATCTCTCGTCTTGTTCCCAGCTACGCCCTGATGCGTACGCTGGGTGCCGAAGGCGACCAGTTCCAATACGGCGGCCCGATGTTGTGCGCAGGCTGGAGGTTCCCCACCGCGGACGGCAAGGCGCGCTTTAGTGCCGTCGCCCTGCCCGAGCGAGTTGTCCCCGAGGGCGCCTTCGTGGTCACGACCCGGCGCGGGCGCCAGTTCAACAGCATGGTGCAGGGCGACCGCGACGCTCATACCGGTGCGGGCCGGGACGCCGTGCTGATCAACCCGGACGATGCCATAGCTCTCGGGGCCGTCGACGGCACTCCCGTGGTCTTGCGCAGCGACAGGGGCGAGATGGCCGGCCGGGCCCGGATAGCGCCCGTGACCCGGGGGACGCTGCAGGTCCACTGGCCTGAAGGGGCGATGCTGTTGGACCGGGCCCGTCGCGACCGGGCTTCGGGTATCCCGGACTACACCGCCGTGGTGAGCGTGGAGGTCGGGACCGCCGCGGCCGGAGCAGTCGCGGCCGGAATAGGCGCGGCTGCTGAAGCCGTGGCCGGTTCGGGGGGCTAGCTGGTGGCGGCGGACCGGCCGGGAGCCACGACGCGCACTTTGGCCTGGGAGGTCCTGCCCGGCGGGGCCCACCGAGGAGAGGACTCCCTGGCCAGCGAGGAGCCACTCGAGATCCGTCTGCTTCACGGGGGTGTCCGGCACCCGGTGGCCGTCACCATGCGCACGCCGGGCGCCGACTTCGAACTGGCCGTCGGTTTTATGTTCAGCGAGGGGATCTTGCGGGCCAGCGAACAATTGCGCCGCGTCAGCTACTGCGTCGACAGGGACGTCGACGAGCAGCAGCGCTACAACATCGTCAATGTCGAGATGGTCGGGCTGGCAGCCCTGGACCTGGCCCCCCTCGAACGGCATTTCTCGGTCACCAGCGCCTGCGGAGTCTGCGGCAAGGCGACGATGGAGGGTTTGCGCCTCCGCGGTTACGGGCCGGCCCCGGACGGCCCCTTGTTCCCGGCCGACATGCTCCGTTCCCTGCCGGCGAAGTTGCGCGGCGCACAGCGGCTGTTCGAGACGACCGGAGGACTGCATGCCGCCGGGTTGTTCACCGCTGCGGGCGACCTGGTCGCCCTGCGCGAAGACGTCGGACGCCACAACGCGGTGGACAAGCTGATCGGTTGGGCTTTCATGGAAAACAAGCTGCCCCTGGCCGGCCACCTGCTCATGGTCAGTGGACGTTCGAGTTTCGAGCTCGTGCAGAAATCTCTGGCCGCCGGGGCCCCCGCGCTGTGCTCCGTATCGGCCCCGAGCAGCCTCGCCGTTGAGCTCGCCCGCGAGTTCGGGCTTACCCTCGTGGGGTTCTTACGCGAGGAGAGGTTCAAGGTCTACAGCGGCGAGGAAAGAGCCGGTTTGGCCTAAGGTTGCCGGGCCCGGGCCTAAGGTTGCGCCGTGTACTCTGTCTTGATGAGCCTACCCGGCCCCGTGCTGGTGGTCGATTACGGGGCCCAGTACGCCCAGCTTATTGCCCGGCGGGTGCGCGAGGCCCGGGTCTACAGCGAGATAATCCCTCACACGACGTCCGTGGCCGAGATCGTCGCCCGCCGGCCTAGCGCGCTGGTACTGTCCGGCGGTCCCGAGAGCGTCTACGTGCCCGGCGCACCCAAGGCGGACCCCTCCCTGTTCAGTGCGGGCATACCTGTCCTCGGCATCTGCTATGGCCTGCAGGCGATGGCGGTCGCCCTGGGTGGAGCGGTGGGCCACACCCCCAAAGGCGAGTTCGGCCGGACCGAGGCCGAGCTCCACACCGCCGCGGGGCTTTTGGCAGGCCTGCCCGCCCACCAATCGGTGTGGATGTCGCACCGCGACGCCGCCGTCCAGTTACCCCCGGGCTTCGTTTGCACGGCGTCCACTGAAGGTGCCCCGATAGCGGCGTTCGAAGACCCGGCCCGCCGTCTGTTCGCGGTGCAATGGCACCCCGAAGTCGTCCATACCGACAACGGCCAACGCCTCATCGAAAACTTCCTCTACCGCTGCGCCGGCATCGCTCCGACCTGGACGACCGGGAGCATCATCGACGCGTCGGTCAAATCTATAGCCGACCTCGTGGGCAGCCACACCGTCATAGCCGGGCTCTCCGGCGGGGTGGACTCCGCCGTGGCCGCGGCGCTGGTCCAGCGGGCCGTGGGAGAGCAGCTCACCTGCGTCTTCGTGGACCACGGGCTCCTGCGCGAGGGGGAGCGTGAGCAGGTCGAGCAGGATTTCGTGAAGGCGACCGGCGTCCGGCTGCGCACCGTCCACGCCCGGCGCCAGTTCCTGGACGCCCTGGCCGCGCTGCCCGACCCGACCGGCCCGGAGGCCAAGCGTAAGGCGATCGGCCGGGAGTTCATCCGGGCGTTCGAGGGCGCGGCGGCGGACATCGTCCGGGCCCAGGGCCGGGAGCATGCCGGTGAAGTGAGGTTCCTCGTGCAGGGCACCCTCTACCCGGACGTCGTCGAGTCGGGGGGAGGCGAGGGGGCCGCCAACATCAAGAGCCACCACAATGTGGGGGGCCTGCCCGACGACCTGCGTTTCGAGCTCGTCGAGCCCCTGCGCAGTTTGTTCAAGGACGAGGTCCGGGCCGTCGGCGAAGAGCTTGGGTTGCCCAAGGATCTCGTTTGGCGCCAGCCCTTCCCCGGGCCGGGCCTGGCCATAAGGATCGTAGGGGCCGTCACCGAGGAACGCCTGCGCGTCCTGCGCCAAGCGGACGCCATCGTGCGCGAGGAGCTTTCCCGGGCCGGTCTGGACCGCGAGATTTGGCAGTGCCCGGTCGTCCTGCTGGCCGATGTGCGCAGTGTCGGGGTGCAGGGCGACGGGCGGACCTACGGTCATCCTGTGGTATTACGGCCGGTGAGCAGTGAGGACGCCATGACCGCCGACTTTTCCCGCCTCCCCTACGACGTACTGGCGCGGGTCTCGACGCGAATTACCAATGAGGTAAACGAAATAAACCGTGTCGTGCTCGACATAACGAGCAAGCCGCCTGGCACGATCGAGTGGGAATAGGCCGCTCGCTTTGAGGCGCCCAAGCCACTTCTGTAAAGTGAGCGCCACCAGGGACTAGGGAGAACAGGCTGTGCCACGCAGGCAGTTGGGCCCACGTAGGCCGACCATCGCGGACATAGCGGAGCGAGCCGGCGTCTCGAAGGGCTCGGTTTCGTACGCATTAAACGGGAACCCGGGCCTGTCCGAACCGACCCGCCAGCGCATCCTCGCCGTCGCCGCCGAGGCGGGCTGGCAGCCCAACCGGGCCGCCCGTGCCCTGTCTGCGTCGCGTTCAGGGGCGTGCGGCCTGGCCTTGGCCCGGCCGGCCCGCACCCTGGCCTACGAGCCGTTCTTCTCCAAGCTGCTGTCCGGGATCGAGGCTGAGTTGTCGGCTCGCCAGATATCGCTCATGCTGCAGATCGTCGAGGACGTTGAAGCGGAGGCGGTGGCGCTGCGGCGCTGGTGGGCCGAGCGGCACGTGGACGGCGTGCTCCTCGTGGACCTCCGGGTGGATGACCCCAGGGTGCCTCAAGTGGAGCAGCTCCACCTCCCGGCCGTGATCGTCGGGGGACCGGGAGCGACGGGCACGGTGCCTTATTTCCCCGGCAACGACACCTCCGGCATACGTCAGATCGTCGACCACCTGGTGGCTCTGGGCCATACCCGCATCGACCGGGTGGCCGGGTCCAACGCTTTCGCCTGCACGAAGGTCCGCAACGACGTGCTCGAGGAGGCATTGGCGGAGGCGGGCGCCAGCGGTCGGGTGCTGCCCACGGACTACACCAGCTCGGCCGGGGCGGACGCCACCCGGAAGCTCCTGGCCGCAAAACGCCGGCCCACGGCCATCATCTACGACAACGACATCATGGCCGTGGCCGGCCTGGGCGTGGCCCAGGAGTTGGGCATCGTGGTACCCAACGAGCTGTCGGTCGTGTCCTTCGACGACTCCATCCTGTGCGAGGTGGTGCGGCCTTCGCTCACCGCCTGCGCCCGCGACGTGGAAGCCTACGGGGCGCGCGCCGCGTGCGCCCTGCTCGACCTGCTCGAGGGCCGGCCCGTGCCGCCGGCGGAGGAAGAGCCCACCGCACTGGTCCCTCGGGCCAGCACGGCCGCAGTCCCCGCCTAGGAGCGACGCCCGCACCATGGCCTCGTCTTGACCTGCCCTGGATTTGCGGGTCATTGATGGCGGGCTAAAGGCGCTGGTCAGCAGCTTTTTTGCGAAAAACAGCAAAGTGACTTGACTCCTCCGGCCGCCGTGCTTAACGTACTTGCCGTACGGTCTTAACCGGTTCAACGACAGAGACTGCACAAGGGGGTGCAATGGGTGGCCGAGGCTGGTTCGCGGCCGTCGGTACGACTTCTCGCCAGTAAGGCCCCACCCGTCCCCTGGCGCCATGTGCCGTTCCTTCTCGTGCGGCCGACGGGCCGCAGTCCTACGCGTAACCAGATCTACCGAAACTCCCAAATGCAGATCCAGTAGTACCTGGAGCGAAAAAGACAACCGGCCCGATGGGCTGGGTGTAGCGCGGCCCTATTTCGGGCCAAGTACCAAGATAAGGAGCACTGACAATATGGTGACAAGCAAAAAGAAGATGGTTGTCCGCTGTGGCACCGTCTTTACTGCGGCCGCGCTAGCGCTGCCCTTGTTGAGTTTCGTAAGCACGGGTACGGCTTCCGCCGCCAAGGTGGCCAATGCAGTCAGTTTCCCGCGCAACGAGACGCTCTACACCAGCGGGACCGAATACGGCCCCCCCACCAACTTCAACCCCCTCAACACCGGCAACTATTACACCGGCACCATGGGGCTGCTCTACGAGCCTCTCTACCTCTACAACCCCATCACCAACAGCTATATGCCCTGGTTGGCGACGAGCGGCACGTGGAGCGGTAGCACCTACACCATCGCCGTCCGCAATGGCGTTAAGTGGAGCGATGGCACTCCTCTCACCGGGGCCGATGTCGCCTACTCGATAAGCCTGGCCAAGACCAACCCGGCCGTGCCCTACAGCAACCTGGGCCAGTTCATCCAGAGCGTGACTTCCAGTGGCAACACGGTTACGGTGAACTTCACCAGCCCGCCGCCCTACACGGCGTGGCAGCGCTACCTGTGGAACCAGCCCGTGCTGCCCAAGGAAGTGTGGTCGACCCTGTCGGCCGCCGACCAGGTGACCAGCGCCAACCTGTCCCCCGTCAGCACCGGCCCGATGAGCCTCATCGCCTCGACGACCGGCTCCGGGTCCACGCAGGCCTGCTACCAGCTCAACCCCAATTGGTGGGGGCTTAGCCAGCTGCACCTGTCGTTCTCCTTCAAGTACCTCTGCGACCAGGTAAATGCTTCCAACAACGTCGAGCTGTCCAACCTTGTGAGCAACCAGATCGACTGGAGCAACAACTTCCTCCCCGGGATCTCCAGCCTTATCAGCGGCCTCCACGGCACCGGCGGCTATGGCTTGCGGACCTTCTACAAGGATTCGCCCTACATGCTCTCGGCCAACACCGCTTGGCTGGAGATGAACACCACCAAAGCCCCGATGAACAACGCCGACTTCCGCCATGCGGTGGCTGAGGCCATCAACCCGCAGTCGGTCGTGAGCGGCGTCTACACCGGGATAGTCAAGGCGGCCAACCCGACTGGGCTCTTGCCGAACCTGGACTCTTATGTCAACTCGAGCGTTGTCAAGCAGTACGGCTTCAGCTACAACCCGAGCATGGCCAAGACCCTCCTCAAGGAAGCTGGCTACAAGGGACAGAAGCTCACCCTCGAGGTCCCGGACGGATGGACTGACTGGATGGCTGCCATCCAGATCATCTCCCAGCAGCTCAACAAGGTCGGCATCAATGTCAGCCCGATCTACCCGTCGTCCAACGACCGCACCGCCGATGAGGCCAGTGGCAACTACGACATGATGATCGACAACAACGCCGGTCCCGACGCCACGCCCTATAGCTACTTCGACCGTGTCTACCAGCTCCCGATAGCGAAGAGCCAGAGCGCCGAGCTCAACGTCGAGCGCTTCAGCGACCCGGCGGCGTGGGCGCTCGTGGAGAAGGCTGCGACCACTCCGACCAGCAACACCGCTGCGTTGGACAAGATCTATAGCCAGATCGAGACCCGCTTCCTCCAGCAGCTGCCTGAGGTGCCCCTGTGGTACAACGGGGCCTGGTTCCAGGGCCAAACCACCGTGTGGACCAACTACCCCTCCAACACCAACCCCAGCGACCGCTACACGCCGGTCATGTGGGCCGGATGGCTGGGAGCCATGACCACGGTCCTGGGCCTGGCCCAGCTCAAGCCTGCGTAAGGCCAAATTCAGCCCAAATAGCTGGTCCTAGAAACCTGACAGCCGGCCCACCGCCTTCTACACTTGGCGGTGGGCCGCTGGCCTTAGCAGGATGTGGAGGAGTGACAAGGTGAGGCGTTATCTCACCCGAAAGCTGGTCACGTACGTACTGGCCTTTTTTGTCGGGGTTACGGTCGACTGGTTGATACCGCGCCTGGTCCCGGGCGACCCCGTAGCGGTGTACGTCGACAAGTTCTCGACCCTGGCCCCAGGCTCGTGGACGGCCTTGTACAAGACCTTTGCCAAGGCATTCGGGCTGAACGTGCCCCTTTGGCAGCAGTACTGGCAGTACTGGGACAACATTTTCCACGGCAACCTGGGCGTGAGCATCTACGCTTACCCGGCGACCGTGCGCAGCGTCATCTTGGCCGCCGTCCCCTACACCCTGGCGTTGTTGGTGCCGGCAATACTTTTGAGCTATTTTCTCGGCAACCGGATCGGAGCGGCGGCAGCACGGCGCAAGCTGCTCGATAACACGGTCCTTCCTGTCGGTTACCTCTTCCAGGCCTCGCCCTACCCCTGGCTGGCGCTGGCCGCCGCCTTTTACCTGGGTGCCGTGACCCGGTGGTTCCCCATATCCGGCGGGTACTCCGAGAGCATGGTCCCCAATTGGAGCTGGAGCTTCGTGGTCAGCCTCGCCTACCACTGGTTCCTGCCTTTCCTGACCGTGTTCCTGGTGAGCTTCGGTGGGTGGGCCATCGGGATGAGGAACCTCGTCATATATGAGCTGGAGACCGACTATGCCCGGTACCTCCGCTCCCTTGGCGCTACCCAGCACCTCGTGCGCAGGTACGCGTACCGCAACGCTGTCCTGCCCCAGCTTTCGGGCCTGGCCATATCCCTGGGCACGGTGATCGGTGGCAACATCGTCACCGAGGAGGTGTTCCAGTACCCCGGCCTCGGCCACCTTATCTACCTGGCCGTGACCGACCAGGACTTCTTTTTGTTACAAGGGATATTCTTGTTCATCATCCTCGGCGTGCTCATCGCCAACTTCATTATTGACATCGTTTATGTGATGGTCGACCCGAGGACCCGCCTCAGCATGCAGGGAGCGCAGGCATGAGCTTGGGACAACAATCACCGGGGAAGGACGTCCTGGCGGGAGCGTCGCCGGCGGGGCCAGGTGACCGGCAGGCCGACGCCCCCGGGCCGGCGGCAGGGGGGACGAGCATGCCCTCGACCGGTGTCCATTACACGGGGCGCCGCCGCTTCGAGTTCGTGTACTTCGCGGTGCGCAACAAGAAGTTCATGCTCGGGTTCACAGTCGAAGTCGTTTTCGTCCTGGCCGCCATCTTCGGGCCGTGGCTCGCTCCTTACGGCGACCAGCAGTTCGTGGCCCCGCCTTTCCTGCACCCCTCCATCCACCATCTCCTGGGGACGACCTACTTCGGTGAGGATGTCTTCTCGGTGCTGTTGTACAGCCTCCGTGACAGTTACATGGTCGGGTTCCTGGGGGCTCTCTTCGCCGGTCTGATCGGTCTGGCGGTAGGTTTCTCCGCCGGATGGCGGGGGGGCTTTCTGGACGAGATCTTGCAGATGTTCACCAACATCGTGATCATGATGCCGGCCCTGGTCCTATTGCTGGTGATCGGTGCTTACTTCAAGACCCACAGTGTTTTCTTCGAGGGCGTTTTCATCGGCGCCACCTCGTGGCCTTGGGTGGCCAGGGCCGTGAGGGCGCAGACCTTCACCCTGCGCGACCGCGACTTCGTGGACCTGGCCCGGATGTCGGGCAAGCGGGGGCCCAGCATAGTGATCAAGGACATCGCCCCCAACATGGCGTCCTACCTGTTGCTGGTGTTCATCCTGCTGTTCGCCGGGTCCATGCTCCTGGCCGTCAGCTACGACTTCCTCGGCCTCGGGCCGACCAACGGAGTGTCGCTGGGCGACATGATGAACAAGGCGGAGCTGTGGAGCGGCCTTACGCTTCATATGTGGTGGTGGTTTATACCGCCCGGCTTGGTGATGACCTTCATCGTGGCGGCGTTGTACATCTCCAACGTGGGGCTCGACGAAGTCTTCAACCCGAAGTTGAGGGAGCTGTGAGCCTCAAGATAGAAGACCTCAGCGTCGCCTACCAGAGCCTGCGCGGGGACGTGCAGGCGGTGGACCGCGTCAGTCTCAGCATCGCCGACGGCGAGATCATGGGCCTGGCCGGTGAGTCCGGTTGCGGCAAGTCGACCCTGGGCAACAGCTTGATCTTCATGGAAGGGCGTATGAAGGTCACCGGCGGGACGGTGGAGCTCGACGGGCGCCCCCTGCCCATTTCGGACAGCCGGGCCATGAACCACTTCCGCTTGCGGGCCGTTTCGATCATCCCGCAGTACGCCATGAGCGCGCTCAACCCCACGAGGAGGGTCGGCCGGATGGCGAGCGACCTCCTCAAGTCCCGGGGCGTCCGCTTCAGCTCCGTCCGCGAGGAGTTCCAGCGCCGCATCGCCTTGGTCGGGCTGCCGGACGATGTCCTGGAGAGGTACCCGTTCGAACTGTCCGGTGGCATGCGCCAGCGCGTCACCATGGTCATCTCGACCCTGCTCAACCCGTCTCTCCTGATCGCCGACGAGGTGACCTCTGCCTTGGACGTCTCCACCCAGCGGGCGGTCGGCGAGATGTTGATGGAGTTCCGGGACCGGGGCTTCGTAAAGAGCATGATCGTCATCACTCACGACCTGTCGATCCTGGCCCAGATAGCAGACAGTATCCTCATCATGTACGCGGGCAAGCTGGCCGAAAAGGCGGGTGCGGCCACGATAATCGAACACCCTCTCCACCCCTACACGCAACGTCTCCTGGCGTCGCTGCCCGAGGTAGGCGTTCGTTACGAGGACGCCGCCCTGACCGGGATCCCTGGGCGCCCGCCTTCGCTCCTGAGCCCGCCTTCAGGGTGCCGGTTCCGGGACCGTTGCCCCTTCGCGTTCGAAAAGTGCGCCGAGGACCCGCCTTTTATCGAACTGCGGCCGGGCCATCACGTGGCGTGCTGGAAGGCAGAGGAAGAGGTCGCCTCCGAAGGCGCCCTGCAGGTCCAGGAGGCCGCTCGGTGAGCATGTTGGAGATCGACAAGCTTTCCAAAGTTTACAAGTCGGGCACTTTTGGCGGCGGCATGAAGCCGGCTCTGCGCCAGGTCAGCTTCAACATCGACCAGGGTGAGGTCGTGTCGCTCATCGGTGAGAGCGGGAGCGGGAAATCGACCCTGGGCAAGATAATCCTCCGCTTGCTGTCAGCCTCGGGCGGTCGCGTCCTGTTCGACGGGACTGACATCCTCGGGCTGAAGCCGAGCCAGTTGCACGACTACTACCGCAATGTGCAGGGGGTCTTCCAGGATCCTTTCAGCTCCTACAACCCGCTTTACAAGGCGGACCGGGTCTTCGAGCTCGTGCGCCAAGAGTACTTCGGCCACCTTTCCCAGCAACAATGGGACGAAAAGGTGCAAGCAGCCCTGGAGACGGTCGCCCTCAACCCCGCCGACGTCATAAACAAGTTCCCCCACCAGCTTTCGGGCGGGCAGCAGCAGCGCCTCCTGGTGGCCAGGGCATTGCTGCTGGACGTCAAACTTCTCATCGCCGATGAGATCATCAGCATGCTCGACGCTTCTACCCGGGTAGACGTGCTCAACATGCTGGTGGCGCTGAAGCGCAAGGGCCTGGCGGTGCTTTTTATCACCCACGACCTCTCGTTAGGCAACTACATCAGCGACCGTACCGTCATCCTCCGCTACGGCGCCGTGGTCGAGATGGGTGACACGGAGAAGGTGTTCGGCCACCCCCAGCACCCCTATACCCGGCACCTGCTCACCGCCGTCCCCCAGCTGCACCGGAGATGGCAGGCCGCTGATGCCGAACGGAATGCGGCCGACGGCCTGGGGGCGGGAGGGGCCAAGGGCTCGGGGGCCGGCATGACCGGGGCGCAGGTCTCGACTTTCGGGGCTGACGCCTCCTCGGGTGGGGGGCAAAGCCAGCGGTACTCCAAGAGCGGGCTTCACCCCCGCAAGGCGGGCCCCCCGCCGGTCCCGACCGGCCCCCGTCCGAGCCTCATGGAGCTGGAGGACCAGCCCTGGCGCTCTCGCTTCCGCGTCCGAGGGGGCCCCAGCGTGGCCACCGTGCTGGCCAACAACGCTCCTCCCGCGCTCGTCCAGTTCGAACCAGGCCACTTCGTGGCCGTCGAAGAGTAAGGCAAGCAGCAAATGACAACAGTCAAGATCCTCGGCCAGCAAGAGCTGCCCAACATCCCGTGGGAAGACCGGCCTCCCGGTGCCAATGGGCCGTTGTGGCGTTACTCTCGCAACCCCGTGGTACCTAGGGACCTCATCCCGACGGCGAACAGTATCTTCAACAGCGCCGTCGTCCCCTTCGGGGACGGCTTCGCCGGCGTCTTTCGCTGTGACGACCGGACACGGCGGATGGAGCTGCACACAGGCTTTTCGGACGATGGCCTGCGCTGGGACATCACCCCCGAGCCCCTCGAGTTCGTGTGCCAGGACCCTGAGATCGGCAACTTCGTGTACGGCTATGACCCCCGGGTCGTCCGCATCGACGACCGCTACTACGTGACCTGGTGCAACGGCTACCACGGGCCCACTATCGGGGTGGCTTGGACGGACGACTTCGTGCACTTCCACCAAGGGGAGAACGCCTACCTGCCGTTCAATCGCAACGGGGTGCTCTTCCCGCGCAAGGTCAACGGCCGCTTCGCCATGCTCTCCCGCCCCTCGGACAACGGCCATACGCCCTTCGGTGACGTCTTCTACAGCGAAAGCCCGGACATGTGCTTTTGGGGCCGGCACCGTCATGTGATGAGCCCTGTGGCCAACTCGTGGCAGGCGACCAAGGTCGGCGGGGGCCCGGTCCCGATCGAGACGTCCGAGGGCTGGCTGCTCGTTTACCACGGGGTCCTCACATCCTGCAACGGGTACGTGTACAGCGCCGGCGTCGCCCTCCTCGACCTCGACGAACCCTGGAAGGTCCTGGCCCGCGCCGCGCCTTACGTCCTGTCGCCCCAAGCCCCCTACGAATGCGTGGGCGACGTAGCCAATGTCGTGTTCCCGTGCGCCATGCTCTGCGACGAGGCGACGCAACGATTGGCCATTTACTACGGTGCGGCCGATACGGTGACGGCCATGGCGTTCGGCTATGTTTCCGAACTGGTTGAGTTCGCCAAGGAGCATTCGATCGCCGGCTGACGTACAAGGCCGCTGAAGTGCGAGGCTGAAGTATGCGTTTCGTCGTGGTAGGAGCAGGTGCGGTAGGCGGCGTGGTCGGGGGCCGGTTGTTCGAGCATGGCCACGAGGTCGTCCTCGTCGCCCAGGGGGAGCACGGCCGGACGATCGCCAGTAGCGGCCTGACTGTGGCGTCCGCCACCGGTGTGGTCGTCCTGCCCGTCCCCGTGCAGGGGTCGCCCCAGCACGTCGACTGGCAGGAGGACGACGTGGTCCTCCTGGCCGTGAAGAGCCAGGACACCGACGTGGCCCTGCGCCAGTTGAGCGCCTCAGCCCCGAAGTCGGTCGCAGTCGTCTGCGTGCAAAACGGGGTGGCCAACGAGCCCACGGCCCTGCGCCGGTTCGCCCATGTCTACGGCATCTGCGTCATGTGCCCCGCCAGTCACCTCGAGCCCGGGGTCGTGGTGGCGAGCTCTTCGCCTATAACCGCGCTGCTCGACATCGGCTGTTACCCGTCGGGTGTTGACAGCGTCGCCGAGCAGGTGGCGGTGGCACTGTCCGAGAGCACCATAGAGTCGGTCGTCCGGCCCGACATCATGCGCTGGAAGTACACCAAGCTGCTCCGGAACCTCGGCAACGCCGTCGACGCCATTTGCGGGCCGGGCCACCGGGACACCCGCCTGGCGCAACTGGCGTGGGAAGAAGGTGAGGCCTGCCTGAAGGCGGCCGGGATCGAGCACGTCACCGTGGACGAGGACCGGGCACGGCGGGGTAACCGCCTCAACCCGGGCGACGACGTCAGCGGTTACCCCCGGGGCGGTAGTTCGTCGTGGCAGAGCCTGGCCCGGGGCCAGCGGACGATCGAGTCCGATTACCTAAACGGGGAGATCGTCCTGCTGGGACGCCTCCACGGGGTGCCCACGCCGGTAAATGTCCTGTTGCAGGACACGGCTAACCGTATGGCGTACGAGCGGGTCGCCCCCGGGAGCATGACCGCCGACGAGCTTCTCGGCCTCCTGAACGACCTGAAGGGCTGAGGCCCCAGAGGAGCCCGCCCTAACGGACGGTGCCGTCCAGGTAGAGCACGGCCACCTCGTAGGGCGCGAGGGCCAGGCGTCCGACGCTGGCGCCCTCGGCCGAGAGGATGGACCGGCCGTCGCTCAGCAGGTCGACGCTCACATCGTCGGCGGAGAGGTTGAGGGCCACGAAGGCGTCTGTTTCGCCGACCTTGAGCCTCCCCAGGCTTACCCTCGGGTCTGCGGCCCGCAGGGGCCGGCTCACACCGGCGGCGGTGGCCAGGGCCGAGTACAGCCGCCAGGTCGCCTCTGGGTTGGCCCGGGGCCGTTCGCTGGCCATGTGCTCTATAGGGTACGTGCACAGCACCATGGCCCCTTTGCCCGTTTGGTGGCGCAACAGGGCCGGGCGGCCATGGCCGTCGACGGCCAGTATTTGGGCACCGTCGGGCTCTGCTGGGAGGTAGGCGCGGGCATTGGCACTGCCGCCGACAGGGAAACTGAGGGTGGTGCCGGTCAGCAGCTCACCCAGGTCGGCCACCATCTCGAAGGTGACCTCGGCGTCCTCGATAGGGTCGGCCAGACCGTAGCGAAGGTGGTGCCTGACGCCGAAGGCCCGTTCCAGCCAGGGCATCCAGGGGCCGCGTTGGCCGGCCTGGCTGCCGGCGAAATAGGAGGCGAACACGGTGGCGCCCTCTTCGGCCAGCCGCATCGCCAGCTTCATCCCCGGAGCGGTGACGAGCTTGGCGCAAGGGAGCAGGTAGAGCTTGGCCGGGGCCGGAGGGGCCCCGTCGACGACCATGTCCCGCTCGCGGACCACGGCTACGGGAAGGTCGGCTTCCCGGGCAGCGATGTACGACTGGTACATGTTGGGGTGGATGTCGGCCCGGTAGATGTACGACCAGGAGGGCTCGTCGTGCTCGAACAGCTCCGGGGCCCAGAGCGCCACCTCGCCGGCTACGCGCTCCCAACCCGCCGCGGTCAGTTCGTGGACCAGGGAGGAGAACCGAGCCAGCTCGTCGAGCTGAGGCTTGGGACGCCCGGCCGAGTCGGTGACGCCGAAATGCATTTCGAAGGCGTGGTGGCTGTACGGCTCCTGCTCGGCCAGGTTGTCATAGTCGCAGTTGTTCCAGGCCAGCCAGCCCCGAGCGCCGGCCACGAGGCTCGAATGCAGCACCTGGCGGTAGTAGTGGGCGGCGTTGTCGGGCGAGACGAAGTCCGACGAGAGCCCGAACTCCTCCAGGATGACGGGCTTGCCGAAAGAACCGCACATCTCACAGTGGAAGGCAGGCGCCATAATCTGGCGGACCGGGTCATCGGACATCGGGTAGGTGTGGGGCCCGATGAAGTCCACCAGGGGGGCCAGCCGGCGCAGCGAAAATCCATTGTCGTTGCCGCTGGTCTCGGTCCCCCAGGCTCCGTCGCCCACGCTGACGGGTTGGCGGGCACCGGCCGAACGCAAGGCCTGGACGAGTAGGCGGGCCCAGGACGTGACCGACTCTTGGTCCCCGTCCCGCCCGTAGATGGGCATTTCGTTGGTCAGCAGCCAAGCCACGACGGCCGGGTGCCCGGCCGTCCGGCGGGCGACTTCGGCGACGTACCACGCTTGTTGGGCCACCAACCACACGTCGCGGTACAGGTCCCGGCCGCCCCGCCATACCGGGTCCCAGTTGGCGCCGGACATGTGGCCGACGATGAAGGTGGGGATGGTGCCCATGCCCGCCTGCTGGTGCAGGTCCAGAAAATCGACGAAGCGGTCCATGACGTCCTCGTCGAGGACTTCGGGGCTGGGGACGAAGTCGGGCCAGTAGCAAAACGACCGTGTCAGCGTGCAGCCGTGCTCGGCCAGCACCTCAAGTTCCTGGCGGACCACGTCCCGGTCGTAACGGGCCCACATGCGCGGGCCACCCTGGCGGGACCAGAAGTTGACCCCCACCCACGGCTTTTGCGGCCATCCCGGGCCGCTGTCGGTCCCATAGCTCATGGTGCGGCCTCCCAGGGGCAGCTCATCGGTTGGTGGCGGCCAGAAGGGCCGTTACTAGCGGGGCGGGCGAGGCGGGGCTGCTCAGGCTCTGAGGAACGAAGAGAGTGCCTACAAAAAACCGATGGCCCGGTGCTTCGACCACCCGGGGCTCGCCCTCGGGCCCGGTGCCGGTGACCACGAGCCCGGCGCCGGCGAGGTCGTCGACGTAGGCCGGGTTGAGCCCGAAGTCGCAGTAGTAGCGCTCGGTGGTCTGCTCCCGTCCGTAGGCGGCAGCGACGACGGACCCTTCGACGAGGGTCACGGGCATCGCTTGTCCCTTCAGCGAACAGGAGAGTGGCGTTATGACCAGCCGCTCGCCTTCGGGGTCGAGCTCGGCGTGGCCCGCGTCCCGGTACCCGAGCACGTCGCGAGCCACCTCCAGGACCATGTGCTGGAACCCGCCGCAGGTGCCGAGGACGGGGATGTCGGCCTCCCGTGCATAACGGATGGCGGCGAGGGCGCCTTCGGTACTGACGTAGGGGCTGGCCGGTGCGATGAGTAGGCAGTCGAAGTGCTCGAGGAGGTGGGTGGCGCCGACGGCGAGCTGGTCCGTGCCGGTCCAGGTGCCCATGGCCGGCACGCCGAGGGCGGCCGAGGCATGGACGAAGGCGGCGTCGGTCGCTTGGTGGGTCTCGTTCCCAGGGTCGTAGTCCCCGACGACCCCGACCCTGATCACCCCGGGAAACCTACTCGGACCGGGCCGTAACGCTCAATGTGGTGTACCGGGCAGAGGCCCGGGGACGACGTTGCCGAGGTACGGAGCGTCGCCGTAGGCATAGACGTGCCCGGCCGCATCGAGCAGATAATAGCCATGGCCGTCCACGCTGGCGGCCATGGACGTGATGGGCGCTGAGGACGGGGCCGCCCCCAAGCTCCCGTAGAAGGGCGCTGAGAAGGAGAAGATGCCGCCGTCGCCGGCGACCAAGCGGTAGCCGTCGCCCCGGGCCCCGACCGTGATGCCCACGATGGGGCTGTTGAGGCGGGTGCCGGCCATGGACCCGTGGAAAGCAGCGTCGCCGAACGAGAACAGGCCCCCATCGGAGGCAACCAGCCAGTACCCGTGGCCGGTGGCCGTTGCCGCTATCCCGATCACCGGCTTGTTCAGGGGCTTATCGCCCATCGAGCCGTAGAAGTGGGCGTCGCCGTAGGCGAACACGCCGCCGTCCCGGGCCACCACCCAGTAGCCGTTGCCGTCCGGGGTGACTGCCATCCCGACCGCAGGAGACTTCAGGTGCAGGCTGTGGCGGGGGCCGAAGGAGGTGGCGTCGCCAAAAGCGAACACCGAGCCGTCCGAGCCGAGCAGCCAGTAGCCCCGGTAGTCGCGCGTGGCGGCGATGGCCACGATCGGCACCTTTGGCCGGGCGGAACTTTGGGGGCTGTAGACGACGGCGCTGCCGAACGCAGCGACGTGGCCCGTGCTGGTGACGACCCAGTACCCGGCACAGCGGTCCGTCCCTTCTTCCGCCGCCAGTGCCCGGAGGGTGCCCGAGACAGCCACGTCGGCCGGCAGGGCGCATGCCCGGGCCGCCGGCGGTGACCCGTGGGCGCCGGTCGGGGCCACACCGCCCGGCGGGCCCGTCGAGGTACGGCTACCGGTCGGGCCCGCGGAAGGCCCGCACAAGGCGCCTCCGGTCAGATCCTGGCCGCCGAGATAGCCGAGCCCGGTGGCCATCGAGAACCCGCCCGAGGGCGAAGCGGGGTACAGGCCGTTGTTGGTCCCGGTGAGGTCATTGTCCCCTGAGGTGATGGCACCGGTGAGGGTGCCGGGCTCGCTGTACAAGAGCGGGTTGAGGAAGCCGATCTTGGTCGGACAGGCTGGCTCCGTGAGTAGTACGGCCGCTCCCCAGGACGGTGCCGCCAGGCTCGTGCCGCCGAAACCGACCCAGTTGCCGATGCCACCGCAGGCCCGGGCCGAGCAGTACTGGGAGTAAGGGTCGCCCGCCAAGGCCGACACGTCAGGTAGTTCCCGGCAGCCCACCACCCCCAGGTTGCACGCGGCCGCCTGGGCCAGGGAGGAGGGCTGGTAAGTGGGCCGGGGCCAAATCGTGCTGGTCCCCCCGCCGCTGGCGCCACTGACGCTGCAGCCCGTGCCGAGGCAGTTGGAGGAGGTGGCCTCGCGGCTGTTCCAGACGTACTGAGGGCCGTCGGCGGCGTCACTGGCCGTACCGCCCACGGCCGTGACCATGGGGGCTGAAGCGGGATCGTTGACGGCCAGGGCGTCGCTGTCCGAGTCCGGCACGCATGCCTCCGAGCCGTTGTCGCCCGAGGCGACCAGCACGGTCTGGCCCTGGGTGGCGGCCTCCTCGTACAGAGCCTCCTCGGACTCGTAGTACGAACTGCCCAGGCCCGTGTCCGGCTCGCACGAGTCCCAGGACGAGGAGATGACGTCGGGCAGCCCTCCGGCCGCCGTGCCCGAAACGGCCAGCTGCCACGGTCCGAGACCGGTGCCGGCCTGGTTGGACTCGTAGACGACGACCGTGGCCTTGGGGGCCAGGGCGGCCACCACCTCGATGTCGGCCGCGACTTCGGCGTTGGTCTGCTTGGGCGGGGAGCCGGTAGGGACGTACTCGACCGTGAGCGAGGCGCCGGTACAGGCCTCGTAACCCGAGACGGCCTGCTCATCGGCCAGGGCGTACTCGATCAGCCCGATGGTCTCGCCCTGCCCCTCGTCGCCCCGGCCGTAGAAGCCGTTGAAGCGGTAGACCGATGCCAGCTGAGCTGGGGTGAGCCCGGCGTCGGCCATCCCGCTGCACCCTACGTTCACTTGCTCGGCCCCCTCCTGTCCCCGCCCCGTCCGGGCCAGCCTCGGGGGGGTCGGGAACCGCACCAGGTTGCTGACCTGGTCGACCCAGGGTTCGAGACCATCTACGAAGCTGACCGCGCCGGCTAGGTGGGCGGGCAAGCTGGGGGCCAGGGTAGAGCCGACGACATCATCACCTTGGGCCGTGCGCAGCCTGACCAGAGCCGTCCCGAACGCCCTGTCCAGGTCGGCGGCAGAGCCGGTAACCGACTGCGCCAGGTGGTCGCCGGCCAGCGGGCCGACCCGGAGGCCCTGCGCCTTCAGGTACCCGTCGAGGGCGGTGACCCGGGAGGGGGGAGCACCGAAGCGCTCGGCGAACCCGGGGACGCTCAAGAAGTGGTGGTACACAGCGTCGCCCGGTGACGACACCGCCTCAGCCAGGGCCCCCAGCGCGCTGGGATCGTAGGGTTGAAGGTAGATCTCGAGTTGCAGGGCCGAGGAGGGCAGCGCCCGGCCAAGCACCTTCGCCCCGAACAGGCCGGGGGTCGGCGTGCTGACGCCTGCCAGTCGGACCATGGCCCCCAGACCCTCGGGCGCCGAGGCCACATGCGACAGCGCCGCCGCCGCCGCCGGAGCCGTGAACGTGGGTGGCGTCAACGTGGGTGGCGTCAGCGTGGACAGCACAAGGCTGGCGGAGCCGAGCAACGCCGCTGAAGCGAGCAGGGTGACGCGCTTGTTCACTCGTCGGCCCCCCCGGTCGCCACGATGCCCCACGTAGTCTCCTCATCACCCTACTCAGCCTCCGGAGTGCGGTCGGTAGCACCACCGGTCAGCACGTTCTATACTGTCTCGCACCGTCAGGCCAAAGTTGGACAAGGCGGTGCACCAGTGCAACTGGGACCTGTGGTGCAGCTTGGAGTGCACGCCGGCCTGTCAAGCCGGAGGCCGCGGGTTCAAATCCCGTCAGGTCCGCGGTCGGATAGCTCAGTCGGTAGAGC
>Ga0182014_10001448_pt1 | contig 31578 bp, 34 predicted proteins | sample 612S2DmetaG_FD_120489 | JGI IMG/M metagenome (GOLD analysis project Ga0182014, IMG submission 120489) | Permafrost microbial communities from Stordalen Mire, Sweden - 612S2D metaG | ecosystem: Environmental > Terrestrial > Soil > Wetlands > Permafrost | place: Sweden: Stordalen | collected... | reverse complement strand
ATTCAATAGGATAATTTCTCCTTCATAGTGCTTCCATTTAAAGGAATTAGATAGCATATTACTATCTTTGATTTCCTTTTTATTCTATTGTATCATTAGAAAGGATTTTTTGCAACGGAACCGCAGATATTATTGGACACGTGCAAGAAGAACACACGCGCAGATACAACTGTATTCTTGAAGGAATCAACCGGATCTTCAGTATTGTGGTGCAGGAAAAAACTCATAGGTTAAATTTTTATTAATTAAGACATTTTTTGAGGCAGTGTGCTAATTTTTCTATAAAATCACTAATCGGAAGAATTCATTGGGTAAAAAATTCCATATCGAAAGAACAAAATTAAACGCTGCACATAAAAACCAGACTTTGAATTTCCATCGATTTGCGACACTGTCGTTTGAATGTCTTTAATTTAAGTGTGCAAGGGGCATATTTTTGCTTATTACTTTTAGTTCCTTGATTGCGAAGAGCCTATCCGAAAAATATTGTGATATATGAACTATTACAATTGGCATATACAAAACAGAAACAATATCGGTATATCAAGACACATTATTGACTTTTCGGACAGTCTCAATATAACTTCTGTTGAACTTTAATATTTCTTTCGATCTTTATGAGCCAATCAAGTTTCTCAAGAGAAAGTTTTTGGTCAATATGATATATTTCAGGTCTCTCCATGAGTATAAAGATGATTTTGTAATTGCAAATAATTTATGTGAAGACTATAGATAAAACTCTCAAATTCAATTTATTCCCTACGAAAAATGGGAGTTAAGATACCTATTTCCAGGTTATATATGTTGTAAAAGTATCCATCACAACTTTTTCAGATTTTCATGGCAATATTTGCCGCTATATGTAGTTTTTTATTCAGTATACTATTTTTTTGATGCTATGGAAACCGGGAAAGCCATGGCTAAAATAGTTTCATCCAAAAGCTCATTGCCCAGTCCGGAAGTTGGTGGTATTCTTGAACAGAGGCAAAAGGGATTTTTTGTATTAAGGCTCAAAATTCCATTTGGGCAAGTACACTCTGATCAATTACCTCAAATTGCAAAAATTGCAGAAAAATACGGCAGAGGAGAACTTCATCTTACCACACGGCAGAGTGTAGAGATTCCCTGGATAGAGTCAGCTAACGTAGAGGAAGCAAAGAAAGCAATAGCTTCTATTGGCTTGACTCTTGGAGCATCGGGGCCTCGTCTTAGAGGGATAACGGCATGTCCTGGGAACAGGGTATGTAAGCATGGCCAGAAAGATAGCCAGGGTTTCGCAAAAGAGATAGATGAAAAAGTATTTGGGACAGAACTACCGCACAAATTCAAGGTCGCTGTATCAGGATGCCCAAATGCCTGTACCAAACCTCGAGAGAATGACATTGGGTTCAGCGGGATGGCCGAGCCAGAAATTTTCCCGGAAGACTGCATAGGATGCGGTAAATGCCAGAAACTGTGCAAAGAGAAGGCAATTACGATAGAAGGTGACTTACCCTCTATAGATCTGAAAAAGTGTATGTCATGTGGCGACTGCATTAATGGATGCCCTACTGGCTCGCTTAAGGCAAAAAGGACAGGATATGCAGTGTACGCAGGCGGAAAAATGGGGCGGCATCCCCGGCTTGGCCAGCTCATCGCTAGTTTTGTGAGCGAAGACGAAGGACTATTCATTGTCGAACGATCGCTTGACCTATACCGACTTTATGGGGCTCCGAAGGAGCGGTTCGGAGATACAATTCAGCGTATTGGCTTTGATGCGTATGTTCGCGAGATACTGGGATCTCAATAGTAATTTTTTGGAATATTTGCGGCAAAAAATGCCTTTGCCCTAACAAATAAACCCTCTACTAAATATTTAGGTTGGTCCAAATATGATAAAATTAACACAGATGGAGGCGGCTGAGGCTGCAAAACAATTAGAAAACACTACTCCGCAGGAAGTCCTGAAATGGAGTATTGAGAAATTCGGCTCAAGGCTGTCCCTTGCTTCAAGCTTCGGCCTTGAGGACATAGTGCTGATCGACATGTTCACGAAGCTGGATCCAAAAGCGAGAGTCTTTACACTCGACACTGGAAGGCTTCACCAGGAAACTTATGACGTCATGGATACAATCCGGGAGAAGTATGGTATTTCCCTTGAAGCCTACTTCCCTAAGAATGATGCAATTGAAGATATAGAAAGGAAGCACGGGCTTAATCTATTCTATAAGAGCCCAGAGCTCAGAATATTATGCTGCAATGTTCGCAAAGTCGAGCCTCTAAAGAGATCTCTTTCAACGGTAGATGCCTGGATTACCGGTCTAAGGAGAGAGCAGAACCCAACAAGAGCTGCAATTGCCCGGGTTGAGATAGATGCTGGAAACGGTGGTATTGTGAAGATAAACCCACTTGTCGAATGGACTCAGGATCAAGTATGGGATTACATCAAGGAAAATGAAGTCCCATTTAACACATTGTTTAATGCAGGATTTACAAGCATAGGCTGTGCACCCTGTACCAGGCCTACCAAGCCGGGCGAGGATCCCAGAGCAGGCAGATGGTGGGAGACAGGCGCAGCAAAGGAATGTGGATTGCACTGCAATGCTAAAAAACAATAAAGGTACGATATTATGGTTTCAAAACCCTATGGCGGTAAACTGATCAACCGTGTCCTGAGCGAAAGCGAGAGGACAAAGATATTTTAAGATATTAACGAGCGCCAGCAAATTCATATCGACAAGTCAACGGCATTCGATGTTGACAAGATCGCAATAGGAGCGTTCAGCCCTCTTGAAGGGTTCATGGGCAAGGATGACTTTGAATTTGTTGTATATGAAGAAAGTCTGAATAACGGACTTCCCTGGACTATTCCAGTGATACTCACCTCTGATTCGAAATCTGTAGAAGATCTCAAAGAGGGCGATGCGCCAGTGCTCATATACAATGGCAAGCCTCTGGCGATTCTTCACCTCGATGAAAAATTCAGCTTTGACAAGAACGAGTATGCAAAGAATGTCTTCAAGACAACTGATCTTACCCATCCAGATGTTATAAAACTGAACGCTACAGGAGATATTGCTCTGGCAGGCAAGATAAGCCTGATAGAGAGATTCACTTCACCTGGTGAGCTGATGCCGCAGGAGACAAGGAATGAATTTGAGAAAAGAGGATGGGAAACCATTACAGCTTTCCAGACAAGAAATCCACCTCATTGTTGCACATGAGTATATCCAGAGGTGTGCACTCGAGCTTGTGGACGGGCTTCTTATCCACCCTGTAGTAGGCTTAAGGCTGATGATTTTCCGCCGGAGGCGCTGCTCGAGAGTTACGGACATCTGGTTGAGAATTATTACCCAAGTAATCGGGTACTGCTCTCTCCGCTGTCCATTGCAATGCGCTATGCCGGCCCGAAGCTGCAATCTTCCTGGCCATTATAAGGAAGAATTACGGGTGCACTCACTTCATTGTCGGCAGGGATATGGCAGGCGTGGGCAAATACTACGACCCTCACGGAGCACATAAGCTTTTCAAGAAATTCAATCTTGGCATTGAACCAATGGCGTTCAAAGAGTCATACCCTTGCAAACTCTGTGGCAGCATGGTGACAGAGAAAACATGCAGACATGGTCCGGATAGCAGCTTGAGAGTCAGTATGACTCAGATCAGGAAGATGCTGGTTAACGATGCCCGTCCTCCTGAAGAGATCATGCGCCCGGATATTGCTGATCTTCTTATGAAGTATAAGTCAAGTCTGAATGATGCAAGTAAATAAAAATTTATCAGGGAACACTTTCTCCCCTTTTACCTCTAAGGGCGTGTCTTAAAATTAAACTTGATTTCACAATTGGGATAGGGTTCATGCACTTGAATCGAAGAATGGTAGCATTAACTCCCTACATGTTTAAATTGTTATTTGAACCATAACGTCTATTGAGCTTGATTTTAGATCTCAGGTGTGTATAGTCCTATTTAATAAAGTGATATTCTTAAGTCAATATGTACCTGAATTTCTAAAATATTTACGATCTGAACTTAGAGTTATCATTACCCATTATCGATTGTAGAAATGGTTTGAATTTTAAGACACCCTCTAAGTCCGAAATTAAAGAATAAAAAATAAGAGTGGTTAACTCGGCGCCAGAACGCCTTGATTTTCAAAACATCAAGCAGCTAAGACAATAGTGGATATCATAGACATTTGGATCTTTGCTTTCATAAAATCAATGCCTTTTGGACCGATATTTCCCTTGAATAGGTGCGTGAAAATATGAAAAAGATACTGATAATTTCGACTCTTACAATCTTATTAGTCGGTGCAGTACTGTCAGGATGCGTGGGTAACAAAAATCGTGATCACCCCGCTGAGACGCCAAATGCCTCAGGCACGTCTGTAGCCTCAGAAAAGGAAAAAATTGAGGGAACTCTCAAGTTGTCGGGTGCATTTGCTCTCTACCCAATGGCAGTCATGTGGGCCGATGAGTACACTAAGCTCAATCCGAAAGTCAGGATAGATATGTCTCCGCAGGCGGCGCAGGTAAAGGTATGACCGATGTGTTGGGAGGGTTAGTAGATATCGGCATGTTATCCAGCAGAGATATCAGCAGTTCTGAAGTAGATAAAGGAGCTTATGCGATAGCTGTAACCGAGGATGGCGTGGTGCCGGTAATCAACAAAAACAACCCTGTTTACGATGACATTGTAAAGAAAGGTATAAATAAGACCACACTCGCGAAAATATACCTTAACGGTACGGTGAAAACATGGGGCGAAGTAGTTGGAAGGCCTGAGATTAAGGATGAGATACACGTATACACGAGAAGCGACTCTGCAGGCGCTGCTGACACATGGGCTAAATATCTGGGTGATAAAAAACAGGATTCTCTCAAAGGTATCGGTGTCAATGCGGATCCGGGTGTGCTCACGGCAGTCCAGAAAGACCCGCTGGTATAGGTTACAACAACTTCAACTATGCCTTTGACAACAAAACAGGACAGTCGGTATCTGGAGTGTATGTAGTCTCTTTCGACGTGAACAATAACGGAATCGTCGATCCTACTGAGGACATAAGCACGAAGGAGAAGACAATCGCTGCCATAAAAGCTAAGACATTCCCGCATCCGCTCGCCAGGGTAGAGTTCTTCGTTACGAAGGGGAAACCGAGCGGCGTTACTGCTGATTTTATCAGATGGGTACTTGCTGACGGTCAAAAATATGTGGACAGCGTAGGCTATGTCGAGTTACCTAAAGAGACGCTCGATACTGAGCTGAAAAAGGTCGAGTAAAAAGTGCTTTACAAGGCAATAATTGTCGGAATATTAGCCTTTTTAGTATAAGTCAAGAATGAATAAGTATGAGCATTAGCGTGAAAAAACGTAAGGACTATATCGTTGGAAATTTGATGGAATCAGTCGCCGTCCTGCCAGGGCTGCTTTTGGTCATAATAGCCCTTGCATTATTTTTTCGATCAACGCCCATACTTTTCTATATACCTATGAAGGACCTCATTATGGGAACAACCTGGCTCCCTACGGAGGGAAAGTTTGGATTCATGGTATCAATAACTGGTACTCTAATCGTAACGCTGATTGCTATGATCATAGCAATACCAATCAGCATTTTGAGTGCCATATACCTTGCAGAATACGCCAGCGAGAAAGTGAGATCAATGTTCCTCCCATTGATAGACCTGCTCTCAAGCATTCCACCCGTGGTTTATGGAGCATGGGGAGTACTCGTTATTGTTCCTATGATATCCGAGATTTCATCGATAATAGGAAAGTATAACCTGCCATTCCTGACGTCAACTGGATATTCTGCAGGCTATTGTGTCCTCTCCGGGGGCATTGTGCTTGCTATCATGGTCTTCCCCTTAATAATCTCCATCACGGAGCAGATATTTAGGGCAGTACCATCCGATGTAAAAGAGGCATCTCTTTCCGTAGGTGCGACCCGCTGGCAGAAGATAAAGCACGTAGAGACAAGAATCGTGTTTTCAGGCATAATTGCAGCAGTACTACTTGGATTCTCCCGAGCGTTAGGAGAGACAATGGCTGTATTAATGGTAGTTGGCAATGTGCTGAAGGTCCCAGGGTCGATCTTTGATCCAGCTTATCCGCTGACCGCGCTGATCGCGAATAACTATGGGGAGATGATGTCCATCCCGCTGTACGAATCGGCGATGCTGCTAGCAGCGCTCATACTGATGCTGGTCGTCTTGTTCTTTACTATCATGGCCAGACTGACATTGATACGTATTGAGAGGAGGCTGGCAGATGAATAAAAAATTGGAAGAGAAGGCTATTCAAGTCACTCATGGTACTATCGCTAGCTATAGTCGTGGGCAGCTTCTTCGCAGTACTTATTGTAATTGTATGGAAAGGCTTGCCTGGACTGACGCTTTCAATGATCACACAGACGCCGAAAGGAGGTTTTTATCTTGGTGGGGAAGGAGGAATACTGAACGCTATTGTCGGCTCCTTGTGCCTTGGAATCGCCAGCACAGCAATTGCCACGGTTATCAGTATTCCGATAGCTCTGGCGCTACAGAAGGAATATTTAGGCAAGACTAGAGCTGCCTTTTACATCCGACTTGCGTTGGATGTGCTTTGGGGAATTCCATCGATCGTTTACGGTGCATTTGGGTTCATAATTATGATGTACATGGGTTTGTGTGCATCGTTACTGGGCGGTATCATCATCCTAACAATACTACAGCTACCTGTCATGATCAAGAGCTATGGAAGAAGTGATCGTTATGGTTCCGGGAGAACTGAAAGAGGCGTCATATACATTAGGTGCTAACCGTACAGATACTACCTTCGGAGTCGTAGTCATGCAGGCGCTTCCAGGCTTAGTGACTGCTGTCCTCCTGGCTTTCAGCCGTGGGATTGGTGATGCAGCGTCGGTCCTATTTACTGCAGGCTATACCGACCGTCTGCCAGAATCCCTTTTTGAACCGGTAGCTTCACTGCCACTAGCAGTGTTCTTTTAGCTCGGAATGCCGTACCCTGAGGTTCAAGCCCGGGCTTATACAAGCGCCCTGATACTATTGTTGATTGTATTAGCATTAAGCATCGCATCTAGATACCTAGCAAAAAGATTCAGAAAAAATATACTGAGGTAATGATATAAAGAGTAACATCAGGATTGAAAATATTAGCGCATTTTACGGAGATTGCCAGGTGTTAAAGAATATAACACTTGACATTCCTGAGAAACAGGTAACAGCTATCGTAGGCCCCAGTGGCTGCGGTAAAAGTACGATGCTAAAGTGCTTCAACAGGTTGATAGATCTTGTAGAAGGGACAACTTACAATGGAAATATTTTCGTTCGGGGCATGAATCTGCTTAGCAAGAACATCGACGTCAACGATGTAAGGCGCAAAGTAGGACTGCTCCCGCAGAAGCCTACTTCTCTCCCCATGTCCATATATGATAATGTAGCTTATGGGCTGAGGGTACACGGCACGAAGGATACAAAAATCCTTGACATGAAAGTAGAGCATTATCTCCGTGTTGCAGGTCTTTGGGATGAGGTTAAAGATCGTTTGAAGTCTCCAGGATCAAAGCTTTCGATCGGACAGCAGCAAAGGCTTTGCCTTGCAAGGGGACTTGCAGTGGAGCAAGATATCATTTTATGTGACGAGCCAACATCTGCACTTGACCCGATATCAGCCCACATATTGAACAGCAACTGATCAAGCTAAAGGAAGAATATACAATAGTGATCGTTACACATAATATTCACCAGGCAATGAGAATAGCAGACTATGTTGCTTATCTATACCTCGGAGAGCTGGTTGAGCATGGCCCTGCAAAAGAAATATTCGGAAACCCAAAAGATGAGAGGACGAGGGCGTATATAGGGGGTACGTATCTTAGCTATCCCAAAACCGATAAGGAGATCATATTAAAGGGTAAGTGTTGCCCTACACACCCGGGTAACAGGCAAGTATCGGCAGGCGCAATAGCATAAAAAAATATGTGAACTTGAGAAGAACTTATTACTCTAGTTATCACAGGCCTTCGGCCAGGGTCTTTTCAAAGATACACGAAAACAAAAGTTCACATTTTATATAGAGTCTAAATACAAGTTCAGAGTTAACGTCAAATCTAGATGATCCTTATAGATAACGAAAAACTATATGCTATAGTATTCGAGATGCATTCTACAGAATTCCTCGAATAATTCTTGTAGAATAGGATATCTGTAATAGATGGTCTGTAAGAGAAAATGATACATCTGTAATAGATGGTATGTGACAAATAGTTTTTAAAGTGATCTTTATTTAAGAACTAATCAACTTTTTTGAATTGAATGTATTTTTTGTATCTCCTCGACAAGAATTCAGTAGAATAACGCCTTATTTTCTATTTAAATATCGTAAAAATGCTAATTTTCTATTTTAAAACATTTTATCCCACAATGTGACACCTAATCCATAATAATCAATCAAGATTCAGAGAATAGGAAGAATGAATACTTCAACCCACATTCTGCAGATGCACAAGATCTATAATTGATTTGCCTATTTGTCCCATATTACCACTCAAGGTATGGACTTAATCTTAAACTATTGCCATAATGAGATCATTGATGGCATTTTTGTGTACATCTGCGGAATGTGGGTTCAACTTTTGTAAAAGACATTTATGGAAAAGTGTTGAATATTTACCTGTGTGAGTCTTAGGAACTCTGAATGCAGCCAGATGTTGTTAACCTTTTATCCTTAGGGTATCAAAAGGGCCAATGAAAATGCAAAATTCTTCCGAATACCTTTTATATGTGTAAGGGAAGATTTATTATACTTTTCAATATTATATCCCACATTTCGCAAATGTACACAAATGTAACATTTATTTGCCGAAATGCCCAATATTGTCTTCAATCATGAAATAAATTCTTAAACTATTATCTTATTGAGGAATTAGGTAGCATTTTTGTGTACATCTGCGGAAAATGGGTTCTATTTAGACTTTAATTAGAGCTTCCACTTTTAGCTAATTTCCTTAATTTCTTCTTTTGTCTCCTTTCATTGCCACATTTTCTTTAGCCACTCACTTATCTCCTGAAAACATTAATTTTCCTTTCAGAAAGATATAATGTCCTTTATAGGATCTTAATTCAATAATATCGTACAAAAAGGAAGTATTATTTGCATTTTAGGAAAATTATTTAATATGAAAAAACTACTTTTCTTTGATAGCAATGGGAAGATTCAAACTGAAGTGTCTGAAGTGCGGAAGAGAATATGGTCAGCAATACAGGCTCACCTGTGAGAACGACGACTCCTTTTTACGGGCGGATTACTACGAAAAAAAGCTGAAGTTAAGAAATCAGCCTGGAATAGGAAGGTTTCATTCTTGGCTTCCAATCCAGGAAGAACTTACTACGGATGCCGGACCCATTACTTACAAAAGTGAAGCCTTTGCCAGGGAACTCGGGCTTCCTAACCTCTACATAGGGTTCAGTGGATACTGGCCTGAAAGAGGAGCTTTTGTCAAAACCTGCAGTTTTAAAGAACTCGAAGCCTACCCTATTATGCAGTACCTCAGAGAAAATGGGGCAAAAGCCATAGTCTTTGCCTCTGCAGGAAATACAGGCCGCGCAGCTGCCCATGCTTCAGCTTTGACAGGAACGGATGTCTACATAGTCGTTCCATATTCAGGAATTTCAAGTATATGGCTGCCCGAAAAACCAACTGAATCCATTCATTTTATCAGTATGAGTCCCGGAAACGATTACACTGATGCTATCAACCTTGCAGGAAGGATTGCAAAATTGCCTGGCATGGTTTCTGAAGGCGGAGCGAGAAATGTCGCCAGAAGAGATGGAATGGGCACTGTGATGCTGGATGCAGCTGTAACCATAGGAAAGATGCCTGACCATTATTTCCAAGCTGTTGGAAGCGGTACAGGAGGAATTTCAGCATGGGAAACTTCATTACGCCTAAGAGCCGATGGAAGGTTCGGGCAAAAACTCCCTAAACTTCAGCTTGCCCAGAACCTTCCTTTTGTTCCCATGTACAACGCCTGGAAGGAAAGAAGAAGGGAAATTATCCCCGGGCATGACATGGAAGATGCAAAAAAACAAGTAGAAGAGACTTATGCGACGGTCCTTACCAATCGGACTCCTCCATATGGAGTTACAGGTGGTCTGTATGATGCACTTGTAGATACTGATGGGATAATGTACGCAATTACCAAAGAAGAAGCTCTTGAGGCTAAAGCCCTTTTCGAATCTCTTGAAGGGATTGATGTGCTACCCCCTTCCGCAGTTGCGACAGCTGCTCTCTTAAAAGCTGTAGAAGCCGGAAATGTTGGGAAGGACGAGACTATTTTCCTTAATCTTGCAGGCGGAGGATACGAACGCCTAAAAAAAGACTTCACACTTTACCAAATAGAGCCGGTAGCTACCGCCAGAAACCCTGATGTCCCTCTAGAAGAACTGAATATCTTAGTGTTGAGCATTCTAGAATAAAGGACTATAAAATAATGGATAGATAAAGAAGAAATCAATGGCTCTTCGCTGTTTCATGTGGGTAACTCAAATTTAAGTTTACTTAATTTTAGATAGATCATCTTAATGAAATAGAATAAGTTTTTAAAGCCTCTAATGTAATCAGTCTGGCTGTATCCTAAAAATTGAACTGGACTCTTGCAACAATGAAATAAGAATCATGTGTTTTAAAATAAGGACGGATATCAATAAGAGTTTCATAGATTAAGGTGATGTTCAATGGATTAGCTTGCAGGAGCTGATCTTGTAGCGCACGTTTCCGCAGTTATCCATATTTCTCGAAAAAGATTGCTTTGGCAAATGAGTTCATGAAACCTGGCCAATCGCCCGATGATTATCTCTGATTAAATTCCGTGGTACAAAATGAGCAATCGGCTTTAAGATATGGGCAGTGGTAGCGTCCATACCATGTACTAAAAAGCTGAGCGTATATTTTAGTTAAAATGTTGGCTAGATCCCAATTAGGAAAGTTAATCTTTCTCATAACTGGGAAAATGATACACAAAGGTAAGAATGGTAGTATCAAACTGCAGAATATCATTTTTGCAACAAAGCCCTTTGCCCTATACGATGGCTGGGGAGGTTGTCCGTAAGTTCTACATGGCTTTACGTGATATTAACGATCTAACTTAAGATAGGTTATATAACTCTGAATCTCTCTTGTTATTGATTTTCAATATCAGTTTTATTACTCTTTTCTTTTTCATAGGACTTCATAGGACTTTATTATTTCTACATATTCTTGGACTACATATATGGGGGGCCCTGTAAAAAATGCCACATCCCACTCATTATATCCAGCTGCATAGAGCTTTTCTATACTTGTTCCATCTTTGATATATCGATCTACCGACTCCGGAGTATGATCTATTAAGCGCGCATTTTCTGAAGTAGGAATCTTTTTCTTGTAGTTATGGAATGCTAATCTCTTATGAGTTAAGGATTTTCCCATGTCCATTTCAGTACCAGCTCTTGGAATGACCTTTTTTGTTCTTTTTCCATAACTTGTAACGTGATTGGAAATCATGGTATAGGGCAACCTTAACAATATAAAAATATCCGTTTCTGTAATCACGCCTCCCTGTTCCTTGGTTTCATTGCATAATCTAACTATTAATTTCTCTAACAATTCGTTTTTCTTTACTCTAGTGATTCTGTCTTCGATATCTCCGGGGTTTATCGAGGTGAACGTAACAGGGATGAGCTGCATATCGCTCAACTTTTTGCTCTTTGAATACTTCTTCCCTGCTTTTAACACAAGCCACTTCATTTGAACTGGACGAACAAACTCTTCACTCAGGGTAAGTATTGGTTATTCAGCTAAAGAAATGCTGGAGAAGCACATATCTATCCTAGAGCATCCATATTAGTTGAAGAAACAGGGAATTAATTGAGCTACTTAAACAGGGAGATAAAATTCATAATTATGAGACTTTACGGCTAAGAAAAGATGGTACGATAATAAATATTTCACTAACTCTTTCTCCGATTTTTGATACCTATGAAAAGCTAGTTGCTATCTCAGTTATTGCCAGAGATATAACCAAAAGTAAAAGATCAGACGAAAAACTTCGAAAAAACGAACAAATGCACTGGGTTGTCACAGAGCAGACAGATCCAGAGGTATATGATTATGATTTAAGAACAGGGAAATGTAACTGGACAGGTGCCATAGAAGAAGTTACAGGATATAGTTTTGAGAAATTAAAGGAATTGGGGGAATACTTTTGGAGCCAGAATATCCATCGCGCAGATACAAATTACATGGACAAAAAATTGCAGGATATGAGAATAACCGAAGGCAGATTTAACGAAGAAGCAAGCTTGATAAATAAAGATGGAACTTGCATTTACATTGAAAACAGTGGGATTTGCCTCACAGATTATGAAAAACGTCCATATGGGGCCATCGGAATACTAACAGATATTACAAGTATCATATTAGCTGATAGAAAAGATCAAGTAATCCATTTCCAAAATGAAGTTATTAATAATGAAGAAAATATCAATGTTCGAACGAGAGGAACGCTACAAGACATTGATGAACATAAAATAAAAAATACCAAAATTGTGAAACTCTATTGAAAATATTCTAATATCACCGCATTGTGGTCTGCAAATCGAATATTATATTTAGTCGAAGAGCAAGTTCTTTCTATAAGGTCAACATTTTAATCATAAATTAATACCCTCTATTTTGGAACAGAGTATAAAGCTGTTGAATTTAGCATAGTTCTGTTTTAATTTATATTGAGGATATTAGTGTAATCTGCATTAGCGAATCTTTTGGATTTGCTACTATAATTTTCACCCTTTTAATAATTTATACTCAGAATGCTTTCTATTTTTCCTAACTATATTTGAAAAAGTAACAAACATACCTTCTATTGACACTTTTTACCCATCTATCGTGGATGTTATGTATCAAATATTTTTGTTGTGTCGACTATTGAATATTTCCTCCTACATCGATTATCCTCCGGATACCGGGAAAAAAAGTACAATTTCATCTCCTTCTGAAAGTGTAATAGATTCTATATCTTCTTTGTAAATTCGTGTACCGTTCATCATCAAAACTAAATTGCTGTGCAGTTCTCCTTCCCTGGAAAAAAGTTGATCTTCGGATTCACCAGCTTTTTGGCGAAGTGAATTGAGGAGGTTTCTCATTGAGGTGCCATCTGGATATTCAAGAAAACTGTCCGCTCCGAGAATGTCCTTAATCTGAGCAAAGGTTTTTATTCGAATCTTCATAGCGCATCACTATTAGTATCACATTTGTTTTTATCACATATATTCTGTGATGATTCCTACATTTTCATTTATGGGACATAACGTTTTTTACCAATAATGTCTTTTCAGTATATTCACAATTGTGAATGATACCAAAAAATATAAAGTTTGTGGAACTTGCAAACGAGAACTGTGAAAATCAAAAGGTTGGTATTCATCCATGGAAAATAAAAATATACACGATGCATTGCTCAAAGAGCTTTCAGGATTTGATTGCTTACTCATTTCATATTCTGGGGGTATAGACAGTACTTTACTTGCAGTATTTGCGCAAAAGGCACTCCATGAGAGAGCCAAATGTATACTTTTTGATGCGCCTATAGTCCCAAGAAGAGCAGTTAATGATGCAGTGGAAATAGCATGTAAATTCGGTTTATCTTATAGCATATTGCCTTTTTCCATAATGGAAAATGAAGAATTCAGGAAAAACAGCCCCAATCGTTGCTACATTTGCAAAAAACAATCTGCAAGGATTATACGGGAACAAGCTGAAAAGCTGGGAATTTCAAATATAGCAGATGGAATCAATGCTTCAGATCTTAATGAATACCGTCCTGGGCTTCAAGCAAGTAATGAAGAAAACATCATTCATCCATTTCTTTCTCTAGGAATTCAAAAAGCTGAAATAAGACAAATAGCTCAGGAATGTGGTTTTAATTTCTGGAACAAACCGTCATCTTCATGCCTAGCATCACGAATTCCATACGGTGAAAACATCACGCTCGAGAAGCTGAAAATGGTAGAAAACGCGGAGAATATACTGCACGATCTATGTTTTTCCAATTTGCGTGTACGTATGCATGGTAAAATTGCACGAATTGAGTTAATACCTGAAGAATTCGAGAAAGCAGTAAACATTCGACATCGAATCGTTGAGTTATTGCAAGACTGTGGCTTTTCCTATGTTACCCTCGATCTTAAAGGATATAGAAGCGGTAGTATGGATAAAGTGCTATGAAAATTGAAAATTGTCTCGCTGATTTCCAGATACTTCAATATCTCCATCATGTGGATAATGCCGCAACAAATCTTATTCCTGGCTCAGTAATAAATTCAACGAATGAATACAATCGACAACATCGTGCTAATGTGCAGTTTCAATCTTTTACACTAGAAAGAGGCACATACATATCTATAGAGCTTTTTGGATGGATGGCAAGATTTGTATAAATAAAAGGTATCTATAGAGTCAAAGCTCTTGATAAGGTAATAGTTTTTGGCTTAAAACATTAAGTAGACTTTTCCCAGATATTGTTACCTGTTGATGAAGACTTTCCTCTGAAATGGTAAAAAGATGTCTGATAGCCAATATTCCTATTATTGCCTCCAAAGGTGCAACCACTAATCTCATCATAAGTATGGGGGACAATCATATCTTGTTATTGTTGACTTTGTCCCAGGTCAAAAATGGAACATCTACACAAACATGAAAAGGGATAAGAATAAGGAATGTATTTGATCATGCCATCTTGAACATTCTGCTTGATAGAACTTGGACTCTTTTAGAGCGGTTTCATCATTTTCGTTGGTATCAACTCGTGATTTAGAATAAGTTTTTTAAGCATCATATGAATCTTTCTGCCATGGCTCTGTCTGATTTCCATAGCGAAATCAGGACAGCACCTTCCACCGATTATATTAAGAATTTCGATAAACCACTGATTTTCACAAGTAATTTATAAGCTATTCATAAGCATGTAATGAAATTAAGAAGTTCATCTAAATCTTCTATTTATTCCAATCTGGCACGGAATACACTTAGACTGACATTTTCAGGTTGACTGTTGATCTCGTGTTTGTTCTTTGAATCGATCCCAGTTCCAGGGTTCATCAAGGATATTGACACTAACTTTTTCTATTCCGCCAACGTTCAGAACTTTTCGCTTTACTTGGTCTTTGAGGTATTCTGCCATAGGGCAGATATTAGTTGTCAATACAAGGTTTACGTCTACATTTGTTCCATCCACAATGACCTCTTTGACCATACCCATCTTGACAATATCTATCCCGACTTCTGGATCGATTACTTGTTTCAGCTGGGAATAAATTTGTTCATCTTTTTTAGGAACAGTTTTTTGTAAAAATGTCCTGTGCAACGGTGCATATTTTTGTGCATGAGTCTGTTCTTCTAGCCTGCTCAACCTGTCAAGCATCTGGCTTACTAAAGAAAGCATGGGATCAGGTAACTTATTGTGGTCCAGTTGCCCTGTAGATATAGCTGGCTGTGGCTCTGCAATTCTGGCAGGGACCCCCACAACAGTAGCTTCGGGTGGAACTGATCGAATTACAACCGAGCCAGCACCTACTTTAGCACCTCTTCCAATAATAATTGGTCCAAGTACAATCGAACCTGAACCAAGAACGACGTCTTTCTCAACAGTAGGATGGCGTTTTATCCTCTCAAGGGCTGTCCCTCCAAGTACAACTCCCATATATATGAGAACGTCATCACCTACTTCAGCAGTTTCACCAATTACTACTCCAGATCCATGGTCAATAAATACCCTCTTTCCAAGTTTTGCTCCAGGATGGATCTCAATTCCTGTAAATGTCCTGGAGATATGGGATAGCAAACGAGCAGAAAAAAAGAAATGTTTTTCCCAGAGAAAGTGAGATAACCGATGAATCCAGACAGCATGCAGTCCTGGATAACAGCAAAGTACTTCCAGAGTAGACCTTGCTGCAGGATCTTTTTCAAAAACTGTCCTTATATCTTCCCTGATTCCCATTTGGGACCTCCGAATGTCAATTTCAAATAGATCAATCAAACAGATCGGTACTCAGATAACGCTCTCCTGTATCCGGTAAGATTACAATAATCATTTTCCCGCTCATTTCTTCCCTGGAGGCAACTTGCAATGCCGCATATGTAGCTGCACCTGAAGATATGCCTGCAAGGATGCCTTCGTCCCTTGCTAATCTTTTGGCAGTAATAGCGGCATTGTCTCCAGTCACCTTAATTATCTCATCAACCAGGTCAAGCTGGAGTACATCAGGAATGAACCCTGCACCGATACCTTGGATTCTATGGGGTCCAGGATTTCCTCCACTGAGAACTGGAGACTCTGCAGGTTCGACTGCAATCACCTTGAAAGTAGGTTTCCTTTTTTTGATGATGCTGGCAACACCTGTAATGGTTCCCCCTGTTCCCACGCCTGCTACAATAGCATCCACCTTCCCGTCAGTATCTTTCCATATTTCGTCGGCAGTCGTCCTGCGGTGGATTTCCGGGTTTTCAGGGTTCCGGAATTGCTGAGGTATAAAGTAAAGCATAGGATCTTCTGCAGCCATTTGTTCTGCTCTACTGACTGCCCCTTTCATTCCTTCGCTTCCGGTTGTCAGGACGAGATCTGCTCCCAGGGCCTTCAGTAGTTTTCTCCTTTCGATAGTCATTGTCTCAGGCATGATCAGTATCAGCTTATAGCCACGAGCAGCACATACTCCTGCAAGTGCTATGCCAGTATTACCGCTAGTTGGTTCAACTATGATAGTGCCAGCTTTGATCTTCCCTTCACGTTCTGCTCCTTCGATCATTGCCAATCCAATTCTATCCTTTACACTTCCCAGTGGGTTAAAAGACTCCACTTTGACTACCACATCAGCATGCAGATCTTTTGTCATATGGTTTAACCGAACAAGCGGTGTGTTACCTATTGTCCATGTTATATCGGAGTATATTCTTCCCATACAATTACCTTCTCCTACGGTTTTCTCTAAATTACTGTAATTTAATTCATTCCAAAATATATCCCAAATTGTGAGTAATAAATATTTTTTCACTTAAAACCTTTCTCAAGAATAATTACAGAGGATTTCAATAAATCTCTAATTTACACGAGTCATCTGTATATAATTTGTTTACTATTCATATACAATTTGTAAGGCTATGGAAAAATTTATGGATTTATCAAAATCCTCGACATCTTATTTTAAGCATTACAACTTGCCTTAAATTTTGCAATTCTAAGCTAGTTATTATATCACAGCATAAATCTATTTACAGAAAATTCACAATTGTGAATTAGCTTATGTTGGATATATAGCTATCGAGGAGTTTCTGTACCTAAGAGTCTAAAATTGGTGAAAATACTTAATTCTCTCATTTTTTTACCGATGTGCTTGTAAGCTCGATTATTCCATATTATATCGGAATTAATGGATGAGCCCTTTGGATCTTTGGATGCAATGACACGAATGACGATGCAAAATGAAATTGAAAGAATATGGCAAGAGAAGAAAAAGACAATCATATTTGTTACAAATGATATTGAAGAAGCAGCATTTTTGGCGGATAGCATTGTTGTCATGACAGCTGGCCCAGGAAAAGTGGAAAAAATCATTGATGTGCCCTTAGCCAGAAAAAGGGATAGGGCAGGCGCTGGTTTTTTAGTGATACGCGATGAAGTGTTTAGAGAATTTGAACTAAATTGATTTTGTGTGTGCTTCTGCTACTGTAAATATTAAAGTCGCAATTCAAGCTGAGGCAAAGGTAATCGGTAACAATATCCTGTGGATTCTTGACTGGGTTTCTTGCAGTATCTTCGGTATATAGGAGAGATAAATGCATTAGTTTTGAGCGCTTTTAACCTGGAGAAGACCGTTTATATTGCAACCGTGGGTGCCTTATCTTTTGTAATCGATTCTACAAGGATAGCTGCCTATATCACAGGTGGTATCGGGCTTGAGCCTGCCATTATACCAGGTTTTTTGATCTACATACCCACATATTTTGTTGGGGCAATGATCTGGGAAAATAATTGGAAAAAGACCCCACGAAAAATTCAGAAATTTTATGGCGCTTTTTATATTTTCATTTGGCCTGAAGCTGGTGCTGTTTCAATAGCTCGATCGCTCCTTTGCTCTATGGTTTTTGTGTATTCTTCATGGCCTTTGTGCTTTTGGGTTGGATTAATAGTGGACAGATAACATAAATAAGGCGATGCAGAAAAAAAACCTGATTTTGGAACTTTTTGAATAGGTTTTATAAATTATTGCAAATAATTAGGCTATGTAGAAAGCCTCTAAGTTGAATTTTTACATTTTATTTTTATAGATATTATGGTATAATATAACTCCTTATTTCTTCCCCACAAAAACGAAGACACATTCAATATTGAAATCAAATAAATACATTAAATTTGTCGATACCAGTCTTCAAACTGTTCAGTCTTCGAGACTGAACCTTTATTCCTGCAAATATTTAGATCTGTTTATACTCAGCATCAGCTTCGTGTTCTGTTTTATTTAAGGAATATATATACACAGACTATCGTGATTTTATAAAACTTATTGACCTCATGAACGATGTCAAAGAAAAACTTGATCTTGATAAGATTCTTCATTTCAATACTCTTCAAAAGTTTGTATCTATAGTTTCTTCTTACCTATTTAACCTCATTTTGTCAAGAATTATAAAGCTGTTTTACTCACATGGAGAGAATTTCTCCATTACCGAGATTGATGCAACAGGATTTACGAGTTCCTAAGCAAGTCATTATTATTCCCGTAGAACAGGGAAACTCTTTTGGAGCTCCTGAAAGCTTCAATATCATTAGACAAGATAAAGAAGGTAATATTCGGATGGAAAATAAGTCAACAAACAGATCATGAAATCAACATGCAAATGCTTTGATAGGACAATCAAATGGAATTAGAAAATCTGAATGTTGTGTGATGGATAAAGTGTATGATTCAGAAAAAATTCATTATTTAATTAGAGAAGAAATCAGAGCAGACTCAATTACACCTTTAAAGGGAAAGAAAGAGAACGAAAATTCGGGGGCAATACAGAAAACAGTTACTCTGGCCTTTGACAACTTGAGATATTATTAAAGGAATATAGCTGAGACAACATTCTCTGTTGTCAAAAGGAAGTTTGAGAAGTACTTAGGACAGGAAAGTTCTGTAATCATGTAAAATAAGTGAAATTTAAACTTATAGTATACAACCTAAACAAAAAGATCCTAGAAATAATTTCATTAAATTAAGGATTTCTACAGAATCCAAAATACATATGTTCAAATTACAGTAGCAAGCTGCGGGGTATTCAACCGGAATAAGCTTTTATTTTTCAATTTCCACTGCTTTATTACCTAAATCTTCGAGACCAAAACTGCTTTTGCAGTTACTTTCAATTCCTCTTGCATTTACGCAGATCTTACATATACTTGCCACAAAGTCGTCGACCTTGTTGTCGATCAAGTCCTGAGCAAGCTTTTCGATCAATTCCTTCGTTTCGCCCTTAAATTCGATCCTGTACCCTCTTTTTCCCAAAATATACTGGGAAACTGCTGACGGTGCAATCCCCAACAACTTTGCAGAAGTTGCCTGTGACTGTCCTTTATTTACAAGTTCTATTGCAAGACTGGCTCTTATTGCAGGGATAAGATCCCATACAGCCTTCTGACATGGAGTTTCCATAGTAACCATCACACTTAATGAATCACAATTGTGAATTAGTATGTTGTGTATCTATATATATTACTTTCAGTGTAAAAAATACTAGTGCTGGGATTGAGCTACGAATTGATGATTTCTATAACTAACAGCTAGTTTTTAAAAATTTGTCGAATTTATCCGAATGTATTACACGATAAAAATTAAATAGTGACAATCTGTATGGTTATTAACAATTGTGAAGGTGTAGGTGTGACAGTTGAGAACATGAAAATTTACATGGATAACTCTGCTACAACTCCTGTAAAAAAAGAAGTTGTAGAAAATATGATCCTCTACATGACAGAAAACTTCGGAAACCCTTCTTCAATTCATGATCTGGGGAAAACCTCAAAACATGCAATCGAAAACGCAAGAAAAAAGGTTGCAAAAGCTATCGGTGCTGGAGAATCTGAAATTTATTTTACATCAGGAGGTACCGAATCAAATAATTGGGCAATAAAAGGGATAGCCTTTGCAAACAGGAATAGAGGAAAACATATCATCACTTCCTCGATAGAACATCATTCAGTTCTGCACGCATGTGAATGGATAGAAGGACAGAAATTTGAGGTAACATATCTCCCTGTAGATAAATATGGACTGGTATCTCCTGAGGAACTTAAGAGCGCAATTAAGGATGATACGATACTCATTTCCATAATGTTCGCAAATAATGAAATTGGGACGATTCAACCTGTAGAAGAAATCGGAAAAATAGCAAGAGAAAACAGGATATATTTCCATACTGATGCGGTTCAGGTAGTAGGTCACATCCCTATAGATGTCACAAAAATGAATATTGACCTTCTATCCCTTTCAGGACATAAATTCCAAGGACCCAAGGGATGCGGGGCACTCTACATAAAAACAGGAACAAAAATAGAAACACTGATTCATGGTGGGGATCAGGAAAGAAAACGAAGGGCTGGAACCGAAAATGTCCCAGCTATTGTAGGTCTTGGGAAGGCTATAGAGCTTGCAACAGACGAGATTGAAGAATCAAATAAAATCCTGTTTGAGATGAGAGATAGCTTGATTAGAGGCCTTATTACGATTCCAAAAACCCATCTCAATGGTCATCCTACACAAAGGCTTGCAAACAACATAAATGTAAATTTTGAATACATAGAGGGAGAATCTCTTCTGCTTATGTTAAATGCGAAAGGAATTTTTGCATCTGCAGGAAGCGCTTGTAACTCTTCTTCTCTCGAAACCTCGCATGTTCTTACAGCTTGTGGAGTCAAGCCTGAAATAATTCGCGGTTCTTTGAGATTAAGTCTTGGAATGATGAATACCCTAAAAGATGTGGACAAGGTACTTGAGATTCTTCCTGAAATAGTGCAGAAGCTAAGAAATATGTCACCATTGACGCCTCAGGAATATAGGACTCTTTAAGAAAACAAATGAGTTAATCAAAATAAAGTGGGAAATTACTAAGAAATTTTGAGTCAGAAGAAGTTTTTTTAATAATTTGAAAATTGAAGAATATTGATAGAGGATGGCTCATGGATTACAGCGCTAAAGTGATGGACCATTTTTTAAATCCCAGAAATATGGGGAGCATTGAGAACAGCGATGGGATAGGAGAGGTTGGAAACGCAAAATGTGGAGATGTAATGAAGATATTCCTCAAAATAGAAGGAGATCGGATTACAGAAGTGAAGTTCCAGACCTTTGGATGCGGGGCTGCAATTGCATCAAGCAGTATGGCAACCGAACTAATCAAAGGAAAAACTTTGGAAGAAGCTTGGAGACTTTCAAATAAAGCAGTTGCAGAAGCACTTGATGGGCTCCCTCCAATAAAAGTGCACTGTTCAATGCTTGCAGAAGAAGCAATCCATGAGGCTATTAACGACCATATCAGGAAAAAAGGACTTGAGCCCTGGATAGACTAATTTATTATGACTATTCAGCCTACAAAAAATAAATTGATTGATATTGATTTTTGCGTAGCTGAAAGGTGTTATTACATCCATGCAAAAAAAACGTGATTAAAAGCCAACAATTGATGCAAATTATTTCAGAAAAATATGCCGATTTATCCTTAAATAAGGTGGCTAATGCTATTGTTTTGCCAATTCAGGATAGTTTCTCTTTATTTTAAAAATATCACGGATCAAAATATTGGAGAAGAATTATGGAAAAAAATGTAACTGGGAAATATATTCGGCAGATAATGCTTTTTGGAGTAGAAGGCCAGGAAAAATTACGCAAGGCAAGTGTATTTGTTGCTGGGACAGGAGGATTAGGTTCTCCGATCTCAACTTACCTCGCTGTTGCAGGTGTCGGGAAAATAATAATTGCAGATTTTGATATAGTAGATTCCAGTAATCTGAATAGACAGTTTCTCCACCATGAGCGAGACATTGGAAGAGATAAGGTAGAATCTGCAGAGGAAAAACTGACTTCTCTGAATCCGGAAATAAAAGTGGATACGATCAAGGAAAAAATAACCGATGAAAATGTAAGCTCAATAGTTCCTCTTTGTGACCTGATCATAGACGCGCTTGACAATTTTGATACAAGGTATGTTTTGAATAAGCTTGCAGTTGAACGAAAAATACCCCTTATTCACGGTGCAATCTCAGGTTACAGGGGCCAAGTGACAACAGTAATTCCAGGAAAAACACCATGTCTCTGCTGTATATTCCCGAGCTCTTTCAAAAAAGAAGTATTTCCGGTACTAGGAACAACCCCAGGAGTAATTGGTGCAATTCAGGCAAATGAAGCGATTAAATATATAACTGGACAGGGAAAGCTTCTGGAAAATCGTCTTTTGTTATGGGACGGTTTTTCATGCTCCTTTAGCGAATTAAATGTTAATAAAACAGAGAATTGCTCAGTATGCGGAATTAATGGAAGAAGATGAAAATTAAAAACGGATTTCTGCATTTTTACTCCTCAGTTTAAGGAACAAGATTATTTTGGAAAACTGAAAAATTGCAGACGAAATAAAAAACTTAGCAAAGAAACGAATACAATAATCTTTGCACATTTTTACACACATGAGAAAGTTCAAAATGTTGTGAATTTTGTTGCAGGTTTTCTTTCCCCTATAAAGTAGCAGTGAGCTTAAAAGCTGGGATGACAGTTTTTGCAGGCGTTCATTTAATGACAGACTCGACACCAATTATTTTTCTTGGAAAAATAATTATTTTACCGATTCTAAATTTAGGCTGCCAGTGACATAATAATCATTGTGGGATCTCTTAATATGTGGGAAAGAAAAAATCCTAAAGCAATCTTCATATGCTATATAAGTAATTCAGTCATAGTAACAGCAGAATCCGGTATCTATACAATTCTGCAAATTCAATAAATGTAGTAAATTTTATTGTAAACTTGTAGAGTATTTTCATTCCAGATCAAAATCTGGGAAAATTTGTATCCCTTCACACCAAAAAAAAGCATCACAGCACAAATTTTTTGCATATCTTGAGTGCAAGCCTGAAGTTCTTAAACTTGCAGACCCTATTCTTAGCATCTGGAATTATACAAAATATCAACAGGTCAGGTTCTACGGAATTTATAATCGAAACAGAAAGAGAAATAGTTAAAAATCTGGAAAGAAAATTCTCTAATAAAAAAAAGATGTCCTACTTCAGAGAAGGCTTTTTGCTATAATCTGAAGAAAATTACTATTTGATCTAAATTTGAAGGATGCTTGTCTAATTCTCTCTTTTATTTCTCACTAATAATTTTCACAAAGTGCAATCATCCGTACTCCTCTTTCCACATATTCAGAAATAAATATTTATACTAGTATCACAAATGCGATAATGTTGTCACAATTGTGAATGTATGTGATAACCGAATGTATACCAGAATGGCAGAGTAACTATGCTCTCGGCACAACCCGGAATTAAGTGAGTTAGATTCCGCTTCTTATTCGAAATAAAGCTGAAAAAGGGATAGAATAGAAGGATGGTATAAGATATCAGGATACAAGGAACGTTGGAAGCCCTATGTAGTCTTGAATATATATAAAATATCTTCAGAGGAACTTTGCCCCTGGGTCTGAATGATACTGAAAACATAAAGTTCAATCTCGAACATGAACTTTCAGAGGTATGAACATGGAAATTTCGGTCAAGGTTCCCTCCTTTAAAAATTTCTTTTCGGAAAAAAAAGGCCAAAATTTAGGAATAGTTCGTTCAATGAACTACAACGTCCCTGGAATTCTAAGTCTGGAGAGTGGGAAAACTCTTTCCAATGTCAGTATAGAATATGAGATTTATGGAAAGATGAATGCTGATAAGAGCAATGTTATCCTAATCTGCCACGCCTTAACAGGTGATGCCCATGCCGCAGGGTTTCATAAGGGAGATTTAAAGCCAGGCTGGTGGAACATAGTAATTGGCCCAAAAAAAGGATTTGATACAGAGAAATACTGCGTCATCTGTTCAAACATACTGGGAGGCTGTAAGGGATCTACAGGTCCCTCTTCCATAGATCCTGAAACGGGGAAACCCTATGGGATCTCATTTCCTGTAATTACTATAGCAGATATTGTAAACACCCAGAAGAAACTAATTGAATATCTAGGGATAAGACAACTTTATGCAGTTGCAGGCGGCTCAATGGGCGGGATGCAGGTGCTTCAATGGACAGTGAGCTATCCTGAAATGGTAAAAAAAGCTATCGCAATAGCTACCACTGCATCCTCAACCCCACAACAAATTGCATTTGGAGCAATTGGAAGGAAAGCAATAACTGATGACCCTAAATGGAACAGAGGACACTATTATGGGAAAGAAATACCTGTACAAGGACTCGCACTTGCACGAATGGTAGGGCATATAACATACCTAAGCGATGCTTCAATGCAAAAAAAGTTTGGGAGAGTTCAGCAGGATGAAGAAGGTATAGATCGCTCCCCAAATTTTCAGGTAGAAAGCTATCTGAATCATCAGGGAGATACCTTTACAAAGCGTTTTGATGCTAATTCATATCTCTATATTACAAAATGTGTGGATTTCTTTGACCTTTCAAAGAATGGGTCCCTCATAGATGGCTTTGCTGTAGTTACTGCAAAGTACCTTGTAATTTCCATAACATCGGACTGGCTTTATCCTCCGTATCAAGCCCAAGAAATCGTATCTGCTCTTACAGCAAATGGAGTTGATGCAAAATACGAAGAAATCCGGTCTCAATATGGGCATGATGCCTTTTTGCTTGAAGAAGGGCAGATGAATTACCTACTAAAAAATTTTCTATCCAAGATTCTTGTAAAGGATATCATGAATCAGAATTTCTATTCAGTTTTCAGAGATGAGACAATAGAAAATGCATCAATACTCATGGTAAAAAAGAAAGTAAACCATCTACCTGTCGTATCAGAAGATGGAAAACTTGAAGGTATTGTCACTTCCTGGGATATTACAAAAGCAGTTGCCTGTAAAATAACTGAATTGAATGATATCATTACACGTGATGTCAGATATGTGCATGGGGACGATAAAATTGAGACTGCATCGTCAATAATGGAAAACCACTCCATTTCCGCACTTCCAGTCATCGACTTAGAAAACCGAATAATAGGTATGGTTACAAGTGATAGCATAAGTGCTCTTATCGGAAAGTTCAGTTAACTTGGAAGGAGGACTCAAAATTAGAATTATTTTTATCCACGTTGATTATGTATGGTACTATATCAAAACGAAAACAAAAGTAGCAGAGTCAATAGCTGTAAAAAAAGATTATATGGAAGAATGTGTCGTTCTGTTCTGCTGTGCTGAGAAAATCGATGAGGACAATCCACATAATGTTATTGAAAATGCCACTCTAGAAGTTATCAGGCACCTCGAAATGATACAGACAAAAAAGGTTATGATTTATCTGTATGCCCATTTTACAAACGATTTAAGCAACCCGAAAACTGCAATTGAAATTTTAACTGGCCTTGAGCATTCTTTAAAAGAGCGAGATATTGAAGTGAAAAGAGCTGCTTTTGGTTGGTATAAGGAGCTAGAAATGAGAAGTAAAGGTCATCCTCGATCTAATCTTTCAATAACCGTTTCCTCTGATAGAAAGCAAAAATCAGATACCTTTTGTCCACCACACCCTAATCAAGTTGAAATTCAGGATCAATACGTATCTCATTCTTGCAGATAAACACTTCAGAGTTGAAATGTTGTGATGCATCGTAGCATCCCAAAATAATTAAAAGAACTGAATGTCGTTGAGCATAATTTAGGCAACATGCTATTGAATGAAAATAATTATTTTAATGGAGTAAGTACGATGGAAAAAGCATATTGTAAAACATGTAATACAGATGCAGAGCTCCATACGATGGCAAAAATATGCCCTGAGCATAGCATAGAAAAAATCAAAAATAAAAGAAAAAGTCCGATTCTTGCAGCGTTATTATCTTGCATAATTCCAGGGCTCGGCCAGGTATATGCAGGTGATATATTTCGAGGACTTGCAATAATTGCTGCATTGGGGTTTAGCTTCTGCTTGATGGCTCTTATTATTGGTTTTTTCACATTTTTTGGTATCTGGATATTTGCAGTAGCTGACGCATACAATATGGTCAGAAAACAACATGAGAATAAGGTTGCATCTTTGAGTCACTGATCAAACTAGATTCCAAAATTCTGAAATAAGTTCTATCTTTTTATGATAAGATAATTTTATTTTAAATCCTGTTTGAAAAATGTATTGGAAAAGCTTCAACTCATTTTCTGTAGATGTACAAATAATACAACCTATTTTCTCAACACGACAACAATTTAAAAATGAATCTAACCTTCGATAGATAATAGCTGGCAAATAGGTAAACAAATTCTACAAATATGTACATCTGCAGAATGTCAGATTAAAGCAACTATTGGGGAATATTAATGAGGATTTCATAAATCCCTGATTTTTATGAGTCATTTATATACAATTTATAAGCATATGACAAAATCTAGGGTTTATCGGAATCCTAATTTGTTTGTGCCTGTTATTCGAGGAATTATATATTAATTATGGAACTAGGTCCTGAAAGGAGGTTAATGTTTTACGATACAACAAACAAAAAACAAAATATTAAATGGATTTCAAATTAATAAAGAAGATGCGATGCAATTTATTAATGCTGATTTGGAGGAACTGAGCACAGCTTCCAACGAGTTGCGTCAGCATTTCTGTGGCAATGCTTTTGACATTTGTACAATTATCAACGGAAAAAATGGGAAATGTTCGGAGAACTGCAAATTTTGTGCACAATCAGCTCATTATAAGGTCTCCATAGAGGAATATCCTCTTTTGGATTGTAAAAGCTTATTAAAAGAAGCAATTTGCAACCATGACAAAGGTATTTTGAGATATTCTGTGGTAACATCAGGGAAGAAACTGGCGGATGATGAACTAGAAAGTGTTTGTAACAGTTACAGTAAAATCAGAAAAAATTGCGATATTTCTTTATGCGCATCCCATGGGTTATTGTCTCTAGAACAGTTATTAAAACTAAAAAATGTAGGAATACAAAGATATCATAACAATTTGGAAACTTCACGCAAAAATTTTCCTAACATCTGCACAACTCATACCTATGACGATAAAATAAATACTATAAAAGCAGCACAAAAAGCAGGACTTGAAGTATGCAGCGGTGGCATTATAGGACTTGGTGAAACAATGGAAGATCGCATTGATATGGCTTTGGATATTCGAGGATTGGGTATCAAATCTGTTCCTGTAAATATTTTGAGTCCAATCCCAGAAACCCCCTATGAGAAACTTCCTGTGCTGACAGCTGATGAAGTGCGCAAAACAGTGGCAATTTTTCGCTTTATCTTACCAGATGCTGCTATTCGGTTGGCAGGGGGCAGAGACCTTATAGCAGATAAAGGCAGGTCACTATTTCTTTCAGGTGCTAATGCCGCTATATCCGGAGATATGCTGACAACTTCCGGAATCATCATTAGTGATGATATGAGAATGATTACAGAACTTAAATTTGAGGTGAAGATGCTGTGAGTAAAGAGTTATTTATAACTGCCACAAGTACAGATGTTGAGAAAACATTTATGGCGGCACTGATTGTGAAAAAGCTTCGCGGAAATGGATTGAACGCAGGATATTATAAGACGGCTTTGAACGGCGCAGAAGATATAATAGGAAAGCTTGGTGTGAGTGATGCAAAGTATATCTGCGAAGTTTAGGGGATTACTGAGAACCCTAAAAGCTGATCTTCCGTCATTAAGTACTTGATGTTTTTATAATTAAGTTTCCAGTAAAATGAGTGCTTGCGGTTTCATGCACTGGAACAGATTTGGTATAGCTGATTCACTGAAATGCAACCGACATCGCAAATGTACACAGACATATAATTTGTTTGTCTGTTTGCCCACTATTATCCATTGAAAGCTAGATTTATTTTAAGCTACTGCTATATTGAGACAATCAATGGCATTTTTGTGTGCATTTGTGGAAAGTTGGACAAGCGAGATCACAAAAAAAATGTACCTAAGATGAATGGATGAACTTTTTTCTATGAGATGTTGAGGAAAATTTAGGGCATAATGATAATAGCCATGTGAGACTACAGAAACTCTGACATATTCAATCGAAAGCAAAGTTTTGAAGAGAATCTCGATCAACCCTTAAATTTCATCATATGTTTATTACTGTTATATAAGTGACTCGTGAAAATCAGAGGTTTATCGAAATGTTCTTAAGCAAAAAAGAAGCCAAACTAAAATTGAAATTTTCTTTGCTGATGTTTTCTGATAAGGATTCCTGAAATATATGGTGTCGGATTTTTTTCAATAACGATTTCTAATCTAGTATTTCCAGATTGATATCTATCCATCTTGATTTATGGATAAGAGAACCCATAGATATAACATCTACCCCTGTTTTGGCATAAACTTCAAGGTTTGCCTGAGAAATCCTCCCAGATGCTTCAACAATTACTGAATCTCTAAGCCCTTTTTCCTTAAGTAGGCCGAGAGTTCCCAGAACTTCTTCAGGTTGCATGTTATCCAACATGATAATGTCAGCTCCGAGTTTTGCAGCAAGTAAAGCATCTCCTGCAGACTCAACCTCAACTTCTATTTTACGAGTGAAGCTTGTTTTTCGGGATGCTTTAATTGCAGCTTCAAGTCCCATCAGTTTTAAGTGGTTGTCTTTAATCATGATCAAGTCTGAAAGGTTAAACCTGTGAGGATCTCCTCCACCTGCAATTACAGCCAATTTTTCAAATTTTCTTAAGCCTGGTGTGGTTTTTCTAGTACATGCCACCCTTGTAGTGTCCGAATGTTTCCTTACTATATCCATGCAAGCCCGAGTAAGAGTTGCAATCCCGCTAAGATGTCCAAGGAAATTCAATGTAAGTCTCTCTGCCCTAAGAATGGACACTGCTTCCCCATTTAGCTTGAAAATTATATCTCCTTTTTTGAGACTATCCCCATCTTGAAGGGTTGTTTCAGCCTGAATTCCAAGATAGCAGAAAATTGATTCAGCTTCTTTAATCCCGGCAACAATACAATCCTCTTTTGTAGAAATAATAGCTTCTGTAGATTTGTTAGGTACGATAGTGCACGAGAAGTCATCGTACCCCAAATCTTCTTCGATAAAGTTTTCAACATCTTTGATAAGCATGAACATTACCCAGCTACTTTTATGCTACTTAAATTCATAAAGTATATGGTGCCTTTCTGCATATTTTTAATGTTAATGTGAGTTAATACAAAGGGTATAAAAAACTTTATGGATCAAATTGCGTCAGCCATCTCAACCTAAAGAATAGGATATTCTTCAAGCTCCCAGCTAGGTTTGTAGAGACTCAGAAATCCTTATTTCTTTTTTGTCCACTTTCCTTTAATCTAGATGATTTAAACTCTACTCTCAGCTCTCTCTGAGATTCCTTTCTATGATGTTATTATTGTATCATATCATATCTCCAAAGGGCCGATAGAACTTACCATTTGACTATAGGACTCCCATCACAGTATAGTTATTCCAATTAAAGATAAAATTTAAAAAGTCTGTAAGAACGACCTCCCTTCAAGTATTGAACGACCTCTTATAGAGATTTGCTTGGATGGAATTCCAGGAATAAGTGAACATTATCATCTACAAACTTCCATAGAATGAACTTTGCAGCTCTACTTCGTGCAAATAATGGCAAACTTAGACATTAAATCCTTTTTAATTTTATTGTTGCAGAATATATTGTATTGATACTTAGGTATCAACACCATATGATAGATGATTTGATCATAATCATGGCAAAAGTTGTTAAATTCCAATGCGTATTTCACCTATGACAATTGTACCAAAAACAAATTCACTTTACAAAGAAACGGCTATTTAGAGGTTTGAACGAAAATAAAAAGAGTTGAAGGTTCACATAATTTCAAATCTAAAGGACAGTATATTCTTGATCCTCTGCACTCCGAAGTAATAAAAAGATGAAGATGCTCAGCAACAGAAGATTTAAGGAGGGGGGAAATAATACAAGTCTCCCACCTCTAAATTGGAGAGTTTTTAGTATTTTCTGGGATCACAAAAATTCATCATCATCTACTACCTCCTGAGACCGCAATAAATCAAAACCCCAGAAAAAAAATCTCGGCAATTATGAAACTTAGTATTTAAAAATAATGGTCAAAAATGGTGATTATTTATAAGGAGTTTGAAATGCTGAAAATAGGAATTATCGGTTGTGGATTTATTGGTGGCCATATTTGCAGGGCTATTGATAATGGGGCGGTTGATGTGGAGCTTCCTGCTCTTTTCGACTCTTCTGAGACTAAAGCTCTTGAACTTGTAGCTTCCCTGAAAAGATACAGTCCAGCATATATGAAGATTGAAGAACTGTTATGCAGTGTAGATCTTGTCATAGAAAGTGCCTCTCAAGATGCTGTAAGGTCCATAGTGCCACAGGCACTTGAAGCAGGACTTGATGTGATGGTCCTGAGTGTAGGTGCTTTGGTGGACGAGGAACTCAGGAAAAGAATTTTTAAACTTGCAAAACAGAATAACTGCAAGCTATATTTCCCTTCAGGCGCTGTTGTTGGTATCGATGGGATAAATTCAGCTTCAGCAGCTGGGATCTCATCAATTACCCTGACCACCAGAAAACCTCCTTCAGGTTTATCAGGGGCTCCATATATCGCAAATATGGGAATTGAACTTGAAAAGATCAAAAAAGAAACCTTAATTTTTGAAGGCTCTGCCTCGTATGCCGTCAAAGCCTTTCCAACAAATGTAAACGTGGCAGCAACAATAAGCCTTGCAGGTATAGGATTTGAGCGGACTAAAGTGAGAGTAGTTGCCGACCCTACCCTAGCCAGAAACGTGCATGAAATTACTGTAGAAGGAGAATTCGGCAAGTTTTTCACAAGAGTCGAAAATCTCCCTTCTCCGGAAAACCCTAAAACCAGCTATCTTGCAGCTCTCTCTGCAGTCTCCACCCTGAAAAAAATATTGAACCCAGTTAAGGTTGGAACCTGAAATGTTGAAGTCTTTGAAATTAACTGGCCTCTCAATCTCACATTTGTAGTCAAATATTGAAGTTTATCTAAATACTCTTTAATTTATAATGGATTAAATGATTGTTAATATTTAAGCAGATATCTATTAAAAATAGTAAAGAATTATTAAAAAGATTATTTTAGGAAATATCTAACAGAAACTGAAACTTAATTTCATTTCCAGTCAAAAATTCTTTTTACTAAGACTAGTTTTTTAGTTACTCTTTGGGATCTATTGTAATAATAATTACTTAATACGGTTCCGTTGCAAAAAATCTAAAAAAAATATGTAAATCTATAAGTAATTAATAAAAATCAAAATATTCAAGGAAAATGTACTAACATTATAAAACTATACCAAACAGTTGATTAATGTAT
>Ga0182014_10001445_pt1 | contig 31624 bp, 37 predicted proteins | sample 612S2DmetaG_FD_120489 | JGI IMG/M metagenome (GOLD analysis project Ga0182014, IMG submission 120489) | Permafrost microbial communities from Stordalen Mire, Sweden - 612S2D metaG | ecosystem: Environmental > Terrestrial > Soil > Wetlands > Permafrost | place: Sweden: Stordalen | collected... | reverse complement strand
GAGTGGGCGCCACGCGCGCGGTGGTGTCGACGATCGTCGTCAACGAGGGTAGGGAATGCGCTGTCGATCTGGAGATCGCGGCGGGCAGGGCGAACAAGGCGCGCCTCAATCGTTCACCAGTGCGCAGCACCCGTGAGATCGTCGGGATACTGCAGGCGGTGTTGTTTGCTCCGGAGGACTTGGCTTTGGTCCGCGGGGACCCCGCTGACCGGCGCCGATATCTCGACGACTTGGCGATCGTGCGCCGACCGTTGATCGCGGCGGTGCGCGCGGACTATGACAGGGTTGTGCGACAGCGCACGGCCTTGTTGAAGTCGCTATCCGGCGCACGATATCGCGGCGACCGCGGTGCGCTGGACACCCTCGATGTGTGGGATGCACGGTTGGCCGAGCACGGAGCCGAATTAATGGCTGCGCGAATTGATTTAATCAACCACTTGGCGCCAGAGCTAGAAAAGGCCTACCAATTGTTAGCACCCGGATCGCGGCCGGCGGCGGTGGCCTACCGGGCAAGCATCCACAGCTTGGTGTCCGAGGGAGCCGACGGAGCCGCCGGCTCCGACCGCGAATTGTTGGAGGCCGCATTGTTGACCGCGTTATCGGCGCGCCGCGACGCGGAACTGGAACGCGGGGTGTGTCTCGTCGGCCCGCATCGCGATGATCTCGAGCTACGACTCGGCGATCAACCTGCGAAAGGCTTTGCCAGCCACGGGGAATCGTGGTCGTTCGCGATAGCGCTACGGCTGGCGGCCTATGAGCTGCTGCGGGCAGACGGCAGTGAGCCGGTGTTGTTGCTTGACGATGTGTTTGCCGAACTGGATGCGGCGCGCAGGCTCGCATTGGCCACGGTCGCAGAAGCGGCAGAACAGGTGCTGGTGACCGCAGCGGTCCTGGAAGACATCCCTGCCGGTTGGGACGCCACCCGGGTACGCATCGATTTACGCGACGGTGATTCTGGACGGGTATCGGAGGTGCAGCCATGACCGACGCTGACGACGGACGGGTCGGGCCGGACCCGGACCATGCCGAAGAAGCCGCGAAGTTGACGGGCAGCGACTTGGTCAGGCGCACCCTTGAGGAAGCCCGCGCCACCGCACGCGCGCAAGGAAAGGACGCCGGCCGCGGGCGCGCTGCGCCGGTCTCCGGGCGCCGCGTCGCGGGGCGGCGGCGCAGCTGGTCGGGTCCGGGGCCAGACATTCGTGATCCACAACCGCTCGGCCGGGTGGTGGGGGACCTGGCAAAAAAACGGGGCTGGTCCGCGCACGTCGCCGAGGGCACGGTGCTCGGGCACTGGCCGTTGGTGGTCGGCCAGCAGATCGCCGACCACGCGACCCCGACGACGCTGAATGAAGGTGTGCTCAGCGTGACAGCGGAATCCACGGCGTGGGCGACCCAATTGCGGATGGTTCAGGCGCAAGTGCTGGCCAAGATCGCGGCGGCCGTCGGCAACGGTGTAGTGACGTCGCTGAAGATCACCGGCCCGACCGCGCCGTCGTGGCGAAAAGGACCACGTCACATTTCAGGCAGGGGACCGCGCGACACCTACGGATAGGGTCTCCAGCAGCCGATATAGGCCCTCGAACCGGTCCTGAAGATCGCCCCCTCAGATCCCCGAGGACGAAACGGACCTGCGCGGCAAACGTCGGGACGCGCGACGAGCGAAGATATTGAGCGCACGGCACGATCAGATAGGTAGAAACGCCGCCTGAAAATCGGTGCCGTCGGTGGATAACGGTAGAGTGATGAGATGCGACTGCTGCGGTGACCGGACCGCTCGCATGCAACCCCAAGGAGCACACACGGACCGTGGCTGCCCAGACTAAGAAGGCACAAAACGAATACGGCGCTGACCAGATCACGATTCTGGAGGGGCTGGAGGCCGTCCGCAAACGCCCCGGCATGTACATCGGGTCCACCGGCGAGCGCGGTCTGCACCACCTGATTTGGGAGGTGGTCGATAACTCGGTAGACGAGGCGATGGCCGGCTACGCCACGCAGGTTGATGTCCGGTTACTCGACGACGGCGGTGTCGAGGTCACCGATAACGGCCGCGGCATTCCGGTGGCCATGCATGCGACCGGGGTGCCTACCGTCGATGTCGTTATGACGCAGCTGCACGCCGGTGGCAAGTTCGGCGGCGAAAACAGCGGCTACAACGTCAGCGGTGGCCTGCATGGCGTCGGCGTTTCGGTGGTCAATGCCCTGTCGAAGCTGCTCGAGGTTGATATCGCCCGCGATGGCCACGAGTGGTCTCAGGTCTACGACCACGCAGTCCCCGGCACCCTGAAGCAGGGTGAGGCGACCAAGAAAACCGGAACAACGATCAGGTTCTGGGCCGATGCCGAGATCTTCGAGACCACTGAATACGACTTCGAGACGGTGGCTCGCAGGTTGCAGGAGATGGCATTTCTCAACAAGGGCTTGACGATCAATTTCACCGACGAACGGGTGGCCCAAGAAGATGTCGTCGACGACGTCGTCAGCGATACCGCCGAGGCGCCCAAGTCCGCCGAAGAAAAGGCAGCCGAATCGAAGGCTCCGCACAAGGTCAAGCACCGCACCTTCCACTATCCCGGCGGCCTGGTCGACTTCGTCAAGCACATCAACCGCACCAAAAGCCCAATTCAGCAGAGCATCATCGACTTCGAGGGCAAGGGCACGGGCCACGAAGTCGAAATCGCCATGCAGTGGAACGGCGGATATTCGGAGTCGGTGCACACCTTCGCCAACACCATCAATACCCATGAGGGCGGCACGCACGAAGAGGGCTTCCGCAGCGCGTTGACATCGGTGGTGAACAAGTACGCCAAAGACAAGAAGCTACTCAAGGAGAAAGAGGCCAACCTCACCGGCGACGATATCCGGGAAGGTTTGGCCGCGGTGATCTCGGTCAAGGTCAGTGAACCGCAGTTCGAGGGCCAGACCAAGACCAAGCTGGGCAACACCGAAGTCAAGTCTTTTGTGCAGAAAATCTGCAATGAACAGCTGACCCACTGGTTCGAGGCCAACCCTTCGGAAGCCAAAATTGTTGTTAACAAGGCAGTGTCGTCGGCGCAGGCCCGGATGGCGGCGCGCAAGGCGCGGGAGTTGGTGCGGCGCAAGAGCGCAACCGATATCGGGGGCCTGCCCGGTAAGCTGGCCGATTGCCGATCCAGCGATCCGCGAAAGTGCGAACTGTATGTGGTGGAGGGCGATTCGGCCGGCGGTTCAGCCAAGAGCGGTCGCGACTCGATGTTCCAGGCCATCCTGCCGTTGCGCGGCAAGATCATCAACGTCGAGAAGGCCCGCATCGACCGGGTGCTGAAAAACACTGAAGTCCAAGCCATCATCACCGCACTGGGCACGGGGATCCACGACGAGTTCGATCTCACCAAGCTGCGCTACCACAAGATCGTGCTGATGGCCGACGCCGACGTTGACGGCCAGCACATCTCGACACTGCTGTTGACGCTGTTGTTCCGGTTCATGCGACCGCTGATCGAAAACGGGCATGTGTTCTTGGCGCAACCACCGCTGTACAAGCTGAAGTGGCAGCGCAGCGAGCCGGCGTTCGCCTACTCCGACCGAGAGCGGGACGGTCTGCTGGAGGCGGGTCAAAAGGCCGGCAGGAAGATCAATAAGGAAGACGGCATCCAGCGCTACAAGGGTCTCGGCGAGATGGATGCCAAGGAGTTGTGGGAAACAACCATGGACCCGTCGGTCAGGGTGTTGCGGCAAATCACCCTCGACGATGCCGCCGCCGCCGACGAGCTGTTCTCCATTTTGATGGGTGAGGACGTCGAGGCACGCCGAAGCTTTATTACCCGCAATGCGAAGGACGTTCGCTTCTTGGATGTCTGATGAGTCAGACGCGCCAAACGATACGAGGAAGAAATGACTGACACCACGCTGCCACCGGGCGACGACTCAGTCGACCGGATCGAGCCGGTTGATATTCAGCAGGAGATGCAGCGCAGCTACATCGATTACGCGATGAGCGTGATCGTGGGCCGCGCGCTGCCGGAGGTGCGCGACGGGCTCAAGCCTGTGCACCGCCGGGTGCTGTACGCGATGTACGACTCCGGGTTCCGTCCGGACCGCAGCCACGCTAAGTCGGCGCGCTCGGTCGCCGAGACGATGGGCAATTACCACCCACACGGCGACGCGTCCATCTATGACACGTTGGTGCGGATGGCGCAGCCGTGGTCGCTGCGGTATCCGCTGGTCGACGGTCAAGGGAACTTCGGTTCGCCGGGCAACGACCCCGCGGCCGCCATGAGATATACCGAGGCGCGACTGACGCCGCTGGCGATGGAAATGCTGCGTGAAATCGACGAGGAGACTGTCGATTTCGTACCTAATTACGACGGCCGGGTCCAAGAGCCCACGGTGCTGCCCAGCCGGTTCCCCAACCTGCTGGCCAACGGATCCGGCGGCATCGCCGTCGGCATGGCGACCAACATGCCCCCGCACAACCTCCGCGAGCTTGCGGACGCGGTGTTCTGGGCGTTGGAGAATTACGACGCCGACGAAGAGGCGACGCTGGCCGCGGTCATGGAGCGGATTAAGGGCCCCGACTTCCCCACGGCCGGCCTCATCGTCGGTTCGCAAGGTATCGCGGATGCCTACAAGACCGGCCGTGGTTCCATCCGGATGCGCGGAGTGGTTTCGGTAGAAGAAGATTCGCGTGGGCGGACGTTGCTGGTCATCACCGAGTTGCCATATCAGGTGAACCACGACAACTTCATCACCTCGATCGCCGAGCAGGTTCGCGACGGCAGGCTCGCCGGAATCGCCAACGTCGAAGATCAAGGCAGCGACCGGGTCGGCGTGCGCATCGTCGTCGAGGTCAAGCGCGACGCGGTGGCCAAGGTGGTGCTCAACAACCTCTACAAACACACCCAGCTGCAGACGAGCTTCGGCGCCAACATGCTGTCGATCGTCGACGGCGTGCCGCGCACCTTGCGGTTGGACCAGATGATCCGCTACTACGTCGAGCACCAACTCGACGTCATCGTCCGGCGCACCATCTACCGGCTGCGCAAGGCCAACGAGCGGGCCCACATTCTGCGCGGCCTGGTCAAGGCCCTGGACGCGCTGGACGAAGTGATCGCGTTGATCCGGGCCTCGGAGACCGTCGACATCGCCCGCACCGGGCTGATCGAGCTGCTCGACATCGACGAGATCCAGGCCCAGGCGATCCTGGACATGCAGTTGCGCCGGCTGGCGGCCCTGGAACGCCAGCGCATCATCGACGACCTGGCCAAGATCGAGGCCGAGATCGCGGACCTCGAAGACATCCTGGCCAAACCTGAGCGGCAACGCGGGATCGTGCGCGACGAACTCCGCGAGATCGTCGAAAAGTACGGCGACGACCGGCGTACCCGGATCATCCCGGCCGACGGCGACGTCAGCGACGAGGATCTAATCGCCCGCGAGGACGTCGTCGTCACCATTACCGAAACCGGTTACGCCAAGCGCACCAAGACCGATCTGTACCGCAGCCAGAAACGCGGCGGCAAGGGCGTACAGGGCGCCGGGCTCAAGCAGGACGACATCGTCAGGCATTTCTTCGTGTGCTCCACACACGACTGGATCCTGTTCTTCACCACCCAGGGCCGGGTCTACCGGGCCAAGGCGTACGAACTGCCGGAGGCTTTGCGCACGGCGCGTGGCCAGCACGTGGCGAACCTGTTGGCTTTCCAGCCCGAGGAACGCATTGCCCAGGTCATTCAGATCCAGAGTTACGAAGACGCCCCGTACCTGGTGTTGGCTACCCGGAACGGCCTGGTGAAGAAGTCCAGGCTGACCGACTTCGACTCGAACCGGTCGGGTGGAATCGTGGCGGTCAACCTGCGCGACAACGACGAACTGGTCGGTGCCGTGCTGTGCGCGGCCGAAGACGACCTGCTGTTGGTCTCGGCAAACGGGCAGTCCATCAGGTTCTCGGCGACCGACGAGGCGCTGCGGCCGATGGGCCGCGCCACCTCAGGGGTGCAGGGCATGCGATTCAACACCGATGACCGGCTGCTGTCGCTCAATGTGGTCCGCGAAGGCACCTACCTACTGGTCGCCACGTCTGGGGGCTACGCCAAACGCACCGGGATCGAGGAGTACCCGGTGCAGGGCCGCGGCGGCAAAGGCGTCCTGACCGTAATGTTCGACCGCCGGCGTGGCAGGCTGGTCGGAGCATTGATTGTTGACGACGACAGCGAGCTCTACGCGATCACCTCTATCGGTGGTGTCATCCGGACGGCGGCGCGTCAAGTCCGTAAGGCCGGACGGCAGACCAAGGGCGTTCGGTTGATGAACCTCGGCGAAGGCGACACACTGTTGGCTATCGCGCGCAACGCCGAAGAGACGGGCGATGAAGCCGACGATGTAGACGACCAGACATAATGCGACGACCACCGCCCGGGTGGCCTTGGTACATAGGTAAGGAGTCGGTGTGACGTCACCGAACGAGCCGGCCACACAGGGTCAGGATGCCGCAGATGCGCCGCCCTGGCAGCGGGGCGCCGCGCGGGCTTCGCAAGGAACGCGCCAGCAGACAGAACAACCCACGGACGTGCGGCCCGCGGCCCAGCCCGTCGGTGCTGACGCCCGGCTGAATCGCTTCATCTCCGGATCGGCGACATCGGCGACAGGTGGCGACAGTGCCCCCGCTGATGCCTACGCCAGTGAATTGCCCGACCTGTCTGGGCCGATTCCGCGGTCGTCGCGCACCGCCACGCCCGACCGTAGTTCGGAGCCGTCGAGCTCAGCGGGGCGTTCGGGTACGTCAGAATCCGGGGAACACCGAGTTCAGGTATCCCGGCGTGCGCGGGTAGGACCAGTTCGGGCCAGCATGCAAATCCGCCGAATCGATCCGTGGAGCACGTTGAAGGTGTCCCTGACACTCTCGGTGGCGCTGTTCTTCGTCTGGATGGTCTCGGTCGCATTCCTTTACCTGGTGCTCGGTGGCATGGGTGTGTGGGCCAAGTTGAACAGCAACGTCGGTGACCTCTTGAACAACACCAGCGGCAGCAGCGGTGAACTGGTGTCCGCCGGAACCATCTTCGGTGGCGCCGTGCTCATCGGCTTGGTCAATATCGTGTTGCTGAGTGCCATGGCCACCGTCGGCGCGTTCATATACAACCTCGCCACCGATCTGATCGGTGGCATCGAAGTGACCCTCGCAGACCGGGATTAATCGTATTTTTGGGGGTGCGGCGCCGATTGCGGTAATCTCGGCGCTCGGCCGTACTCGTGTATGGGCCTATAGCTCAGGTGGTTAGAGCGCTTCGCTGATAACGAAGAGGTCGGAGGTTCGAGTCCTCCTAGGCCCACAACCATGTGCCCGTCAGGACGTTGTGTGAGACTCGCAGTGCCGTTGGCAATGATCGCCGCCGCGATCGCCGCGGTGGTGCGGTCCCGACGCGGCGTCGAGGTCTGGCACGTGGCCGCTGATGTAGCTGATATATCCGATGACATACCCGATCCGGACGAGGGGCCTTAGCTCAGTTGGTAGAGCACTGCCTTTGCAAGGCAGGTGTCAGGGGTTCGATTCCCCTAGGCTCCACAAGTTAAAAGCGCTGATCAAGCACCGATTCGTTCCTGTGCTGCCGAGCCGCTATCGGTCCCCGTGACCACATTTTGACCACAATCACGAGTTAATAAGCTGTTGATGGCCACCCCGACGGCCTCCACGTCCGACTCGTACAGGTGGCCGTAGCGGTCCAGCGTCAGGCCCGCGGACTCGTGGCCGAGCATGTTTTGCAGGGCCTTGATGTTCGCGCCGGCCTGGATCGCCAGGGACGCCGCGGTGTGCCTCAGCTCGTGCAGTTTGAACTCATACTCCACACTCGGCTTCCCAGCCGCATCGGTGACGGTCCGGGGGAACAGTTGCGCCGCGGTGACGGCCCGTGACCACCACCGGCGCCGAACGTTCGTGCCGCGCATGTAGCCGCCGGCCGAGTCCGGGAAAACCAGGCCATCCGGATCGGCCGGTTCCAGCAGATCCCCCACCAACGCCGGCAGGCTCACCGTGCGGGCCTTCCCGTTCTTCGGCGACCCGACCACGAACATGCCGTCGACCAACGTCACAGACCGCGCAATCCGCAGCCGCAGATTGTCCAGATCGAGATCCCGCCACCTAAGCTCGGCGACTTCACCAAACCGCAGCCCACACGTCCCCAGCACGTACACCAACGGCCTGTGTGCGCCGGCGGCTGTCGCGAGCCCGTGCAGCCGGTCGAGGCGCAGGAAGCGCTGTTCTATCGCCGTCACGGGCGGCAGCTCGACGCCGTCGACAGGATTCAGCACTAGCCGATTCTCGGCCACCGCCATCGCCAACACCTGACGCAGCACACCGACCGTCTTGTGCACCGACGCCGGCGCCAAGTCGACACTGAGGTCGGCAACCCACTCCCGAACCCAGCGGCGGCTGATATCGCCCAGCGCGACACGCGAATGCTCGGCCAGCGCAGTATCGAGGACGACCTGATACCGCGCTCTCGTCGACGGTTTGAGCTTGTGCTTGGAATCCAGCCACTCGCGTCCGTAGTCGCCCAGCTTCACCCGCCCCGCGGCTGGCGCAACATACGCGCCGCGCCTCTTGTCGACCTCGAGCTGATGCGACCATGCCTGCGCATCCCTCTTGGTCTCGAACCCTCTCTTTGTCGTCTGCCGGTTATCCGGAGTCCGATACCGAACCCGGTAACGCGTTGCCCCCGAGGATGTCTCGTACCTCTCAATCGTCGCCACGCGACGCCTCTTGAGCGATCTGCCGCCGGTCGTGGCGCGCTTTGTTGCCCCTAACATTGCTTGCAATAGCACCCTGAACGCTCGGGTTCGCTTCGCGAAACTGCTTCACCACGCCGGCCTCGATTTCATCCCAGTGGAGCGGGTCGGAATAGCGCAGGAACTCGAGCACGTCATCAGTCGCGAACAGCGGCTGGATACCAGTCGCCCAACGCCATATGCGCTCGGCCGAGTAATTCTCCCCACCAGCCAGCACCGCGGCCCCTTCGGTCGGCAGCAGCAGCGCCAGCGGAGAAACGTTGAGAGCCAGAGCGATTGCCACTAGGTCATCGACATCAACCCGGCGAGTGCCGCTCTCGATTCGGTGAATGCCGAGAGGCGGAATCGGTCTGTGCAGTTCGGTCAGCTTCCCCGACAGCTGCGGTCCGGATATGCCCCGTTTGTCGCGGATCCTGCGGATGTTCTTCCGCACCATATCGCCCGTTTGGCCGAGCGGCCTGCCAGCTGATTTGGATGACTTTGCCGAGGGTTCGTCAGTAGCCACGCCCCGACTGTACGACATCAAAATGGATAACGCACATCACCAGGCTTGACAACAGAGCCAGAGTTATGCAGGCTGATGACTGGTCATATCAATAATGATAATGGCCATTATCGGGAAGGAGAAGGCAATGGCGGACGTGCTCACCCCGGAGGATCTGCCTCCCGTCGCCACCGCAGCGCAGGTGGCCCACGTCGTGCAAACGACGGTCGATGCGCTGGCCCAAGACCGCTATCGGCGTCGTGGCATTCCGCACGTGAAGATCGGCGGCCGAGTCAGATACCTCAGGGCCGACATTCTGAGGTTCTTGGCGGACAACCGAATCGGCGGTGACGCCGCCTAGTGACCGCCCCACACAACGAAGTCCCCCGGCGTGCAGGCCGAGGGACTTCAGAACAAACCCCTCACCAGAAAGGAAGTTCCCAAATGACTCTACCCACTGATGCGGCCCTACGGGAGCGGCATCTGAAGTCCGCCGTCGAGCACGTTCGGCGAGCCATCGTTTACACGGAAGGCTTGGCTGGCCGCGACGGCGCTTACCTGGGCCAGCTCTACGCGCAGCGCTCCGAACTCAAGCATATTGCCGACACCCTCGACAGTATCCTGGGTGACGCGCTGTGAGCGCCGAACGGACCGACTCGAACGGTCGCCCGGCCACAGGTATTCCACCAATCGAGTGCCCGAGCTGGTGCACTGACCCAGGCCATGTCGCGGAACAGAATCGGGAGGACCAGAACTGCTACTCGGCTGACCGGTACGTGATGTGCTCGCTCGAGGACGTCGAGGTCACTCCTCGCGGCGCTGCGGAGTCGATGGTCGGCGCAACTGCCTACCGCGGCTTCAACTGCAATCCGGTCGTCCAGCTCCATGTCTACGGCTTCAAACCGCACATCGACAAGTCGATCGAACTGACAGCGGTCGAGGCAACGCAGCTCGCCGAGGCGCTGTTCGCCGCGTCCGAGATGATCGACGGTGACCAGGCGCCTCGAACTTTCACCGGCGGCCCCTACGAGGTGGACTGCCCGATATGCGGTGCGCCGGCCGGCGGGCAGTGCCGCAACGGCGAACGTCTCGTAGCGAAGGCCCACCCGTACCGAATGAAAGTCGCCGGTGAGGCGAGGCGGCAAGCGGCCGGGATCGGTGGTGCCAAGTGAAGCGTCGCTTCCGCCCATGCGATCGGTGTGGTCGCCGAGCTCGCAGCCTGGCTCGAATGCACGACTGGAATGTAATCGTCGAGTTCGGGATCGTCACGGGCCTGCTCTGCCCGGACTGCCAGACGGCCGAGGAGAACCTTGAGGCGGAGGTCAACCACGCAACCTTGGACTACACGGTGATCGGTGGCCGGCTTGCCGGCAGACCCAAGGGGGTCGGCCGATGACCGGCCTAATCATCGAATCCCAAGCCGTCGACTGGTGGTCGGTTCACCAGCTGGTGCAGCCGCTACTCGAGGAGGTGGGGACCTGGCCGCTCGCCGGGTCTCTCACCTGGGTCCGCCTACCTGACGACCACCTGGCGAAGTGGGCCTCCGTGCTCGACGGAGGACGGCACTGGGCACTCCGAGTCGAAACCGCCCAGCAGGCGCTCGCCGACGCCAGCCGCGCGATCTCTGTGGGAGAGGACTGGCCGGCGGTCGCACGGGAGATCCGCCGCCGCTCAGGCGTTTACATCCCGAGGGAGGTGGCCTAGATGGACGCCTACACCCGCGGATACCGGCGCGCCGCCCGACACCTGCTGGCCGCCGGCCTACTGCCAGCACCCTGCCTACCCGAACTGCAGGAACTGTGGGCCAACAGCCGCGAGGATCGCGCGCTAGTTCAACAGATCGCATCTCGATGGGAGATCGCTGCCTAATGATGACGGAAGGCTTCTGGCAATCCCGCGATTGCCTTAAGCATGTACGGGATGTGGCCCGCGCGAGAGCAGTCGGCCCGTGGGCGCTGTTGGGTGTTGCGCTCGCCCGCGCGATCGCCACCATCCCGCCGGATATTGTCCTGCCCGGCATTGTCGGATCACGGATGAGCCTCAACCTGTTTGTAGCGCCAGTGGGTCCCAGCGGCGGCGGCAAGGGTGCCGCGGAGGCCGCCGCGATCGACTCCTTCAGGTTCGCGAGCTACATCGAAACCGTGCCCCTCGGATCCGGAGAAGGCATTGCCCGAACATTCCGGCCATCCGGCACCAAACCCGACGAACCCAACCCTGTGACGGTAGCAATTTTCAGTGCGGCGGAAATTGACTCCCTCGCCGCCATCGCCAGCCGGCAAGGGTCATCGCTATCAGCCGAGCTTCGCAAGATGTACAGCGGCGAACAGCTCGGATTTGCCAATGCAGGCAAAGAAACCCGCGTGATCGTCCCGGCCGGCTCTTACCGCGCTTGCTTGATCATCGGCGTCCAACCTCTCCGGTCACATGCTCTGCTCGGCGCTGCCGATGGCGGGCTGCCTCAAAGATTCGTATGGCTGCCGACCTCCGACCCCGATGCGCCAGACGAACGGCCAGAAGATCCCGGCGCGCTCAGGGTCAGCCGACCGTCATGGCTTCGCCCCGCCGGCATCACCGTCGAACTCACCATTCCCGATACCGCAATCGACGCAATCCGCGCACACCGACTCGCTGTACTTCGCGAGGAACCCAGTGTTGACCCACTCGACGGACATCTCCACTTGACCCGCCTCAAAGTTGCCGCGGCGATGATGGCACTCGAAGGCCGAACCATCGTCAGCGGCGAGGACTGGAGTCTCGCCGGATTCGTTATGGACGTCTCCAACTACACCCGCGAACGCTGCCAGCGAGCACTTGCCGACCAGTCCCGAACCGCCAATCGGGCCCGCGCCCTGGCATCGGCCGACCGTGAAGAAATCATCTCCGAACGGAAACACCAACGCTGCAAAGACAACATCATGCGATGGGTGCAACGGCTCGGCGAAGGTGAACTAATCTCCCGCACTCAGCTAACTCGCAACCTCAAGTCAGACGTTCGTACTTGCTTCGACGCCGCCATCGGAGAATTGATCGCTGAAAACCGCGTAATCCCAGTTCGCACACCGAAAGGTATCGCCTACTGCGGTCCAACCGTGGACGCAAGTCCAACCCACTCTGAACTGCAAAAACAAGGGCTGGACCACGGTCCACGGTTGGACCCAGGTAACCCCACACCGCGACACCATCCCAACCGCAACAACGAAGCCACCCAGCAAACAACTGACGAAGCCAGCGCATAACCACGCCACCCGCCATCAGGCCGGACCGCTGCCGGCTCACCCCACAACGAGAGGAACCCCGAAATGACCACCAACCCTGATCACCAACTGACTCTGACCGTGAAGGTGCTGAACGGCGAACCGATGATTGATGAGACCGCGCTTTCCTTGTTGTTCGGCGTCGACGAGGAACTCGTGGCCGCGCAGGGGCGCCGCGACACCGCCAACGGATACAGGACCCTTCCGGCTGAGTGGCTACGTGCCGGCCGGCGGCGCGCACGAGAATCTGCCGCTCACACAGGAAGCAACGGCATGGTGTCTTCGCTAACGTACTGGGCACGCAAAGACCGCGGCGCGGAGCTGCAAATCGTATACGAGGGCGGCCAGCCGGCGTGAGGCTGCGTCGTCGAAATTTTCACGCTCGCGTCCGAGTCGTCAACGGCACTCTGCTGCTGAACCTTGGTCTCGTCTGCTTCGAATGCACCGCGCCCGAGGCCATCCGGCTCGCCCTGGACCTCGCCGACGGGGTCGAGCAGCTACAGCGCGGAGGCGAGTCGTCGTGAAACTCAGCGGCGATGACACGATCACCGCGTACAACTGCGTGGCAGCCGTGATGCGCGGTTTCCAGACAGCACCCGCGCCGTGGGCCGTCCAGTCGCTCTATCGCCGCTTGGACGCTGAGGTCCGCGGAGTGTCCCACGCGGGACAGGAATCTGATTGCCCTAGTGAAGAATTAGATCCGTGGATAAGCAATCACTCTGCAGCGCAGGAACTCGGGCTGTCACCACGCCAAACCCGGCGACTCAAACCGGACCTCGGCGGCGAGCTCTTCAATGGGCGCCTAATGTTCCGGTCATCCGCAGTCCGCGAATATGCGGAGGGCCGGTGTGATGGCCGAGCTTGACCCTCAGGTTGAACAGCAGCTTGCTGATTTGTCCGACCAGGACTTTCGCGCCCTCGTCGCGAGGACCCGGCCGCCGACCTCGACGCAACAGCTACGAGAAATAGCGAGCAAAGTGCTCGACGGCGACGCGCTGGACAGCTTCATCGCCGTCGCAGACCCCAAGAAGTTCGCCGCCGAAAACGGCGACGTCGACGAAACCAAGGTGATGGGCGCATTGACAGGGCTTTTCGCCGCTGGACAGCAGCCGCAGCAGCAGAACTGGGGCCAGGGCACCGGCCAGCCAGCAGGCGGCCGCCGCGGCGACAACGCCCGAGCCGAGCTCCAGAAGCGGTTTGGCGGGGGCGCCGACAAGAGCGAACCAAAAGCGAACAGCCACATCCCACGCGGCCGGAGTGCCCGAGAGGAACTCGCCAAAAGATACGGAGACCGAAAATGACCGCACCCTCGCCCGCAGTAATCCGACTGCCCCGCAACAAATTCCTAGCCCCCATCGTTGACGCACTGCCCGGGTATCGCGAAGCACTCGAAGCCGCCCAATCGGCTGACGACTTTCTGCGGAACATGCCGGCTGTAGCGAAGGTGCCCGCTGAACTCGCCGCCGGGCCCGTAAGCGCGCAGTGGCATGCCGCAGAGGATGAGCGTGACGCCGCGATCGCCACGCACGAGAAGCATCGCCAGCGCACGCTGAGCCGCAAGAATGCCGCGATCAGCCAATCTGGGTCGGTACTTCGCGGCGCCGTCGACGTGCTGCTGCGGCAGCTCCACGTAAACCTGCGGGACCTGCTGGCCAAAGCTGCACCCGATGCCGAAGCGCTAATCGCGGCCGGCGTCGGAACTGCCTCCAAGGCAATCCAGTTCGATCGCGTCGCGGAGTGGCGGCGCCTCGAACGGGACATCTGCGCGGATTACGACTTGCTGCGCGATTCGCAAGACGCCATCCACCAGCACGTTGCGCCCGCGCGGTATTGGCGCTCCGCGCGCCCGGCCGTCGATGGCGAAGACTGCGCCAACCTGCTCCACATCAAGAATTTACCCGCGCTTTGGGCGGACTGGCGCCAGCGCGGCCGCACCAACGCGCGCGTCAACCTGGACGGCTCAACCACCAGGCCCGAACCCTGGCCGAAACCGAGCGGGCCTGAATTCCTGCTCTGGGCATTCACCAGCCACGCGGAACTATGGATTCCGACCACCCGAGAATTCGACGCAGAATTCGGACAACGTAACGACACTCCGACAGCCGTCGCAGACGACGCCCAACTAGCAGCCCGCCGAGCGGAATTCGACGCGCTGAACCAACTCCTGATCGGCCCACACCAGGCAAACGTTCAACGACAACGCCACGCAGCCCACCAATAAAACGGCCCAACCAGCCGAGATAGGAGCAACAAAATGAGTGGCGACGTCTTAACCGAGTGGCAGCAAAGCAACTTCAACTCGAGCAGCTTCCCGACTGCCGTCCAAAGCATCTTGGCCACGCAGAATGTCGAGCTCGTGAGCCAGCTCGGGCACTTCGACCCCAACGAGGAGTTCATCCGCGCGCTCGTCAACGCGGTCAACGAAGCCCTTGGCGGCTGACCCCATGATCTCGGCGGCCCGGCGCACCCCGACGAAGGCGGAGGTCCTGAGCTCCGCCCTCGTCGCGCCGCGCCGTCGGCACTTCAGACCATCGCCGGTGCGCGCCGTCCGCCGGCCGCCGGTAGTCGACCACCTTGCCGCGCTCGAGCAGCGGCGCCCGCGGCCTGGAAGTCGACAACCGTGGCCCGCTCATCGGCCGCCCACCTGTGTTTTTAGGTGTTTGCCTAACAACCTCGCTACCAGCGGCTACACCCCCAGGGGGATGGGGGGGACTTCCCCCGCCGGTCACCATCGGACATCGGGACGCACTGACGCTAGCGATTTCCGTATGTATTTCGTAGGTTCCGCCTTGGAGACGTTGGAGGCCGACAATGGCGCGTAGCGCGGCGGCGCGGAAATTGTTGGCGGCCTTGGACGCTGAGCTGGCTGGTGCTTCGGAGCAGCGCGGGCAAAACCTCGTCTGGACGGCTGCAGAATCGGCTGTTTTGGACGATATTGGGGCCACGGTTGACCGGATGGTGGTGCTGCGGCGGGACTGGTCGCGTGCCGATGATCCGAAGCTGCGCGTAAAGCTATCGGCTGAGCTGCGGTTGTTGGAGACGTCGAAGGCGCGGTTGTTGAAGTCGGTGACTCCTGATCTGCCGACGAAAGAATCGGTGCGGACGGTTCGTGCGCGGCGGGCGGTGAACGCCCGTTGGCGACGTGATGGGGGTGCGAGTGCCCAAGGTTGACGCAGGCACCGAGTCAGGGCTGCATGTGGCCGGGGTGTATCAGGCGCTGTTGGATCTCGAGGCGGATCACTGGGCGCAATCCGAGCGGATTGTTGCCAGGATGAAGGCCGAGAACGCCGACGGTTCTTTCATGCGCCGCAACAACGGCTGGCTTCTCGATCGGCTAGAGGCCGGCGAAACGGTTGGGGTGCTCCGCGCGCAGGTCGAATGTGCATTGTGGTTTGTCGACAGGCAGTGGGTGCGGCTGCCGTTGCATCATTCGGCGCGGTATGTGCGGGTGTCGGCGGATGATCGTGTGCTGCCGGTGCCTGATCGGCCGCGTTCCCGGGCAGTGGGCGCGGTCGATCTGGACGACGACGAGGAGCCAGCGCTGTGAAGCTGCCGCTGGCCCATCCGGACCGCTACGGCTGGCGCTTTTGGGGGTTGAATCCTGACGGCGCCCTGGTGTCGCCGTTCCTTGGCGCCTGGGTTGCGTCGGCCACGTTCGAGGCCACCCTGTACAGCGTGCGGCGGTGAGGCGCCGGCGCCGGATTGCGGGTGCGGCGTCCACTACTTGCCTCGCACCGAGGATTTGTTTACGGGCCCGTTCGAAGGCAACGTTCATTCCGTCTGCTCTGGATGGCGTGCGGCCAACTCCTCGGCCCACTTCCACGCGAGGCTCTTGTTTCGTCGAAAGCGAACTCTCTGTGCAGCTTTGGGTATTCGAGTAATGAGGTCCGAAGCCTCGAGGTCACGAATCGGATCTTGAATGCTGCTGAGGTTTTCGAAGCCGAGGTCGTCAACTAGGTCGGCTAGGAAGAACTCCTTGGAGCCGCGGGCTATTCCGACCATCACAGCTAGCCGGTGTGCCTGGCCGAATAGGACCCGCGACAGTCTCCGCAGATCATCGCTATCAGCTACGGACACGCGGCACATATTATTACGTATAACGCGTATCGCGTATTAAGCTACCTTAATGGGCAAGTCGTTACTTACCCCCGGCGCGGTGGTGCTGTTAGCTATTGACGCTGCGAGCGAATACGCTCGTGAGACAGGGCAAGAGTTCAGTCGCCGGACTTGGGTCGGTCAGGCTCTCGTTGAGGATCTTTTGCGCTTGCTCCCGCCGGGAAGGGCTGCGCGTTCGCTGGGGCGCCTTTCGGCGGACGGACGTGGTGTGACCGACTCAGCGGTGGACAGCGCCTTCTTAGACCTGGCTGCCGGCGGCTGGCTCATCCCGAGTGGCTTGCATGCACATTCGGTGTGGGCGGTCGACGCCAGTCGCAGAAGCGAGATTGACGACTTGTGGACGACGATCACGGAGGAAGAGCGGCGAGCCGTACAGGGTGCGGCTCAGCGGGTGGTGGCCGTGTCTGTTGCCTGGTCGAAGAAGTTGCGCACCGGGGTGGAGTCGAGTTCGTCGACATCAAGATCGTCTACGCCATAGCGACGCAAACCGCTGCCGCGGTCGATGCGAGTCGTCAGCCTGAATCCGGCGCTCCTGCGCCGTGTCGCATCGATACGAATCTGCCAGCCAGAGTGATAGGCAAACGGTGCCTCCCAGACCATTTCAGCGGTCTGGACCCAATCCACCATCGTGACTTGGGCTAGTGCATGGTCCATCTCGCTCGCAGTCTGGTACCTGTTCGACGGATGAGACTGCAACGCTTTCTTGAGCACGCGGCGTAGCGAGCGCGAAACCCACACAGGGACGACGCGATCGGAGGTCGATAGAGGTGAAAAGCCACGCATGAGGCGTTCGGCGATGCCCAGGGTCGAGTATGAAGCGTAGTCGAAGCCGCCCCGTAGCAACTCCAATAGGACCAGCCCCATCGCGTAAAGGTCGGTTGCCCTGGTGAGTTGACCGCTTCCGATCAACTCCGGAGGACTGTAGAGCGTGGGATTTCCAAGTGCAGGAACCGTTCCGTCGGATTCCATACGGCCGGCACAGCCTAGGTCAGCTAGTCGTGCGACATGCTCGTCGCCGGTCAAGAGGATATTCCCGCTCTTGATATCACGGTGGGCGATGCCCTTGATCTCGTGCAGGTGGCCAAGGCCGCGCAGTGCGGCTTGCACGATTCGGATCGACTGTATTGGGGTGAATCGGACACCGCGAAGAAAGGCGTCTGTCAGGCTGCCCAGGGGGTAGTACGGCGTCACAATCTCGACGACCCGCATCGGAGCCGGATAACCTTCGACCGTTGGCGCGACCAGTATGGGCACCACATTGTCGTGATCGATCGCCTTGAGAGTGGAGGGTTCAGGCAAGACATTGTCTAGGCTGGAAAGATCGATGCGCTTCCCGACGTGGTCGCAGCCAAGGTTGTCGTCCCACCAGACGCGTACGTCACTTAGGCCGCCAGGCAGCGTCTGAAGGCACTCGAAATCGAGCCGCAAAACGCGATCGCGCTCGGAGGGCTTCGGAACATGGGGCACGCCGGCGGCGGCAGTCATTTGGCCGCCCTGGCGAGTGCAGCAGCAAGTGCGGCAGCGGCAGCAGCGTATGCCTCGGCGAGGCCCGTGGTCCAGTACTTCGGCGGTGACTCAAAACCGAATCGTTCAAACGCCACCTGCTCGAGGTGGTCGGCCGCAACTCCTACCAAACCGCCGATCTCGGACGTTTTGAGGGCTGCGTACGCCGCGCGAATCTCGGTCGATGCCGCCATCACCGCACATATCGCCGTGATGCGGTCGTACGCCTGACGGTAGGTCCAGCCCCCGTGCGCCCGAGTCTCGACAAGTCCGATCGTCTCGACGCGGCCCGTTTGGAGCTCCTGCCGAATTCTGATCTTCAAGTCGTCGAGCCTCTCGGCGCCTTGGAGCCCCTCTCCGGGCGCGATCCTGCAGCGGATACCGCTGACCGGGCTGCCCAGCAGCTCCGCAGCCGGTTCGACAACAGCGACGTGCACCAACCCGCTCTTCACGTTGATCCCGGCGGCACGCACAGCTGGCCATTATCGCAACCGGTAGCAAACGACACAAGGCTCGGCAGAAGGTGCTGGGCTGCACGGCGGATGCGCGTCGGGATCAGCGGATCCGGTACGTCAAGCCGCCAGCCGACGACGATGCGCTGGCCGCGGTGGCGGACATTGCCGACTACCGGGACCTGTGATGGCCGCGGCAACCCGGCTAGCCCGTTGGGGTGTAGGCGCGGGCAGCCTACGTCGCAAGCGCGTGAATTATGCGCGTGGCGGGTAAACGTGTCGGTACGGCGTGTCATACTTGCGCCGTAATCAGCGAGCGGTTGATCCGGGCTGAGGTTGGGAAGGGCAAAAGCCATGGCAAGCGTTCACGATGTAGCGGTTTACATCCTGCAGCGGCAAGGCCGGATGAGCGCGATGAAGCTGCAGAAGCTCGTTTATTACTGCCAAGCGTGGCACCTCGTCTGGGAGGAGCGCCCGCTATTCAAGGAGCGGATCGAAGCCTGGGCCAATGGTCCAGTCGTCCGGGACCTCTATCGCGAGCACCGGCGTAAGTTCGAGGTAACGGTCAGGACGTTCGCCGACGGGCTGCCCGAGCGATTGACTCAGACGGAGATCGAGACGATCGACACCGTACTCGAGAGCTACGGCAAGTTGAAGGCGTTTGAACTCAGTGACATGACGCACCGCGAAACCCCGTGGCGTCAGGCCCGTGGGAGTCTTCCCTCCGGCGCACCGTGTTCCAACGTCATCACTGAGGCAGCGATGGCCGAGTACTACGAGAGCTTGCTCTGAGCCGCCCCAAAAAACGCGTACCGGCGCAGGCGCTCGGGCCTACAGCTGCCAAGAGGGTTGTCCCGAGTCCGCCGGCTCCCGATAAGCGTCTGCGTTTCCGATTCGGGCAACTCGATCATGGTGGCAACTGGGCGTTGTGCAAGATTGAAAAGCGGGACCATGCGCGCCTATTGAAGCGGCTCGGTCATTTCGAGACGATGACGGTCGCGGAGGCCAGGAGCAATAACCTACTGACGCAGTACGACATGACCGACTGCAAGAACAAAGCGGCCAAAACGCGATTGTCGAACCAGTACGACGGGTTGGACTCGATCACCCGTCTCACTATCGAGCCGAACGGTTCGCTCCGACTGCACGGCATCCTCGAAGGGCATGAGTTCCATATCGTTTGGTGGGATCCAAAGCATGAGATCTGGCCCGACGATAAGCAGGTGCGGTAGTCCGCATCCCGATGTTCGACAGCCGGTCCTATTGTTCTGCGATGAACGTCCGAACGCTCTCCGGCCAGCTCCATTGGTACTCCGGTTGGGATTCCCATTTCGTGCCAACGGGTCCTATCGGGCATTCGGTACCGAGTAGCAGCTGGGTTGTTGAAGGTTGCAATTGGTCCTCTTCGGCGGCCTGGGTTAAGGCGGCACGTTGATCGTCCGACAGTCGCTTCCACCATTTCTGCAAGTGCGACTCGAGCGTCATGCGCATCTCCTTATTGGTTCCGTGGTCGACCAGTGATCTGCTCCGCGCGGCCGCGACAGCCGCGATCGATCGACCGGCCTGAAGATCGCCCGGGCCATCATCTGGCGGTGTTCGTGGTCGGCGCGGGCCGCGATAGCCGCGCGCCGGCGCTGCCGCCGGTCCACCCAGAACGCGGCGCCCACGACGAGCAGCGGGACGAAGAACCATGGGTAGGCCAGGATCACCCCGATGATCGTGTACCCGGCCGGCAGTGCGAACAGGACGGTGGCGGCCGGATGTCGGTCGGCCCACCTACCCACGCGAACAGCTCGATGCAAGTCCGCACCGTGGGCATGCGTGGCTCGTCATGGGTCCCCTTCGCCCTTGCCGCGCACCGGCCTATCCTCAGGCGCCAGCTCTTGGGCGATCTCGCGCTCCGCGGCTTCGAGTCGCTCTCCGGCACTGTATCTCCGCTCAACGATCTCTGACGGAATGAACTGCAAGGTTCCTGGGTCGTCGTCGCTAGCACGCCAGTAATAGAAGTCACCGGCCTCGATGTGCAATTGCTCGGCAAGGCGTATGGGCAGCCGTACCTGGAGCTTTGGGCTCACCCGGTGGGGGCCATCCGGCGCGGTCACCGATCGATTCTCCCAGGTGTTTTACTTTTTTTACAATACTGCGTGTTGGTTCTGCCGAGGATTTCGCGTTGCCCTACGATCGACACTATGATTGGGCCTCGTCTGAACGAGACCGACGCGCGGCGCGGGGATGGGCGCTTTGCCTGATCGCCCCATGTCTGGTTCAGGATGTGTCTATTGTTAGAGAAGAGTCCTATGTCTATGGTGCGAACGCGCCCAAGTTCATGGCAAGCGGCGTTTGACCTCGTCAAGAGCCGTGGTTACCAGCGGCGAGACGAGCCTTTCACGCTCGCCAGCGGCCAAATGAGCCACGACTATATCGACGGCAAATTCGCCGTCGATTACGGCGACAATCTCACATTGGTCGCTACGGCGGTCATCGATCTGGCAGCGGTAGAGGGAATTAGGTTCGATGCCGTTGGGGGACTGACTATGGGGGCCGATCCATTAGCGATCGCGATCGCGATCGTGGGGCATAAGCGCTGGTTCTCGGTCCGAAAGCAACGGAAGGAGCGGGGACGAAACCAGTGGATTGAGGGAACCCGCTTCGAGCATGAAGGCGAAACGAGGGTGCTGCTCGTGGACGACGTGGTCAGTACAGGGGCATCCATCATGCAGGCTTACGACCATGTTAGTGACGATGGCGGCATCGTTGCTGGTGTCATTCCTATGGTCGACCGCGGCGACGTCGCGGCGAAGCTATTTGCCGACGCCGGGGTTCCGTACCGTCCGCTCATAACGTATGGAGACCTAGGTATCGATCCAGTAAATGGATCTTGAGGATATTCGCCGGCTCGCAACCGGAGGGATAGGCGCCTTTCCGCCCACTGCGTTGCCCACAGCCGCAGCATGGCTCTGGGATTACGGCGAGGCGACGGGTGATGCCCGCTACTGTTCCCTATCACGGACTATCGAGATGATCACCGCAGCCTTCGATGCGAACTATGAAGGCTTGGGAAATGCCATTTTGAACGAAGTTGATGGCGTCTTAGCGACGAGGATGCCGGACGCGCTCGGTGCCGAGCTTCCGTCGGATGGAAGCACCCTCGCTCGCCTCATGCGCGAAGCTGTATGCCAAGCGCTATCAGGATGATGAAGATGGCAATCGGAGTGTGGATCAATGTTTGCAGCCACCCATTGACCACAATCTGGCCACAGTTACAGATAACTACTGTTAACCACAGTTGTGTATTTTCGCATGTCGGGTCGGCCGTAAACCGTTGACCAGCAGCGTGATTCGCCTTTGCAAGGCAGGTGTCAGGGGTTCGATTCCCCTAGGCTCCACAAATTAATACTGCAGGTCAGGCGCGAATGGCGCCGGTGTCATCCCGCCGCCTGCGGAGCGTTAGACGCCGGTGCCCAGGGCCACCGACCCTCCGGGTGCGAGTGGTCGGGGCCGGAACATTCGGACGGGAATCGTGGTCGGCGTCGCTGCGCGCCGTTGCCTAGCGCCGCACCTACCGCAGTGCGATAGTGGACCACGACCCACCAACCCCGAGCCGCATAGCGACTGGATAACCAAACGCCTACCCCGCACATCACGCCGGCGGGGTGCAGGGAAAGGCAACATCAAAATGGCTGAGATGCTGACGCCGCATTTCGCGGATGTGCAGGCGCACTACGATCTATCCGACGACTTCTTCCGCCTGTTCCTCGACCCCACCCAGACCTACACCTGCGCCTACTTCTTTGGTGACGACATGACTCTGGAAGAGGCGCAGATCGCCAAGATCGACCTCGCGCTGAGCAAGCTGGGCTTGCAGCCAGGCATGACACTGCTTGACATCGGCTGTGGCTGGGGCGCTGCCATGCTGCGAGCCATCGAGAAATGCGACGTCAACGTCATCGGCTTGACGCTGTCCAAGAACCAGGCCGCCCACGTAGAGCAGCTGCTCGCGGCATCGGATAGCCCGCGGACCAAGCGGGTGCTGCTCGAGGGCTGGGAGCGGTTTCACGAGCCGGTGGACCGGATCGTGGCGATCGGCCCACTCGAGCACGTCGGCTACGACCGCTACGACCCTTTCTTCGAGAGGGCTTATGAACTGTTGCCGGGCGGCGGCACGATGCTGCTGCACACGATCACCGTCCTCTCGGAGAAGGAAATCATCGAGTCCGGCTTGCCGCTAACGATGGCCATAGTCGAATTCAGCGACTTCATGAAAACCGAAATCTTCCCAGGCGGCTTCCTGCCGACGATCCAGATGGTGAAGGAGTTCTCAGCGAAGGCCGGTTTCAAGCTGAAGCGTCGCCAATCGCTGCAGCGGCATTACGCAAAGACCCTAGACATGTGGGCCGCCGCCCTAGAGGCACACAAAAGCGAGGCCATCGTGATTCAGTCCGAAGAGGTCTACGAGCGGTACATGAAGTACCTCACCGGCTGCGCGAATCTCTTTGGCAAGGGCTACATCGACCTCAACCAATTCACCCTGCGGAAGTAGTGATCGCGCCCTTCCATGAGTTAAAAGCGCAGCTCAGGGACGCGGCTGCACGTCCACGCTGGGTGGCCGTGGCGACGGCTCCGGGCGAGACGAGCGCCGGACGATGCTGAACGCTGCGGCGCCGCCGGCCAACACCGCGACGCCGACTGCCGCGATGACTAACGGGCGCTTGCTGCGGCGTCGCGACCGCCGCGCCCGCGGCAGGTTTGTGACCACTTCCTGCGCGGCGGCCAACTCCTGGGCGATCGTCTCTTGGGCCGCGGCGATGTCGCGTGCCAGTTGTCCCTGTCGGTACCAGCGGTGAAGTTCCGACGCGGTCGTCTGCGCGGAGTGGACTCCGAGCCCGACAACCCCTCGTGTGACGTCGAGCGGTCCCACGGCCGAGTAGGTCAAGCCCCGGGCCAGTCGCTCCCGGGAGGTCAACGGGGATTCCGCCTGCGCTTTCATCTGCCGCCTTTCATGCTGCCCGCCGCCGCTCTGCGCCAGCGCTCTGCCAGCTCTGCGCCAATTCGTGAAACTTACCGACTGCCGGGACTGTGGTCGAGTGACACCGGCTGCGGGCGTACCGGCGCGTGGTGGCAGACTCTCGTGTCGTGACTAACAGCCCCATTCAGACTGCCACCGCCACGCTGCACACCAACCGCGGCGACATCAAGGTCGCCCTGTTCGGAAACCACGCGCCCAAGACCGTTGCCAACTTCGTTGGACTGGCGCAGGGCACCAAGGACTACTCGACCCAGAACGCGTCGGGCGGCCCGTCCGGCCCGTTTTACGATGGCGCGGTTTTTCACCGGGTGATCCAGGGCTTCATGATCCAGGGCGGCGATCCGACGGGTACGGGGCGTGGCGGACCGGGCTACAAGTTCGCCGACGAGTTCCACCCGGAGTTGCAGTTCGACAAGCCCTACCTGCTGGCGATGGCCAACGCTGGGCCGGGCACCAACGGCTCGCAGTTCTTCATCACCGTCGGCCAGACGCCGCACTTGAACCGCCGCCACACCATCTTCGGTGAGGTGACCGACCCGGCGTCACAGAAAGTCGTCGACGCGATCGAATCAACGGCCACCGACGGTAGCGACCGCCCCACCGAAGCGGTCGTTATCGAGTCGATCACGATCACCTAAGCACCCCGGCCGGCCCGGGCCCAGCGCTTCTCAGCGCCCCTTGTGCCCGGCGTAGCCGGCGGCGGTGAGGGCGTCGAGCACGTCCAATGGGTCGGTGCCCAGGTCCCAACGGGAGAAGATCACCAGCGCCCCGTCGACCATTTCGACCTCGAGTAATCGGACCTTGCGGCCAAAGCGCCGGAACTCGGTGATCGTGATGATCTTGATGTCGGGTTCGCGCAATAGTTGCGTCCGGAACCAGCCCCGTAGCGCCAGCCCAGCGGGGGTAATTGCCAGCTTTGGACGCGCGCGCCACGACACGCCGGCAAACAAGATCAGGCCCAGTGCCGCAATGCCGGTCAGAAGACGGCCCGGCGTGTCTGTGACTAGGGTCACAGACGCGATAGCCATCAAAACGCCGACGGCCCCGCAACCAGCGATTCCCACCGCGGGCGGCTCCCAGGTTGTTTGCTGCATCAGTTTCCCGGCCCTTCCACCACTGCCAACGCGGTTATCCACAGACGCTATCAACAGTGGGGATAAATCACACGCGTGTGATTGTGCGGCACCATGGTTGCTGATTGAGTAATGAATCGACCGCGAGATGAATTCATTACTGGCTCCGGGCCAGACCAGTTTGCCGTCAGTGCCAACGCATGGTGAGCAACAAACCGGTGATCATGAAGGCGAACGCGATCGCATAGTTCCACGGACCAAGCTGCGCCATCCAATGCAGCGCGGTGGGAGCCTGACTTCCGACGGCCGCCAGTTGGAACACCATCAGCCAGATGAGCCCGATCAGCATCAGGCCGACGAACAAGCAAACGAACCACATACTCGACGGTCCGACCTTCACTTTCACCGGCGTGCGGCTGACCGCGGTGACGGTGAAGTCGTTCTTCTTGCGAACCTTGGACTTCGGCATGATTTCCTCGGGTTACCTTGGGTCTACTCGGAACAGACCTCAACAACGCGGTGCTAGCTTGGCTACGAGACTAGCTCACCCGGCCCGGTGACCAGGAAACGGAGAGCCGATGAGCGATACACGCCGTTCACCGTGGCGTTTCGGCGTCCCTGTTGTGTGCCTGCTGGCCGGGCTGCTACTGGCCGCCACCCACGGGGTGTCCGGTGGCTCCGAGATCCGCCGCAGTGACGCACCGCGCCTGGTCGACCTCGTCCGTGCGGCGCAGTCGTCGGTCACCCTCCTCAACGCCGAACGCGACGAGCTGGCCAACAAGATCGACTCCGCGCACGGGCGGTCTCCAGATGCAGCTCTGGCGGCGATGCGCAGGCGGTCTGCCGAGCTGGCTGCTGAGGCTGGCATGGATCCGGTCCACGGGCCGGGTCTGGTCGTGACGCTGCAAGACGCGCAACGCGACGCCAACGGCCGCTTCCCGCGCGACGCGTCGCCCGACGACCTGGTGGTGCACCAGCAAGACATCGAGGCCGTCCTCAACGCGTTGTGGAGTTCCGGCGCGGAGGCCATCCAGATGCAGGACCAGCGGATCATCGCAACTTCGGTGCCCCGGTGCGTCGGGAACACCTTGCTACTCAATGGGCGTACGTACAGCCCGCCCTACGCGATTACCGCGATCGGCGATGCCACGGCCATGCAAGCAGCTCTGGCCGTGGCTCCCTTGGTGACCCTTTACAAGCAGTACGTGGTCCGCTTCGGCCTCGGCTACAGCGAAGAGGTCAAGCCCGATGTAGCGCTTGCCGGCCATTCCGAACCGGTTCGCATGCAATACGCAGAGCCCGCGGGGCCGTTGGGGTACTAGGGGTCGGGCGGTAACCTGACACGATGCGGATCCTCGTTGTCGACAACTACGACAGCTTCGTGTTCAACCTGGTGCAGTACCTCGGACAGCTCGGTGTCGAGGCCGAGGTGTGGCGCAATGACGACGCCCGGCTATTCGGTCAGAGCGGTCAGGGCGGTGAGGGCAGTGAGGGGTACGTCGACGAGCGGTTCGACGGTGTACTGCTCAGCCCCGGCCCGGGCACTCCGGAACGCGCGGGGGCGTCGATCAGTCTGGTGCGGGCCTGCGCCGCGACGAGGACCCCACTATTGGGGGTGTGCCTGGGGCACCAGGCTATCGGCGTCGCATTCGGTGCCACCGTGGATCGCGCACCCGAGTTGCTGCACGGCAAGACCAGCAGCGTATTTCACACGAATGTCGGTGTTTTACAGGGGCTCCCGGATCCATTCACGGCAACCCGGTACCACTCGCTGACCATCCTGCCGGAGTCTTTGCCGTCCGTGCTGGAGGTCACGGCCCGCACCCAAAGCGAGGTGATCATGGCCGTGCGTCACACCGACCTGCCGATTCATGGCGTGCAGTTCCATCCGGAGTCGATTCTGACCGAGGGTGGGCACCGGATGCTGGCGAACTGGCTCGGCTACTGCGGATGGGTGCGCGACGACACGCTGGTCCGGCGGCTGGAGAACGAGGTCCGAGCTGCGGTCCGGCCCTATTTCCCCACCGATCCCTCGGCTACTGACCGAACTTCAGCGTGATGATGCCGTCCTTATTGACTCCGCTGCCGGCCGGCGGGTTCTGAAACACGATCTTGTTGTGCTGGGAACCGCCGGCGTCGACGTCGGGACCCTTGTCCAGCAGCCCTGCCCAGCCCAGCGCGTGCAACCGCGGCTCGGCGTCGGTCCAGAACATGCCCGTCACGTCGGGCATCAGGATTTGGTTGCCCTTGGAGACCTGTAGCTCGATCACCTTATCGAGCGGAACCGTCTGGCCCTTAGGAGGATTGGTACCGAGCACCTCGCCGGCCGGCCGAGGGCTGTCCACCGGCGCCTGGCTGAACTTGGTGAAGCCGTTGACGGTCAGGCTCTTTTGCGCGTCGTCGACGTTCTGGCCGGTGACGTCGGGCACCTCTTTGGTCTCCGGTCCGGAGCCGACGATGACGGTGACGACGTTGGTGATCGCCGACGTCTGGTTAGCCGGCGGGTCGGTTGCGATCACCTTGCCCAGCGTCTCCGGGGTTGACGGCGAGTTCGCCTGCTTGAACTTGGTGAATCCGGCGGCCTTCAGCTTGGCGACCGCGTCGGCATAGCTCAGCGAGGAGACGTCGGGTACTTCGCGTTGCTCGGGTCCGGTGGAGACGTTGACGGTGACCTCGTCGCCGGCACTCACCGACGCGTTGGCGCCGGGGTCGGTGCCGATGACGTGGTCGGGCGGAATCGTCGAATCCGGCTTTTGCAGGGTGCGCGGCTTGAAGCCCCGGTTTTGCAGCACGGCGATAGCGTCGGCCGACACCTGGCCGCGCACGTCGGGCACTTGAACGTCGCGGGTATTGCCGCCGAACGTATTGAAGCTGATCACGACGGCGATCGTCAGGACCGCCAGCACGGCGACGGCCACCACCCAGCGGCCAACGGAACCGCCGCGGTCACCGTCGGTGTCCAGGGCCTGGCGAGGTAACGGATCGGTGCGCGGGGCGTTGTGGTTCGACGGCGCGGCCGACATCAGCGAGGTCCGCTCGGCGTCAGTGAGGACCTTGGGCGCTTCGGGTGCCTCACCGTTGTGGACGCGGACCAGGTCGCTGCGCATGTCGGCAGCGGTCTGGTAGCGGTTCTCCGGGTTCTTGGCCAGCGCTTTGAGCACGACGGCGTCGAGGTCGGCCGAGATGCCCGCGTGTCGCTGCGACGGTGGAATCGGGTCTTCCCGAACATGCTGGTAGGCGACTGCTACGGGCGAATCCCCCGTGAAAGGTGGTTCACCGGTAAGCATTTCGTAAAGAACGCAACCCAACGAATAGACGTCGGAGCGGGCGTCCACGGATTCGCCGCGCGCCTGTTCGGGTGACAAGTACTGGGCGGTGCCGATAACGGCTGCGGTCTGGGTGACGCTGTTGCCGCTGTCGGCCAGCGCGCGCGCGATCCCGAAGTCCATCACCTTGACCGCGTCCTTCGTCGTGATCATGATGTTCGCCGGCTTGACATCGCGGTGGATGATGCCGTGCTGATGGCTGAAGTTCAGCGCCTGGCAGGCGTCAGCGATGACTTCGATGGCCCGCCGGGGCGTCATCGGGCCGTCGGTGTGCACGATGTCGCGCAGGGTGACGCCGTCGACGTACTCCATGACGATGTAGGGCAGCGGCCCGGCGGGTGTCTCGGCCTCGCCGGTGTCGTAGACCGCCACGATGGACGGGTGATTGAGAGCGGCGGCGTTTTGCGCCTCGCGCCGGAAGCGCAGGTAGAAGCTCGGGTCGCGGGCCAGGTCGGCGCGCAGCACCTTAACCGCAACGTCTCGGTGTAGGCGGAGGTCGCGAGCCAGATGAACCTCCGACATGCCCCCGAAACCGAGGATCTCGCCTAGTTCATAACGGCCAGACAGGGGCTCCGGGCTGCTCATTTTGGTGTCTCTTGTCGGTGCCTGCCCTGGAGTCCAGGATTTCCTATATCCCCGCGATTGTTCCCGCGATCCGTCCAGTTAAGCCGCAGGTTGTCGCGGATCCCCGAGCCGCTGGGGGTTTTGCTGGGCGGAGGGGGCGGCGCGGCCGGCGGGGTCCCGGTGTCGGTGACCGTCGGTGCGGGCGTCTGCTGTTGGGTCTCACCGCGGGAGTTGATGACGATAAGCACCGCGATGATGATCGCCAGCGCGCCGAGCACACCCGCGGCCCACAGCAGCGCGCGCTGGCCGGATGAGAACGTGCGGCGGGCCGGCGGCGGGCGGTGACCACCCGTTGACGGCCGGGACCGGCGCGGCACTGCGTTGCGGCCGCTGGAGCTCGTGGTGGCCCTGGTCGGCGGGCCCGCCGGCATGATCGCGGCCGGGGAGGCCCGGCCCGCGGGCGGTGACTGGCTGGGTCGCGGCGGCCGGCGGCCGGCCCGCACCGCGGCCACGGCGTCGGCGAACGGTCCCCCGCTGCGGTAGCGCATGCTCGGGTTCTTGACCAGCGTGATCTCGATGAGTTCCCGCACATTGGGCGGTAGCTCGGAGGGCAGCGGCGGCGGCGGCTCCTTGATATGTTTCATCGCAACCGTCAGGGCGCCATCACCGGTGAACGGCCGCTTCCCTGAAAGCACCTCGTACCCAACGACTCCCAGCGCGTAAACGTCACTGGACGGGGTCGCGTCGTGCCCCAGCGCCTGTTCGGGTGCGATGTATTGGGCGGTGCCCATCACCATGCCCGTCTGGGTTACCGGTGCTGCGTCAACGGCCTTGGCGATACCGAAGTCGGTGATCTTCACCTGTCCGGTGGGGGTGATCAAGATGTTGCCCGGCTTGACGTCGCGGTGCACCAGGCCGGCCGCGTGCGCAATTTGAAGGGCACGGCCGGTCTGCTCGAGCATGTCCAGCGCGTGCCGCAGCGACAACCGCCCGGTGCGCTTGAGCACCGAATTCAGCGGCTCGCCGTTGACCAGTTCCATGACCAGATAGGCGGTGCGCCCCTCGCCGTCCATCTGGCTCTCGCCGTAGTCGTGGACGCTGGCGATGCCCGGGTGGTTGAGCATCGCGGAGATGCGCGCCTCAGCGCGGAAGCGCTCGATGAACTCCGGGTCCTGGGAGAACTCTCCCTTGAGCACCTTGACCGCAACGCGCCGGCCCAGCCGGCTGTCCACCGCCTCCCAGACTTGGCCCATGCCGCCGGTGGCGATCAGCCGCTGTAGGCGGTACCGGCCCGACAGCGTCACCCCAACTCGCGGGCTCATGGTCCCCCCTGCAACGCGGCCTCGATCACGGCCCGTCCGATCGGGGCGGCAAGCGCTCCCCCGGTCGCGGACAGTCGGTCGGCACCGTCCTCTACCAGCACCGCCACGGCAACCTTCGGAGATTGCGCAGGCGCAAACGCGATGTACCACGCGTGCGGTGGAGTATGACGCGGGTCGGTGCCATGCTCCGCGGTTCCGGTCTTGGATGCAATCTGCACGCCGGGAATGGCCCCTTTCTGCTGTGCGACCTTCTCGGCGCCGACCATCAGCTCTGTCAGCTTAGCCGCGACCTGCGGCGACACCGCGTGGCGCTGCTGGTAGGGAGCAGTTGTGCTGATGTTGGCCAGGTCTGGTCCCTTGAGGCTGTCGATCAGGTAGGGGTGCATCGTCACCCCGTCATTCGCGATGGTCGCGGCGACCGCGGCGTTCTGCAACGGTGTCAGCGCGACGTCCTTCTGGCCGATGCTCGACATCCCCAGCGCGGCGTCGTCCGGGATTATCCCGACAGTCGATTCTGCGACCTGCAGCGGAATGACGCTCGGAGTGCCGTCCATTCCGAACGAATGGGCCATGCTGCGCAGCGCGTCGGCCCCGGTGGCGATGCCCAACTGGACGAATGCGGTGTTGCACGACAAGGCGAATGCTTGCCGCAGCGACACGGTGGGTTCGTTGCCGCACGGGGACCCGCCGTAGTTCTCCAAAGTGGCCGTGCTGCCGGGCAGCGTGATTTTGGGCGCCGCGGTGAGCTGCTCGTCCTCCGTGGCGCCACCCTGCAGCGCCGCCGCGGTGGTAATCACCTTGAACGTGGAACCAGGCGGGTAAGTCTCGGAGATAGCGCGGTTGGTCATCGGCGAATCGGGGTCGTCGCGAAGCCGCTGCCACGCCTGCTGCTGTAGCGCGGGATCGTGCGACGACAACAGGTTGGGATCAAACGACGGCGACGACACCATGGCCAGAATTTTGCCGGTAGACGGCTCCAGGGCGACGACGGCTCCCTTGCACGGCGGGCCGCCGCAGCCCTGTTGCATGGAGTCCCAGGCGGCTTGCTGGACAAGCGGATTGATCGTCGTTTCGACGTTGCCGCCGCGCGGGTCGCGGCCGGTGAAGAAGTCCGCCAACCGGCGTCCGAACAGCCGCTCGTCGGAGCCGTTCAACAAGGCGTCCTCGGCGCGTTCGAGGCCGGTGCTCGAATAGCGCAGCGAGTAGAAGCCGGTAATCGGCGCGTACACAGCCGGATTGGGATATACGCGCAGGAAACGGAAACGGCTGTCGGTGGCTACCGAATAGGCCAGCAGTTGCCCACCCGCGATGATCTGGCCGCGCTGACGTGAATACTCGTCAAGCAGCACGCGCTGATTGCGCGGATCGGCACGCAGGCCGTCCGCGGTGAACACCTGGGTCACCGTGGCGTTGAGCAGCAGCAGCACAATCAGCGCCATCACGGTCACCGAGATCCGGCGGAGGGAGGTGTTCATACCCGCTCGATCACCTCGGTGCCGGCCGCTGCGATCGGCGATGTGTTCGGCGCATGGGTGCGCAATGGACGCCGGGCGCTGTGCGAGATGCGAGCCAGGATGGCCAGCAGCACGTAGTTCGCCAGCAGTGACGACCCGCCGTAGGACATCCAGGGTGTGGTCAATCCGGTCAGCGGAATGAGCTTGGTTACGCCGCCGACGACAATGAACAGCTGGATGGCCAGCGTCGATGCCAGGCCCGCGGCGAGTAGTTTGCCGAAGCTGTCGCG
>Ga0182014_10001442_pt1 | contig 31659 bp, 33 predicted proteins | sample 612S2DmetaG_FD_120489 | JGI IMG/M metagenome (GOLD analysis project Ga0182014, IMG submission 120489) | Permafrost microbial communities from Stordalen Mire, Sweden - 612S2D metaG | ecosystem: Environmental > Terrestrial > Soil > Wetlands > Permafrost | place: Sweden: Stordalen | collected... | reverse complement strand
GCGAGGGCGGCGGCTGCCCCCTCGGGGGCAGGAGACCAAGAAGGATTGAACAACAACGACCGACAGGAGTAAAATAATGCCAAGACTCACCCAAGATTCTGTCCAGTCAACGGGTGCAGGTCATGTGAAGGCATTGTGGCTGGCGGGAAGCTGTAAGGCGAACATGGGAGCAAACGCTGAGGCTCTAGCGCTGTTACGGCAATCTTGGGAACTTTCACGGGAAGTCCGCGACGAAACAGGAGAAATTGAAAACGTCAAGATAGAGATTTGTCGCTGGTTGGCGAATCAGCTCTACGCCGGGGGCATGTATGGCGATGCGAAGACATTCTTATCCGAGTTAATGCGTCTATTGAAGCGGAAAGGCAAAGCTTGGCGGGCATATGTGGCAGAAGCCGAGCAATTGTCACGTGCGATCAGTGATGCAACTCGTGGGATCAAGTAAACGGCTCGGTATGGATCGCGCCGTGTACGGTAAGGGCGTCGGGGAGATACTTGATGTTCTTGCCGCGGTTCAAGGTTCCAAATTGGAACCTTGAACCCAAGCACGCGTGCGCTTCCTCGAATGTGATCTGAAACATGAAGTCCGCGGGAAATCGGTCCAGATTGCGTCGAACCGCCTTGTTAAGGTTCTTGGTCTCTACCCCATACAGGCGAGCGAGGTCACGGTCGAGTATGACCTTCTGGCCGTGAATCTCGTGGATCAATTGGGTGAGGTGTTCAACCGGTGTCGTCAAGTTTTTCTGGGAAGCCATCGTTGGGCAGTATGCCAATCGTGGGTACCGTGGGCAAGCATTCTGAAGCGTCGACTCATTCGGCTCGCCGGTGACGCGATCGCTTTGGATTCCTTTGTCCGTTGCTTTGCGGCAGGGACACACCGCGAATAAGATTCGCGGCTACAAATCAGCAGCGGCGCCCAGAGACGGCGGTGGCTATCCGTGGGCGATAGTTGTTGCTGGATTGGGTCGGGCATTTGTGGTAGGATTGGCGCGTATGGAAAATGGTCGATGGTGTATGGCTGATGGGCAAGGGGCGGGAAAACCCCTCACCTTAATCCTCTCCCCCAAGGGGCGAGGAGACTTAGCGGCCGGTGCCGGGATGCGGCTCGCCGGGAGGCTCGCCCTCCAAACGACCCAATGCACGGCGACAGAGCGCCGTGGCTACAGGAGGCGTACGGAAACGACGGCAGGCGGGGCCGCCGGCCCTACAATCCGGATCGCGAGCGGACGGCTCGCCCCGATCTCGGAATCCGGTAAAGCCAGGTATCGCCGCAATAATTCCGACAAGGGCTCAAAGTAGTTGTCGGTATTATTCATTTTGTTTCCGGGTTAGAGTTGGCGCATGAAGTGTAGAGAGACAGGAAGGGGAGTCGAAGGACGCGAAGGACACGGCGACAGAGCCACGCCTGAGGCGGGCAAGCGTCGGTGGATACAAGAGGCGTGCCGGATTCGGCACGACGGCGCGAGGAACCCTCACCCTGACCCTCTCCCTCTTGATGGAGAGGGGACGCGATCACTGGGAAACCACGAATGGCATGAAGAGCGACGTGAGCGGACGGGCGGTTCACCCCGACATCGGATGTCGGGGCAGGGGGCGTCCCTACGCCGTGGGGCGCGCAGGCAGGACCGATGGCCACGAAAAAGGGGAAAATGGCAAAACAAACCCAACGATTTTGCCGAGGGATTTCATGTCGATCTGCTTGAACGATAGGAGGATGGAACGGGCAAGCGGGGCGAAATTCCAATGGGTTTGTTTCTCCTCAAATTGGGTTCGTTCGGGGGTGTATGAGGCCATTTTTGGTGGCAAATACCTCTCAAAAGCCATCGGCGGACGGTATACGAAACCACGTGGGTGTGGACGCGTGCTCAGAGGCATTGACTCTCTCGATTCAAATTGAGACACTGTGAGAATAACTATGAAAACTGACTTCGTTTATGGACCGACGTTTGCCGAGATGCGCGACCCCTCGCGCCTCAAACCCGAGGTGCGCAAGCAGGCACTCGAGATGAAGCGCAAAGACCCGCTGTATCCGCTGAACCTGTTCGAGATCACGTAGAGATCGTCACGATCTCCGAACCAAGAAGTGTTACCTGGTTTCCGCAAGAACCGGTCTCATAATCAGGTTGTCCGTACAAAATTCGAAAGAAATTCAGAGAAAGGAACCAATGAAGGAAAATGTGAACGAGAAAGTTTTGGCCAAGACCATTCAGCGCTGCCGGGAGAGAGGGATCATCATTCCCACTTTTGCCGAGCAGAAAGATCCGTCCAAAGTCCCGCAGAAGATCAAAGACAAACTGAAAAACGTCGGCCTGCAGGAGGTGGATCCCGCAAACCTGTTCCGAATAACATGGAAGAACAACCCGAAGGAAAACGGCGGCGACGGCGTGTTTGATGGGGTGAATTACATTGAAATTCCGCCGGAAATTAGCGGAGTGAAAACAAAAATCATCGGGCTGCTGGGCAAATGGTTCCCGACGGGCGCTCACAAGGTCGGCGCGGCATTCGGGTGTTTGGCGCCGCGCCTGGTAACGGGCGGGTTTGATCCGACGACCCAGAAGGCGGTCTGGCCATCCACGGGGAATTACTGCCGGGGCGGCGCGTTCGACTGCGCCTTGTTGGCCTGCGATGCGATCGCGATCTTGCCGAAAGGGATGAGCAAAGAGCGATTTGAGTGGCTCGAGCAAATCGGCACGAGCGAGGTTATTGCCACACCCGGGTGCGAGAGCAACGTGAAGGAAATCTACGACAAGTGTTGGGAACTGCGACGAGAGCGCGGCAACAAGATTGTCATACTCAACCAATTCGACGAGTTCGGCAATGCTTGTTGGCATTATGAGGTCACCGGTTCGGCGATTGAAGAGGTCTTCAACAAAATCAAGGGAAAGAAATCGCGGCTGAGCGCCTATGTCTCGGCGACCGGTTCGGCCGGTACCATCGGCGCGGGAGAATACTTGAAGAAGGCGTTTCCGCGGATCAAAGTCGGCGCGACCGAGGCCCTGCAGTGTCCGACTCTCTACTTGAACGGGTTTGGCGGCCACCGGATCGAAGGTATCGGCGACAAGCACGTTCCGTGGATTCACAACATCCGCAATACCGACAACGTGATTGCGATTGACGATGAAAACACGATGCGGCTCCTGCGTCTGTTCAACGAGGTCCCTGGCAAGAAACTCCTGAAAAAGGAAGGGGTGAAGGAAGAACTCCTCGAGAAACTTCCCATTCTCGGGATTTCCAGCATCTGCAATCTTCTCGCTTCGATCAAACTCGCCAAGTATTACGAGATGAACGAGGACGACGTCATATTTACGATCTTCACGGATTCCGCCGGCATGTACCAGTCCCGCCTGAAAGAGTTGGAACAGGAGCACGGGAAATACTCCGAAACCGATGCGGTAATCGATTTCGCGCGGTATCTGCAGGGCGTCGGGATCGACTGGGTGAAAGAGCTTTCTTACTGGGACCGGAAAGCACTGCACAACCTGAAATATTTCACCTGGGTGGAACAACAGGGAAAGACTGCGGAGGAGTTGGATGCCCTGTGGGAGCCGGAGTTCTGGGATGAAATGTTTTCGCAGATTCCCGGTTGGGATAAGCTGATCAAGGAGTTTAACGGCCAGACCGGACTCCTGAAGAAACTATAGCTGATAACTACAACCGCAGCCGTTGGCACAACCAGAAGTACTTCACCTGGGTCGAAGAACAGGGCAAGAGCATTGAGGAACCGCAGGCCCTCACCAACCCGGACTTCTGGCTGAAAGAACAGGCCAAGATCGCCGACATCGACAAGAAGCTTGCCAAGGGCAGAGGGTTTTAGTGCCTTGTCGAAGTTGACTTGAAGGGCTCTGGTTGGAGGGTCTGCGCTCCTGAGCGACCGTGTCGTTTGTGGAGAATACAGCGGGCACGCGGGAGCGCGGCCCTCCAAGATGACGGGCTGACGCGCCACTGGTGGGAGCCCAGAAGGAATCCTTTCTGCAATTCGTGGAGTCGGTGAAATCCTGAGCGGCACGCGCCGGTCTTACAGCGATGGACGCTGGTGGCCGCGGGCGACGGCGAGATGAATCGCGGACGCGATGTAAATGAGGGTGCCGATGACGGACAACCCCACGAGTGGTCCGACCTGAAATGCGCGGGCCATGGTTTCCAAATTACCACTCTCCAGAATATCGCCGTTGGTGGCGAGTTGCAGATACTGGGAATACGCTCGCACGAACACGACGAGCATCGCCACCAGACACGCGCAGAACCCGCCCGCGTAGAGAGAGCCGGAGATCCGTTGGCCGAGGTAGAATTGGCCGGCACCCGGCAGGAGCAGATTCAGGGTCATCGCAAACCGCAGCGTTCGGGGACGCGGAGTTGGCGTTGGCGGGGCAGCGCTGGCCGCTGAGACGCTTGTGATTACCGGGGGAACGCTTGATCCTGGATACAACCCCCACGCATTGCTTATTTGCTCTCGTACTGGCGCGGGCGCGGTCGCCAAATCGTACAGCGTGGTCTGACCGTTTTCGGTGACGCGGATCTGGACGGCATCGCGAGCCGGAGCGGACGCGGCTGTCGGCGCAGGAGCCGCGACAGGTGACGGAGATTTCTCCGTTGCGATCATTGCCAGCATCTGTGCTTCAAACGCTGCCTCGCGAGCTTTTACACCCTGATCGGATAGTCCGGTGATGGCTTTCCAATTCGACATATGACTTGTCCTGCCATGAGAATGAGGCAGGATTTATGCCTGAGACAGGGCCGTTATCGGGCCAAAACAGCGAATGTTTCGCTACATACGCACGGGTCAAACGCAATGCGAGACCAACGATTATTCCATGGTCTGGACGATGTATCCGCCGGACTTTTTGTCGGGCTCGATTTTCAGGAGGCTGCGGTTCTGCATTTCCAACAGCAGATCGTTGAAGGAGCGGAACCCATGGGCGCGTTCGTTGAACCCGGGATGGCGGCGCTTGATCGCCTGCTTGATCATGGATCCGTACGTGGGATCATTCGGACCACGTTCCGAGGAAATGGCCTCCAATGTTTTCAGCACCAGATCGAACGCATCCGCCATCGTGGGTCCCTTGGTTTTGGCCTCGCCCTCGGAGGTCTTCGCCGCCGCCACCGGTACGGCGTGAGGCACGCTGCGGTGTCGGGGCTTGGATGGCGCCGCGCGCACGAGGTCATCGTAGTAGATAAATTCATCGCAATTGTTGATGAACAAATCGGCGGTCGAGTTCTTGACGCCGACGCCAATGACCATCTTGGCGTTCTCGCGCAGCTTGCTGACCAAGGGGGAGAAATCGGAGTCGCCGCTGATGATCACAAAGGTGTCGACGTGGCTCTTGGTGTAACAGAGATCCAGCGCGTCGACGACCATGCGAATGTCGGCAGAGTTTTTCCCGGACTGACGCACGTGCGGGATCTCGATCAATTCGAACGCCGCCTCGTGCAGGTCACGCTTGAACGCCTTGCCACGGTCGAAGTCACAGTAGGCCTTCTTGACCACGATGTGCCCCTTGAGCAGGAGACGTTCGAGCACCTTCTGGATATCGAACTGTGGGTAATTGGCGTCCATGGCTCCGAGCGCAATGTTCTCGAGGTCGAGGAACACCGCCATGGTTGCGTTGGAATCTTGAGCATTCATCGATTGCCCTCGTGCAGGGTTTCGGCCTGGGTGTTGATTTCGATCATTGCCTGGATCAATTCAGTGTACACCCCGTCAAGGATATTGACGACACCATAATTGGAGTTCTCGCCGTCGAAGCGGCCTTCCTTCGGTTCGTCACAGTGCACGAACCGATAATAACCCACCAGATTCGGATTCTGCAACGCTTGGGTGAGGACTCAGGCGCGAACTAACAATCCGCAATGGAAGATCAACCCGGCAGGCGGTCATGGCAGAGGAGACGGTTGCGCGACGGGAAGTGGTGTCCGCGTGAGGCGCATGACGATGAGGCCGGCGATCAGGCAAATGACCGCGCCGAGCGAGACGGCGAACGAAGCACTGGTGGTTCTGGCGATGGCACCGGCGAGGAGGCTGCCAAAGGGCGTCAGGCCGAGGAACGCGAGGGCATAGATGCCCATGACGCGCCCGCGGAGTTCGTCGGGCACGTGGGTCTGGACGGCGGTGTTGGCCGTGGCGAAGAAGATGATCATGAAGAAGCCCGAGCCTGCCAGGGCCACGGCGGAGAGCCAATAGGCGTGAGAGAGCGCGAACACGGCGAGCATGATGCAGAAGCCAAAAAGTCCGCCATAGAACAGTACTCGTCGGGCCACCGAGTCGGCAACGGAGGCGAGGGTCAGCGCCCCGAACAGCGCTCCCACGCCGTTCGCCGCCATAAGATAACCGTAGCCACTGGCCTGGACGTGCAGCACATCGCGGGCAAACACGGGCATTAGGACGCTGTACGGCCAGCCGAACAGGCTCACAATGGTGACCAGCAAGATGACGGCGCGGATCGCTCGGTGACTGCGGACGTATCGCAAAGCCTCAACCGTTTCATGCCACACCGGTTGCCGTTCCGCGCGCGGGGCCGCGGCGGGCAGTCGCATGGCGAAGTAGGCGGCCACGATGGCGAGGTAGGAAAGACCGTTCACGAAGAAGCAACCCGTCAGGCCGATGATGCCAATCAACACGCCCGCCAGGGCGGGGCCGAACACGCGAGCGCCGTTGAAGAGGGATGAATTCAGCGCGATGGCGTTCATGAGATCGTCTTTGCCGACCATTTCGATGACGAAGCTCTGGCGGGCGGGGATGTCGAATGCGTCGGTCATTCCGTCCAGGAAGCCGACCAGGGCGATCTGCCAGATTTTGATGACGCCGAAGTAGACGAGGGCCGCGAGGGCGAAGGCGAGCACCATGGCGGTGCTTTCGGTCAGGATGACGATGCGGCGTTTCTCGAATCGGTCGGCCATCGCGCCGCCGACGAGGGTAAACAGCGTGACCGGGATGGCCGAGAGAAAACGCACCCAGCCAAGGGTAAAAGCCGACTTGCTGATATCGTAGACAAGCCAGCTCAGGGCGACCTGTTGCATCCACGTGCCAATGACCGAGACGAGTTGACCTTCGAAGAAGAGTCGGTAGTTGCGATGGCGAAAGGCTGAAAACGTTTTTCGCCAACTGATTCCGCCCGCGACGATAGACGGCGGCTGCGTCACCATGTCGGCGGGCACGGTGGCAATCGTCGGCTCGTTGCGTTTCGGCGCTTGAATTGGATCACTCTCAGGCAAAGTAAGAAGGAATAAACTGGAAACGGCGCTGGAAATCAACGGGAGATTCGGCCGGGGCGCAGAATGAGCCCCTTTTTTGAACTCACGGCCCCGTTGAGCAGAGACGGATCACCCGCCAAAATCAAATCGCGACTGCTGGTCCCGGCTGCCACAGCAATCAGGTCAGGCGCCCGCCTTGGAACGTCCGAGCATGAAGTAGAGGATCATGCCAAGCAGCGGCAGCAACAGGATCAGCACAATCCACAGAATTTTCCTGCCCATGTCACCGCCGCCCTTGGCGGCATCCACAATCGCGATGATGTCCAACGCCAACACGACCAACCCAAGCAGTCCATACATGGCGACCCTCCTGTTTACAGAGAGAATAGCAGGACGCCTCATGGATGACAAGGCGGGAAACATTCGGGTTGACAGCGCACCGGAATGCGATATAGTCTCTCACAATAAAATTAGGCATGGCTAAGATTCCAGAACCCACGACGCCGGAGACGCCTGGCGATCCGCGCGAACCGGCGGCAACGCCGGTAGCCACAACAGCGGGCGGGGGACATTTGTCGCTCGAAGGCATGCACGGGACGGTGGACGTGCCGCCTCATCAGGCCGGGTTTTGGCGGCAATGGCGGGCGTTTGTCGGGCCGGCGATTCTCATCAGCGTCGGCTACATGGACCCGGGCAATTGGGGCACTGACTTGCAGGGTGGCGCCCAATTCAAGTATGGGCTGTTGTGGGTGGTCGGCCTGGCGAGCCTGATGGCCGTCTTCCTGCAAATTATTGCCGCGCGCCTGGGCGTGGCCACGGGCAAGGACCTGGCCCAGGCCTGCCGCGATTGGTATCCGAAATGGACCCGCTGGCCCAACTGGCTATCGATGGAAATCGCGATTGGCATGACCGACCTGGCTGAAGCGCTGGGAAGCGCGGTTGCGTTGAACCTGTTGTTTCACATCCCGATTCAGTGGGCGATCGTCATCACGGCGTTTGACGTGTTGTTGCTGCTGGCGTTGCAGGGGTTTGGCATGCGGCTGATCGAGGCGGTGGTCGCGGTCTTCGTGATGACCATTGGCGTCTGCTACGGCATCGAGATTTTCGGGTTCGCGCAGACCCGTCCTGATTTCCTGGAAATGGGGCGGGCCATGATACGGCCCGATTTCGCGCAGGCCGGCATGCTCGTGGTGGCGATTGGCATCATCGGGGCAACCGTCATGCCTCACAACCTGTATCTCCACACCGCGTTGGTCCAAACTCGCAAGTTGCAGCAGGACGAGTCGTCCATTCGCCGCGCCATCCGATTTAACACGATCGACACGACCGTGGCATTGACGATCGCCTTCTTCGTCAACGCGGCCATCCTGGTGCTGGCGGCGATCGTGTTCTATGGGAAGACCAGCGTCACCGTGGCGGGCGGCCAGACGGTCGCGTTCAGTCCGGACAGCGATTGGATTCGAGTCGCTTACTTGACACTGGCGCCACTGCTGGGGAAGACGGCGGCGAGCACGCTATTTGCCGTGGCGCTGCTGGCGAGCGGGCAAAGCAGCACGATCACCGGCACGATCGCCGGGCAGGTGGTGATGGAAGGATTCATGCACTGGCGGATCAGGCCGTGGGTGCGCCGGCTCATCACGCGCACGCTGGCGATCTTGCCGGCGATCCTGATCATCAGCGTCCGCGGCAATGGCAGCGTGACCGATCTGGTCAACCTCAGCCAGGTCATCCTTTGTCTGGAGCTGCCGTTTGCGATGTTCCCGCTGTTGCAGTTCACCAGTTCGCGCAAGCGCATGGGCCAATGGCGAAACGGTTGGTTCCTGTTGATTACCGGCTGGGGAAGTGCCATCCTCATCGCGGCCATGGACATTTACAGTTTGCCGGATGCGTTGAAGCAGGCTTGGGCGGTCATTGTTGGTCACTGAAGAATGAAAGGGCTGCCATGTACAACAAAATTCTTGTGACCTTGGACGCGACGCCGACCGACCGTGCCATCATCGAGCACATCAAAGAATTGGCCACGGCGATGCACAGTCGCGTCGCCCTGCTGCACGTGGCTGATGGTTGGGCAGCCAGAACCTATGGCGCAGACGCCGTAAGCCCCGAAGTTGCTGAAGACAAGGCGTACCTGGAGAAAGTCCGGTCGGAGTTCCAGTCAACGGGCATCCACGCCGACGCCGAGTTGGCGTTTGGCGAGCCAGCCGACGAAATCATCAAATGGGTTGAGAAAAAAGGTTGCGATCTGGTGGCCATGAGCACGCACGGGCACCGATTCATCGCCGACCTGTTTCTCGGATCGACGTCCCGCGCCGTCCGCCACAGCATCAGCGTGCCGGTGCTGCTGCTGCGAGCGAAGTGAGTCGCCATGACCACGCACGGCCACCGATTCATCTCCGACCTCATCTACGGCAGCGCCTCCCGCAAAGTCCGCCACGAAGTGGATGTCCCCGCGCTCCGGCTGCGCGCGCCGAGGAAGCGGTAGGATTTGTTTGGGTCATCTTGGATTCCAGTCCGTGCCAATGAAGAAAGGGAAATACAAGATTGGTGACGTGGTGACTGTGGTGGCGTACACCCCGCCTCGTTATGCCGCTGGAACAAAAGATGAATTGGGTACCGAGCGACTCTTCAAGAGCATGGTGGGAAGAAAGAGTTGCCGTATCCACGGATTTGACCAATACGGTCATTCAGAACTTAGGCCAACCCGCTGGGACACAATTTGGATCGGACAATAAGATGTCAAACTGCGACGCAGAAGTCCCAAGTCCTGGCCACCATCATTGCTGCTGACGAGCAGTTCAAATGATGGTGTCTTGTCACCTGAACCGTTTCTTCACCAGTTCATTTATTTTCGTGACCAACCCTTGCAGGTAGACGGTGGCGAGTTGGCCGTATTTGACGACGAGCCTGCCGTTGACGAGGACGAACTTGGCGCGGGGGGAATGGCAGAGCAGAAGCGCGCCGAGCGGATCCTGGGCGGCGGCGCCGGCGAACTCGATGGTGTTGAGGTCGTAGATCGCGATGTCGGCGGCGAAACCGGGGGCGATGTTGCCGAGTTCCTTCTCGCGATTCAAAAGTCGCGCGCCGCCGAGCGTGGCGATACGCAACGCGTCTTCGGCGGTGAAGCTGTCCGCGCCGTTTTTCACGCGTTGAAGCAATAACGCCTGTCGCGCTTCGGCCAGCACATGCGCGCCGTTGTTGCTGGACGAGCCGTCCACGCCCAGCCCAACCGTCGCGTTGGCTCGCAGCATCTCGCACACGGGAGGAATGCCGGAGCCAAGAAGCATGTTGGATGACGGGCAATGCGCGACGGCGGTCTTTGTCTCGGCGAGGAGTTTGATCTCGTCGGAGTTCACGCAAACACAGTGAGCCCACGACACGTCGGGGCCGGTCCAGTCGGCGCTGGCGAGATAATCGGCGGGTCGCATGCCAAATTTCTCGATGCAGAACTTGTTTTCGTCTTCGGTCTCGGCGACGTGGGTATGGCAGAGAACGCGGCGCGATTTGGCGAGCGCGCGTGTTTCCTTCAACAAATCGAACGTGATGGAAAAGGGGGAGCACGGCATCAGATCGACGCGCGTCATCGCGTACGGTTTCGCGTCGTGGAACTTTGCGATGACGCGTTCGCAGTCTTTCACGATGGCTTTCTCGTCCTGAACGACATCATCGGGCGGCAGGCCGCCCTGGCTGCGGCCGAGCGACATGGAACCGCGTCCGGCGTGAATACGCATCCCGAGTTCGGCAGCGCCTTCGATGACCGCCTCGGCTTTCACATCGGACTGGCGCGGGTACACGTAAAACATGTCGTTGGTGGTGGTGCAGCCTGAGAGTAACATTTCCGCCATCGAGATTTGCGAGCCGAGTTTGACCGCTTCGAAATCCACGCGTCCCCAGACTTCGTAGAGGCCGAGCAACCAGTCGAAGAGCTTGGCATTCTGCACGGGCTTCAAACAGCGCGTGAGCGATTGGTAGAGATGATGGTGCGTGTTGATCAGCCCGGGGATGACCGCGCAGTTGGTCGCGTCGATGGTCTCGTCCGGTTCGAAATCCTTCGGGACGGTGACGACGACGTCGCGGATGCGGTGGTCTTCGATCAGGACGTGATGAGATTCGAGCTGTTCGACCTGATGGCTCGCGTTCCAACGGATGACGTGGCCGTTCTTGATAAGAAGCTTCATAAGTCGGCAGCAGTTTTACGCAGGCGGCAACCAATAAGGCAAAGAAATTCGTCGAACAAGTTTTATTCCCCTCGACACAACAGGTGGGTTCGGCCTATAAATCGAGCGGCGGGATGGCACCCGTGGCAAGCCCAACCTAAACCTAAAGGAGAGCAATTATGAAGAGACTCATTGTGATTGTGGCAGCGGCTTGCGCAGTGGTTGTGTTCATGTCCGGATGTGCGATGGTTGGTGGGGTAGCTGGCGGAAGCTACGGGGGAATCTACACGCAGACGAGTGGTGCTGTGGCTGTCGGAAGCGCCGCTGGATCCGACAAGGTCGGAACCGCTACGTCGACCGCGATTATCTGCTTCGCGACGGGCGACTCCAGCATCAAGGCGGCGATGGACAGTGCGGGGATCACGAAGATTCATCACGTGGACTGCAAGGTCATGAGCGTAATGGGCGTTTACGCCAAGTACACGACAGTCGTTTACGGCGAATAGGCAAGCAACGGCGCCACGGGTGCCTGGTCCGTCTTGTTTGCTGGAGGAAGTTCGACGCGTTGATTTTGTTCGGCGTGGCGCGTGGAATCTCGCGCCATGGCCATCCAACACATTTCCCAATTGCGTTGTGTCATCTGCGGCACGCCACGCAATTGGAGGAAGGCCGTCCACGCCCTGCGCGAGTCGAAGGGCGAGATTGTCGCCGTGTCGGACGACGAGATCATGGACGCGATGAACCAGACCGCGCGGATGGGCGCCGTGTTTGGCGAACCGAGTGGCGCGGCGAGCGTGGCTGGTGTCAAACGCGCGATTGCCGACGGAGTCATCAAAAAGAGCGACAGCGTCTCCGCCGTCATCACCGGTGACGGCCTGAAAGACATCAAGGCCGCCATTGAGACCGCCGGCACGCCGATGAACACGTTCGCGCTGACCAATTCCGGCCTGACGGGACCGGTATATTTCCTGATTTACGGCTACAAGGTGGGCGCGCGGCGGGCACTTGGCGGATCGACAACTAAAACATCCAGGGCGGCGTAAGCGGCGGAGCAGTCTGGGCACCGGCTGGTACGTCGATTCGATTTCAGTCAACGACACGACTTGTCGCACCTCGCCGTAGCGGTTGTCGGGACGCGTGACCGCTTTTCAAGGGCTCAGTTCTCACCACCCTTCGACTTGGCTCAAGGCAAGTTGCGGGCGCGGAGCTGTATTGTCGTAATCTCACCACGAAGGGCACGAAGCACACGAAGGGGTTGGCGTGCGCGGTTGGGCCTTCGCCTCGCCGAAGTGGCTTCGGCCACGCAGGCAGGAAGCTCGCGCTCCAATGCAGAAAGCGCCGCGCGGGGCACGCGGCCTACAACAAGCCGGAACGGCGAGGCCGCGGTCAGCGCCTGCGGCTACAACAATGGACCGCAAAGCAAGACGGTGCAGTTATTCGCCGATGCGCAGCGATTCGACACTGATGACATCGGGGTTGCCGTCCTTGATGGCGGCGAGAAGTTTTGCCCCGGGTTCGGTGTCGAGTTGGATGCGGCAACAGGCGGCGACAGCCCCGTCGAAAATGATGTTCTGAACTTCTTCGATGTTAATATTGGCGCGGTGGATTTGACCCATAACCTGAGCCAGCACGCCGACGCGGTCGTAGTGGCGGACGAAAAGTTGCCATTTGGCGGGGGTGCGCGTGGCAAGATTCACGCAGTTCAGTACCACGCCTGTTTTCATGTAGGTCTCGATGATGTGGATGGCTTCCTCGGCGATGGCTTCCTGGGCCTGTTCGGTGGACGCGCCAATGTGGTGCGTGCCGTAGAGATTCGGCAGATCGAGGATCGGGTCAGCAAAATCGGCGGCGGCCTCGGCGGGTTCGGGATCGAAGACATCGAGGCCGGCGCGAATCCGTTTCGCTTCGAGCGCGGCGCGCAGGGCAACCTGGTCGACGACTTCGCCGCGGGAGGCGTTGATGAGGATGGCGTTGGGTTTCATCATTGCGATGCGGTCGGCGGTGACGAGTTTCTTGGTGTCGGCTGTGAGAGCCACGTGCAAGGTGATGATGTCGGCGCGGCGAAAAACGGTGTCGAGGTCGGGGCTGTATTCGACATCGAGTTCGCGGGCCTTGCGGAGATTGAGCAAGGGATCAGCGGCGATGACGCGCAGCCCAAAGGCGTGAGCCCGCTTGATGACTTCACGGCCGATTTGGCCAGCGCCGATGACCCCAAGCGTTTTGCCGAAGACGCCGTCAGCTTTGCTGAATTCTTTCTTGTTCCATTTGTGGGCGCGGAGGGCGGCGACATTGTCGGGGATGCGGCGGTCGATGGCCAGCAGCAGGGCAAACGCGAGTTCGGCAACGGCGACAGCGTTTTTACCCGGGCAATTGGTGACGTACACGCCACAAGCGCTGGCGGCCTTGACGTCGATGGTGTTGACGCCCGCGCCGGCGCGAAGGATGACGGCGAGCTGGTCGCCGGCCTTGATGGTGTCGGCGGCGACCCGTTTGCTGCGGACGACCAGGACTTTGGTGGAGCCGATCAGCTTGGGAAGTTCCTCGGCTTTGACGGAAGCGTTGTACGTGACGTCACAGCCGAGTTTCTTGAGGCGGTCGAGGTGGTTCTCCGAAAATTTGTCGGCAATCAGGATTTTCATATTAATATTAGCCTCCCACAGGGTGAATGAACCATGCGCCCAAAGGATAAGACAAGGGAGCGGTGGTTGGCAAGCATTGGGTGCGCGTGTCAAGTATTCTGTGGACAACCGCGGGGGCCGAAGGCACAATCACAAGCTTGCAATACGCGCGGCGAATCGGTAAATTACCCCCGCCAAAAGAACCTATGAAAATGGATACTGCAGCTTCGAGGGAGGAAGCGGGGGCGTCAGGCGACGGCAAGAAGCTGCGTGTGCTGGTGGTGGACGATCAACCTGCGGTGTGTGAAGTGGTGGCCGATACGATCGCGTACGCTGGCCATGAGATCGTTGGCAAAGGCAGGGATGGGATGGAAGCTGTTTCGCTGGCCAGGGAGTTGCGGCCGGACCTGGTCGTGATGGATATCGCGATGCCCCGGATGAATGGAGTGGATGCGATGAAGGCGATCCTGGTGGCCAGGTCGGCCAAGCGGGTGTTGCTGATGTCCGGCGAGTACCGGTCGTTGGGTGTGACGCGTGAGGAGATGATGCGGGAGGGCGCGGCAGGCTTTATGGAGAAACCGTTTAACGTGTCCGAATTATTTGAATTGCTAAATCGATGGGTGGGTGAGGAGAGCAAATGACCGAGAAAAATTTCCAGGCAGCTGTCCAGTACGGGAGCATCGTGCTGGGGATCTCCGTGATTTTCAATATCTACGTCGTGATGCACTACGTTGAGGTCTACCGCGACGCCACGCGAGCGGACGCCAAGGTTCAGCAGATGGTGGTGCGAGAGCAAGCCGTCCAAGGTCTTCTTCAGGAGTTCGCTGCGCGGGCGAATACTGACCCGCAGATAGCAGAGATATTCAAACAAGCCCAGGCAACCAATTCGGCGGCGGCGGCAGCAGCAGCCGGCAACTCCGTGCAACCATAGGACGAATCCAATGAGCACACCTGAAGAAGTTGAGAGCCAATCCCGCGTTGAGCGCGGGCAGTCGATCGACAACAGCTCGACGGCGACGCCCACTGTGGATGCGCCGACGGATGTCGCGGCGGCGATCGATCAATTGCGTATCTTGGTCTGCGGGCTGGGGGTCGGGCTACTGGTGGTGAGCCTGGCACTTACTGCGTTTGTCTATAAGCAAAACCGCAACCTTGTTGCGGTGACGGTTACCCACGAACGTCAACTCGCGCGATTCCAGGCCAATGAGCGTTCCGTGAATTATCTGGTCAACGCGTTGGTCCAGTACAGTTCCGGGAAACCCGAGTTGATGGGACTGCTGGCGAGGCATGGCCTTCAGATCGCCCCGTCGCCCTCGTCGCCCCAACCGCAGCCGTAGATTCAGCGTAGCGCGGGCGCATCGGCGCGCGCCATGATCTCCGGCAACGCCGCCAAGGCCACGTCGGCAGCGACGGTTTCCGCCTGTTTCTTGCTGGAACCATTTCCGCGACCGATCTCACGCCCCTGCCATTCGACGGCCACCTCGAAATACTTGCTGTGGTCCGGCCCCGATTCGCGTACGACGCGGTAAATGGGACCGTTCGAGGAATGGGCTTGGAGCAGCTCCTGCAACCGGCCTTTGGGGTTCTGGCGCGGGGTGGTTTGCTTGATGTTCAAGAACTCGTCGGCGAACTGAGTGAAGATGAATTTACGGGCTGCACGCAAACCGCCATCGAGATAGATCGCACCGAGCAGGGCCTCGTAGGCGTCCGCCAGGTTGGACAGCCGCGCGCGACCGCCGCTGGCCTCCTCGCCCTTGCCGAGCATCAAGTGACTGCCCAGATCAATGGCTTGGGCGCGCTGAAACAGCGTGTGGCGATTGGCCAGATGGGCGCGGATTTGCGTGAGTTTGCCCTCAGGCAGGTCCGGGTACAGCTTGTAGATGCGGTCGGTGAGCACCAGTTGTAAGACCGCGTCGCCGAGGAACTCCAGCCGCTGATTGTGATGGTTGCACTCGCTTCCGCGCTCGTGCGCAATGGACGGATGAGTGAGGGCTTCCACGAGCAAATCGAAGTTTTTGAACTCGTGCCCGATGACCTTCTGCAACTTTTGAAAATGCATGATTGCTGCGTCGCCTTCGCGTGCAGGGGGATGTTGCCGCCCCGAAGCAGGTTCGGGCCGCAAAATCCAACTGCTACGGCGGAGAATCTACCTAACGGCTTTCAAAAAATCGAGCCTTAATTTCGGGGAAGTTTACCGTCGGCCCGAACGGGGGTGGAAGCGATAGTGCGTTTCCTTGAGGCGTTGCTGGTCGACATGCGTGTAGATTTGCGTGGTCGAGATGTCGGCGTGGCCGAGCATTTCCTGGATGACGCGCAGGTCGCCGCCGTTGTTGAGGAGGTGGCTGGCAAAGCTGTGCCGCAACGTGTGCGGCATGATATTCTTCGAGATACCGGCCCGGCGCGCATATTTCTTGATGAGCACCCAGATGGTTTTTCGGCTGAGCGGCTGGCCTCGGGTCGAGAGGAACACTTCGCCGACGGTGTCCGCCCCGGCAAACGATCCGCGCGCTTCGTGAAGGTAACGCTGCATCCAGTCGATGGCCTGTCTGCCGATGGGGACGATGCGTTCCTTGCTGCCTTTGCCGAGCGAACGAAGGAAGCCGGCCTCGAAATTGATGTCGCTGAGCTTGATGTGGGCAACCTCGCTGACGCGCAATCCCGTGGCGTACATGAATTCCAGCATCGCTTTGTCGCGGATGCCGAGCTTGGTGCGTGTGTCGGGCGCGTCCAGCAGCCGGCCGACCTCTTCGTAATCGAGCGAGTGGGGAAGGGTGCGCCACAGCTTGGGTGAATCGATCGTCTGTGTGGGATCGGCAACCAAAAGTTTTTCGCGGGAAAGGAACCGGCAAAACGTGCGGATCGCGGCGAGGTGACGGGAGAGACTTCGCGCGCTTAGGCCGCCTTTGCGTCGATGCAACAAATACTCCGTGATGAGTTGGCGCCGGGCGTCGTTGAGATGTTCGACGCCGCGACTATGGAGGAAATCAACAAACTGGGCGAGGTCAGCGCGATAGGCGATGCGCGTGTTCGACGCAAGCCCACGCTCCACGGTCAGATGATCGAGAAAAGCATCGATCAGTTGCTCCACCCCACAACCTCCTTACGGTTGAGAGCAATATACGTGGTCGTTCGTATTTGGGAAAGTGATTTATGAATCAATGCCCCAAACTAAAAGCGGACAAAAATAATCCGCCTTATGTTTGACGTACCAAACAAGTGTCGTATAAATCCAGGAATCATGGAAACTTGGAAGGAATTCGAGGCCAATGAGCTAACTCACAGTGCCGCCCACCATCTCCTGGCCATTTACGAGGTCGGTCTGGAGTACGGCGGTTGGGCTCGCGTCTCCGACATCGCCCGCGAGTTGAGCATTACACGCGGCAGCGTGTCAATCAACCTGCGGGCGCTCAGAAAACGCGGATGGGTTGATACTGACGAGTATCACATGGTGAAGCTTTCCCCGAAAGGGCAGAAGGTTGTCCAGACCGTGATGGCCAAGAAGGCCGTCGTGAAGGCGTTTCTAAGCAATGTCCTTAACGTTCCCAAACCGCAGGCTGAAATCGACAGTTGCAAGGTCGAGCATCTCATCAGCCAGCCCACGGGCGAACAACTCGTCTATTTCATGAGGTTCCTCGTTTCAGACGACCCGCTCGCGAAGCAGGTGCTCGTGCGGTTCAAGAGCTTTTAGGATCGATGTCCTGACAGCAAGACATGCGAAGTATGCCACGGCCATTGCCTGATCGAGGAATTGCAGCACGCGAGTTTATGAAGACGGATCGCAGCGAAATTGTCGAGGACTTGAATCGCCTAATGGCGGAGGAGTTGGAGGCGTTTCTCCGCTTTAGCGTGGAAACGGAACACGTGCAGGAGATTGCAACCTTGTTGGAGTGATGAACGTCGGCAGACCGCGACGGCGATCAACGAAAGTTCAGGATGGCAAAATCTTCGATCCATAAAGCAGTCGATTCGCCCCGGGCAGTGGCGTGGTTTGGCGCCAGGCGAACGCGTGCCGGTCTTCGCCTTCTTCTTTTGGTCGGCGCGTTGCTCGTGGTTGGCGTCCTGATTTGGCAGGGGGTCACGGCTAGGGGCAATCCGGACCCCACGGCTCCACATCTCAGCCCGACGGTGGCGCTGCTCGACATTGGCGTGCTCGTATTCCGCGAGGGACTGGAATGCATTCTGGTGCTCTCGGCCATTACAGCCAGTCTGGTGGGCAGCCAGGAGGTCTATCGGCGTCCCATTGCCGTCGGCGCAGGGATCGGTTTTGTTGCGACGCTCGTTACCTGGCTTGTTGCCGTGGCGATCGTCAATGATTTGTCTTCGAGCGTCTCGGCGCTGAATCTACAGGCTGCGACCGGGCTGCTGGCAGTCATTGTTTTGTTGGTGGTCATGAATTGGTTCTTCCACAAGGTCTACTGGGCGGCTGGATCTCCATGCACAACAAGACGAAGAAAAAACTGTTCCGTAGCGCCAGCCGCGCGCAAATATCCGAAGCCCGCCTTCTGCGCGGGCTATGCCTGCTGGGATTTGCGTCGCTGTACCGTGAGGGATTCGAAGTGGTGCTCTTCCTACAGAGCTATTATCTGCGCATGGGCGGCAAACTCGTGCTGGAGGGTGCCTTGCTGGGGCTGCTGTTCACCGGCATCGTCGCGGTCCTCACGTTCGTTGCCCACCGACAGTTGCCCTACCGAAAGATGCTGGTGTTGACCGGCATCATGCTCGGCTTTGTGCTCCTCGTCATGGTTGGCGAACAAGCCCAGGAGATGCAATTGTCCCATTGGATTTCCACCACGCCGGTTCCTTCATTGACCAACGCCATTCCTGCGTGGATGGGACTGTGGTTCTCGGTTTTCCCGACCGTCGAGACGATACTGGCTCAGTTGGTTGCCGCGGTATTGGTACTGGGCTTTTGCTTCGCCCCGCGCTTTCGCAAGCGCAAGCCGGTGCAAGACCGCGAATCCCCGGTCTCCAACACCGCAGACCAGCCCGTGGATGCGGTGGACATTGGCGTTCTGCGGCCCGCTCAATCCGCGAAATAAAGCGCCAGCCGCTTCGGGCCGTGAGCGCCCATGACCAGAATTTTCTCGATATCGGCCGTGCGGCTCGGTCCGGTAATAACCGAGAGCGCACTCGGCCAGTGTTTGTCGTAGCGTTTGCGCAGCAGCGCCATTCCCGCCGCCAAATTCGGAACAATCTGCTCGCGCCGAGCGATGACAAGGTGCGTCGGCGGCAGGACCGACAACGCCCGCCCACCCGCCGAGAGCGTTGAGACGATAATAGACCCGGTTTGCGCCACGAGACAGTCGCAGCCCGTTACCCCAAGATCGCACTCGCGGACATTGGCATTTGGTTCGCCGACGATTTTGCCTGTGAGTTCAGCGCCGTCCGTTGCGATTCTTGGGAAGGCATTCAGGAACGCGCGAAGGGCTTCGGCACTTTCGATGATCTCGCCGCGTAACGCCACAAACTCGGCGCGGAATCGCGCCTCGGCGTCAACGACCGGCGGGAAGACGGGCGCATCGGTCGGCGGAAGCGGTCGATGAGCCTCGACACCCAACGCGGCATGGACCCGCTGGAGAATGTTGTTACGCGCGACGTCCACGTTCCCTCCAGTACTCCTTGAAACTGTGCTTTGGCGGGGTGGGAAACTCGCGGCGGGCGGTCCACGGTTTCAACAGAGGCCCCGCCATGCCCCGGCGCAACGCGAAGTTACCGAGCTTCGCCGCGATGGCGTAGCGCACAGGAGATTGCATCGTCCACAACCACACGCGAAACAACAGACGCTGGATCGGGCCGTCGAACCCGCTGTGGACGGCGTTGCGCCGGTTGTGTAGCAGGTGATGGTGCAAGTCGATCCGCACGGGACACACGTTCGTGCACGCACCGCACAACGAACTGGCGTACGACAGATGGGACCACTTCTGCGCATCGCGCAGGTGCGGCGTGATAACCGAACCGATCGGCCCTTGATACGTCGTGCCGTACGCATGGCCGCCGATGTTTTTGTAGACCGGGCACGCGTTCAGGCATGCGCCGCAGCGGATGCAATGCAACGCGTCGCGCTGCTCGATGTCGGCCAGCAACCGCGTGCGGCCGTTGTCGAGCAGGATGACGTGAAATTCCTGCGGACCGTCCACTTCGCGCTCGTGGCGCGGGCCGCCGATCAACGAGCTGTACGCTGTAATGGCCTGTCCCGTGCCGCTGGCTGAGAGCAGCGGCCAGAACAGCGCGAGGTCTTCCAAGCGCGGGATCAGTTTCTCAATGCCCACGATGGCCACATGGACGCGTGGCAGTGAAAAACTCAGTCGCGCATTGCCCTCATTCTCGGTCAGCGCAATCATTCCCGTGTCTGCGATTGCGAAATTTCCCCCGGTAATGCCCATGTCCGCCGTCATGAATTCCCGCCGCAACTTTGCGCGGGCGATCATGGTCAATTCCTCGGCACTGTCGGTGGGCGGCGCCCCCAGTTTTTCCTGAAAGGTCTGCGCAATGTCCGCTTTCGTCAGGTGCATGACGGGCGTGACGATATGGTAAGGGCGCTCACCACGGATCTGGCAGATGTATTCGCCAAGGTCGGTCTCGATCGGATGAATGCCCTCGGCTTCGAGCGCTTCATTGAGATGAATCTCCTCGGTCGTCATCGATTTGGATTTGACGACCTTGTGGACGCCGTGGCGACGGGCCAGTTCCAGCACGTGCCCGCGGGCGTCCTCAGCCGTCTCGGCCCAGAAGATGTGGCCGCCATTCGCCAGCACGTTCTGCTCGAATTGTTCGAGATAGCGGTCGAGATGGTTGATGGTTTCGCATTTGATGGCGGCGGCGTCGGAGCGGGCGTTCTGCCAGTCAGCAAACCGCGCCCTGCCTTTTGCCACAGCGATGTCGTAGGTGTTGATGTTCTTCTGGATGACGGCGCGGTGCCGCAAGTCGGCGGTCTTTACCGTCGCGTCACGCTCGAACTGCAGACGGGCCACCGTGGTCATGTAGAAGCCAACACCTCCGCCAGCGAAATGGTCTTGATCGGCAGATTTTGGCGGCGCAGGTAGCCGTCGATCTGCATCAGACAACTGGAGTCGGTCGATACGACGTACTCGGCGCCGGTCTTTTGTATGGAGGAGACCTTCACTTCATCCATGGCATACGAGATCATCGGAAATTTCACCGAAAACGTTCCGCCAAATCCACAACAGGTTTCCGCCTGGTCCATCTCAATCAATTCGAGGCCCCGCACGCGCCGCAGAAGTTGGCGCGGTTCATCTTTGATGCGGAGCTCGCGTAACGCATGGCAGGAGTCGTGGTAGGTAACGCGTTGGGGAAACTTCGCGCCCACATCCGTTACCCCAAGCTTCTTCACGAGAAACTCGGCAAACTCATAGGTGTGCGTCGTCGCTTTGGTTGCTTTGCCGAGAAGTTCGGGATAGAAATTCCGCACCATGGCCGTGCAAGAACCGGACGGGCTGACGATGGCATCAGCATCGGCGAAGATTTCGCAATAACGCTTCGCGAGCGCGCGGGCATCATCCCAGTAGCCGGTGTTGAATGCCGGTTGACCGCAGCAGGTTTGTTCGGGCGGATAATCCACCTCGACCTGAAGCCGACGGAGCACGGTGACCATTGCGATTCCCACGTTCGGGAAGAGCTGGTCGATGAAGCAGGGGATGAATAGCGCCACGCGCATCGAGCGAGACCTTACGGACTCGCCGGGCACGAGGCAAGAAGACATTTCACGCGGCTGGGGTGTCGTTCGCCCGGGCTTCGCGCAGACGGAACGATTCGGCGACGGCCAGGAATTGATCGGCACGGTCGTGTTCCCCGCCAGCACGAAGGCGAGCAGCTTTATCACGGGCGCGGATGTCCGCGTGGACGGCGGATTCTTGTGCCAGTCGATCTAAAGAAACCAGCTGCCTCACTCCTCTTTGATTGCTTCGCGCTCGCGCGTGGCGTACTTCTCCACCAGCTGACCATACACCCGTGCAGATGTTGCGTTTGGACGAACCTCGCTATCGGGAAGCGGATTGGTGAAGCCGGCAACAACATTCCGCCAGCGCAGTTTCTTGCCTGAATGGGCGAGAAGTCCGTGAGCAGCACGCAGGGCAGCGCCAAGGGCGGCGCTCTTGGCGACTTCAATACGGAGGACGGGAGAGTCGAACACATCCGCCATGATTTGCAGAATGGCGGTGTTCGTTGAAGCGCCGCCAGTGGCATAAATCTGTTTCGGGGCGACTTTCATCCATTGAGAGTGGATGCGCATCGACATCATTTGCGCTTCGACGACGGCGCGGCAATTCGCTGCCACGTCATTCGGATCAAGGTCGAAACGATGAATGCCGGGGCGGTTGACGCGCGGGACAATTTCGGCCTCGAACCACGGTAGTATAATCGCGCCGCAGTTGCCCGGTGGGGCGCTGACGAGGGCCTGATTGAAGCCGCGCCAATCCAGATGGTACATGTCGCGGACGCGTTCGCGGGCGGGCGAGCCGTTCCTGAAGCAGATGAGGGTCATGTAATCGCCCGTGGGCGCGCCGAACACGTGGCCTTCGCCGCGTTCATCCACACGACAGCGCCTCATATAGCCGAACAGCGTGTCGCTCGTGCCGAGGCTGATGGCGAGGGTGCCTTCCTTAATGAGACCGAGGCCGATGACGCTGCAAGGATTGTCACCGGACCAGACCAGCGCCTTGGCGTTCGGATTGAAGCCATATCTCTTTACGAAATACGAACTGATGTTGCCGATGACCTTCGAAGACGGGGCGAGCGACGGAAGCTTCTTCCGCAACTGTGGTGCCGTCGCTTTCAGCGCCTTCGGATGCCACACCCTTTTGCGAATGTCCATAAGGTTCATGCCCGCACCATCGCCATGATCGATCGGCGCCATTTTGCCGGCGATGATCGAGGCCATGAACGAACTCACCAACGCGATGTTCGCAGTCTTGGCGTAACCGTCGGGCTCGGTCTTGTAGAACTTGCGGATTTGCGGCCCCGTGAACCGCTCGAACGCGTCCGAGCCGGTCGTTTGTGCCGTGGCTTCGAGGCCGCCGAGTGCGTCGCGAATCTCGACGCACTCCGCGCCCGTGGAGGAATCCCTCCAAACCGGGGACGTGGCCCGCGAGAACACGCCGCGAAGATTTTCGGCGAGGGGTTTTGTGGCGTTCAGCCGAGCAAGCGCGACCGGGGCGCAGCTGTTGAGGTACACGGAACCATGTTGTTGTCCGCTGCCGCTGATCGCCAAAAGCTGGCCGAGGGGTACGTCATCTTTTTTCATTTGTGCGAACAGTGTGTCCAGCGCTTCGACCCACATCAGCGGCGGGCTATGGACGACAAGCGGGTCATTGCCGCGCAACGTGCCATTCTGGGTACCATAGTGCGGTAGTGCTTGATCGAAATTGAGTGAGTTGTTGTAAACGATCTGACGGGAATCGTGATCGATCACAATGACCGAAAGACTCTGCGTGCTGCAATCCAGACCGAGGAAGAGTTTCGCCATACTGGTTCTCTCATCGTGCGTTCGGCAGCGACTTCTAACAGGCCGATGGGGAAACAACAACCGATTACTGGCGAAGTGACGAAGAGTGCGCGAACCGTTGACTGGCGGAAAGCGGATACGTCAGAATTTCAACAACGTGTCGATTTGAAAGCCGAGGGACTCCCGGCCGTTCAGCCCGAATGTTCCCGGATCGATGGCGGGGTCCACGCCGGACCGGTCTTCCACAACCGCCGCCAGCCCGACTTTCCACCAGTCCCGTATGTTGTAACTGGCCTTGAGCACTTGGGAGCGGCGGTCCGAGAGACTTAACCCGCCACTCGAATCAGCAATCGCTTGCCACTCATTGTCCATGGTCATTACCTTGTAGCGGTAGGTGAGTTGCCATTGGCCCTGTTTGGCGGCCTCGCCGAAAGAGATTTCCCCAATTACGCCGGACATCTGATCAAGGGAAAGCGGAAGGCTCCACACGCCAGTTTCCTCGAAATCCTCCCGGGGTGTGTTGACGTAGCTGCCACTCAATGTCAGCACACTTTGTGTGCCGAAAAATGGCTTGTCGGAAAACACCTTGCGTAGCGCCGGCGATTGGTCGGCAGAATCTGCTGCCGCGGGCTCAATCGTTTGGGCGGGGACGCCAACGGCAAAACCGATTGAGATCGCAGCCATCCATACGATCCAGTTTCTCATAAACCTGACTCGAATTTAGCACGGAGGCAAATGTCTTGCCAGCGTGGATTTTGGTCGGCGGTTCGGGGCTTGAACCGTTGTCGACGGCGCGATAGACTCACGCTTATTATGTCATCGTTTGATTTGAAGAAGGAAGTGGCCGAACGGCTCGGGGAAAACTACGAGTTGCACGAGAAGTACATCAACCCGACGCTGGTGAAAGTATTCCGCACCATCGGTTTCGACAGGGTCTATGCCAAAGCCAAAGGCCAGTATCTCTGGGACAAGGAAGGCAACCGCTATCTCGACATGCTGAGTGGGTTCGGCGTGTACTCGATTGGCCGCAACCACCCGCAGGTCGCGCAGGTGATCCGTGACGTGCTCGATCTGGACCTGCCCAACATGGTGCAGATGGATTGCGCGTTCCTCGCGGGTCTCCTGGCCGAGGCGCTCGTCAAGCGTTGTCCGCCGCATCTCGAGGCCGTCTTCTTCTGCAACTCCGGCACCGAAGCGGTCGAGGCGTCGCTGAAGTTCGCCCGCGCCGCGACCGGCCGCAGCAAGTTTGCCTACCTCGACCACGGCTGGCACGGATTGACGCTCGGCTCGCTGTCGATCATGGGCAATGAAGAATTCCGCGAAAGTTTCGGCGATATGTTGCCGGGCGTCGAAGTGCCCTACGGCGATCTGGAAGCGTTGGAAAAAGCCCTGTCGAAAAAGGACATCGCGGTATTGGCGGTGGAATGTATCCAGGGCAAGGGCGTGCGGATTCCGCCGGACGATTACCTGCCGGCGGCGCAGGCGCTCTGCCGCAAGTATGGCACGTTGTTTTTCTGCGACGAGGTTCAGACGGGCTATGGTCGCACGGGCAAACTGTTTTCGTTTGAGCACTGGAACCTGGAACCCGACATCATCTCGACCAGCAAAGCGCTGAGTGGGGGATATGTGCCGGTCGGCGCGATGATTACCCGTCGCTCGATTTATCAGAAAGTTTTCAACCGGATGGACCGTTGCTGGGTGCATTCCTCCAGCTTTGGCCGCAACAACCTCGGCATGGCGGTGGGCCTGGCCACGCTGCACATTCTGGACGAAGAGAAACTGGTCGAACGCAGCGCCACGCAGGGCCAGAAACTTCTCGACGCGCTCAATGCGCTGAGAGCCCGCCACGACGTGCTGATGGAGGCGCGGGGCAAGGGCTGCATGATTGGCATCGAGTTCCACGAGCCGCGGAGCCTCAAGATGAAGGTGGCGTGGAAGATGGTGCACGCGGCGCATGACGGATTGTTCGCGCAAATGCTGGTGATGCCGCTGTTGGAGAAACACCACGTGCTGACGCAGGTCAGCGGCAACCACGGCGACATCATCCGCGTGTTGCCGGCGTTTGTCATCACGGACGAAGACATTCAGTATTTCGTCAACGCCCTCGACGACGTGCTCAACGATTGCTACAAGCTGCCCGGACCGATGTGGGATTTGGGGGCGAACCTTGTGAAAGCGGCGTTAGCCAATAAGGGCGGCAAGAACGCCGAACGGGAAGCCGTGGCCGCGAGGCGCTGACCCGACGGGCTTGTTTTTCCGTTTTCTACATGCGATAACCCCGCGCGTGACCCCTGATGCGACAACGGTATCTTAGCGGATTGGCCGACTTGGTGTGCCGTTGGCCTCTGGCGTTCCTGGTCGCGGGCGTCCTGCTCGCGGGAGTGTCTTCCTTCTACACCGTTCGTCGCCTCGAATTCAAAACAAGCCAGAACGATCTGATTGGCCGCGACAGCGACTACTGGCGCCTGTATGGCGAATACTCCCGGGAATTTCGATCGGAGGAGGATTACATCATCGTCGTCGAGGGCGATCAGCCGCTGCAGAATCGGGCGGTCATCGACGGGCTGGTGGCGAGATTGCTGTCGTCAACAAATAATCCGGGTCCGGGCGATGCCGCCGTCGCGCAGTTGTTTACGCAGGACGAGCTTTACTACCGCACCGACTTCGACGCGCTGAAGAAATGGTTCCTGTACTACCTGTCGATCGATGACCTGAGACAAATCGAGGGGTCGCTCAAGGATTTCAAGCAACTCCTGACGATTCTCCAACACCGCCCGAAACTGGATACGTTTTTCGATTCGATGAATCGGATGCTGATGCAAATGGATGTCGCGTCCGAAGCGCAACGAAAACAAATCGAGTCATTTTTGCCAACGGTGACCGCCATCGTGGGGCAGATGGGAAAGTTTAGCGGGCAGGAGGAAGGCGATGCACTGTTGTCCCCGTGGGCCAGCGCGTTCTTCAGCCCGGAGATGCTGGGTGAAGCCCAGGAAGAATTGCGCTGGCAGGGCTACCAGACGTTTCGCAAGGGCAAGATGTTCCTGCTGCTGATCCATCCCCGATTGGGCAAGGAAACGGCGGACGAGCATCATGCCGCCACGATCCCGAAGTTGCGACGGATCATGAAGGAGGTCCGCGATCAATTTCCGGGCGTGGGCATCAACCTCACGGGCGAACCCGTACTCGATTACGACGAGATGCTCCAATCACAGAGCGACGCCACGAAGGCGACAATACTGACGGCGGTTGTCCTCTTCCTGTTGTACGCCGTGACGTTTCCCCGGATGATGCGGCTCTCGCTGGTCGCCGCCTGCGTGCTGGTGGCGCTGCTCATTGCCTCGATGGTGATGGTGCTGGCGGTCTGCATGGGATACACGACACTCGCGGTAGGCCATCTGAACATGATTACCGTGACGTTTGCGATCATGATTCTCGGGTTGGGGATCGATCTCGGCATTCAATTCATTGCCCGATACGCCGAGGAATTGAGCGCAGGTCTTCAACGGGCGGTCGCGGTTCGGTCCGCAATCCAACATACCGGTCCGAGCATAGTCACGGCAGGCGTCACCAACGCCGCCGCTTTTTTCGCGATGGGGCTGAGCGGTTTTCGCGGAGTCACCGAGCTTGGCGTGATCGCCGGCGGCGGGATGCTGATTGCGACGGCGGGGATGATGACCGTATTGCCGGCATTTCTGCTGCTGGTCCACCGCAAGGGTGAAGCCGCGCCGGTCCCCGCGCAATCGGCGGCGACGCGCGTCGAGCAACTCCTCTTGCGCCGGCCCCACCTGATGCTGACCATGTTCGGCATGATCACGTTGGCTGCGTTGGTGGCGGCGCGGACAGTGCGCTTCGATTACAACGTCCTGAATTTGCAATCGAAAGGGCTGGCATCCGTTGAAACCGAACTGCGATTACTGCATGCCGATGTAGAATCGACCTTGTTTGCGGCGATCGTGTGCGACAATCTCCAGCAGACCCGGGATCTGCAGGAGCGCCTGGGCAAACTTCCGAGCGTGGCCAGCGTTCACAGCATCGCCGAGTTGATCCCCGAACAACAGGAACAGAAGGCCACAATCATTCGCGCCATCCAGAAGGAACTGGGTTCGGTGCAATTCGATGTTCCGCCAGCCGATCCGTCGGACGCGGAACTCGATGTGCGGTCGCTGGCGTCCCTCCGATTGCGGGCCAACCAGCTTCTGCGGACGGCAACGGAACGCGGCGATTCGGCAGCCGAGGAGGTGTTGAAACCCCTGACAGACGCGACGGCGCAAACGCGGGCGACGTTGCAAGCTCTGGAGTCCGTTGACCTGCAGCAGCGTCTTGCCAGGTACGAGCAACGATTCTATGCGGACTTGCAGGCACAACTGCAACTCATGTCCGACCAGATTGTCGACCGTCCGATGAGCGTCAACGACGTGCCTCCAGAGACGCGCGAGATGCTGGTGGGGAGAACCGGCAAGTTTCTCGTCCGTGTCTTCCCAAAGGAAAACATCTGGGAACGCGAGCCGCTCGTGAGGTTTGTCCGTGAAGTGCAGTCGGTCGCGCCGAAGGCAACGGGCACGCCGCTCGGGCTTTATGAGTTTGTGGAAATCCTGAAGACGGGGTATCGCAACGCCGCGTTATGGGCGCTGCTGGTCATCGGCGTCCTGATCTTTATAGACTTTCGTGGTGGCTACGCCACGCTGCTGACGATTCTGCCGCTGTTGGTGGGGACGGCGTGGATGTTCGGGGCGATGGTGGTGTTGGGAATCAATTTCAACCCGGCCAACATCATGGTGTTGCCGTTGATCGTCGGCATTGGGGTCGCCTACGGGATTTACGTGGTCCAACGTTATCGGGAAAGCCATGAAGCGACGTTCTACAGCAAGAGCACGGGGCGCGCAGTGATTCTCTCGGCCATGACCACCACATTTGCTTTTGCGAGCCTGCTGGTCGGCGCGCACCGCGGCATCCGCAGCCTCGGTTTGGTGACGACCATCGGCGTGATTTCCTGTCTGGTGGCCGCGCTGGTTCTTCTGCCGTCGCTGTTAGAGATTGCGCGTCGCAAGGGCTGGAAGGTGTAACTGTCCAACAGCGGTTTCAAGAAAGCGGGCCAGTTTCGCGCCGGAATGTTTGGCGCGGTACCCCAGGCGCGCATCAGGGGCCGCGTACCAAACGCCCAGGAGTGCAGGCGGCGCTGATCCTGCTTGAAAAGCATGCTTCAAGTTTTCACAAGTCCTGTCAAGCCGCCGACCCATAACGTTGTCAACGTCCAACCGGCAATGATATGTAGCCAGAGATAACCGCGCAGCAAACCCCCAGTCGTAACCGTGCACAATCGCCACTTTATGATCTCAGTTCCACGATTTGCATTCGGCTGCCAGTTGTCCTTTTGGAAAAGACTCAGCAGCGGCGTGAACGTCTCTAGTGAATACACAACCGAATTAAATCGGGGATACTCATCCGCGACATTATTTTTCTTGGCATCTTCAGAAGTTGCGTAGACCTCTTTGTTGGTCGCAGTGATTAGTTCCGGGTAATTGGCACCGAAGATGATAGCTCCAGTGAGAATCAATGCGAGGCTGGCCCAAAAGGCGCGCCAAGGCCGGTACCCATAGCCGATCAGTCTCCCTACCACTCGATACCACCACCAGCCGCTCCGGAATGGTTTCGAGGGTCGTGCCCGGTTTTTCGCGATTCTGACCTTAACGGCCTCCTCGTCATGTCCGGCCTTGCGAAAGACCTCTGCGAGTTGCTCGTATGGCTGGGGCAAGAACTGGTCGGACGGCTGCCGGTTCAGCCACTCGACACGGCTCGACGCGTCAGTCGGGGAATCCGCTTCAATTGCGTCGTAAACGAAGCCGTCCAGCAAGAGATGCTGTGCAGAAGGCCAACTGACCCGGTCATCGACCAAGGTGCTTACTTTGGCAAAACGAAGATCCAACGCAGCTAACTCCGATGAGGCTGCTTCGGCCCAAATAAAAAACTGGCTTACGGATGCCTGGGCAAAGCTAACGAGGCCTTCGGTCTCGAATCCGTTGTTGAATTGAACGCTACCCTCAACTCTCAGCCTCGTAGCGATGAAAGCATCCCTGCCGCGGTTGATAAATTTCCCTTTCTCACAGATAAGATCGCCGCCAATTTTGGCGCCGATTAGACGGATCTCGCCCTTGGCCTCGAAGCCGTTGTTTAGGTAAGCACCGCCTTGAACATTCACACCGTTGAGAACCAGGGCTAGTGACTGCTCATTTATGAAGTGTCCGTCGCCGCAGTCGAAGTCACCTCCAATCGTAGCACCGGTTAGATGCGTGCCGCCTTCGGCATGGAAGCCGCTTCGTAGAAAGACGTTGCCTTCAACATTCAGACTATCCGCGTTTAAGGCTATTGCATGCGCGTTCAAAAACCGCGAGTTGGAGCAATCAAAACCCGGTCCGATTGTCGCGCCTACCAGCCTCACTTCGCCAACAGCACTAAATCCGTTGCTGAAAAACACTGCGCCTCTAATTTGTGATATATCGGCATTGAGGGCCACCGACTTTGGATTGTTGAACTGTCCACCGCTACAATCAAGATTCCATCGAATCGTCGCTCCAGGCAAACGCACTTCACCTTCGGCCTTAAATCCTTTCCGGAGATTCACAGAACCTCCGACGGTAAGCCCGTCGGCACTGAAAGCTCGTGCCCCAAAAGCTGGGTTGAGGAATTGACCTTCGGCACAGTCGAGGTCAGAACCGATATTGGCACACATCAAACGCACCTCGCCCTCGGCCTTGAAGTTGATTCCCAGATGAACAGCGCCGGCAACGTTCACACTGTCGGCGTTGAGCGCGATTGCCCCCTTGTTGGTAAAGCATCCACCCACGCAACTAAAGATTGAACCACAATATGCACCTACCAGATGCACCTCGCCCTCGGCTCTGAAGCCTTCTGCAAGGGACAAAGGGCCTTCAACTTTCATTCGGTCAGCGAAAAGTGCCATCGCACCGGGGTTGCGGAACAGTCCGCGCCTGCAATCGATTTCTGAGCCAACGGTGGCGCTAGGCAGCCGAACCACGCCTTCAGCCTTGAATCCGTTTCGCAGATAAACGCCACCCCCAACACTAAGTTTGTCGCCGCACAAGGCCATTCGGCCAGGGTTGTGAAATTCCGCTCCCTCGCAATCGAGGTCCCCGCCAATAGTTGCGCCGCCCAAGGACACCTCACCTTCAGACCTGAATGGTATTCTCAACTGGACCGCGCCACCGACCTTCAGCCTGTCGGCGTTGAGCGATACCGCCCCGGGGTTGAGAATGTGTGCACCATTGCAGATGAGATCACCACGGATGGACGCGCCGCAAAAACGTACCTCGCCTACGGCCTTGAAGTCATCACGAAGAAAGACTGGGCCTTCCACGTCCAAACCGTCAGCATGAATAGCTACCGTGTGCGTCCCTCTCATAGAAAGAAACTGCAGGCGGGCGTATCGCAGATGAATCGGGGCCGTGAAGGCGCAAGCATCAAAAAGTAGAGGGAAAGAAACCTTGGCGCATTCCAAGTCGAATCTATCTTCAATCCGAGCGCCAACGATGCCGATGCCTCGGTGCGTGACGAGAGCGGTTGCTTCGTTATCAGTGCAGAGCCAAGCGATGCGGTCAGCTTTGAGTACGCGGGAGGGGTCCCAGCTTTCCGCGTTCGAGGGATCGTCACCAGTCGGCAAATGAGTTCGATAGTCAGGAATGACGCCGCTGCCAACCGCGCGAAACAGTGTTTCTTCGGCATCGGTAAGAACGCCGAATTTCAGCTGGGCTTGTTGGACCAGCCTCTCAGCATTGCTTGTTATCGGTGGCATATTCTCAGATCCTGAACCAACAAACCTGAAACGATTTCGCTGATAGAACTACCGTATACCGCTCTGAGAATCGGTCTTCAAGCTGAACCGTGTCCATACGATCATCAGTAGTGCTTTCGCATTGCGGATCGGACAAGTACTCCAATGGGTGCAGCAGCTTGACGCCAAGGTAAAGAGTCCCACCGGACCGGAATCGAAATCTCCGCAACTGCCTGATAATCCGCGCCCCAGTTCCTCGCGGACGACGCTCGGCTGACGGCCACTTGCGCTAAGTACACACTTCCGGCCGCGCTGGTTCTGCTGCCGTCGCTGTTAGAGCGTGTTTGAAAAAGTGATTTTGAGCTTCCGGTACTGCACGGAATTTGGTTTGGGCTTGGGATGCAAACTCCCAAGTGTTACCCGACTGATTTGACCGAAACGCAATGGCAACAGATC
>Ga0182014_10001441_pt1 | contig 31661 bp, 22 predicted proteins | sample 612S2DmetaG_FD_120489 | JGI IMG/M metagenome (GOLD analysis project Ga0182014, IMG submission 120489) | Permafrost microbial communities from Stordalen Mire, Sweden - 612S2D metaG | ecosystem: Environmental > Terrestrial > Soil > Wetlands > Permafrost | place: Sweden: Stordalen | collected... | reverse complement strand
TTTGGATATGGCGTAGGCGACGACATGGACGACCTGCTTGCAAAATATGACCGCACCTAACTGATCCTCGCGGCCGGTTCACGCCTGCACAGACATGCTACGCAGCCTTGCCGAAAACTCACGGTAAAGCGGCTCCTATTGTCAATAGAGGCCTGTGCCGCGGCGCAGACTATAGGGCCATAGTGCGCTCATTGGTTCTGTATCAATAAGAAAAGAAATGTTTTATGGAATCTACCAAGAGCGCGAGAAAGGAAGCGCCTCACGATAGGCGCTGCCGCTCATTGGTGAATCTGCGGTTCCCATGGGGATGCACAGAATAGTCACTTTACGCCTGGCGAGGAGGTCTAACTCGATGATTTCCACCTCATTCCAGACAGACTGCCTCCGATGAATGGACCGCGGGGAACAGTCTGCGTTCGTCCACCCATCAACGCTCTTGCATCGAGCGAAGCACCCTGCCGCTGCCCCTCTGCCCCGCCTGCTGCGAACGCTCCGCTTTGGCCTCAGCCTGCGGGCATCCGCAGGAACGCCTCCGGATGAGACGTGTCGCAAGTTTGACCTGTTGAGGCCGTGCTGAACCGGTAGGCCAACTGAATCTATGCACACTGAGGAGTTGTTCAAAGAGTAGCTCAGCGGCGATACGTCCAATTTCTTCTATAGGTTGTTGAACTACTGTGATGGATGGGCGAACTGTAGCGGCAAGCTCAAAGTCATCATAGCCTAATAAGGCAACACAATCCGGCACAGGGATATTGAGTTGCTCAAGTGCTTCGAAAGCGTATATCGTCGTGCTGTTTTTGAGCGTAAAGATTGCATCGGGCGGATCGGCTCTTGCGAACAGGCTTTCGATAGCGTATTTGGCTGACTCATAGTCTTTGATTGAAGTGTCGAGAATACATGCGAGACCGGCGGATTCGACCGCCTTGCGGTACCCGTGAATCCGCTCTCGAATCGAGTAAAGCGTCGTCTCCCCGGTTAGGCAAACAATGCGTTTATAGTGGTGATCGATGAGGTGTCTCGTAGCGGAATAGGCTCCGTTAAAGTTATCGGCCACAACGGAAGGAATGGGCAAATGGATCAGCGGCCGGTCAATAGCCACAACCGGAACCGCAGCCCGGCGGAGAATGTCAGTTAACTGTTTGCTTTGCGAATTAGCGGGTGCGATGATCAAGCCATCTACCCGATGGCGGATCAACACGTTCAGATCGTCGACCTCAGCATGTGGATCGTTCTGTGTGGTGGCCACAATCAATAGTGAGTCATTGGCGCGTGCAATGCTCTGCACAACCTCTGCACAGCTTGAAAAAAATGGGTCCACGATACTCGGAACGATTAGACCGATGGTCCCGCTACGGTCGCCCTTGAGGGTGCGTGCTGCCTGGCTGGGCATATAACCCAGAGTTTCAATCACGTCCAGCACTCGTGCTAATGTCTTTGGATCGACGCGATGACCTCCATTGATCACACGAGAGACCGTAGTGGTACCGACACCAGCTCTCTTGGCAACTTCGCTGAGACTCGGATGTTTGCTCTTCTTCATCATCTTTCAACCGCGCCGATTAAGACTTGGGATGTGGTGAGCAGTCTATTCTAAATAGTGTCTGATGCACAACAATAGAAGCAAATGGCTAAGGCGCTGGTCGCAAAAACACCACGGTAAATGAAGTGTATTTGCAGGGCAAATCATCCGTCGTTGCCCGATGCCCGCAAGCTGCGCATAACATCCTGAATATCAAAAACTGACCGCACTTAGATGCAGCGGACAAGACTCAACCAGCCATGTCAATCTCCTCTTTCTCGCAAAGTCTTTTGCCAGATAAGTCTACGAATCATCCTCTCCTTGACCTCTTCCCAAGTTCTCAACTTCCCGCCCTCTTAGTCTTGGAGATTTGGATCAGGACCGGGGTATTACAACTGTGAAACCCTGAAACTCAAATGTCACCGCACAATAAGCTCCGCGACAGAGATGATGCGGACCGGCCCCAGAAGTCCGGAGACAAGAAGAGGATCATTCTTGGTCCAGAGTCTCCAGGCTGCAAATGCTACGTGACCCGTAGGGCTCGGCTGGTTGTTCGCGAGCCACGACGGCCATTCACTGATAACTTCACTGTCCATGAACCCGGGTTTCCACTTGCAGTCCGGCGGAAGTAAGTCATCTCCGATGAGACGGTTCGGCCACAGGTTGACGACGCGGACTTCCAACTCGTTTTCACCAGAATGCAGCGCATCTGCGATGTCCACCCGGAATGGAGGCTTCCAGAGAATGCCAAGTTCCTTCCCATTGAGCTTTACTTCCGCGATCACATGTACGGCGCCGAGGTCAAGATAGAGCTTTCGTTGATCAACGGCCGCCGGCGCGTTGAAACGACAACGGTAGGCCGCGGTCCCCGAGAAATACTTCACGCCGGGGTCCGCATGCTCGGTCCATGAAATAAGGCGATCGAGCGTCACCTGTTCCGGAGCTTTCGATCCCTTGGGGAAATGGAGATCCCAGGGGCCTTCGATTTCTGTAGGCTTTGCCAGCGTTGAAACAGTGATCTGAACTGTGCGCCCGGATGCAGTCTTCATCTCGTAACTACCCGGTTCAGCGACCTCAACTGAATAGCTCGCGTCACTGTTCTCCGTAATGCTCAATCGGTCAAACAAATTCCCGGGCTCAGTCCCCATTGCGGGCGTCGCCGGAATTCCGGAGATCTCGATATTGTTTCGCCGGACTGAAACAATCCGGTTCGTCGATGGCTTGGCGCTTCCGCGGAAGACCACAAACACTGATCCAAACGGATCCAACAGAAGCGGAACCCGGGCGCTTTTCAAATCGGTTGACGAAGAGCCAGCCCCGGCCTCCTCGTATGTAGCCACCTGCTCAACCATGCCGGAATCAGGCCACCATAGCTCGGGTCGCTTTCCGCCGGCCCGGAAAGTGCATACGAACTTCATGGCTTCTGGGCAGTTGCTCGCCACAAAGTAAAAGTCATCGTCTTCGTTACGGCGATGAATGTAGCGAATTTGCTCCCCCACTTTGACCGAGCTTTGGTCGGGCCATCCCTGACAATCAAAGTCCGGCGGCACATTCATCTCATTCAGTACAGCTCCGATGGGCCGTCCCCAAATCACTCGTCCCTTGCCCAGGCAGTTTTCCGTAATGCTGATGCCGTCACACTCACCCCAAAGTTCAGCGGTCAGTTGAGCTATCTGTTGATCGCATTTTGGATAGTCAATCAGGCTGGGAGATAAGGAAGGTGGGGCGCCAACCACGGTCGCTCCGTCACGGACGAGATCCCGAATCTTTGCAAGAAGCGCAGGCGTCATCGTCTTGCTCTGGGGAAGAACCAGGATGCGATAGCTCATCCCGCTGGGAAGAACAAGCCGTCCGTCTTCGACTGTCATGGAGTCGCGCACCACCTGCTGCGCGACAGCGTCGAAGTCGTAACCATTCGGCACAGTCGGGTTAAGATCTGCACGATCAGGGAACGAGCTCGGCGCGTTCTCCGTGCCCAGGTAGGCGACATCGGCCACAAAGCGGCCGGTCTGGAGAACGTATTGGCAGCGGCTAAGGTACGTCAGCCAACCTCGCGATTGCTCCCACCAGGTGTTCGTACGCTCCATATTGATGCCCCAGGGGCCCATCGTCATGCCTGGAGCGCGATTGAGCCATGGCTGCATGGAATAGCGGTGGAAGACGAAATGGTTCACTCCCAGGGTAAAAGCGTGATCGCCGAGCGCCTTCAGTTGGAACGGATGGTTCTGCCACTTGGCATTCGGCGTAACCGCGGTAAATGCCTCGGCTCCGCATATCTGCCTGCCATAGACATGGGCCGAAGAAGCCATTTCCTTGTTCGAGAGTTGCGGAGTATCGCCAGTCCAGAATTCGCTCATCGGGCGATCAGCCTCGCCCGCATAGGCCAGCTCGTCAAGGGGCCCTCCGCCATACGCCTCAATGGACAGCTGAAGCCCATGCTGGTTGCTGATCTTCCGCATGTGCCGGGCATGGTTCTCGAGCAGCAGGTCGGCGATGACGCGTCTCAGGTCCCACAAAAAGCGCTCTGAGACCTCTTGGCTCTCGACCGCGCGGCCGGTGAGCACCGGCAGATAAGGCAGGATGTCATAGCCGGTCAAGCTACGAAACATCTGCTCAAAGCCAGGCGTCCAGTTCTGCGATCCCGTCTCCCAACTATCAATGTGGGTTAAGGTCATCGCTTTACCGCCGACACTGGCCTGGTCGGCCATCAGTTTTTCCATCATCCCTGCGAAATTGGCTTCGGTCGCCTTCTTGCTGAGTTTGTCACAATCCAGGCCCAGTCCTTCCTTGGGCGCAGGATGGTTTACCACGCCGGTCGTGGTGTAGCCGAGGCGAAGTACCGTCCAATCGCCCTCCGAAGCTTCCCAATCCAGATGTCCTTGGGCATTCATCTTTCCACTGATATCCACGATGTTCTCGCGTGGAATGACCATCTCCGGCGTCATCGCTGCCTCGCCCGACATGGCGTCCTGCCGAACATAGAGGGCCTTCCCCGGAATGTCTTCGATACGGACGTCAGGATGCAGTTCGACCTCGGCGATTGAAACTCCCTTAGGAACTGAGGTGGGGTCAAACGAGAAAGTCTCGGGGACCGCAGCGCTGATGCGGAAGTGCCTGGAGGTCGTCTTCGGGAAATTGACGGAGGAACTCGGCCAGTGGAAACTTAGTTCCTTCACCGCTCTGTATTCGTGGCCATCGTCAGAAACTTCGAGTGTCGCGGTCAAGCTGTCGGCAAAGAATCCGCCGGCGGGCGGGGCAAGCGTCAGCGATTGAGCCGTGAAGGGCTCCCGGAAGTCGATGTTCAGATATTGCCTCGAGCCTTTTGCCGGAAGTGGGATGAGAACCGTAGCGGCGATCGAGCCATCCATCAAATTGGCATCATCAGCAAGCTTGGCACGATCCAGGCCGTAAGTTATCTCCGGGGAAAAATCGGCCATGCGAGCCCTGGCTGCGGCGGGCGTGGGAAAAGCCAATACGGCAATGTCGTGATAGTAGTCCAGGTTGGTAAGCGGCTGGGGAAGCGGTGCCGACAAGCGCGCGCCTCCCTTCACATGGGTCTCCGTCCATACAACCATTTGCATCGATAGCTCGGGCGTAATCCAGGGGCCTGCACTGGCGCACCAGCCCGCGCAGTCATTCATGTCGATGGTCATGCCCAGGCGGGTCGCCTCGGTGACCGCAAACTTGATCATCTCTCGCCATTCGGGACTCATAAACCGTACCGGTCCCGGCGGGCAATTCTGGTCCACTTCCATGTAGAGCACACCGCGAATGCCCACCCGGTGCATTGCCTCCAGGTCGGCGGTGATGCCCTCCTTCGTGATGTTTCCGTCGGAGACAAACCAGTAAACCCACGGCTGGGCCGCGGGCGGAGGATTCAGGAATCCGCTCTTCACCTCGGCAAGCGTCGGAGTCATCTGCATCGGGAACCATCGCGTAGCAGCTTGCGCAATCTGCGCCTTGTCACTCAACCAGGTAGCTGCCGCACCAGAAGCCAATGTCTGCAGGAATGTTCTTCGTTCCATTTCGTCTCCTAAGCCCTGAGGCTCGAGCAAAACACACAAATCAACGAGTTCCGACCCGGTTGCTGGGTCAGGTGCGTCGCCGGTACCCGTTGAAAAGTTACTGCGGACGGTACCGCCTGACCCGAACAAGTAGCAATCAGGAACCTCACATAGTCAGAAATGTTCCATTAATTAGAATGCTTTTACCACTAACCATTTATTTTTCATAAATATGAAACCATGGAAATTCCCAATATCTCTCAGAAATGGCAAATATGTTTCGTAAAATGGAACACATATCATGAAGTCTCTCTTTCGCGCCTGCCAGATCCTGAATGTCTTCCACGATGAGTCCGAGTGCCTCCGGCTTGCCGATGTGGTGGCACGCGCTGGCCTGCACAAGACCACCGCTTTTCGCATTCTCAATACTCTCGTGGCCTGCGACATGATCGCCCGCGTCGGAGAGAACAAATACAAATTAGGTATCCGTCCACTGGGTAAAAAACGGCATCGAGTCGGCTATGCAATGCAAAGTGCTGAATTCGCCTTCTGCCGGGCAGTCAACAAGAGTCTCCAACGAAGCGCCGCAGCCTCCGACATTGATCTTGTTGTGCTTGACAATCAGGACCGTCCCAATGTCGCGCTCCACAACGCAGATATCTTTATCCGCGAGCGAATGGACCTTGTGATCGAGTCGCAAACTGAGGCACGAATCGCCAGTCAGATTTCTGCTCGTTTCCGCACCGCGTCGATACCCGTCATTGCGCTCGAAATCCCCCATCCACAAACGGTCTTCTACGGAGCAAACAACAGCCAGGCCGGCCTGATCGCCGGGCGCCACCTCGCGCGCTGGGCAGAGTCAAAATGGCAGGGCAACGTCGATGAATTGCTGCTGCTCGAGCTGCCAAAGGCCGGTCAGGTCCCAAACTCTCGCATCCTCGGCAGTCTACTTGGTGTCATCGAGCGCTTGGTATGGCTTTCAGGGCGGCACATCAAATCCCTGCGTACCAGTGGCCACTACGAAAACTCGCTGGAACTTACACGGGAACATTTGCGGCGTAGTCGATCCGAGAGAATTCTCGTGGCGGCGATCAACGATCCATGCGCCCTCGGCGCGCTGCAAGCATTCCGTGATGCCGGTCGTGAAGAACACTGCGCCATCGTGGGTCACAACGCCTCCTCCGAGGTTCACGCCGAATTGGCCAACCCAAACTCGCGCCTGATTGGCTCCGTGGGTTACTTCCCCGAACGCTATGGAGAGGGCGTCATTCCGCTCGTGCTTGATATGGTCGCGGGCCGACCGGTGCCGCCTGCTACATTTGTCCGGCACGAGATGATAACGGCATTCAACCTGCGCTCTTTCTATCCGCAGCCAAGCGGCTCATAAACTGACCTGTCCGTTGGATGGGCTGGAAAGACGCCCTCGTGAACCTAGGCGAAGAAATCCTTACGACTGCATTTAAGTATTTAGAATGATTAAACTTAATAACATCCATCCATCTAAAGGCGACAGATCCCCAGCGCGTGAGTTGCCGGTATGCGGGCTTCGTGACCGCTGTCACTGTTGCCAAATCTCCCTCGCATTAGACTCGCTATATGGTTATCGATATAAATTTATCGAATCTGGCCGGACCAAAATTGCCAAACCCTCCGTCCATTCCACAACCTAGCCTGGCTCGTCTCCCCCAGTACCACCATTATCTGGTTGATCTTGAAGCCAGAGGGATCACCCGGATTTCATGCAGCCAGATCGGCGGGGACTTGGGCTACATCCCGGTTCAAGTCCGCAAGGATTTGCAGTACACGGGGATCATTGGCAAGCCCAAGACCGGATACTCTGTCCCGGAACTCATCCGGTCCATCGAAACATTTCTCGGTTGGAACAACATCAACGAGGCGTTCCTCGTAGGGGCGGGGAATCTGGGCACTGCTCTCCTCGGCCACGAACGGTTCTCGAAGTTCGGCCTGCGGATTGTAGCTGCCTTCGACACCGACCCTGAAAAAATCGGCCTGTGGATCCACGAGAAAGCGGTATTGTCCCTCGATCAGCTTAGCGATCTAGCCCAGCGGATGAGCGTCCATCTGGGAATCATCACCACTCCTGCTGAAGCGGCGCAGGCAGTGGCGGACGAAATGGTGAAGGGTGGCATCCAGGCCATCTGGAATTTTGCACCGGTAAAGCTCAGAGTTCCCGAAAACATCATTGTGCACAACGAAGACCTTTACTCTACGCTGGCCTCGCTTTCCTGGAAGTTGGCAAGACGATTCAATGTGCCAATTCAAGAAAAGGAGGCTGTTTAGATGGCATCGGCGCCTATTGTTGTCGATCGCGCGGGTAAGTTCGAGAAGGTGTGCGGCATCCTCAACCGGTTCGCACGCCGTCCCGCGGGGTTGATTCCGATCCTGCAAGCGATTCAACACGAATATCAATACCTGCCGGAAGAAGTGCTCACCTATGTGGCGACCTCGCTGGATGTTCCTCCGGCGCGCGTATTTGGGGTAGCTACGTTTTACGCGCACTTTGCCCTCGAACCAAAGGGAAAACACGTCATCCGGATCTGTGACGGAACGGCGTGCCACGTCAAGCAGTCGCTTCCCGTCCTGAACGCGCTGCGCCAGAAGCTCGGTACCACTGAAAAGAGCAAGACCACTGCCGACATGATGTTCACCGTGGAGACAGTTGCCTGCCTGGGCGCGTGCGGATTGGCCCCGGTGATTGTCATTGATGAGCAAGTGCATGGACAGATCACTCCGGAGCGCGCTGTGGCTCTGGTGGATGACATCCAGGCACAGGAGGCGTCGCTTCAAACCGCTCCAGCGGTTCCCGCTGAGCAGCCCTTGGCAGAGGAGTGCAATGACTAACGCGGAACCTCTCACGCTCGTATCTCCGAATGGAAATGGAAGCTCCATGCTTACCCAGGTGCGCCGGGTGATCATCTGTGCCGGAACCGGGTGCATGGCAAACGGCGCCATGAAAGTCTTTGAGCAGTTCAAGCGCGAAATGGCAGACACTGGACTGCATGTGCTTCTTGAACTGCGTCCCGAAGCCGCCAGCGACGAGGTGCGGCTGTCCAAAAGTGGATGCCAGGGATTCTGCCAGATGGGACCGCTCGTCTCAGTGTTGCCGGACGGAATTCTCTACACAAAGGTCCGCAGCGAAGACGTGGCGGAGATTGTGCACCAGACCCTTGTCGCGGGTCAGGCGGTGGAGCGGCTCCTATATAAGGACCCATCGACGCGCAAGAGTTGCCGCGGAATCGAGGACAACCCTTTCTACTCGCGCCAGAATCGCCTGGTGCTGAAGGAATGCGGATACCTCGATCCTGAGGATATTCACGAATACATCCTTCACGGCGGCTATCAGGCGGCGAGGAAGGCTTTCGTCGAAATGTCGCCCCAGGAGATCTGCAAGCTGATTTTGGATTCCGGCTTGCGTGGCCGTGGAGGCGGCGGCTTTCCAACCGGGCGGAAATGGGACGCGGCCAGGGTACAGAATTCGGCCAAGAAATACGTCATCTGCAACGGCGACGAGGGTGACCCCGGCGCTTTCATGAATCGCTCCGTGATGGAGGGCAACCCGCACAGTGTGATTGAAGGCCTTTTGATCGCGGCCCGTGCGATTGGCGCCAACGAAACGCTGGTCTACGTGCGAGCTGAGTATCCGCTGGCCGTCGAGCGGATGCGTCGTGCCGTCAAGGATGCGGAGCGTGAGGGCATTCTGGGAAATGATGTCTTCGGCACAGGCCTTTCAATGAAGTGCGATGTGATGGAAGGCGCAGGGGCATTCGTGTGCGGCGAAGAAACAGCCATGATCGCATCGATTGAGGGCCGCCGCGGCATGCCAACACCCAAACCGCCGTTCCCTGCACAAAGCGGCCTGTGGGGCAAGCCGACGATCATCAACAATGTTGAGACGCTGGCCCACGTTTCGCGCATTCTCAACGTAGGTCCTGAGGTCTTCCGCAGCATCGGTACCAAAGACTCTCCAGGCACCAAGACCTTCGCTCTCACCGGGCATGTAGCCAACACGGGCCTGGTCGAAGTTCCCTTCGGTACGCCGCTGCGCGAAATCGTCCTCAACATCGGTGGCGGAGTTACGGACGACGCGGGAAAGATATGGAAGACCGGCTTCAAAGCGGTGCAGATCGGCGGACCCTCTGGTGGATGCCTGACCGAGGAGCATCTCGAACTTCCGCTCGCCTACGAGTCATTGCGATCGGTGGGCGCGATGGTCGGCTCTGGCGGGCTCGTAGTCATGAACCAGGGCACCTGCATGGTGAGCATTGCGCGCTTCTTCATGGAATTCACGCAACGCGAGTCCTGCGGTAAGTGCGTGCTGTGCAGGGAAGGCACAAAGCAACTGCTCGCCCTGCTGGACGACGTGATTGAGGGGCGCGCCGACGCCGGCACCCTTGAACTCCTTGAGAAGCTCGGCCACGCAGTCCAGGCCGGATCATTGTGCGGGTTGGGAAAGACGGCGCCCAATCCGGTGCTCTCAACTTTGCGTTACTTCCGCAAAGAATATGAAGAGCACATCTTTGAGAAGCGTTGCCGCACCGGCCGGTGCAAGGCGCTGTTGCGCCCGGAGATCAATCCAGCCAAGTGCAAAGGCTGCGGGATGTGTCTTAAAGCGTGTCCAACCCAAGCCATTACCGGAGAAAAGAAGCAGCCGCACCACATCGATCCGGAGCTGTGCATCAAGTGCGGCGCATGCGCAAAAGCCTGCAAATTACACGCGATCGAGGGGATATAGCCTGATGAATCAGATCATCCAGCCAACTCTAACTATCGATGGACAAACGGTAGCGATCGAAGGAGAGCGCAACCTGCTCGAGCTCGTTCGCAAAGCCAACATCGATTTGCCTACGTTCTGCTATCACTCCGAACTCAGCGTGTATGGCGCTTGCCGTCTTTGCCTGGTGCAGGTCGAGGGGCGCGGAATCATGGGAGCATGCTCCACGCCGCCGGAGCCGGGATTGAAGATCCAAACTTCGACCCCGCAGATCAGGGAAATTCGCCGCATAGCAGTCGAACTGCTGCTGGCAAACCACGATCAGAGCTGTCCCACATGCCCGCGAAGCGCGAACTGCCAGTTGCAGATCTTGGCGCAGCGATTGGGCGTCAAGAAGGTGCGCTTCAAGTCAGTGCTTCAACCCGCCCCGCTTGACGAGTCTTCGCCGTCGCTGGTTCGTGACCCGAACAAGTGCGTGCTCTGCGGCGACTGTGTGCGCATGTGTTGGGAGATTCAGGGCATCGGCGCGATTGACTTCACGCATCGCGGCCACGAGGTCAGCGTGCAACCGGCCTTCGGCAAACAGCTTGGCGACGTTGAATGCGTCAACTGCGGGCAATGCGCCAGCGTCTGCCCCACGGGTGCTTTGACCATCAAGTCTGAGGTCGATCAGGTTTGGGACTTGCTCGCCGATCCGAGCGAGACAGTGATTGTGCAGATTGCGCCGGCCGTTCGTGTTGGACTCGGCGAGTGCTTCGGCCTCAAGCCTGGAGAGATCACTACCGGACGAATCGTTGCGGCTCTCAAGCACCTCGGCTTCGACCAGATCTACGACACGTCGTTTGCTGCCGATCTAACTGTGATCGAAGAAGGCACTGAGTTCCTCGAGCGCAAGAAAGCGGGCGGACATCTGCCGATGTTCACTTCCTGCTGCCCTGGTTGGGTAAAGTACGCCGAACAGTATTTCCCTGAATTACTGCCAAACCTCTCTACGTGCCGCTCGCCGCAGGCGATGTTCGGTTCGCTCGTCAAGGCCATGCTTCCCGACCAGCTTAAGGTCGAACGCAAGAACCTTAAGGTCGTCGCCATCATGCCGTGCACGGCCAAGAAATTCGAAGCCCAGCGCCCGGAGATGGCCGTGAATGGCGATCCCGACGTGGATCATGTGCTGACCACGCAGGAACTGGCTCATATGATCCAGTCCGCCGGCATCATCTTTGACTCGTTGCAGCCTGAATCTTTCGACATGCCCTTTGGCTTCTATACCGGCGCTGGAGTCATCTTCGGAAACTCGGGCGGAGTGATGGAAGCCGTCCTGCGCTACGCCGCGGAAAAGGTCACCGGAAAGAAGCTAGACCAGGTCGAATTCCAGCAAGTGCGCGGCGATTCTGGTCTTCGCGAGGCCACCATTATGGTCGACGGTTCTGAACTCAAGTTGGCCATCGTCCACGGATTGCGGAACGCTCGGGTCGTCGCGGAACAGGTGAGAGCGGGCAAGAGTCATTACGACCTGATTGAAGTGATGGCATGTCCGGGCGGGTGTGTGGGTGGCGCCGGTCAGCCGGTGAGCACCTCGCGTGACTCTCGAGCGCTGCGGACTAAGGGCTTGTATCACGCGGATAAGATGCTGCAGCTGCATAAGTCCCAGGACAACGTGTTCATCACCGAGTGCTATGCAAAGTTTCTCGGTGACATTGGCGGGGAGAAGGCACACCACCTTCTACACACCACCTACCAGAGCCGCCGCCGGATCTCGGATGAATCTCTTCCGTTGATGCAATCGCAGGCCGAAGACAAGCTCAAAGTCAGCGTGTGCCTGGGAACCAACTGTTTCCTGAAGGGCTCGCAGGATGTACTGAACGGTGTTCTGCGCTATGCGGAACGGAGCGGGCTTGAAGGCCGCCTGGATGTGCGGGCGGGATTCTGTTTCGAGAAATGCGAAAGCGGTCCGACCGTAATGATCGGCGGCGAACACGTTCACCATTGCACCGCCGCAAGAGCCATTGAGGTATTGAACAGCAAAATAGAGAGCGACAACCCAGGCCACGCAGTCGATGAAAACCCAGGGTGCACGGGCACTGACTGATTGGCAAGACAGGAGAACATCTTGATTACGCAGGAACGGGCAGATTTCATCAACGAACAGGAGATCGAAGGCATTCTATCGGCACAAAAGCGCCCGGAGCCGGCGCGAGTGAAGGAGCTGCTGGCCAAGGCTCGCGAGATGCGCGGGCTTTCCATCAACGAAGTTGCTTGCCTTTCACTCGTCGACCAACCGGAGCTGCTTGCTGAGATCTGCTCGACGGCAAAACAGATCAAGGAAGAAATCTACGGATCGCGTCTGGTGCTGTTCGCACCTCTCTACATCTCCAACCGCTGCTCGAACGAGTGCACCTACTGCGCCTTTCGCGCGACCAACACTTCACTCACACGCCGCACCCTCACGCAGGAAGAGATTGCGGAAGAGACCCGCATCCTGATCCGTCAGGGACACAAGCGGATTCTCCTTGTCTCCGGGGAAGCCTTGCCGCAACAGGGCTTCCAATACATTCTCGACTCCATCGCGACCATTTACGCCACCAAGGTCGGCCCCGGCGAGATCCGGCGTGTCAACGTGAACCTGGCTCCTCAAACAGTCGAGCGTTTCCGGCAGCTCAAGGACGCGGGCATCGGCACCTTCCAGCTTTTCCAGGAGACTTATCATCGGCCCACCTATGCGGCGGTTCACCTGAAAGGCTCCAAGCGCGACTACGATTGGCGCACCACATCCTTTGACAGGGCCATGGAAGCGGGCATTGATGACGTCGGCATCGGCGTCTTGTTTGGCCTCTACGACTGGCGCTTCGAAATCCTCGCCATGATGCAGCATATTCATCACCTGGAGCAGAAGTTTGGTGTTGGTCCGCATACCATCAGCTTTCCTCGCATGGAACCGGCAGTGGGCTCCGATATCGCTTCCCGGCCTCCGCATCCGGTCAGCGACGCTGACTTCCTGAAGATGATTGCGATCATGCGTCTGGCAGTGCCCTACACGGGAATGATCATGTCCACCCGCGAAGGAGCGACAGTGCGCCGTGAAACCCTTGAGGTTGGCATCTCGCAAATATCGGCTGGCAGCCGCACCGATCCAGGCGGCTATAAAGATGGCGAAGGCAATCCAAACGGTAGCCAGTTCCAATTGGGCGACCACCGCTCCGTCGATGAGGTCGTCCGCGATGTCGTCTCGCTCGGCTTTGTGCCGTCGTTCTGCACCGCATGTTACCGCACCGGGCGCACAGGACAGGACTTCATGGATCTGGCCAAGCCGGGGGAGATCAAATATCACTGCCATCCCAACGCACTTTCCACTTTTCAGGAGTACCTCTGCGACTACGCCGGCCCTGTGACAAAATCGGCGGGCGAAAACCTCATCTCGATTGAACTGCAACACATGGACGGCCAACAAACTGCGTGCGCCCTGCCGATGTTGAATAAGGTCCGCGGCGGCGAACGCGATGTTTTCATCTAGAAGCAAAGAGGAGAAGATCATCATGGTACGCGCAACTTCGAAAGGGTTTCGGCTTCACATCGGTTTCTTCGGACGCCGCAACGTCGGCAAATCAAGCCTGCTGAATGCCATTACCCAGCAGAAGGTCTCCATCGTGTCTGAGGTTGCGGGCACCACCACCGATCCGGTCGAGAAGCCAATGGAACTTCTGCCCATCGGGCCGGTTCTCTTTGTAGACACCGCCGGAGTGGATGATGTCGGTGCGCTCGGTGCGCAGCGCATCGAGAAAACGCGCCAGGCGATTGCGCGCTCCGATATCGGCGTCCTCGTTACCGAGTCTGGTGTGTGGACCGAGTTCGAAGAAAAGCTCCTGGCTGAACTCCGCTCACATGGAATTCCCATAGTGGTGGCACTGAACAAAGTGGACTTGTGCCGCCCCGAGATTGATCACTTGATTCGCTTCGAGCAGCAGGGGCTCCCCTATGCGAAACTCGTCGCAACCACGGGCGAAGGGGTGGATGAACTTCGCGCGAAGCTCTGGGAAATCGCGCCGGCCGAGTCTGCCGAACCACAGGTGGTTCTCCGCGATCTGGTTGGGCCTGACGAAACAGCAGTCCTGGTGATGCCTATTGACAAGGAAGCACCCAAAGGCCGCATCAAGCAGTTGCAGGCACAGTCCATTCGCGATCTTCTTGACGGCGAATCTTCCTGCGTCGTGGTAAAGAACGCCGGACTGCAAAAGGCGCTGGACAACCTGAGAACTCCTCCCCGGATCGTTGTCACTGATGCGCAGGTATTCGAGCAGGTTGCGCGCATCACTCCGGATTCCATTCCGCTCACCGCGTTCTCCATTCTGTTGTCACGGCTGAAAGGCGATCTCGTTGCGCAGACCAGGGCAGCCGTCGCCGTAGACTTGTTGCAACCCGGCGACCGGGTGCTGGTGGCCGAATCCTGCACGCATCACCCCGTCGAAGAAGATATCGGGCGTGTGAAGATTCCACGCTGGCTTCAGAAATACGTTGGTGGCGAGCTGCATTTCACCACCGTCAAAGGACGCGACTTCCCTCAAGACCTCTCACCCTACAAGCTTGTAATTCACTGCGGAGCGTGCATGTGGAATCGTCGGGAAATGCTGAATCGAATTCGCGAGTGCCAACGTCAAGCAGTCCCGATTACCAACTACGGCCTCGTCATCGCCTATGCGTTGGGCATTCTTGAGCGCGCCCTGGAGCCTTTCCCAGAGGCACTGTCTGCATATAAGGAAGAACGGCAAAAGCATTTGGAAACTCAACTTGCAAGCAGCTTGTCTCACTGTGATGAAACCATCATGAGCGTGGCCGACTAAGCGTGACTGAACTCACCAAACTCGATCTCCTCGAATGGCTCCGCGAGAGCCGGCCTGCCCGCCTGCAATCGTTGTACGAACGGGCCAACGCTGTCCGCAAGGAGCACGTCGGCGACGCCGTGCACCTTCGCGGGCTGATCGAGGTTTCGAGTCACTGTGTGCGGCAATGCATGTATTGCGGACTGCGTCACGCTAATCGTGACCTGCCCCGCTATCGCATGACGAGAGAAGAGATTCTCAACTGTGCCCTTCAGGCTGAAAGGCTCGGATACGGCACAGTCGTGATGCAGGGCGGTGAAGACGATCTACTCACTGCGAAGTGGGTCGAGGAAATCGTCTGGTGGATCAAACGCGAGACTCGGCTCGCGGTAACGCTCAGTCTGGGTGAGCGCAGCAGAGACGAATTCGAGCTCTGGCGTTTGGCAGGTGCAGACCGTTACCTGCTCCGCTTTGAGACCTCCGACGAAAATCTGTTTCGGGTTATTCACCCCCATCGCTATTCCGGCACACCTGGCCGCTTATCCCTGCTTCGTCAGTTGAAGAGCCTTGGCTACGAGGCAGGTGGCGGCGTCATGGTCGGCATTCCTGGCCAATCGTTCGAGAGCCTCGCGCAAGACATCCTCACCTTTCGCGCACTGAATCTCGACATGATCGGCATCGGCCCCTATATTGCACACGCCGCTACGCCCCTGGGATCCGGCGCGTTGCGTCCGGCGATCAGCCCATCCGAACAAGCGCCAGCCAGCGAAGAGATGGTCTACAAGATGATTGCCCTCACGCGCATTGTCTGTCCCGATGCAAACATTCCCAGCACCACGGCGCTGGCCACAATCAACAAGGTCGACGGACGCAAGCTGGGCCTCAAGGTGGGCGCAAACGTTGTCATGCCAAATCTGACGCCGTCGAAGTACCGCCGCCTTTATGAGATTTATCCCGCGAAAGCTTGCATTGATGAGAGCGCCACCGATTGCAATCAGTGTCTGCGCGGACAGATTCACTCCCTGGGCCGTTTTGCGGGACACGGCCCAGGCGGAAGAGGAATGCTCGAAACTCCCGTCGGCATCATGCCTGATGCCGGCGCGAACTTGGTGCAGTTGCAGGCATAGAGAGGCGAATCATGAACCCGAATGAAGGCCCACTAGAGATTGTGATCTGCCTCGGGAGTTCCTGTTTTGCGCGAGGGAACTCAGAGAATCTCGCCACGATCAACGCGCATGTGCAGCGCCACGGACTGAAGGCCTCAATTCGCATGACAGGTAAGCTCTGCCAGGACGAGTGCATGCAGGGTCCCAACCTCAGCATTGGTGGAAAGACTTACCACGGTGTCACGGAGGCAAAGTTGCGAGAACTTCTGGAGCAGTTGGGAAAGTCGTCGCGGGGGCTGCATGGAACGGATTAATTTCATTAAAACCAGGAAACACGAATGCCAGGATTGCAATAAGTGCATCCGCGGATGCCCAGTGAAAGCGGTTCGGGTTCAAGATAACTGTGCTCAGGTCGTGCCGGAACTCTGCATCCTGTGCGGCAATTGCACACTGACTTGCCCCAGCAGCGCGAAGCAGGTGTGCGACGATTTGCCGGCCGCCAAGGCCCTTCTGAATTGCAGGCGCACAGTGATCGCCTCCCTTGCTCCTTCGTTTGCGGCGCAGTATCCGGGCGTGCGGCCGGGGCAGTTGGTTCATGCCTTTAAGAGGTTAGGCTTCTTTGCTGTATCCGAAACCGCGTTGGGCGCTCAGCAGGTCTCGGCCAGTGTTCTCTCGTTAATGACTAGCGAGCCGAATAAGGTGTGGATCTCGTCTGCATGCCCGGCAGTCGTGGATTTCATTCGGAAATATCATCCGGAATGCCTGCCCAATGTTTGCGATGTCCTGTCCCCTTTGCTCGCACATTGCAAAATGCTGCGCGTGCACTATGGCGACGACATCGCGATCGTCTCGATTGGGCCTTGCATTGCAGAGAAGAAGGAGGCTGAAGAGCATCCCGACCTTCTCGATGTGGCGCTCACGTTTGAAGATCTCAATTGTTGGCTGCTCGAAAAGAACATTAATCTCGCTGAAACTGTCGATTCGCCTGAAGATCGCTTTGAGCCGGAGGAGGCACAAGAAGGAGCGCTGTTCCCAATTGAAGGCGGTATGGCTCCGGGCCTCACCGGCAGCCACGATATCAATAGTCTGAAGTTTATGTCGATCTCGGGAATGCCCGATGTTGAGCAGGCTTTGAAAGATATTTCCAGCTGGAAACCTGAGCACAACATCTTTTTTGAGATGAGCGCTTGCCCAGGATCCTGCATCAACGGGCCGAAGGCGGCACGTAACACTTCGATCGCCCGTCGCCGCTACGACATAGTTCATTACGCAAAACCCTCCAGTGAATTTCCGCGCAGACCCTCGTTGCCCATTGCCTGCAGCTATGATGTATCTCCGGTGGCGCGCAACGGGTACAGTGATCTGCAATTGCGCGAGGCATTGCGCACGGTGGGAAAGTACTCTGCCGACGATGAGCTCAACTGTGGTGCATGCGGATACGACTCGTGCCGCGATTTTGCTCGCGCTCTCATCCTCCGCAACGCCGAACGTATGATGTGCGCCACATATACGCGCAAGTTGGCGCAAAAGAAGGCCAATGCGCTTCTCCAGAAAATGCCGTCGGCCGTTGTCATTGTCGATGACGACCTCAAAATCATTGAGTGCAACTCAAATTTTGTGCACTTATTCTCTGCCGATGACGTGCAGCCCAAAATTCTCGAAGGCAGCGCTCTAAGCGCTGTGATGCCGTTCTCTTACTTGTTCCACCGGGTGCTGGACTCGAGCGAGGACATCGTTGGCCACGACATTCGCTATCAGCGAAGCATCCTGAACACCAGCATCTTTACGATTGAACCTCATTGCGTAATGTGCGGAATCTTTCGCGACATCACCGAGCCCATTTTTCAGAAGGAGCAGATCATTGACCGCGCCCGGGAGGTCATCCAGAAGAACCTCAAGACGGTACAACAGATTGCCTACCTTCTAGGGGAGAATGCTGCCGATTCTGAAATCATTCTGAATTCAATCGTGCGCTCGTTCAGCCCCAAGGAAGTTGACGACATCGGTACTGGAGGACAGCCTTGACCGGCGCCGAAAGCTTTATCGAGGTCGACTCCTGCCAGCGGGCCAAGAGCGGCCAGTTGATTTCCGGCGACGTCTTCCTCTCTCAGACGGTCAAGCAGGAAGGCCGCATTGTTACTGTACTTTCCGATGGCCTGGGTAGTGGTGTGAAAGCCAGCGTCCTGGCCAGCATGACGGCGACCATGGCATTGAAGTTCGCCGTCAGCGCAATGGATATTCGCAGGTCGGCCGAAATTATCATGGACACTCTGCCCATATGCAGCGTGCGCAAAATCAGCTATTCAACGTTCACCGTCGTCGACATGGCCAGCACCGGCGAAACACGAATCATCGAACACGGCAACCCGCCTTTCTTGCTGATCCGTCCCAAGGGAGAACTCAGTGTTCAAAAGACGATGGTGCGTCCTGAACGCTGGCACGACCGCGTCATTAGCTACTCAAACTTTAATGTTCAGCGCGAAGATCGCATCATCTTTTTTTCCGATGGCATCACGCAGGCGGGCATGGGAGAGTTCCGTACCCCCCTCGGATGGGGATCGGAGAATGTAGAGAAATTCATACGCGAAAAGATCGACCGGTATCCCTATATTTCTGCCCGCGAGTTGTCGCGCCTTCTGGTCGCGAGAGCTGAAGAAGTCGACGGCCTCAGCGCAAAGGATGATATTACATGTGGCGTAGTTTACTTCCGCAGTCCCCGCCAACTGCTTGTAATAACTGGGGCTCCTTTTAATCGCGTTCACGATCACGATCTCGCAATGATGGCGGAATGCACTCCCGGACGCAAAGTCATTTGCGGAGGGACGACGGCCAACATCATCTCACGGCTCCTGAATCGCACCATTCAGATTGATATGCGGCAGCAGCTCCATTCCAAAGTCCCGCCGTCTGCCAGAATGGAAGGATTCGACCTGGTAACTGAAGGTACCCTCACTTTGGGTGAAGTACTTCGTCTGCTTGAGGAGGGTTTCGCTCCTGAAGAGATGGAGTCGAATCCGGCTGTGCGGTTGGCAGGAATGCTGCTCGACAGCGATATTGTGAAGTTCGCTGTTGGCACCAGAATCAATGAGGCGCATCAGGATCCTAACATTCCTGTCGAGCTCGACCTTCGTCGCAATATCGTCAAGCGGATTGCGCAGTTGCTTGAAAGCAAGTACATGAAACGAGTCCTCATCCAGTACCTCTGAGCAAAGAAGTAGCCTGCCAAAGGGATCAGGAATGGACCCTCCTATTGACACAAAGCCCCAGCCACATCTTCGGTTAATTCTGATAAAACATTACATATGGTGAAGATACCGGCAAGACATCGTCAGACCTCTCTCACGCGACGAGAGGTAATAGCTAGCGCCTTAAAGACGGTCCTTGTGTCCAGCGTCCTTCCTTCTATGTCGGCGGAGACGTTCACTCAAGTCTCCCCATTGCGCGCTATCAACATCATGAATTTCATCCGCGCAGAAGAGCCGCGCGAGATTACTGATTTGATCCAGCCAGTGCGAGAGCAGATGGCGTTGATTAAGGCTCATAAATTCCCCGCCACCTGGTTGCTGCAATACGATGCGCTTGTCGAGGGACCGTTTGTTGAGTTCCTCAAGGCTGAGATGCCTCTGGATCATGAGACCGGGATCTGGTTCGAGATGAATCGGCGAATCTGCAACGATGCAGAAATCGCTTGGCGTGGCAATCCGGAATGGGAGTGGGATTACCATGTGCCCGTCGCATATGCCATCGGTTACACGCCCGATGAGCGCCGCAAGCTCGCTGACACTGCTATGGCCACCTTCAAACGCATCTTTGGTCGCGATGCGAAGACCGTGGCTGCGTGGAATCTGGATGCGATCACCGCCGCACATCTCTCCGATCACTATGGCATGGATGCCTTTGGAAACTGTCGCGATCAGTTAGCCACGGACGGATTCACTATCTGGGGAGCGCCGATCGCAGCCTACTATCCCTGCCGCCAGAACGCATGGAGTCCGGCGCAGAATGCGAAGAATCAGATCTCGACTCCGGTTTTCCGCCTGCTGGGACAATATCCGGTCTACTACTACGACAATCAACCTTTGTATCCCGACACCATGGAACCTGTCTGGCCGTCAGGCCAGTCGGAGATCTTTGTCGATGCATTCCTCAGTATGATGGCTCACGCGCCGACCCAGTCTCTCGCCTATGCGCAGCTTGGCCAGGAAAACAGTTTCGGCTGGCCGATGATGAGCAAGGCATATCGCATGCAGATGGAGAAACTCGCACATTTTCGTAACGAAGGCAGTCTGGTTGTCGAGACGATGGATGCGACGGGACGCCGTTTCAAGAATTCCTTCAAGTCAACGCCAACACAAGCGCAGGTGATCCTGAACGATCCGTTCGGAAAAGACAATGCTCCTCAGCGGACTGTCTGGTATCAAAGCAAATACTTCCGTGCGAATCTGCATTTTCATGGTGATCAGTTCTATCTTCGTGACTTACACGTCTACGATGACCGATTCCCGCAGCCATATCTGACAGAACCTACGCGGCAACATGGTATCGAACAGCGCATGCTCGCGGTCCTTGACGGTTACCACTGGAGCGATGACGAAGTGCATGCTGGTCGCGCCGGAGTGCGTGCCATGGGCAGGTTTGTATCGGTCGGGCAGGATGGAAGAGACACGCCGCTCGCCATGAAGGGTTTGCCCACCGTGAGTCAGTCGGGTTCAACGCTACGCACAACTGTGCCTCTGTCTGGCGGAGGAGAGTTGATTTTCGTGTTTGGCGAGCGCGAGATTGCGTTTACCCTGACCGGCGCATCGTCATATTCGCAGCTTGGTCTCACGTTCCAATGGGTTGCAAACCGCAGTGCGCTGCAGGACGTTACTGCCGAACGGCTGAGTTATCGCTTCCACGGCTTCGACTATTCCGTGCGCGTGGTGAACGGCGTTGCATCAAAGACAGCCGATGGAGTCAGGATCAAGGCCGGCAGACAGGATACGCTGCGTCTGCAAATGACGCAGTGATGAAGAGCAAGTTGTTCTTTGCGCAACGGTATCGCTCAGTTAGGGATCAAGGCCTCGTACAGTTCGTTAAGAACTGTTTTCATTTGTTGTTTGGGCAGCAGCTTCGGACGGAAGTGGCTTTCCAGGTTGACCGCGCTCATGATAGCGCCCAGGATGACCAGCCGGCGCTCCACGGCCGCCCGCGCGACCTTGTCGAGATCGGCGCCAAACAGCAGCTCAATAAAGTCGCGTCCCGAAGCCTTGGCCATGAGCTCATACATGTGCAACAGCTTCTCTCGCGATTCCGGCCGACGCAGCGCATATAGCTTGAACTCCAGCATCAACGTACCCCATGTATGATCACCTGCCTGGACCGCAATCCAGCGCCTGAAGATCTCGGGCCGCTTGCTGATCGCAGGCTCGGCTTCGATCACCCGTCGAATGGCGAAGAATCTGGTCAAGACGCGCTGCTCCATGAGGGCGAGGAACAAATCTTCCTTGCTGGCGTAGTGCGCGTAGATGGCGCCACGGGTATAGCCCGCGCGCGCCGCTATTTCTTCGAGCTGTGTCTTTTCAAATCCTTGCTCTGAAAAGACAGCCTCGGCCGCATCCAGAATCTTCGCCCGCGTCTCTTCGGTGCGAAGCTGGTGTTTGTTCTTACTTATCTGTGGCAAAGAGACCATGCGAGCTTCCTCTTGACAGATTCTATCGCTGATTGCATAATAATACAAACGCGTATGTATTTAATCAAGAAATTCAAATCTTTGCAGAACTCCGCCGCGCCCTTCATTCTCCTTTCTGGATACGGCCTGGCTGGTGCTGCCCTCTTCCTCGCTGTTGCAGCCTGGGCGCAGCAGTCCGGCTCAGGCACGCGCGCCGTTCAGCTTCCCCTCTTCGCCGGTCAACAAGGCGGAGCGTCAGAGCAGCAATCTGCGACGCCCGCAATGAACTCGAGCGTGAACACACTCAATACGCAGGTGAGCGTACAGGGCTCATACTCCTCCAGCGCGCTCGATCCTGGCGCCGCGGGCGGCTCCATCACACTCACGCTCACAGAGGCCGTGCGCCGCGGCCTGGAGTTCAACCTGGGGAAGATAGGCGCCGATGCGGCGTCACGCCAGGCCCAAGCGCAGCGGATCTCCGCCCGCAGTTCCCTCCTGCCCAACATAAGTGCGAACCTCTCAGAGAATTCCGCCAAAATAGACTTGGTGGTAGAGGGCTTCAACTCAAGTCTGTTCGGCGGTATCGGCGGTTTCAGCCTTCCGTCCACAACAGCGCCGTTCCACTACTACGATCTGCACGGGTCGCTGCAGCAGAATGTCATGGACCTTGCCGCGATCCACAACTATCGCTCGGCTGGCCAGTCTGCAAATGCGGCGGGGCTGGACGCACTCCAGGCACGCGAAGAAGTGGTATTGGCGGTCACCGGCTCTTATCTGCAGCTGATGGCGGTAGCCGCACTCATTGAGGAGCAGCGCGTGGAGGTGCAGTACGCCGAGGCCAGCTACAAACAGGCCCGCGCGCAGGCCGATGCGGGAAATAAAGCGCCGATTGAGGCGAATCGCAGCCTTGTCGAATTTCAAACGGAGCAGCAGCGTCTGCGTTCGCAGCTTGGCGACATGCAGAAGCAGAAGAACGCGCTGGCACGCCTCATCGGACTGCACGCGAGCGAGGACATTTCCATTGCTGAAAAACTACAGGCGCAGCCCAACGACGGCGCACCCGTCGAGGAGTTTGTTCGCCGCGCATGGGCACAGCGACTCGATTTGAGGGCAGCCGAGGCCCAACTGCGCGCAGCGGAAGAAGCGCGCAAGGCTGCGGGGGCCGAGTATCTGCCGTCGGCAACGGTAAGCGGCCAGTACGGAATCCAGGGCGTCAATCCCAACACGGGCAACGGAGTTTTTCAGGCCAGTGCTTCGCTGAGTATTCCCGTCTTCAGCGGCGGCCGCATCCACGCTGACACCGCGCAGGCTGACGCCGTGGTGACCGAACGCCGCGCCGAGCTCTCAAGCCGGCGAGGCGCTGTAGAGCTCGACGTGCGCAATGCCTGGATTGATCTCACCGTGGCCAACGACCAGGTAACGACGGCAGAGAGCAACCGCACGCTCGCGCTCTCAATTCTTCAGCAATCTCAGGACCGCTTCGCAGTGGGCGTGGCGGACTCCGTTGAGGTCGTGAACTCACAGGAGGCGCTTGCTTCGGCGGATCACGACTATGTCAGCAGCCTGTTCGCGCAGAATCTGGCCAGGATTTCGCTCGCCCACGCCATGGGAGAGGCGGAGAAAGTCCTTCCCGATTTATTCAAAGGGAGTCAGTAAATGAGCATGAATACAGAGACAGATACCAAGACTGCGCAACCCGCCACAGGAGTCCCGTCGGATACTGACGTTTTCGAGCCCGCCGAGCCGCGCCGCCTCGTGAATCCCTTCCTGATCGGCGGGGTCGTTCTGGTGCTGCTGGCCGCCGGAGTCGGCTGGTACCTCTACAGTACTGGTTTCGAAGACACGGATGACGCACAGGTCGACGGACACCTGAACCCCATCGCGTCGCGCATCGATGGCACTATCAGGGCCGTCTACGTGGATGACAACCAGGGTGTCAAGGCCGGGACGCTCCTGGTGGAACTGGACCCGAGCGACGATCAGATCTCGCTCGATCAGGCGCGCGCGCAGCATGATGAGGCCATGGCGCAATTGAGCGCAGCGCATCCCAACCTGCCCATGACAGTGATCAGCAATCACGGCGATCTGACCACACACCAGGCGGAGGTGGCAGGCTCAGAGGCTGAGCTCTCCGCAGCACGGCACGACCTTGAGAGCGCGATAGCCAGGTTGAAGGAGTCTCAGGCCGTCAACGAACGGGACCAGGCTGACTTTGCGCGCTACCAGAATCTCTTTGACAAGCAGGAGGTGGCGCGTGCGGACTACGACCACTACAAGGCCGCCGCTGCGGCGCAGGCGCAGACCGTAGCTTCAAGCCAGGCATCGGTTGCTTCCGCGCAAAAGACCGTTGAGCAGCGCATGGCTCAACTGGCTGAACAGCAAAGCAGACTGGAGCAAACGCAGCGCAGTGCGCCGTTGCAAGTGGCCATTCGCGAGGCTGATATCAAAAGCCAGCAGGCCAACGCTGAAGCCACGCAGGCAGCGCTGGAGCAGAGCCGCCTCAACCTTGACTATTGCCGCATTGAGGCCCCGGTTGGCGGCGTAGTTACGCAGCGCAGTGCTGAGGTAGGCGCGCGCATTGGCAAAGGCCAACAGCTTTTCATGATCGTCCAGACAGATGACCTGTGGGTCACGGCCAACTTCAAGGAAACGCAGTTGGCTCGCATTCATCCCGGCGAACATGTGCGCATCCATATGGACGCCCTGCACGAAACATTCGACGGCACAGTGGAGAGCATGCCGGCGGTGACCGGTTCGCGTACCAGCGTTCTACCTCCCGAGAATGCCACCGGAAATTATGTGAAGGTGATTCAGCGTCTTCCGGTCCGCATTCGTTTTAATGCCGGCCAAAAGGACCTGGACAAGCTGCGTCCGGGAATGTCAGTCGAGCCCACGGTGCGTTTGGATTAGCCATGACCGAGACGAGCGAAATCACCAATGCCGGCTATGCGCCGGCTCCGCGTCCGCCGATCAACCCGTGGGTCGTGGCCATGACCGTGACGTTGGCTACGTTCATGGAAGTGCTCGACTCCTCGATCGCCAACGTCTCTCTTCCGCACATTGCAGGAACGCTCGGCGCCAGCTCGCAAGAGAGCACTTGGGTCATCACCAGTTACCTGGTTTCGAGCGCGGTTGTGCTGCCCATGAGCGGATGGCTCTCTAATCTCATCGGGCGGAAGCGCTTTTACATGGGATGCGTTTCCATCTTCACCATCAGTTCGTTCCTCTGCGCGCTGGCGCCCAGCCTGCCCATGCTCATCTTCTTCCGCATCCTGCAGGGCGCCGGAGGCGGAGGCTTGCAGCCCACCGAGCAAGCCATTCTGGCAGACACATTCTCAGCCAAGCAGCGCAGTATGGGCTTTGCCATGTATGGTGTGGCCATCCTGGTTGCGCCCGCCATCGGCCCCACGTTTGGGGGATGGATTACAGACAACTACAGCTGGCACTGGATTTTCCTGATCAATGTGCCCATCGGCATCCTTTCGCTCATCCTCACGCACCGCATCGTGCATGATCCGGCGTATCTGAGAAACATGACCAAGTCCAACTTCCGCGTGGATTATGTGGGTATCGGCCTCATCGTCATCGGCGTGGGTTTTCTGCAGTACGTGCTCGACAAGGGCGAGGAGAACGACTGGTTCTCATCCCATGCGATTCTCATCAGCCTTATCATCGCCATCGTCGCGCTGGTGGCGTTGGTCATCCGGGAACTCACGCACGAAAACCCGATCATGGACCTGCGCCTGCTAAGCAGGCGGAACTTCGCTACCGCAGTAACTTTCAGCTTCATTCTCGGCATGGTCCTGAACGGCACCACTATCCTGTTGCCGCAGTTTCTGCAAAACGATCTCGGTTACACCGCTCAGCAGGCGGGCATGGCGCTCTCGCCCGGCGCCTTGGCACTCGTATTCATGATGCCGATTGCCGGAATCCTGGCCACCAAGTTCGACCCGCGCGTCATCATTGCGTGCGGCTTTGCTCTAACGTCCTTCGGGATCTTTCACGTTACCAGCATTCACTACGGCGTCAGCTTCCAAACTATGGTGGGCTACCGCATCATCCAGGTCATCGGTATTCCACTCATATTCATTCCCATCAGTACGCTGAATTACGTAGGAGTCCCGCGGAACAAATTCAACCAGGTCTCCGGAATCAGCAACTTTCTGCGCAACCTGGGCGGAGGTATTGGTGTTTCGCTTCTCAACAACTTCATCTCCCGCCAGGGCCAAACGCATCGCGTTGCACTTACCGCTCACACCAATCACGCTAACCCGTTTTTCGAGCGGCAGCTTCAGGCCATGACGCAAAACTTCATTGCCATGGGCGCCAGTCCCTCCCAAGCATCGCATCGCGCCTTGGCGCAGCTTTCGGCCCAAGTCAATTTGCAATCGAATGTGCTTAGCTTTGCCAATTCATTCTGGATTCTTGGGTTTCTCATTCTCTTCTTGGTACCGTTGCCCTTCCTGATGCGCAGGCCCAGCCCGGAAGAAGCCAAGGCGACGGCGGCAGCACACTAGTGTCCTGTCTCTAAAATTCGCATCAAAAATGAGCTGTCATCCTGAGCGGAGGTTGGTGCGCATTTTGCGCCAATCGGAGCCGAAGGATCTGCGGTTCGGGACCTCAACTTATGCAAAGAACTTTAGGAACACCGCCCTAAATAGTTTGCCCTGATATTCCTCATAATAATTACTATTCATGACCACTCTTGTCCAAGACAGCATTTTCTGTGAATTGAGTGGTTGATTTCACTGGGCGTAGCTATCCTCCTTGGCGATAGCGTCAGGTTTCTTCGATAACTCGCACTCGAGGAACTTCTACGTTTCCGGCATCCTGCTGTCCAAGTTGTAATCGTGTAAGTGCTGCGTTGCAGGCTCAAGTGGATGCTTGCATTTCTTCTGCTCTCCAACTCATGGCTACCAAGTCAGCGGTATGGGTAACTGCTCGGCCAGTTGCCTTGCGGCTGGCGGTCCCTCCTGCGGATTGCAAGCCACGCCCACAAGTCTCTGAAGATGAACAGTTGCTGGCGTAGCAGAGCCGCAAGATTGGAGAGCGGCCAGCCAAAGCTGGACTTTGTCTGCAGGTACTTCAAGATCAGCATGGCGATCAAAGCGGTCCAGATCTGTGTCTTGACCGCATTGGCGCTGGCGCCCAGGAACGACTTCACTTTTGCTGTTTGTTTCAGCGCCTTGAAAAACAGCTCTATTTGCCATCTGTCCTTATAGATCGCAGCCACCGTCGAAGCCGCCAAGTGCAGAAGATTGGTGAAGAACACCAGGATCTCCTGCTTGTCCGGGTTCCAGTACTCGATGCGCCGGAACAGAATCGGCTTTTCGCCGTCCTTGTCCAGGGCGGGCAGAGAGACGATCTTGTTGCTGAGCACGTTGCCCTTTTCTGGAACCGCGCACACCTCGACCGTGGTGTGGACCGTATTGGTCTTCATGCATGTGACGAAGAAGACCCCGTCCCGCGTCAACTGCCCGAACCACACGTAATCGTTATAGCCGCGATCGATGGCCAGGATCGTACCCGCTTCCAGACACAAGCCTCGCGCCACTTTCAGTTCGCTATATTTGCCGTCGGTCACTACCGCGAACGAGGGCAGATAGCCGTCGTGGTCCAATGGAAGATGCAGTTTGATGGCGCCCTTGCACTGGCGATACTTGGCCCAGTCGAACATGGTGGCCGACAACTCGATGATGCTGCCGTCCAGGCTCATCAGCTTGTTCTTGAAACGAAACTTACGGCGACTGTGCGCCGCCGTCTCGGTCTGACACTTTCCCAGCAACTGCATGAAAATCGACTCGTAGAGTTCCCCGGGGCGATTGGCGTTGGCATAAGCCAAGGTTGATTTCTTCGGAGCGGTGCTGATGCCCAGATGCTTCAGGGGTGATTCGCAACCGGCCAGCCCAGGCAGACTTCGCGTAGGGAGTTCAAATGCGCCACCTGGCAAAACAGCATGGCCACGAATGGTTCCCAGCAGGTGAACCCCTTGGCGTTGAACTCGGCTTGATGTTGCTTGCCGACCTGAGCGAACTGTCTGCGTGGAAAAAGTTGAGAGTATACACTGCGTACTTGTGTCATGGTTGATCATCTTTGCTCTGGCCGTGGCTCTGTCTGGGAGCCGACTTCAGAGTAACGGGATCAGCGCGCAATCCTACTCCTCAAGCCGCATGAGCTGTCGGCTTATTTTGGACAGCAATGATTCATGACTCACTATACCGAGCTTACGATCCTCTTAACGAAAAATGGCGCTCCACAAGGGAGCGCCAATCAATATCTAGAATCGATTGCTTCTACACGCGTCACATTCTCAGCAGCGCACGATCTTGGGTGACTGAATACCTTTCGTCGCATTTCGCGAGTCGACAACAAGTTTGGCGCATTCCACGATCTTTGGGTAGTCGTAACTGGAATGGTCCGTAACGATAATCACGCAGTCGAAATCTGAAATGTTGTCAAGCGGCGTGCATGTCATGTCGAGCGCGTAATGGCGTCCTCTACCCACTGTTGGGAAGTACGGATCGTTGTACTCCACGTGTGCGCCGCGCTTCTGCAGCAGTTCTATAATGGTCAGCGACGGCGATTCCCTCAGGTCGTCAATGTCCTTCTTATATGAGAGCCCCAAAACAAGTACCCGCGAGCCGCGCAACGCTTTGCCCTGCAAACCCATGGCTTCGATCGTCTGATCCACGACGAAGTAAGGCATGCCGACGTTAACCTCGCCTGCAAGCTCGATAAATCTAGTGTGAAAATCGAACTCCCGCGCTTTCCATGAGAGATAGAACGGATCTATCGGTATGCAGTGACCGCCCAGTCCAGGCCCTGGATAGAACGCTTGAAAACCAAATGGCTTGGTCTTGGCCGCATCAATCACTTCCCAAATGTCTACACCCATGCGTATGGACAGTTTCTTCAGTTCGTTCACCAGTGCAATATTCACGCAGCGATAGATGTTCTCGAGCAGTTTCGTCATTTCGGCGGCAGCCGGCGTGGAGACCGGAACGGTGCGTCGGAAAATGGAGCCGTACAGTGCGGCCGCGATCTTTGCGCCATTTTCCTCCATTCCACCAATGACCTTGGGAATGTCGTGCCGGGAAATATTCTCATTTCCTGGGTCTTCCCGTTCCGGCGAGAATACAACAAAGAACTCCCCGTCCATTGAATCCTGATCCGAACTTCCTTTGCGCGCTGCCTTCAATCCAATTGGGTTGCCTCTTTCAAGAATTGGCACCAGGACCTCTTCCGTGGTGCCGGGATAGCTTGTGCTCTCCAGGATGATGGTTTGGCCGGATCGCAAATTGGGCGCAATGGCTTCAGCCGTGAGCACAATGAAGCTGAGATCTGGCTGATGATAATTATCGAGCGGCGTAGGAACGCAAATCAGCACAACATCCATATCTCTGATGTGTGAGAAGTCGGTTGTGGCTGTGAACCCACTCGCTCTCGCCGCTTGAATCTCTCCAGGTTCAATGCGAAGAATATACGAGCCTCCATGACCTAATGTAATGACTTTCTTTGTATCAATGTCGAAGCCCGTGACAGCGAAGTGCTCGTTGCTAAATAAAAGAGCCAGGGGTAAACCAACATAACCGAGCCCGACGACGCCAACCTTGGCGGTTCGAGACTCGATCTTCTGCAGAACGCTAGATACAACAGTTTCGGATTCCACAAGCAAGGTCATTGATCGTCACTCCCTCAGTTGATTTCTCAGTAATTTTTCCGCTTAAGAACTATTTCTTGATAGATCGATTTGAGCCCTCTCAACAAAGAATGCAGCACTCCGGCTCGATTCGCGTCAGCCGCATTCAACAGCAGTACGTATCGGGGTCGCCATCTCATTTGCGCCCTGATTTTGGTACCACTCCACCGTTCACCGCAAACCTGCCTCTAATTCGACATTCGGGTCGTAACCGATGGCATCGCCTGCTGCGCCAACGTCTGCCAAGGAGTGCCGGATGTCGCTCGTAAGGATCGGCAACACTCTTCCGAACAGATGGGATTGCGGCTTGGTGCAGCACATAGTCTACGCCGGAACAGACTTGACTGATCGCATTCTGATCCAGAATGTATGCCTCGCGAAAGTCGATTTGATCAATGATCCCTGCAATGTTCTCGCGCCGGACGGTTGAAAGATTGTCGATCCCGCGCACATGGTGTCCCTCTAGCAGCAACGCGCGCGAGTGAGGAACCTATAAATGCGGCTATGCCGGTAATCATGTATTTAGCCACTGTATGCCCTTGAAGTGAGATTTCGCTATGGAACCGCTTGGCGTGAACGGCTGCACGAAATCAGATGGATGAAGTAGACGCGTCCTGGGGCGCGAAGTTGTGGAAAGCCTGCAATGGCATCTTCGCGGCATCGCCTTCATGGTTCATGCCTTCTGCCTGCTCGCGCTGAAACACCACTCGCACTGTTTGGAAGAGAATCTTGATGTCAAGCAGCGGCGAGTATTTAAAAACATAAATCAGGTCGAAGCGCAACTTACGTTCAGCACTCGTGCTGTATCGGCCCATAACCTGCGCCAGTCCGGTAATGCCAGGCTTCACGACAAAGCGTGCACTGTATCCCGGGGTATTCTCTTCAAACTGCTTCACAAAGTGCAGCCGTTCGGGTCTAGGTCCCACCACGCTCATATCACCCATTAGAACGTTAAAGAACTGCGGTAGCTCATCAATTCGCGTTGAGCGGAGAAATGTGCCAAGCCGCGTGATTCGTGGATCGTTATGCGTCGCCAGGATAGGCCCGGTAAGTACCTCGGCGTTGGCGACCATGGTACGAAGCTTCCAAACTTGGTACAGCTTGCCGTCCTTTCCTACCCGTTCCTGCTTGAATAGGGCGGGTCCCTTCGACTCCAGAGGGATCAATATCCGCAGCACCAGCAGCAGCGGGCTCGCCACCGCGATGGCGATCAAAGAGATCACCACATCCATCAGACGCTTCACCAACAAGTCACCATTCTCTAGACGATGTTGCTCGATAGATAACATCATGCAATCATCCAGGTAGTGCGGCTGAGCGCCAAATAGCGTCAGTTCGTAAGGGCGTGGTGCAATCAGGACCAACTTTCCATGACGCGCCGCGCGTCGGGCCACTTCGGCACGGTTTAATACATCGGACGCAATGACGACAACGTCTATCTTTGCTACGGCGGAATCAAACGCATCCATTTCACTCGCTAGTAACCAGTGCTTAATCACATACCAGCCGTTTGCAAAGCCTGATATTTTAGGGGCTAGACTCGTGGCTTCGTCTAGAGTGTCGGCTACAATCATCACGCTCCGGCCGCCAAAATGCGCCCGCAACAATTTCAAGATGGCGTATCTGCTGGCCGTCAACAGCGTCAAGTGCAGCACCACGGCGATGGCCAAAACTGCGCGCGAGAATTCCGGCTGCCGCGACCAGAAGCTTGCCGCCATGGTTACAATTGCCAAACAGACAGAGACCAACATCAGCGCATAGATGAGCTCAGTCAACGAGCGCTGCAGCCAATTCTTATAAAGATCGCACATAAAGAGGAGGGCCACTGAGGCAAGCGAGAGTACTGGCGCCAGCGTAAGGTACGCGTGGAAGCTTCCGCTGCTCTGAAGTTCCACTCCGAAACGCAGCAAAAATGCGAACAGAAATCCGGCGTTGACAACAAGTACATCGAGGAAAGCCAAGATGAAGGGCTCTTCCATCCACTTGATATAGGTTTTCATTAGTACCTTCTCTTTGATCTAGGGAACCTCTGAACAAGCCCTGTCAATTTCAGCAGCAATGATATGAGGGTGTTTCTTTCCGGAGTTTTCTTCAAGCAGCGGTAAATTGTGGGATAAATGCGGCTCGTGGCGCTTAGCAG
>Ga0182014_10001440_pt1 | contig 31667 bp, 25 predicted proteins | sample 612S2DmetaG_FD_120489 | JGI IMG/M metagenome (GOLD analysis project Ga0182014, IMG submission 120489) | Permafrost microbial communities from Stordalen Mire, Sweden - 612S2D metaG | ecosystem: Environmental > Terrestrial > Soil > Wetlands > Permafrost | place: Sweden: Stordalen | collected... | reverse complement strand
TTTCGGGAGCAAGACCGATTCGCTCGAATACGAGTTTGGGTCCCTGCTTGAATCGCAAGTAGTAGATGCCTGACGAAAAGTAGGTTGGTTTGCCGCCGCACAAAGCCCACAAGGGACGGATGGCCCCGTTGGCAGCGGCGACAGGTTTGAGGTAGGGGCGTTGCTGATTTGCGAGGGTTGCCCTTAAAAGCAGGGTGACGACTCGATTGGCCATTTTCTGTTCTCCCTTGTGTGCTCAATACTGGGAAAACAGGGATTTCTCGGAAAATATAACCGTGCGTATAACCGGGAGCGTAAGTCCCTTGTTTTCTGTAATGGCGGGAGGGAGGGATTCATATCTCCATATAAACCATTTATAATTAGGTAGATACAGAATGAGATCAACAGAATACACCCAAAACTACACCCTTTCGAGAATTGGCAACGGATTCGTGAAAGAAGATGCGAATTACATACACCGGAGCGTGAGCGAGAGGGGATAGTGGTCCGACGCGCGAACCGAATGATGAAGCTTCGGTTCAAAAGCAATCATTGGCCCCTTGGTCAGGATCCAATCGATCGCTCGTGAACCCTTGAAACGGCCCGGCACAGTCGTCGGAGGACTTGCGATGCTAGCAAATAGATTGCTGAGCCCTGAACTTCTGAGGGCAAGAGCGGCGGGTTCATTGCGCAGATCGGCATTGAAGTCGCCTGCGACGACAACCTGAACGTCCGCTCCGTACTGAGAAACATCGTTCAGCATCTCTTTGAGTTGGCTGCAGCGCAAACGATCGTCTCCCCTGCTCTCGAGATGCACGTTGCACAAAACAAGCTCGTGATCGGGGAGCTTGATATGGCTTACCAGCACCATCCTACCGCCCAGTCTCCTCTGGAACGGCCTCAGGCGCGGAATAAACCATCGCGGAAACCAGAAGCGTGACTGGTGATGGAATCTGAGAATGCGCGAATTCGAAATGGGAAATCGGGAGAGCGTAGCGTGCCCATGATACGCATGCACCCCGTTATGCCCTTGTGAAAGCTCTTCAAACTCGCATCCAAAGACGTAGTTCAATTCGAGCGCCCGCGCGATCTCCCGCGCGACATTGCGACCATGGGTTCGCCTGGCGCTTAAATCCGTCTCCTGCAACAGAATCAGGTCTGCCGACGCCTGGGCAAGAAACTCAATCACCTCATTTAACTGTTGGCCGCGGTTGATGTTCCAGGAGACAATCTTGACGGCATCTGGGCGCGCGAATGGTTCCGGCGTTCGAATGAATGACCCTGTTTCGAGTTCCTGCGTCGCTTCCATTGGCATTGGACAGTCTTAAACCGGCTTACGTGCTGGGCCCCTGATTTCAGACGGTCAACGGGTTTGCTTCCTGCGCGCCAGGTCTTTTTGTTGCCGTTCGTGACTTTGCTGAAAAAGCGAACCGCGAATTAAGCGATATGATCCACGCGATGTTGGCGCCAATGGCTGACATATACAGCGCAAGCCAGGTTAAATTCAACAGCGCGAAGGCCAACAGAGCATAGGGCAGGAAGCAGCGCCGGATGATGAATTCACAATGGCGTCCCAGGTACAAGAGCGGATTGGATGAGCCTTTCTCTGCCTTCTTTTGCCAGATCGCAAGAAACTCCTCGGGATGCTTGCCGGAAAGCCTGCTTCGCTCGAACCACGCGAGCAGGATTGTAGCGGCCGCGCCAAACAGAAGCGCTCCTCCCCATACCCAATATTCACGATCTCCCGAACGGCGTGCCAGCCCAATCGCCATGCCCGCAAAAATCAAGAGATAATAGAGGTAATCGCATGCAGTCTCAAGCCAGCATCCAAAGTCAGACGCCTGCAGTTTCAAGCGGGCGACCTCTCCGTCGCAGCCATCCAGAATGCTGGCCCAAACCGACAAGACCGCTCCGAGCAGGGTGTTCCAGTATCCGCCCAATGCGTACGAAACGCCCGCCAGGAAACTGACCCCTAGCGTGAACCCGCTCACCATATTCGGTGTAATCGGAAACTTGATGAGCTGGCGGCTGATGGGGATGGAAATCTTGCGATTCATCCGTGCGAAGACGCCATCGGTGGGTTTGACGAGCCAGCGGTTGAGCTTTTGCTCGGCGAGGATGCAATCCTGTGGCATGGAAATTTCTTGCCAGGAATCTTGTTCGACGAGCCTGAAGTCGACAAATGATGGACCATCTGAGATGGCCTCTTGGGTAATCCAGCGGTGCATATCGCGCACGGTGACCACGTTCGACTTCCAATCCGCGCCGAGTTCGAGAGCTGCTTCATGGCTGAGGGCAAAGAGTCCAACTGGCTGACTGCCTGTAGCGAGTTCCAATACACCCCTGCGACCATCCCATTCACTCACCATGCGATGCAACGCGGGCTGGTACGTGCGATCACCGGCAACCACCAGGATGCGGTCACATTCGGAAGCCGCCGTGACCACACGAATGATCGATGACAGGGATGCGCCCTCAGCGGCCTCGATCCATTTGAGGCCGGCGGGAACACGTTGCGTCTTGAACAATTCCGACCTGATCTGCGGCCCCGTGAGCCGGTTGAAAACCACGACAATGTGTTCCGGATTCATGCTCTGCACTCCCAGAATGGCGCGCAGCAAGACGGGCAGCGTCCCCACTTGAGCCAGTATTGGTTCGAACCACTTCGACCACGGCATCTGGTTTGCGAGGATGATGACGACTTGTGCATTGGAATGCGCCTGCGTGAGGTCCAGCCGTTGCTTTTTTAGCTGCATAAATCCACTCCCGGAACAATTTCGGCATTGTGGACCGGCTTTACCAGTCCATTTGATCTGGAATACCAGGAAAGGCAAATCGCGCCCACTATGGCCCAGAAGATGGCTCTCGCCCGGCGGCAGAGCCCGAGCGTCAAACCCTGGGCGCCGCTGAGGCCGACAACCTTTCCAATTACCATGTTTCCGCCCTCGTAGGTGCCCAGATTCCCTGGATTGATGGAACCGATGACGTTGATGAGCTTGGTCAGCGATTCAAGAATGAGCGCGCCGACCAAGCTGACGTGCGCACCCAGAAAATGGAGGATCAGATAAACCTCCGCAATAGCGAGGACGTGGCTTGCCAGATTGAGAATCACACTGAGCCAGAATGCGGCGGGCGCCTGACGATGGAACTGAAGGAACTGGCGCTCTGACGATTCGATCACGGCCCTTTTGGAGTTGATCCAACCGCGGAACCATGGAATACGGCCAACCGCACGCGCGGGTTTTGAAAACAGCGGCCACCCTTTATGGAGAGCGAGCCCGGCCAATCCCAGGAGGAACACAACCGCGAATACGAATATGCCCGCATACACGCGCAAGACGCCCGAGAAGGCGACCACGAAAGCCGCAGCAAGAATTCCTGTTATGGTGACAACTGCGCCTGCGACAATGAAAAGCCCGCGGTCCATGGCCACCGACGATATCGCGCTCGCCACCGGTACCCCGGAGCCGAGCAGGGCCACGCGCGTAGATTCGCCGAACACCAACCCGACGAATCCAAGCTGTCCAATGGCCTCCGATACGAGGCGCAGGCCGAGCGTGCGCCAGAAAGAGACTCTCTTCGCGTCGCCGAGCAGAGCCAGCCGCCATGCCCACGTCTTGACGATGTGGGCGAAGCCTGCAAGTGCAATGACCAGGACCATTCCCCAGGCAATGTTTTTTGCGCTTTGGAGAAGTATGCCTGGGCCAGCCCGTTTAACCAGATAAACGAGTAATGTGGCACCAAGAAGCACCGCGAGAAACTGCAGTGCGGGCTTCGATTTCCTTCCAGGACTAGGCATAAGCCGGCCTCGCTGCCCGCTGAGTTGGCCAGGATCGTACAAAAACGGAATTTTGCGCGTAGTCGAGCGCAGCCGGCGTGTCCACGTCCTGCCAGCACGCCTCTCCGATGTCGAAGGCCTTGAAGGCCCGGTAGCGACTCATGACGCGCAGACCGTCTGACAAGGAACAATTCCCGGCGACCATGGCGCTTTCAAGGCACGGGAAGAGGGTTGGCTGGCAGAGAAACATGCCCGTATCCAGCGCATTGAAATGCATCAGGTTCTTGCCGATGTCAACGATCCTGTCCCCTTCGAGCGTGACCTTGGTGGCATCATCCAGGTCGAAGACGCGATCAATCTTCCGATCAACTGCGAGAATGACTTCGTTGTCACCCAGCGGCTGACGAAGCAATGCCCTGGCTGTGGCCGGTTCGAAGATATGGTCTGCCATAAGCAACAGGAAGGGCTCGTCAATCAGGTCCTTCGCGCGCAAGACTGAAACTCCGTTGTCCTTGCGGAATTCAGGATTCTCAACCCAGGCGACATCGACGCCGCTCAACGGCCGATTCCTGTACCACTTCTGAATCATGTGGCCACGGTAGCCGACGACAATGACAAATCTCTCAATACCTGCATCGCGGCAGCCGGACATCACGTGCTCCAGCAGCGGCTTGCCGTGAAATGGCACAAGGGGTTTAGGCGATTCGCCGGAGCAAGCGGCCAGGCGGCTCCCATTACCGGCCGCCAGAATGAGCGCCAGTTTAGTGTTGGACATAACTTGCCTCCAGAGGGGAAAGGTCGAAGTGTTTTGCCGCGGATGCAGATTGCGGAGAGTAGTCAAGGAATTGAATGTTGACGCTGGTTGGTCCAAATACCCGCACGTCGCTCGTGCTGGTGGACAACGATGGGAACCAGTACTCGCCGTTCTTTCGGAATTCCAGGGTGAAATGTACGGTGCGGATCCAAATGGAAGGGGTCTTGGCGAGCTGGCCTTCGATTCGCGCCAGCGCGAAGTCTTCGGCATCCACCCAGATCCTTCCCCGGAACAAGTAGACTTCCTGCCGCTTTGGAACAACATCGATCACGTAAGCAGTCCGGCCATTGAGAAGAGTGGTCCCCATCATCTGAAGTGTGTAATTATCCTTGTTAATTTGGGTCATCGGGCGCGTCATCGGACGAGAGAATTCCGATTCCATTTCCAGGGCCTGGCGTAAAGAGATATTGCCGGAACTCCAACCTTCTTTGGATACGATCTGAAAATGCATCGTGCCATCCGGATCACAGGTGACGTTTGCGACCAGGTGAGCGTGCTTGGCAAACAGAGGGTTCTCCAGGTCGTACTGCCTGATACCGGTGTAACCATGAGCCGCGGTTTCGCGCTGCATTTCGTGGGCCAGCATCCTGGCAATCACTTCATCCGCAGATGGAGAGTGCGTGGTGGTCACCTGGCCGGTCAGGGGCACAGATATGCAGGCGAGCAAAGCGGCGATGATGATGTGAACCTTCATGGTCAGAACTCAAATACCAATTTCCCGCGGTACTCTCTCCAGGCGGGGTTGTAGAAATCGCCAAACGTGGAGCTGTCGAAGTCGTTCTGCACGTCGCGGGGATTATCGTGATTGAACATATTGAAGATGGAACCGCCGACCACCAGGTGCAACCGCTTCCCGGCGGCGGGAATGATGGCGGCCCGTGTGATCTGCAAATCGCAGGATGAAAACTGCGGGTACCGCTTGTCATCGCGTGGACCGATGTACTGGCGGTACTGGTTTTCAACCGAATAGGGAAAGCCTGTGTGCACGTCGTACACCGGCAGGATGGTCAGTTTCCATGGCCCGGCAATGGTAGGCCAGATCAGGAACCGGTTGGGGGCGTCGAAAAGCAGGCGCGCCTGGGCGTCGGGTTGAATCACCGCTTGCGGATAGTTGCCGATGAAAAGCAACGGGTCGTTTAGATCGCCGTAGGCCCGCGAGCGTACATACGATGCATTCACCGTGGCGCGGGGAACCTGATAGCGTCCTGTGACCTGGAACTCGCGGTAGGAATCGCCGCCATGGTTCGACAACGAAATGACACCAGATTCTGTCCCCGCGACAGGAGACACCACGAAATCCCTGGCGGTGTTGCGATTTTCGTAACCCGCCCGGAGGGTGAGACTGCTGGTCACTTGCCGCTCCAGCTCGACATCCCACGACGTGCTGCGCGGATTTTGCAGTCCGCCCACGATCGAGTTCACGAAAGCGGTGGAACTCGAAAGCTGGCCGGTGGAGTCGTACATCGACACCGTGCGCCCGGGCAGATCGGCGAATGCTGGAAGCATCAGAGGCACGCGATCGTAGAAGATCCCTCCGCCGCCCCTCAGCAGGGTCTTGCCGTCGCCCGTAAGCGTGAGAAGCACGTCTCCGCGCGGCGCAATGTGCGTGGAACCTGTCACGCTATCGTTATCCAGCCGGACGCCAAAACCGACGGACACGCGGTTCACCGGAGCCCAATGATCGGAAACATACGCCGCGGTTTCGTTCTGGCCGACGTGGAAGGTGGTGGGTGCGGTAAAGGTGATCTGCTCGATCATCGCCCCCGTGGATGCGATCAATTGGACGGGATAAAACTCCTCCATGCCGTTGAAAGACGAGTGGGTATAATCCACACCGGCCCTGAATTGATGAGTGCCCACGCCCAGGAGATGGCGGGGTGCGAACTGATAGTTCTCCTGCCCGTCGTAGCGCGTGGTGCGGCGGCTCTGCTGGTTGAAGAATCCTCCCTCGGTGGTATCGATCATCAACTTAAAGGGGTCGTGGCTTTGCGGGTTGATGTCAGTGTCGTATGTCTTGTAGCTGAACTGGGAAATCAGCATGCTTTCAGATCCGGTGACGTACCGGTCCTGTGCGTAAACCTCGTGCCCGCGCTGGCGGAAGTCCGAGGTAGAGGGCTGGGGCGTGAAGGTATTCAGCCCCATATAGTCCAGTTTCTGCGGGTAGACGGCTACAGTTATGGTTGCCGTTTCTTTGGCGCCGCGGGTGAAATCCAGTTGCGAATACGAGTTGAAGCCTTCCAGCTTGGTGTCGCGCACGAGCGGAGGCAGGCTGTTGACCGGAGTCCGGATGAACCGGTACTCGAACGATTGCGTGAACGCGAGCCGGTCTTTGAGAAGGGGTCCGGTGAACGTCGCGCGTGGTGTGGCGGCGCCAATGCCCATGATGGTCCCGGCGCGATCGCGCCCACGGGGGACGACGTTCTGAATCGAAAAATGATATTTCTCGTAGTCGCCAGTTTTTGTCTCTACTGTCGAGAGTGCACCGGTCAGCTTGCCGTACTGCGGGTCGTAGGGATTCGAGATGACCTGCACTGACGAAACCACGTCGATGGGCAGGTTGATGGCGGGGCCGCCGGTGGCTGGATCGGTGACGTTGGCGCTATTCACCAAGGCTCCGCTTTGGGTGGCGCGAGCGCCCTTCAAATTGATGCGGCCGTCGGGACCGCGAACCACACCCGGAACCAGGGGAAGCAAACTTTCAAACCGCTGATTCGCATTAGGAGCGTCGGCGATGGTTTTCTCCGAAATCGTCACTGTGGCCGTTGAAATCTGGGCTCCGTTCGAGGTGCTGCTGGTCACTGTGACCGTGGTGTCGACATTGACGAGCTTCAGTTCCAGCGCTACTTTCACATCCGCTCCGGGTGCAATGGTGACGGCCTGCTCCGCGTGCATACCGGGGAAGTCGGCTTGGATGGTGTATGTGCCCGGCGCGACTGGGGAGAAACTGTACTCGCCCTCTGCATCGGCCTCGGTCGCGAGATTCAAGGAGCCTGTCAATGCGACTTTTGCGCCGGGCACCATGGAAGGGCCGCCGGAATCTGTGACAAAAACCGTACCTTCAACCGTCCCTGTATTGGCAGTCCTTTGTCCACATAGACGAACAGGGAAAAGCAAGTACATGACGATCAGGATTACAAGCAGGAAGATAGCGTTGTGTTCGATGTTGCCTACATCGCGAGTACGCTCTTCTTCTGAATGGACATATCTCATGCTTGCGTCTCGCCTCCAGCAGGCGCTCCCTGCCTTGCTACATGGGTAAGAGCAAGAGTCGTGCCAAAAATGGATCGAGCGTAATCATTTAAGAATCAATGGCAGGTGCAAGGCCAAATGGACGCAAGTCGAAAATGTCGATGACAATCGAAACAGTTTTGTCATGTGTGGTCCGGTCATGAAAGGCCTGTTCAGTTGGGAAGCTGGCGGGTGCCGTCGCGGGTTCGGGCGGTGATTGCAGGCACGGCTCTGCCTGTCGCGCTAAAAACCAGTTCTTGCCTTCACGGAGATCTTCACGGTTCAAAAGCTTCCGATCAGGATGCGGAAACGCGCTCTCCCCGACTCATCGAAGCTGACTGTGACTCCGGCGGCGCCGAGCGGAGTGGGCACGAAGATGCCGGTGGTAGTGCTTTGATGAGTTTGCCAACCGCCGGATCCCATATCGAAGCGGCCTGCCTCGTACCAGGCCGCGAGGCCTGGAGAGAGTATGGGATGCTGGACAGACGGATTGCGGAGAATCAGACCGGCGCCGCCGAACACAAGCGTATTCGCGTGAAATTCCTGGTAGCGATAGGCGCTGAGCTGGCCCATTCCGCCTGCCGTGTACTGCTCGAAATAGTCCAGCTTGCGGCTCATACTGGTATCCACCTGGTTGGACGCGAAGACGGTTGTCAGCCGGCCAACGGGATGGAAAGAGTTGAACTGGTTTTCGAAGTAAGGATAGGAAACATTGCGGAAACTGTATCCGGAGGCGCCTTCCATCCTCGTGCCACGCGTCGGCAATCCGCCGGCGTCCTGGGTGTTGATGATCCAGCGAATCTCAGGCGACGCGAAGTTTCCGCCAACTGCCTTCACTCCGTCGACTGCCGGGGCGCTGCTATACGAGTCGTGGCCTGCCTCGACTCCGAGCCGTAGTTGCGCGTTGCGCCACGTTCCAGCCCCCGCGTAGAAAGAGCCTCCGACGCGATCGCGCGTGGCCACGAAACGGGAATGGCCCGCGTAACCATTCACGTGAAACCGTTGCACCAGGAATCCTGGAGCGATGAAATATGAGGATCCATCAAAAGGGCTGTAATACTCGGCAAGAAGCCCGGGGTCGTAGCCGATATCTATAGCGCTCACGATGCGGGATTTGTATGCGTTCCGAAAGACCGCCGAAGTGGAAAGCCGCAGGCTGCCCGCGTTGGGTTCTCCAGATGACCATTGATAGCGAACGGAGGGGCGCACGAGAAGTTGGTCTCCGGGCCGCGGAGTAAATTCGACGCGATAGCCCTCAGGCTTACCGGCCAAATTCTGCCACTCGTAGGACGCTTCCGGAATCGCGGTGGAAGTCACCAGTCCGTTGAGCACGTCCTGTAGTTCGTGCTCCGGCACAACACGGTCGTCAAACTTGCGATGAAGTTCATCCTGAGCTTTTCGCTGGAAGGATTTTTGCGAGCTTTCGACGGCCGCAATGGCCCCCTGCCGCTCAGCCGGGCGCACGCGACTCATGCGATCGCGTTGATACGCCTCCCATGCCTCATCGGATAGTTCGTACGGCTTCAAATCGGAAGCATGCGCCTGAGCGGCTTTATATCCGGCTTCAATGATTTCCGCCGAGCTCTTGTAGCTCATCGTGGTCAAGTGAGGAAGGTCGACCATGATCACCAGGTCAGCAGCGGCGAGGGACGAACGTTCATTTTGCGCGGAGTCAATCTCTGCAGTGCGGCGCAGGATATCCGGGATCGTGGTCAACTCATCCGGGGTGACGTCGGGCATCGGGAAGGCAATTGCGATCACCTTTTGCGCTCCCATGCTTCGGGCCACTTGAACCGGGACCACCTGCACAACTCCGCCGTCGACCAGAAGCATGCCGTCGAGTTTTACAGGAGTGAAAACGCCAGGAATGGACATGGTGGCACGCATGGCAAGAGCGAGCGAGCCTTGTTGGAGGACGACGGCCTTGCCGCTGATCAGGTCGGTCGCCACGCAGCGGAACGGCGTGGGCAATTCGTCGAAGTCGTGCAGATTGGAGTACGCCAGCGTGGCCTTGCTGAGCAAAAGGGATATCGATGCTCCGGAATTCAAGCCGGATGGCAGAGCAAACTTCTTGCCGAAGCGAAAGGTAAGATCGCCGAAGGTGCGGTTCCATTTCTGCTTTTCGACGATTGGCTGGTCTGTGAATCTGGGGTTTGGACTGAAATAAGATTCGAAGTCGATCTGGTGAACCAGCGCGGTGATCTGCTGGGAATCCATGCCTGTCGAGTAGAGGCCTCCTACGAGGCCGCCCATGCTCGTGCCTGCCACGTCGTCAACGGGAATGTGGTGTTCTTCAAAGTACCGCAGCACGCCAATGTGCGCCAGCCCAAGCGCGCCACCACCGCTCAGCGCCACCCCGACCCGGGGACGGTCGCTCGCCTGGACCTGCGCATCGACATGCACGGTGCACACGGCCAGGAGAATGACAGCGATCGTGGGAAAGGGTTTCATGATTCCTGCCTCCGGACGCGCTTCGTCCTTTTAGCTACTCATCGAGCCGACGCGCGCTGAGTCTCGTTCTCCAACTGCGGAACAGTCTCGCCGTGGGATTGCGGCGATTGCGCCTGTAAAATTTGGTAGCCTCCGTAATCGATCGTCAACACGGCCTTTCCACCGATACGCACCATAGTCTCGCTGCGATTTTGCTGCGGGAGCCAGAAGCCTCCAAATCTCGAACTTGTCTGGTGAATGAGGGTCTGCGATATCCAGAAGGAGGGATTTTTCGCGGGTTGTACCTCCATCTTCGACACCGCGCCATCCGCCGCATCCACCCATATCTTTCCTCGATAGAGATACGGGCTATCCGACACCGGATCCACCCGCAAGACATAGGCCGGCCGGCCGTCGAGGGTCTCGCCGCCAAGCAACTGGAACTTGTAATTCGCAGGCGTCAAGGCGTGGGCGCCGTGATCCCGAGCGGCGTCTTTCTCGCTGTCCAACGCGCGCTTAATGACCTTTTCGCAAAGCGTGTGCGAGCCGCTCTGTGAGAGCACGCGGAAGCTCTTCCCGGAAGACGCATCGTAATCGAGTTCGACATCCATTTTGGCGTTGATGTGCTTGAAGAAGCCGTGATACTCGACCTCGTAATGCCGCAGAGAGTGGTAGCGCTCGAGCGACTGCGCCTGCAACCGATCGTGGTGTTCGATGGACTGTACTATCTGCACCGTGTCGGATGAGGCTACAGATGCGTCGACGACTCCAGCCTGAGGCCACGAGCCAGCGGGGAGAAACAGGAAAGCTGCTACCGGCAAGATCAGTCGGCATGGATTGTAGTTGTGCAAATTCATAGTTGAACTCCGTCTTCGAGGGCTGACCGGCCCGCATCCACCTCCGCGGGCGGCCACTTGGGTGGGATTTGCCAATCGCGGATGTCCGGCAGCACGGTGAGGCCTCTTTGGCTTTTGAGCTGGGGCGGCGGTGGAACGATTGGAATTTGTTGTCTCAACTGCTCCCGGTAGTGCCTGAGGAAGTAGTGCATGGTTTCCACACGAATGCGAATCGATGCCAGGGGACGATTCTCATCCAGATCGCGGAAAGAGAAATGCGGTTTGCCCGAAGCGGCAATAATGCGCTCAATCACGCGGCTGATGAAGGCATCATGTCCGCACTTGAAATTCGACAGTTCCACCGAGATGAGGTTGAGATGGCGGGCCACGAACTTCGCGGCCCAGATCTTATGGTTGGAGTTGGCTGAGAATGTGTTCTTCCAAACATCGGAGATATCGAGCGGAGAGCGAATGAGGCCGGCCTCGATGTCGGAGCCAAAGAGGCGGTCGAGCAAATCAGCATCGAGCGGCAGCAGGCCCTGCGAAAAAATGGGATAGCCGAGCCGGTGAAGTTCTTCGAGAATTCCCTGATTCAGGCCCGGGTCGTGGTGATAGGGACGGCCCAGCATTACCAGGCCGATGCCGCCAGTCCGCTCCAGCTCGTCAAGTGTGTGGCGGGCATGCTGCCGGAACTCGTTTTCAAAATTGGTGTACGCAGCGAAAGCAGCATCGATGGCATGCGCGTTTTCGTACCAATCCAGATGCAGCAGCTCTTTCCAGCATTCAAACATCTGGTACTTGAAGAGTTCGCGGTCGATCAGATTCAGAACCGGGTTAAGATACTTGACACCCGCCTTCTGAAACCAATTCACCCTGCGGGAGAACGCCGCCTTGACGGCTTCTGGCGTTGCCGAGCCGGACGGGCATGCATTGGAGTCCACGCAATGCAGGAGTGGCGTCGTGAGCAGATCGAACATAGGGAAGAAAATCGCGTCGAGCGGTTCCTTCTGACAGTGCTGGAGCAGCTCGTAAACGTGGGCGAGCGATACCTTAGACGGGAAACAAGGATCGATGGCGGAGAATCCGGCCGCCTCCTTGTATCGCTCCGGGCTGGTGAAATGCGAGTAATGAAGATTGCGCGAGGGAATGCCGAGGTTGGCAAAGTACGCGGAAAACAGCGGCGCGTAGATATAAAGATTCAGGACCCTAGGGATTCCAATGCGGACTCGCGCGCGCTGCTGCAGCTTCGATTGAATGCGGCGGGAAAGGCGTGCGGAATGATCGTGGCACGAGATCGAAGCGGCGGGAGATGGCTGCACGGGCACCCAGACTTTCTCTGCCGCCAACTGCACATAATTTGGCAGGCTTTGACGGAGTGCATGCCAGTCGCTGTTGATCTTCTTCACATCGTCCGTGGTTTCTGCCTCTCCGCGCGCGCAGGTGGCGATGATCACGCGCTTCCCGTCGCCCTCGCTGCCGGCATCGGAGCTCAGATCCACAAAGGTCCGCAGGCAACGGTTGGTGCAGAAATGGCAACGTGTCGACTCATCACGGCGGACGGAATATTTGAGCCGGTCAAGGAAATCAAAACCCGGGAAGCTGGACGTGTAGCGCGATCTGCAATTCTCGGCCGCTTCAAGCGCCGCGCCGATGGCGCCGGCTTCGCAGCAGTGGGGATGAATCACGACCTCCGGCGCCCCCTCTCCGTGGTAATGCTTGCGGATAAAGTCGACCTCCGCTTTGACAACGGCGAGATTCTTCTGCGTGCCGCCCTGGAGAACGAACCGGCTTCCCAGGGCGGCGACATTGGTGACGCCAGCGACATAGAGAAACACATTTTTGGGAAGCACGGTTGCCAGTCCGGCGAGGATCTCTTCCGGGCGCCAGCCCTGGCGCTGGAAATTGACGATGTCCGACTGAAGAAAAACGGCGCATCCGTAGCTGAATTGCGGCATGCGCCGTGCCGTAAATGCGACTTCGGCAAAGTTTTCGACGGGGATGCCGAAGGATTCCGCAGCGGATTGCAGAAAATATCCGTTGCCCGCCGAACACTGCGTGTTCAGTTTGAAATCCTTCACGGCCCCGTCTTGAAGAGCAATGATCTTGATGTCCTGACCACCCACGTCAATGATGGCTTCGACGTCGGGGAATAAACGCAACGACGACTTAGCGTGCGCGACGGTTTCCACCAGGGCCACGTCGGCGGAGAGAACCTTTTTCAAGAGGTCCTTGGAATAACCGGTGGTGCCCATGCCGAGCACCTTCACCGGGCGCGCGGAAATGTTCAACTTGCTGCCTAAATCCTTGAGAACGGCGATGGCATCGCTAATAGGATCGGCCTGGGACAGGCGATAGGAACTGGCCAGAATCTCTCCACCGGCCGAAAGCGCCACCGCCTTGGTTGAGGTCGAGCCGCCGTCGAGGCCGACAAAGATCTCGAGCGCGCGCTCTGCGGAGACGGGAGCGGGCGTTGCAGGGAGCGAATAGCTCCTGCGAAATTCCGCCAACTCGATTTCATCGCTGCACAAGCCTCCGGTTCCGGCTTTACAGTTGCGAGTCGCCTCGCTCCTGCGGATGTGATGCTCCAGCGGCTGTGTCCCCAGGTACTGTGTCTCCTCCGTCTCTGCGGCGCCGAACAGGATCGCGCCCATCGCAGCGAAGTACTCCGCCATGGGCGGCACGGTGACCAGTGTCTCCGCGGTCGAACCTTCCGGCAAAACGATTTCCTTGCGCTTCCAAAGATCGAACAGCCCTTTGTGCCACGCGGTTTGCAGACCCGGGAAAAAGGCATTCGGGCCACCCAGCAGAAATACGTCAGGCATTAAGGTGTTTCCCCGCGTGAGCACCGAGAGGTTCTGCAGGACGATGGCGTGAAACAGAGAGGCCATCAGGTGACTCACGGGGACGCCCTGTTTTTGCAGCCCGGTAATGTCGGTCTCGGCAAAGACTCCGCACTTGCCGGCAATGGGATAGATGTGCGCATCCTCATACTTTTCGGTGAACAGCTCTTCGGAAGAAACATGCAGTTTGGCCGCGATTTTTTCGATTACGACGCCGGTGCCGCCGGCGCATTTATCGTTCATTGAGGCGATTTTCTTTCGCCGGCCGGGGTCCGCGCCTTCCTGGAAGATAATCATCTTCGCGTCCTGGCCGCCGAGTTCAATCACCGAACGAACATCCGGGAACGAAGTTTCGACGGCCAGGCTGACGGCAGCAACTTCCTGAACAAAGCGAGCGCCAAGCAATTCTGCCAGATGCTGCCCGCCACTTCCCGTCATGAAGACCCGGATTCTGTTATCAGCCGTGCCTAGCTCGCGCTTTGCCTGATGCAGCATATGCAGCACCGCCGATGCTTGCTGGCCTTCATGGCGGCGATAGTCGTGAAACAAAATCTCTCCGGCAGGCTCGGGGCGCACGACAGTTTTGACTGTCGTAGATCCGACATCGAGACCCACCAGAAACTGTTGCATCGTCATCCTCCCCTTTGGCTCTGCGCGTATTCTGCCTACTCCATGTTTCCGGTCACGCCCTGGAACCCATGCGCGGCCTGCCGAAGGAGCCAGCGCAGCACGTTAGCGTCGTTGTAGCAAAACGCCAGAATGTGATTCAGCGTCGAGAAACAATTCGGCTCGCACTCCTTTTTCATCGCGCACAGTTGCTTCGCATCCATCCTGGGAGCTTCGATAGTGCCCCAGTCGTGATTGGATGAATACATGGGGAAGCAGGGCGCCAGGGTGCCGTCGGTGCGGATGATCATGCTGTTTTGACCGGCGCGGCAGCCCCACTCCTCAAGCTCCTTGTTGATGAACTTCTTCATCTCGGCCAGCCGCTGCACGGAGTTGACCATGTGCCAGCCGCTCTGTTGCTTTTCGATGAGCCAGTCGACCAGCTCCCCGATTGCCGCGTGATCCTCTGGGCGGATGAACACCGGATTGTCGTTGAAATGCCGGAACTCGCTGTGCTCCATCATCGGCGTCTCGCAGATGTGGTAATCCGTGGCGATGTTGTTGTCATGTGCCAATTCGGTCAACATGCGCACGTCTTCAAGGTTGTTGCGGCAGATGTTGATGTTGAGAAAAACGGTGTAGCCGTATTTGTACTGTCTGCGGATGAGGTGATTGAAGTTTTCGCGGATGGGCACCATGGCTTTGGGCAAGCCGGGCTTCAGATCCCAGGCATCCACAGCCAGGTTCACGCTACCCACGCCCGCATCCGCAATGCGGTCGATTGTGTCCGGCTTCAGCAACCTTCCGTTAGTCGGCAGATAGACCCAGAAGCCTTTCTGCGTTGCGTAATCGATCACCTTGTGCGCGAATTTGGGGCGAAGCAGGACCTCGCCTCCCATGAGCGCAAGAACCCGGCAAGTGGTCGAATACAACCAGTCGATCGACCGCCTGGCAACATCTTCGGTCATGCCGGTGACGCGGTTGTCGAAGGCCCAGCAATAGTGGCAATCGAGATTGCACTTCCATTCCGTGAACAGATACGTGATGAGCGGGTGGAACTCGCCGGGCAGCAGGCGCGAGCGAAAATATGGGAACATCCACCCGCGCATGGAGTGGTAGATCTGGGGGAGGGTATAGTGGCGCTTCCCGTCCTTGGGGAAATAGTCTTCGTCGGACGCGGTGAACAGCTTGGGATTGCGCGGAAAAACGGGATCGGGGAGGGTTGCGGGAATCCCATTCCGCGGCGGCGGCACCTGGGAGCGCTGGCCCTTTATCAATTCTTCGTTGACGTCTTCGCTCAGGCGCAGAGTCGGAACCTGCGCAGCGGTGTTGGCAAAGGGGCGCGGTAGATCGCTCATGGAATCATTCTCCTTTCGACGAAACGCGACTGAGAGCTGCATGATTCGAAGGTTGTTCGAACCAAACCCAGGAGCGCGCCTTTTGGGCGCGGCCTGCGGACATCAGTCGATCGGCGTACAACACGAAATTCGCGGCGGTTGAAATCACACCCGGCGTGTGCGGGATGGGGTGCGAAGGATGCCGCAGTTCCGGGAATTCTGCGACAAAGTCGCGAATCTCTTCGATCGAACGGTGCGTGGTTTCGAGCACTCGTTCGAATTCGCTCGAGGCCTTGACCCGGGCCTCGGAGAGGGCCATCTGCACGCGGCTGTATGCGTGAATCTCGCCGTCTGCCGAGGTTTCAATGGGCAGGAAACTCACTTCAGGCAGGCGCTCGACGAGAGACGCCTGCACGCCATCGGATTGCACGGAGGGCAGACAGCCGAAGGGCTTGAGCGCCAGTACAAGGTGGCACTTTTTCTTGCGCGTGTAGTAGAGCGTCTTGGCGACTTCCAGATGACCCTCTCCTCCGCGCAGGCGCGTGTTATAGAAGCCGGCCGCCAATTCGGCAAGCTCCTCTTGCGGCGCGAGGCTCGGCCGGGGAAATCCCAGCAGCCCGGCCAGACGATAGAAGTGGTGGCGGTAGATCGCGCTCCCAGCGGAAAAACCAAAACGCTTGAGAAGAAGCGAGAGGCGCGCCCGCAAGGCATTCTTCGGAGAAGACCACGGAGCGGCGTAGCGCAACATTTGACCACGATATGCAGCATGGTCGCTTCGTTGGTGCAAAAGGTAGAGCAGCCATGTGCTGATGGGCTCGATGGAAGCCTCGGCTCCCTCTTTCTCGAGGAAGTCGAGCATGCGGAAGTTGCCGTCGCTTTCCGTCATCTGCGCCCAGAACTCGCCAATGACCTTGACCACCGGTTTTATGCGCAGCCAATCCACCTCAACCTCGTGGAGTTCGCGCGAGACGCTGGGAAGAATTGTGGTGAGCGCATTGCCGTACAGGTGGGTCAGGATTTTTGCCGTGCGATTGGGAATATAGTAGGCGGGGGATTTCTGCGCAGGGCAAAGACCATGCGGTAGAATGCCGCTCAACTCAAATCCGCGATAGGTCTTGAAGTGCTCCGCGATACCGTTGGTCATGCGTGCGATGGCCCGCTCGGCAGCCCCGGCCTGCACTTCGAATGGAGCGATGCGGCGTTGCGCCGAGTTCAGCAGATCGCCAAGGATGAACGCGTGCAGGGCGTTCATGCCGAAGTCCACTGAGAAATCCATACCGGTGTGGCCCGTGGAGGCATAGACGCCGTGATCCTGCGAAAACGAGAGAACACGAAACCCCTTGAATCCGGCCGCGGCCAAGGCAGTGCGAAACTCCGATTCATACATGCCGAAGCGGCAGGGTCCTCCGCAGGCCGCGGTGAAGTAGACATACTTCTTCACAATCTGCTCGGCGCTGAGCCCGGATTCCTGCAGACGGCGCAAATAACGAAGCAGGTTGCCGACGGTGAAATAAACGGGATTGCACATTCCGCTCGCGCAATACTCCTGGGCGAGTTCGTGAGCGCCGCGATCTGTCTCCGGCAAATGCCGGCACAGATATCCTGCTCCGGCGAGCAGGCCTTCGATGAAGCGCTCGTGCTTCCACGTAAGGCCGCCGAAGAGAATGGTCACAGATCCGCGCTCTTCTGCAGTAAAGGGAAGTTCCTGAGGCCGCAAAGGCGCAGACGCACGTCTCTCATGTTTATGAATCGTGTCCCTGACTCCGACTTGTGTTTTCGCGCTCATCGCAATCGCTTTCAATAGACAGAATCAGATGCCATGTCACCCCGCAAGAATGAGAGCCTGGCTCCATATCTTCGCGATGCCGTGCGCAGGCCGAGCCTGGCTCGATACAAACGGGACTTTGCCGCCCCGAGCGTGATCCCCATCGTCTGTGCGGCTTGCTCAATCGAGCAATCATTGAGATCGCATGCCTGCAGAATGAAACGATACTTGGGGTGCAGTTTCCCAATCTCGCGCCGCAGCAGGCTGTGAAGCTCCCGGCAAGAGTATTGATCTTCAGGATTCGGGCGGACATCCCGCAGGCTTCTGTGGCAGCTTCGAGCGTCAGCTGCATTCTGTTCGTCGAGATAGACCCAATGAACGCGCCTTTCCTTGCGCCGGATAGAAATCGCTGCGTTGACGACAATCGCAACAAGCCAGGTGGTGAAGCGGCTCTGTCCGCGGAACTTTCCAATGTTTTTGCAGGCGCGGAGTATGGTTTCCTGAACTGCTTCGTCGGCTTCGTCAGCTGTTGCTGCGATGCGGCTGGCAAAGCAATACAACATGTTCCGGTGGCGGCAGAGCAACTCGTCCAGGGCGCGAGATTCTCCGCCTTGGGCTGCGATGACGAGTTCTTCATCGCTCCGCTGCCGACCGCCGCCTTCAACGTCAAGGATTTGCGAGCTGCGTTCCGCTTCAGTTACGGGCGCCAGTTCTGTCTTTCGTTCCAGTTGCATTTCTCCATCCCCATGCGCCCTGAATTGGCGCCCTCGTCATGTCATGCAGAACAGATTGTTGGCTGTCCCGCCTGCTTTTTCTAGCCCCGAGCACGACTTAGCACCGGCCGTGTATGCTTCCTGCTTTGTCTCCTGGCTTCCACCCACGTCTCAATCAACCACGCCAGTTCCTCGGGTGAGATTTCGCCGTTTGCCCGGTGGTCGTAGAGCGGATCATCCAGATCCTTCGCTTGCTCGCCGACGACAACAATCACGGCGTCAGGCCAGCGGCGCCGAATGTACTCCGCGGCGTAACGCAGATCGTCCTGGGCAAAAGAGTGATGAACAACAGCGATATCCGCCAGGACACCTTGCGGCAAAGCGCACAGAGCCCAATAGTTTTGCGCGGCCGTAAAGCCGCTCTTGTGCCAATAGGGCAAAGCTTGGTGGACCAGATGAATCCAATCCTCCTGGCCGAGTGCAAGCACCTTCATGGTCTTTCTCATATCGGCGATCCTGCCGTCCTATTGTCTTTGTCAATCAGGTAGAGCAATGAAGATGCCAAATCTTGGACGGGATTATCTCTTTTGTTATCAGTGGAACATTCTGCGGATCACGCGCAGTGTCGAAAATGTCGTCGTCAGATTCGAAACTTCGCCGACATCCGCGCTTAACGATCAACAGAGCACGAACTAACTCTGCGCGCATCCCGCCTCATCGCATTCATCGCAGTTCCGCGATCGCGATGCGGATTTCATTTACCTCTGGCGAAATGATTTAGTGCGCTTGGGAACATGGCAGCCGGGCACGAAGCAAGAAGTGGATGCGCGCGCCCCGACTGTGGTTTCCATTACATGTAAAAGCCAGAGTCAGGTGGCTCTGCGGTTTGGCACGCGTATTGCTTGTGCTCAAGCAGAGAAATATCAGGCGCACGAGATACACCGCAGCTTAAGCGGGGCGTTGGCGGTACATCGCCGTTCATCGGGATTAGGACCTTTGCATCCGATTCCTTCCCGAGGAGTGGGAATCGAGACGAACCATCCCGGTGCGGAACGCGAGAATCTCGCGATCGCTCATCATTCCTCGCGTGCTGAAGCGGGGAAATCGGGTTTTTGGAAAGCGAGGAAGGCAATATGAACTCGGGAACTTGGAAGTTGATTGGCGTGGGGCTTGTTGCCCTGAGCCTGGTGTCTGCCGTGGGATGCAGAAAGCAGACGCCCATCACCCTGGCCTGCAACGCCACGCCGCCGGCCATCTACCAGGGGGAAGCCGTGAACGCAACGGCGACGGCCGGATCGGTGAGTACCAAAAAGAATGTCAACGTGATTTACAACTGGTCGGGAACCGGAGTGACAGGCAATGGCAACACGGCAACGGTTGCGACCGACACGCTAAATCCGGGAAGCTACACGGTGAATGCAGAAGTAAAAGAAGGCAAGAAGGGCAAGGAGGGGTTGAGGCCTGGCCAATCAGCACAGTGCTCAGCCAGCTTTACGGTCAAGGACTTTGAACCGCCCACGGTCAGTTGCTCCGCGGCCCCATCGGTGATAAGGCCTGGGGATAGCAGCACGATAACCTGCACGGGTCTCAGCCCGCAGAACCGCCCGCTGACTTATAACTACTACGCCACGGTCGGCGCCATCAACGGCAACGGCGCTACCGCGGTGTTTTCCTCAGCGGGTGCGCCCACCGGCAAGGTGGGAATTACCTGCAATGTTGCCGACGACAAGAACCACACCGCGAGCGGGGATACGAGCGTGACTATCGAGGCGCCAGCGCTGCCGCCACCGCCACACGTTCAGGAACTGTGCAGCGTGTCGTTTGCACGCGATGCCAGGCGGCCTACGCGCGTGGACAACGAAGCCAAGGCCTGCCTGGACCAGATCGCTCTGGATCTGAAGCAAGCTCCCGATGCCACCTTGGTCATCGTGGCTGACGCGAACGCGAAGGAAAAGCAGATCACTGCGAAGCAGGAGAAGGTTGCTGGCAGGCATAGGCACGCCAAGGTCGAGTACTTTGACCAGCAACGCGCGGTGAACATGAAGGACTACCTGGTCACGGAACAGGGCATCGAAGCGAATCGCATCAGCGTGGCTGCGGAATCGGGTGACGACCAGAACGCGCAGAACTACATGGTGCCCGCCGGCGCTAATTTCGCAAGCGATGTGCAGAGAGCCACGCCCGTCGACGAAACCGCAGTGAAACCCGAGGTTCGCAAGCCCCTGCCAGGGCGGCATCACAAAAAGGCTGCCGCCACGCAGGAATAGCTTGCGCGGAGAGGCCCCGGCCTTTCGCCAGCGTGTGCGAGGGCCGGAGGTCTCCGGAACATTCCGACTCAGTCGGTATGAAACGCACGGAGGCTCACCCATGAATGCGGAGATGATTCAGGCCGGCGTCGTGCTTGCAGGCACAGTGCTGTCCTTCATGTTTCTTCTCAGGGCTCGGCGGCTTGCCGCTGAGCTGTGGCCAGCAATTTCTTCCTCCCAGTGCTTGCCCATTGGGAGGGACGTAGCATGCCCAGTTGAAATGAACCAGGAATTTAGTGAGCAAGAAAGGTAGACCTGCACCATGCTCTGCACTGCGACTAAAGCTGAAGTCAATCCCGGTTGGAGCATACCCACTCCGCATCTTGTATCGAGCAACCGCACATTCGGGCCCTGGGGAGCAGATACTTGCCTGGGGTCGCTTTCGCCAGAGTCCATGCGCGAGCTCAAATCCATCATGTTCATCGAGGATTACGATGCCGGAGACATCCTGTTCCTTGAGCAGGAGCAGCTCACGCGGGTCTCCATCGTCCTCTCCGGAGAAGTGAGACTGTCGATGCAAGACATCGGGGGCAGGAGGCTGACCATTCAAATTGCCAAGCGTGCCGCCGTACTTGGAATGGACTCCGTGCTATATGGAAGCCTCACTGAGTGGTCCGCAGATACGCTCTATCCATCCAGGATCGGCCACATCGGCTGTGCGGAGTTTTATCGCTTCGCGGAACGGCATCCTGAACTATATCGCATTGCATCGAAGGAACTCATCGGCACCATCCAGAACGCCTGTTCCACACTGCGCATCTTGGGACTGTCGTCCTGTGTGCGCAAAAGACTGGCATCGCAACTGCTGGCATGGGGAGAGCACGGCAGCAAAGCCGGCGATCAAGCCCAGTTCCGAATGGCTCTGACTCATGCTCAAATCGCTGAGTTTATCGGTGCAGTGCGTGAATCGGTCACGCGTGGACTGATCGCCTTCAAGCAACGCGGACTGGTGGAGATTCATGGTTCCATGCTGAGGATTCCCAGTACGACAGCGCTCAGGAGATACGCGGAAGGCGGTTAGCCGATGAAGCTAACTTCCTGGTCGATACCCGCGATGCTACGCGCGAAATCGAGTCGCCGTACATCGTGCGTTGTTGGGTCGGGATCACCAAGCTGCGCTCATTTCATAACAGGAGCGCGAGAGACAGAGCTGGAATCCCGGATAAGAGAGGACGGGAACAGAGATGGCCTCGCCAGCAGTTAAGTTGGACACGATAGACTCGTCGCCAGTTGCAGTAGATGGAATCTATGCTCTCGATGGCCTCTCCGAGGCCGCACCCGGTCTGAGCGTCGAAGGCGAAGAAACGCCAAGAGGGTACGAGGACTCGGAACACCACGGGAATGCTGTAGCGGGACTGCTTTGGGCGCTGGGCCTGGAAGCCGCCGGGGCAGTACTAGGTTACGGGATATGGTTGCTCTGGAAGCTCTGGTAGGGGCCAACGGAACCCGCTACGTTATCGCGCCCTGGACAGTACCGACCCCTTGGGCAATACCGAACGTGGAACCTGCCAGAGAGAGATCCGACGCCATTCGTTCCAAACCAGCGAATCGAAGACATGACCATCGCAAGGATTCATTAATCGGGTCAGGCCGAGCCCATCCCGACTGCGCGAACTCTACGTGCATTCGATATTTTCAACCCAGTCTGGGACACCCTCGCAAGCCCTGAAACTGACGTCGACATTTTCGACAGCGCCAGCGATAGACAGAACTTGTCCACTGAAAAAACAGAAGTTAGCGTATTGGATGTTTGGCACACTGCATGCATTTCTTCATAGACGTGAGGATTGCAGTGATGTTAAGGAAATACCTTCCCTTGTTTTGCTTCATGATGGCATTGCCTGCCTTGGCGCAAGGCACTGATGCTCCCGCCCCGCAGCTCGGGAACATCAGCGGCACCGTGCAGGATGTAAATGACGATCTCGTACCTGGGGCCACTGTTACGCTGCAATGCTCTTCCCCTTGCGAGAATCGCACAGCGACGGCCAACGACAACGCAGCATTTGATTTTCGCGATCTCAAGCTCGGAATTCCTTACCACATTCGCGTTTCCGTGGACAACTTTGAGGATTGGACCTCTTCCGCCATTGTTCTCACGCCGGATCAGTCCGTTTTCTATGTGACGGGAATCAAGTTAAAGGTTGGCGATCCAACGACGTCCGTTACCGTTTACGCCTCAACGCCGGAGATTGCTGCCGAACAGGTCCATATCGAGGAGCAACAGAAAGTTCTTGGATTCATTCCAAATTTCTATGTCGTCTATGATTCTCAAAACGCAGCGCCTCTCACGGCAAAGTTGAAGTTTCAGCTCGCGATGAAGGTTTCCGCCGATCCGGTCACATTAGCGGGAGTGGCATTCATGGCGGGCGTCAGGCAATCGGCAAACGGACCCAATTATGGTCGGGGCGCTGAAGCATATGGGAAGCACTTCGGCGCTGAAGCAGCTGATGGATTCAGCGATATCTTGATTGGCGGCGCTGTCCTGCCTTCGCTTCTGCACCAGGATCCACGCTACTTCTACCAGGGCACAGGGACAACCAATTCGCGGCTGCGTCACGCCCTGGAGAGCCCCTTCATCTGCAAGGGCGACAACGGCAAATGGCAACCGAACTACTCAAGCCTGGGAGGTGACCTGGCTGCAAGCGCGCTTACGAATGCTTACTATCCGCAATCGGATCGCGGTACCGGAATGGTCTTTGAAACTTTTGGCATTAATACCGGCGAGCGCGAACTCGCTGCCGTAGTGCAGGAATTCGTCCTGCGCAAATTGACTCCCCACGCGCAGAAGGCGCGGTAGCTTCAACCGCGGGAAGGGAGTTTGGAGAAATGGGGATCGTAATGAACGGGAATTCAGGCACAGGATCCCGTCTCGAGATGAGATGGCATTGGATCGTTGAGGCCGGCAAATCGAAGCATCAGGGCCCACAAGTGGCGCTGAAATGGGTTGCTATCGCTTCGGCACGTTCGCGGCTGAGCATCTGAGGAAACGACTATGAACTGCCATAATGCATATCCTGCCACGGCTGATCGCGAGAATGTGCGCGTGACACGGGACGCCATTCGCCGGGTGCCTGCAGTGGATCGCAGCGAACTCTATCTGCTCTCATTTCTGCTGACCGCAGATCGTGCGAAGGCAGAACTGTGTTTTGTGGCTGGTCTTCATGAGGCTGCCGAAGACAACACGACTTTTCGCGAATGGGCGCATGACTGGGCCCGGCGAACCGTGATTAGCAATGCGCTTCGGTTTATCGCGCCACATCCCGACAAGGAAAGCCAAGGTGTTGGCTCCAGGGGGTCTGGATGACGTTACCGCAAATTACAGCAGTTTCTTGAGGGGAAATACGCTTTTGCATTCGTTCAATTGCAAAGTTTGCAGAGTTTGATTAGGAGGATTATCCATGCGATTCAAAGCATTTATTCGCCATCAGATTAGTAGCGATCGGACCGAGTTTGTTCAATTTGGGCCAGAGCATTACAAGAGGGCCGGCATTCCCTATTCACCATTTGGCGGGATGCCGGTTCTGGAGGCTTACCAGCTCGTGAACGACCTGAACAGGAATCAGTCTGAACATCAATTCGTTTATTACCTGGCGGCATAATTGCATGGCCGCCATTACTAGTAAGCAGATGATCGATGAACGTTGGCTGCGCACGATCGAGGATGGAAACCTTTCCGAAGTTGCTGCGGACGATTCGCGGCTCGCCGCGATTCTTGCGCTCCCAGACTTTGAGCGCTTCGTGTATGTTCTGTCGGTTCTCGAAGGCTGCACGGACCAGGAATGCGCCGCATTGCTGGAAGTTTCGCCGCAGCAGATCGAAGAGACGCGGCTTCATGCTTTACAGCATTTCTGGAAGCCGTGAATGCTGGCCGATTGGGGATTCGAACGCTCTTGGAGGCCGGGTTCGAAAAAGAGTCGAATCCGGGGATGATTCAGTGAGTGAAAGACGATTACAGTTGCTCGTGGCTTTTGGCTTGATCGCGTACGCCGCCGGCCTAGTGACCGGTTGGCTGGTTCAATAGGTCGCGGTCCCAGACCGGGAGGACGGCCATGCACAGCGAGACCGGAATGCGCCCGAAGCGGCAATGGGTGTTCATTTGAAAACCCGGCAAGATGCCTCAGTGAGCCGGAAAGCAGGCACCAATGGACGGCTTTTAACTGCTATGAGCAATCAAATTTGATAAAGATTCATGGAGGATGCGATGAGCCAGGAAACGAATGCTTGCCCCGAGGGATCGGTAATGGACTCTCTCACGGAATTGGCGCTGAATCTGGACTGGTCCTGGAGCCATGCCGCGGACGATCTCTGGAGGCAGCTTGATCCCGAGTTATGGGTCCTGACGCACAATCCGTGGGTGATATTGCAGACCGTCTCCCGCGACAAGCTGAAGTCCGTGACCTCGACTCCGGAGTTCCAGCGCATCCTCGATCAGGTTCTTGAAACCAGGGCGACGCGCGAAGAAGCGGCAAACTGGTTTCAACGTTCTTTGCCCGAAGCTCCGCTGAGCCGCATCGCGTATTTCAGCATGGAGTTCATGCTGAGCGATGCGTTGCCCATCTATTCCGGCGGGCTGGGCAACGTGGCTGGCGACCAATTGAAGGCAGCCAGCGACCTCGGCCTCCCGGTCACGGGCATCGGCCTCCTCTATCAGCGGGGGTACTTTCGGCAACACATCAATGAAGAAGGCAGGCAGGAGGCAATCTATCCTTTCAACGAGCCTGGGCAATTGCCGATCCGGCCCGTGCGCCAGCCCAATGGAGAGTTGTTGCGCATCAGTGTGAACCTGCCCGGGTTCCGCATGTGGCTGCGCATCTGGGAGGTCAGGGTTGGGCGAATCCAGCTCTTCCTTTTGGATACGAATGATCCGGCAAACCCGCCGTTGTATCGCGGCATTACCAGTGAACTGTATGGCGGCGGACCCGAGGTGCGGATTGCCCAGGAGATCGCGCTGGGAATCGGGGGATGGCGCCTGCTGCGCGCGCTCGGAATGCAACCCGAGATTTGCCATCTCAACGAAGGGCACGCTGCGTTCGTGGTCCTCGAACGTGCGCGGGAGTTCATGGAAAAAACAGGAGTGCCGTTTGACGTTGCGCTGACGGCAACCCGCGCGGGGAACCTCTTCACCACGCATACGCCCGTGGAAGCCGGCTTTGACCGCTTCACGCCCCAGCTCATGGCCGCGCATTTCCGGAACTATGCCGCGAACAGGCTGCACATCTCGATGGATGAACTGCTTTCTCTGGGACAGCAGAAACCGCAGGACCCCTCGGAGCCTTTCAACATGGCATTGCTGGCGATGCGGGGCAGCGGCGCAGTCAACGGTGTGAGCCGCCTGCATGGGGAAGTGAGCCGCAGGATCTTCCATGGCAACTTTCCCCGTTGGCCTGAAGCCGAAGTGCCTGTTGGCTATGTGACCAATGGCGTTCATGTGCCGGTATGGGATTCCGCAGAGGCCAACGACCTGTGGACCGAGGCGTGCGGAAAGCGGCTGTGGACGACGCATTTGAAGGTAAATGACTTGATCAAAGGGGTGGGGGATGATGTCCGGAAAGTTTCAGACGTGCGTCTTTGGCAAATGCGTTCGGCCTCACGAAAATCTCTGGTCGGCTATATCCGCAGGCAACTGGCGCGCCAGGTTGAGAGCTACGGCGGCCGGGAGGAAGTCGTTGCACAGGCCCAGGGAATCTTCGAACCGGATACACTCACCATCGGTTTCGCGCGCCGCTTTGCAACCTATAAGCGACCGAATCTGTTGCTGCAGAACCCAGAACGCCTGCTGGCCATTCTGACCAACAAGGAAAAACCGGTACAGTTGGTGATCGCAGGCAAGGCTCATCCTCAGGACGGCCCTGGACAGGAGATGATTCAACGCTGGATCGAGTTCATCCGCCGCGGTCCGGCGCGCTCCCACGTGGTGTTTCTCGCCGATTACGACATGCGCATGGCCGAACATCTGGTGCAGGGAGTCGATCTTTGGCTGAATACTCCACGCCGCCCCTGGGAAGCCTGCGGCACCAGTGGGATGAAGGTGCTGGTCAACGGCGGTCTGAACCTCTCCGAACTCGACGGCTGGTGGGCGGAGGCATACTCCGCCGATGTCGGCTGGGCGCTGGGGGATGGCCTGGAGCATGGAGACGACCCGGCCTGGGACGCACAAGAGGCAGAGCAACTCTACACCCTGCTCGAGAACGAAGTGATCCCAGAGTTCTACAAGCGCGACGACGCGGGAATTCCCAAGGGCTGGATCTCCCGGGTGCGCGAAAGCATGGCCCGGTTAACACCTACGTTTTCTGCCACTCGTTGCGTGCTGGAATACACGGAAAAGTACTATCTCCCCTTAGCCACAGCCTATCTGCGGAGAAGCAACGACGGTGGCAAATCTGCAGAAGATCTGCTGCACTGGAAACGTCATCTCGCCGATCATTGGTCCCGGCTCCGTTTCTGCTCCGTGCGCGTCGAGAGCTCTGAAGAGTTCCATCACTTCGAGATTCAAGCCTATTTAGATGAAATGGATCCTGATGCGATCCAGGTTGAACTCTATGCCGAGGCTGCCAAAGACGGCGAGTCCGTTCGGCAGGTAATGACGCGCGGGGAATCACTGGTCGGCCAGAGTGTCTGGCGCTACACCGCATCGGTTCCCGCAACGCGCCCGGCACAGGATTTTACGCCCAGAGTGGTTCCATGCCACCCGGAGGCATTTGTCCCACTGGAGGCGCCATACATTCTTTGGTACCAATAGTGCGTCAAAGAATTGTCTACTGAAGCTGCTTTTCTCCCGTTTCGGAGATGGCCCGGAGCAGCGCTCTGCGTGAACACGATCAAGCATACTGGTACGGATTGATGCCGAATCTCTTGATTCGAGAGATGAGCGTTGTACGGTGAATACCCATGCGGGTTGCAGCTCCATTTGCCCCCGCGACGCGTCCTTTGCATTCCGTAAGGACGCGAATGATCTCCTCGCGCTGCTTCCTCACATGCTCATCCAGGTCGCGTTTTCCACTCAGGGAACTGACCGTTTCCTTCACGATGCGCGCTATCTCGTCCTCGCCCCGCGGCACAGGAGCCTGCACCGGCTCGCCAAAGTTCGCTTTGCGTAGTTCAGAGAGAGGCGCCTCGAGCGTCCTGCCCCGGGTCAAAATCACGGCGCGCTCGATGAAGTTCTCCAATTCGCGGATATTCCCCGGCCAGTCCCACGCCATCAGACCCTTGATGACACTCATAGGAACGGATTCGATCTTTTTTTCCATTCGCTTGGCGAGCTTCTGGACAAAATACTTGGCCAGTAGAACGATGTCTTCTCTGCGTTCTCTCAGGGGCGGGATCCGGATCGGGAACACATTGAGACGGTAGAAGAGATCGGCACGAAACTCGCGGGCTGCAACCATCTTCTCAAGGTCGCGGTTGGTTGCCGCCACCAGGCGCACATTCACCTTGTGAGTATGCGTGCTGCCCAGACGCTCAAATTCCTGCTCTTGGAGGACTCGGAGCAGTTTGGGCTGGATTTCGCTGGGAATATCGCCCACTTCATCCAGAAACAGCGTGCCCTGGTCGGCAAGTTCCATGCGTCCGATTTTCTGACTGATGGCGCCAGTGAACGCGCCCTTTTCATGCCCGAAAAGTTCGCTTTCCAGGAGGCCGGTGGGGATGGCGGCGCAATTGAGCTTCACGAACGTGCTGTCTTTGCGCCGGCTGCGCTCGTGGATCGCACGGGCAATCAACTCCTTGCCTGTACCGGTTTCGCCAAGCAATAAAACTGTGGAATCGCTGGGAGCGACCGTTTCCACCAGTTGCAGAACCTGTCTGATCGTCGCACTATTTCCAATGATCTGCTCGAACCCCATTTCACTGCGAATTTCTTCCTCGAGATAGAGTCTCTCCTGGGCGAGCTTGTCTTTCAATTCGGAGATCTCTTCATAAGCCAATGCGTTCTCGATGGCGATAGCGATCGGGCCTGCAACCTGAGTGAGGAACTTCACGTCCTCTGGACTAAACGGCTCTTCCGTCGTTCTCGCGGTCGCCAAAATGCCGAGCGCACGGCCGCGATTCACAAGCGGAACCAGGCAGACGCTTTGGGCTCCATCAAGAAACATCACATCTGCACGCACCTCAGGACCAAGCTGGTACAAATCGTCAATGCGTGCGATTACTGGCTGCAGAGTTTCCAAGACTGTTTTCCCAGGACCGACCAAAGGCAGTAGCAAACCTTCTCTTACGAGCCCCTGGCCCCGGGGAAAATCGAGGGCGAACAGCTTCATTTTTCCTGACGCGATGTCGCGGAGCAAAATGGATGCAATATCGCCACCCATGATCTCACGGAGGTTGGCAGAAATCGATTGCATGACCTCATGAAGGTTCAGGCTCGACGTAATCTGCTTCATCAGGTTCACCAGCAGTTGGAGCCGATCATTCTGGTGTAGCAGTTCCGCCTGGGCTGTGTGCGGTTCCCAGGGATCGGCGGCGAATTCCACTCGCTGGCTGTCGTGCTCGCCGGAACTCGCAGCAGAGGACCGGATGCGGAAATGTTTTCGTTGTCCCGCTCCGGTCGCAAAATCTGTGCTCGCAGTGTGGGGGAAGGATACAGGCGCCGATCCTGGGTTACCCATGATGCCTCCATTTTGATTTCATACGGAGCGGGTCGTGAGATCGCTATTGATGACATTCTCGGCCTGGAATCTCCACCGCGAAATCCCAGATCGAGGCGAATCACAACCTCCGTGGAGGCAAACGGACGCCTCCCCCTGAAGGAAGGATGGGCTGGTTTATTACGGGGGCAGATCGCTGGCAGGTGCGAGGCTATCTCTTTCGAGGCGAAGGCTCGATACGCTTCCAACCAAAAAGGCGTGCATCGATAGACCATTGACCCGGTCCTAACATTGCCAAGGCAGCGCCAAACGTTGCCAGGAGAAGATCGGGCAGCCAGACTGAAGGTGAAGTGAAGAGCCTCAAGGTTTCAATGAGAGCAACCAGCATGCCTACGATGGGCGTGCATAGACCGACCGCAAGGAGAAATCCTCCACCAAGCAGAAGCAGGGACACAATCGCGATCGGAATGGGAGGGCTGCTTCGCAGAGTGAAGCCGGCAATATACGTCAGAGCAACACCGGCAACCAACCGCATTAAGATAAGACCGGTCCCGGGCCAACCACCTGCAAAAGTAGAATATAAGCGCCGCAACGGACGCACCTTTCCACAACCCTTTGAGTATCAATTTTTTCCGAAGGGAATGGAATCCCCGAATGGGTGTTAATCGACCCTCTTTCGAGGCGCCAGAGTGAAGAGGAAAAACCTCCGGAAACTACAGCTCGATGATTCCTCGCTTGAGCGCGATCGTCGTAGCGTGGGTCCGGTCGTTGGCGCCCAATTTGGAAAGAATGCTCTTCACTCGGCTCTTGACGGACTCTTCCGTAGTGGAGAGCTCATCCGCAATTTGCTTATTGGCGTTTCCAGCTGCTATCAGTCGCAACACGCTGATTTCTGCCGGCGTCAACGCGTCGTCAGTGACATGCTCGGCGATTTCCAGGGAAGCCTCCGGGCTGAGAGTCTTTTTCCCCGCATACGCCGCACGGATCGTGGCCAGCAATTCTTTGTGCAAGGCATTCTTTAAAAGGTATCCCTGAGCACCGGCTCTGAGCGCCCTGATGATTTGTGTGTCGCTCTTGTAGGTTGTCAGCATGATGACTTTGGCATCGGGAAATTCATTGCGAATGGCAATCAGCGCATCGAGTCCGTTCATCTCCGGCATTTGCAGGTCCATCAGCGTAACGTCCGGGCGAAGCGTCCGGAACTGCTGGATCGCTTCACGACCGTCGCAGGCTTCCCCGGCCAGGACCATGTCTGACTGAATCGCGATCAAACCGGCGATCCCTTCGCGGACGATGGGATGGTCGTCGACCGCAAGAATACGAATTAAACCGGCTTCGGAACTCATGATGGTATCTTCTCATTCATGCCTTCGCACTTCCGGTAAAGATTCGTGACCACCAGGAACCTCTCCGGGAGGCTGTGTAGGCGATGCTGGCAGGAATGCGTAATTCTACTTCGGTGCCTGCATGCACTTCGCTCCACACTGTCAGGTCTCCTCCTGCAAGTTTGGCGCGTTCCCGCATGCCATTCAAGCCAAAATGTCCCTCGGGAACCTGCCCCGACAGGACGGCTGGATCGATGCCTTTTCCATCGTCGCGCACGCGCATCCGGAATTGCTGATCGTCATACCGGATTTCGACCTCGAGATGCTGAGCCTGAGCGTGCCGGAAGGCGTTGCGCAGCGCTTCGGCGGCAATTCTATAGATTTCGTCGCGCAGGATGGGATGCAGATTCCGTGCCTCGCCTTCAACCGTGACGCGGAATGCCGGCGAGCTGGGGTTGGCCGGATCGGCTGCGAGTTCTGCACCCAGCGTATCTACGGCCCGTGCGAGGTCGTTGGTTTGCACTGTGGAATCGCGCAGCCCCTGCACCGTATCCCGGCCTTCGGTGATCGCATCCACAGCCCGCTCAATCGAGCTGTCCAGCTTCTCCTTGGCCTCAATGGGCCGGTCGGGAAGCAGTTGCGAAACTGTCTGGAACCGCAGCAGCAACCCGTGGAAGCTCTGCAGCAAAGTATCGTGAAGGTCCCGCGCGATGCTTGTCCGCTCACGAACGCGCGCCTCCAGCGTCATGGCGAACTGATGACGTAATTGCCGGACGCGGAGCTGATAGGCCGCCCACAGCAGTACCAGCACGCAGACGGCGCACAGGGCGCGGAACCAATTCGTCTGGTAGTACGCCGGAGCGACGTAGAAATCTAGTTTTGCGGCACTATCGTTCCAGACGCCGTCACTATTGCATGCGATAACTCGAAACGAGTACTTCCCTGGAGGTAAATCCGTGTAGAAGGCCTGACGACGCGTACCGGCCTCGTGCCATTCGCGGTCGTAGCCCTCGAGCCGGTAGCGAAAGTTCACTCTCTGTGGAATCAGAAACGTGGGCGAAGTGTAATCAATCTGCAAGTCACGGGGATGCGGCGCGAGCTTAAGGTCATCCGTTGCGCGGAATTCGT